>Ga0136614_10001922_pt1 | contig 12652 bp, 11 predicted proteins | sample AntDrymUQ2792106_2_FD_106643 | JGI IMG/M metagenome (GOLD analysis project Ga0136614, IMG submission 106643) | Polar desert sand microbial communities from Dry Valleys, Antarctica - metaG UQ279 (21.06) | ecosystem: Environmental > Terrestrial > Soil > Desert | place: Antarctica: Dry Valley...
CCGTCGCGCCCGTGGACGACGGAGTACGCGGCCACCGTGGCCTTGCCGTCGTACGTGTCGGTGATCGCGGTCGTGCCGGCCGCGTCCACCCGCGCCTGCACCGACTCCTGCTCCGGCGGCGCGACCGGACCCGGCTCGGTCGAATACACGCCGTAGACGTGCTTGGTCATGTGCATCCCCACGCCGCTTACCATGCCGTACGAACCGGGATCGTCGCGTAGCACCTCGGCCATGGTGGCGATCGAGTGCGACATGTAGTTCGAACCGGCGCCGCCGTGGTACGGCAGTCCGCCCGTGACCGTGAGCGGACGAGCGTCGCCGTCGCCGAGTTTCAGCGCGTCGCGAGCGAAGTTCACCGACGACGAGAAGCAGCTGTAGAGGTCGAGGTGGGCGACGTCGTCGATTCCAACGCCCGCGCCCCGCATCGCCTCCCCCGACGCCGCCGTCATCGCCGGTGACCGCCACATGTCGGGATGCTCGGCGAGGTAGGTCGGGTCGGTGGCGTAGCACCAACCCCGCAGGTACACGCGCCGGTCGGCGGGGACGCCGAGCGCGTCGGCGGTCTCGTGGCTGGCGAGCAGGACGGCCGCAGCCATGTCGACGTCCATGATCGAGACCATGTACTTCGTGTACGGGTAGCCGACCATGCGGTTCTCGGGCGTGGGCGTGACGACGTCGTCGGACGACCGCTCGACCTGGAACCAGGCGTTGGGGTTGGATGCCGCCACCTTCGTCATCGGCGCCATGACGTGGCCGAGGTCGCGGCGGTAGTCGTCGAGCCCGACCCCGAGGTGGCCGCGCCGGGCGTTGTCGAACACCGCGAACGTCAGCCAGGCCTGGAACACCTCGTGGGCGACCTCGGCGGGATGGAACGGCGCCTCCCACGGGAACGCCCGCTTCTCGGTCGGCTTGAAGCTGTACGGGGCGCGCTCGCCCCGCTTCTTGTAGGCCCGCTGGGTCGCCAGCGCCTCGGCGCCGCACACGAGCGCGCAATCGAGCTCGCCCCGCAGGATCGCCGCCGCCTGCTCCTGCACGAGGACCTGGGGCGTCGTCCCCCCGATGCCCGAGTAGGAGGCCAACCGGGGTGCGATCCCGAGCCGCTCGGCCAGCCGCGCCGCCGGGTCGTCGTACTGCCACGTCTGGCAGTAGACGATCTGGACACTGTCGAGGCGCTCGAGGACATGGGCGCGGGCACCGGTGTCGGCAACGGCCGCCCGCGCCACCTCCTCCCACATCCCCAGCGGCTCGGGCGCGCCCTCCTCCCCTACGTCCTCCGGGTGCCAGGTGCGCTGGCCGACACCGATGAGACAGGGGGCGCGTGGATCGGTGGCCGCCACTACCTGCCCTGCCAGTTCGGCGGGCGCTTCTCGGCGAACGCCTTCGGTCCCTCCTTGGCGTCCTCGGTCGAGAAGATCTCCGAGCTGATCTGCGATTCGTTCTTGTACGCGTCGCGCAGGCTCATGCCCAGCCCCTCCCACACGCTGCGCTTGGTCGCCTGCACCGCGAGCGGGGCGTTGGCGGTGATGCGGCGGGCGAACTCGTACGCCTTGTCCATGAGCTGGTCACGCGGAACGATGGCGTTGAGGAACCCCATCTCATAAGCGCGCTGCGCCGGGATCAGGTCGGCGCACAGCAGGAACTCCATCGCCTGCGGGAACGGAACCTGGCGCGGCAACCGCACGGTCGTCCCACCGCCGGCGAACAGGCCCCGCTTCGGCTCCATCACCGCGAACTGCGCCTCCGGACACGCGACCCGGATGTCGACGCCGCCGAGCATCTCCATCCCGCCGGCGGTGCAGAAGCCGTTGACCGCGGCGATGATCGGCTTGTACAGCTTCGATCCCCGCAGGACCGCCTTGGTCCCGTCGGCGAGCTCGTACCCGCCGATCTCGGCGACCTTCCCCTCGGCGATCTGGCTCTGCACCTTGGTGATCTCGGGCACGTACTTCTTGAGGTCGGCGCCGGTGAAGAAGGCATCGCCGACGCCGGTGATGATGGCGACCCAGGCGTCGGGGTCCTCGCCGAAGCGATCCCACGCCGACCGCAGCTGGAAGAAGTGCTCCATATCGGCCGAGTTGCGCGCCTCGGGCCGGTCGATCGTGATGACGACGATGTGCTCGTCGTCCTGCTCGTAGTGGATGGGCATGGCCGCGCGTCTCCCCCCTCGGCCCCCCTTGTCGGCCCCCGGCCGCTGAACCTGACACCATAGTCAGGGAACGCGAACCGACGCCCGGGGGTCGCCGGTGCGAGACCACTATTCGTTCGTGAGCGAGGGGACGTGACCGATCGTCCGCGCGCGCTGGTGACCGCGCCGTTCCGCGGCGAGGGGCTCGACACCCTCGAAGGTCTCGCCGACGTGGTGCTCGACCCTTGGATCGACCACGACCCGCTGCGCATCTACAACGCGGAGCAGCTCGCCGAGCGCGTGAAGGCCGAGGGAGCGACCCTCCTGGTCGTCGAGTCAGACTCGGTGAAGGGCCCGGTGCTCGACCTTCCCCTCGTCGCGATCGGGTCGTGCCGCGGCGACCCCAACAACGTCGATGTCGTGGCCGCCACCGCCCGGGGCATCCCGGTGCTGCGGGCGCCGGGCCGGAACGCCGACGCGGTCGCCGAGATGACGATCGCGCTCCTGTTCGCCATCAATCGCGGCGTCGTCAGCGCCGACGCCGACGTGCGCGGCGGCAAAGTCTTCAAGGACGGCACCATCCCGTACCAGCGGTTCCGAGCGTGGCAGCTCGCCGGCCGCACCGCGGGCCTGGTCGGGCTGGGGGCGGTGGGGCGCGCTACCCGGTGGCGGCTCGAGGGCGTGGGCATGCGCGTGATCGCCCACGATCCGTACGCGCCCGACGCAACCCACTCGCTCGACGACCTGCTGGCCGAGGCCGACGTCGTGTCGATGCATGCCGTCCTGACGCCCGAGACGGCCGGGATGATCGGCGGCGGGCAGTTCGAGCGCATGAAGGATGGTGCGATCTTCGTCAACAGCGCCCGATCGATGCTCCACGACACCGACGCGCTCGCGGCCGCGCTCGCGAGCGGGAAGCTGGGTGGCGCCGGCCTCGACCACTTCGAGGGCGAGCACCTCCCGATCGAGCATCCGCTGGTCGGCATGGCCAACGTCGTGCTCACTCCCCATATCGGGGGCGCGACCTACGACACCGAGGCCAACCACTCCAAGCTGATCGCCGACGGCCTGGCCGAGCTGCTGGCCGGGGGCAAGCCCGACAACCTGGTGAACCCGGAGGTCCTCACGTGAGTTCCAGCAAGCTGACATCCCAGGAGACCAAGGAGATGGTCCTCTGGACGGCGAAGGAGATGCTGCGCACCAACCTCGTCGAGGGTACGGCCGGAAACCTGGGCGCCCGCCTGCCCGACGGGAACGCGGTGCTGACGCCGTCGTCGCTCGACTACATGGAGATGACGCTCGACGACCTGGTGATCACCGACCTCGACGGCAACGTGCTCGCGGGTGAGCGGGGCCCGACCACCGAGAAGGCGCTCCACCTCAGCGCGATGCGGATGCACGACGACATCGACGCCACCATGCACTGCCACGCCAAGTTCGCCACCATGTTCGCGGTCACGCGTCAGCCGATCCCGGCGGTGATCGAGGAGGTCGTGGTGTTCATCGGCGGCGACGTCGAGGTCGCCGACTACCGCACCACCGGCACCGACGAGCTCGCCGAGGAGGTCGCCAAGCGGGTCGAGGACCGTGCCGCCGTGCTCATGGCGAACCACGGGCTGTTCGCGGTGGGCAAGACGCCCAAGGATGTCCTCCACATCGCGTCGCTGGTCGAGCGCACCGCCGAGATCGTCTGGGGGGCGCGCCAGATCGGCGAGGTCGTACCAATCCCCGACGAGGTCAACCAGACGTTCGCGGGCTACTACCGCTTCGGCCGCACCGGGAAGTTCTGACTCAACTCCTTCGGACGTCGCGATCCGCAAAAGCGCTACTAAGTTCACCGCCGTGGGCGATCCGAAGCGCCGGTACTTCTCGCCCGAGATCGAGACCAAGCCGCGCGAGCGGATCGAGCGTGAACGCGACGAGAAGTTGCTCGGCGACCTCCTTCCCTGGGCCTACGAACGCTCGGCACTGATCCAGGAGGTCTGGAGCGAGGCCGGCGTCACCATCGACGACGTCACGACGATGGACGACTTCCACCAGAAAGTTCCGTTCATCTCGAAGGACACGGTCCGCTCGTTCCGCGACCGTCACCACGACCCCTACGGCGGCCTGCTCTGCCTCGACCCGGAGATGACCGAAGTCTTCAGCGCGATCTTCTCGACGTCGGGCACGACCGGCGACCCTACGCCGGCTCCGTACGCGGGGCGCGGCCCGAGCATGCTCGTGCGCGAGTTCTGGGAGACCGGCTGCCGCCCCGGCGACCACTTCGTCGAGATGCTGTTCACGTTCCGCGGCCCCGGCATCCACGACACCATCCGCGGCATCGGCGCCACCCCGGTGTTTCTCGACCACTCCCCCGCCGAGGTTCCACAGTTGGTGCGGTTCAGCCGCGAGCTGCGCCCGACCGCCTGGTACAACCTCTCCGGCCCACTCGTGCTCGCGCTCGAGCAACACGTGGCCGACACCGGCGACAACCTCGCCGAAGCGTTCGCCAGCTACCGGGGCGTCATCTTCGCGGGCGAGCCCATCGGCCCGCGCGCCCGGCACATCGTCGAGGACGAGTGGGGCCTCGAGCTGTTCGTGCAGACCGGCGTGGGCGACGTCGGCGCGGCCACCGAGTGCCGCGAGCACGACGGCTGCCACTTCTGGGAGGACACGTGTTACGTCGAGCACCTCGATCCCGACGGAGCCGAGCCCGCCGGCGACGGCAAGCGGGGGGAGCTCGTCGCCACGACGCTCATCGACAAGATCGCGCCGCTCGTGCGCTACCGCTCCGACGACCTCGTGCGGGTGACGCGCGAGCAGTGCGCCTGCGGCCGGACCCACGGGCGGCTCTGGCCGCTCGGGCGCAAGGGGGACGAGGTGGTCGTCGGGGGCCGGTCGGTGCTGCCCGGTGACGTCTGGGCCGCGGTCGAGAGCGTGCCCGAGACGAGTGCAGGACTGTTCCAGGTGATCCGGACCGCGCGCGAGGTCGACCGGCTCCGCCTCCGCGTCGGCTACTCGGCGGAAGGACCGAAGGGCTTGGGCGACCTCCGCGCCCGCGTGACCGATGCCGTGCAGGCCGCGGTCGGGGTCCAACCCGAGGTCGAGCTGGTCGAGAACGAAGTGCTGCTCCGTCAGGGCCCGCCCCACAAGATCCCCCGGGTCGCGAAGGCATGACGTTCGCGGCGGCGTACGAGGACGCGCCGCGCGCGTGGGGCGTCGGCCGGCTCCTGCTCGACGGCGAGGTCAAGCCCTGGCCGGTGTCGCAGCACGACATCGACGACGAAGCCGAGTCGCAGGCGCCGCGGCTGGCTTCCCTCGGCGTCGGCCCCGGTGACCTGGTCCTCATCGTGGCGATGCTCTCCGAGGCGATCCACGCGGTACCGCTCGAGAAGGCGGCGGGGAAGCTCGGTGCGCTCTACTCGTCGGCCGACGCCACCCCGTCCGACGCCTTCCGCGTCGCGTACCTCATCCGTCAGCTCGAGCCCGCCGCCGTCGTCGGCGTGAACGGGGCCGTGGTGGAGGGCCTCCGCGATCTTGGACGCGACCCCGCTGAGATCCTCGCCGCGGTGGCCGGCCACGTCGCGACCGCCGACGACGTCGCCTGCGACGAGCTCACCCGACTCGGGCTCGCGCCCCGCCGGTGGGTGAAGCTGGGCCCGACCAGCGCGTGGGAGGAGGAGCCGGGCACGCTCGGCTACGACCAGACCCGGTGGGATGCCAGCGACGTCGACGGTGAGATCGTGCTCACGAACACGGCCGATCGGCTGACTCCCTGCGACCGACTGGCGACCGGGGTACGCGGCCAGGTCCCGAGACCGGGGCGCATCGCACTCGGCTGACCGCGCGCCTGTGGATCTTCACCTTCCGTTTAGGCGCGCTACCCCATCCGTCCACCTCCCACGTAAGCTGCGGTCAGGACGGACAAGGGAGACTCATGCGCACGCTCGCCTACCTGGACGCCGGCTCGGGCAGCCTGATCGCGTCGGCGATTGTGGCCGGCTTCGCTGGGATCGCCGTCGTTTTCAAGACGGGGTTCCGCAGGATCGGGATGCTCTTCTCCCCGAAGCGGCGCCGCGAGGCCAAGGAAGCGAAGCTCGCCGCCGCGACGGATGACGGCTAACGAGTCGACGGCAGGGTTCCGCGACGAGCCGGCGTCGTTCCGCGACCCGGCCTCCAGCGTCTTCTACTCCAACGGGCGGGTCCTGCGGGGGCTGAGCGAACGGGGCGCAGCCGACTGGGCCCGGCTGGCCGACAGCCAGTTCTTTCCTCGGTTGGTCGCCGAGCGCAAGGCGGTCACGACCACCGTCGTCGAGCCGGGATCGCTCGCCGGCGACGAGCCGTGGGCCCGGTACGAGGTCGTTCTCGAGCACGAGCGGATCCCGTTCGTCTCCTACCCGTACGAGTGGACCTTCGAGATGCTGCGCGACGCCGCCGCGCTGCACCTGGAGATCCTGCTCGCCGCCCTCGACGGCGGCATGACGATGAAGGACGGCTACGCGTTCAATGTCCAGTGGCGAGGCTCGGCGCCGATGTTCATCGACATCGGGTCGTTCGAGCCCGGGGGCGGGCCGTGGGTGGGCTACCGCCAGTTCTGCCAGACCTTCCTCTATCCCCTGCTCCTCGAGGCCCACCTCGGTGTGCCGTTCCAGCGCTTCCTCCTCGGGCACCTCGACGGGATCGAGCCCGGCGACATGCGCCGACTGTTCGGCGGGCGGCGACGCTTCAAGAAGGGCGTGTTCCGCAACGTCTACCTGCACAGCGTCATCCAGGACCGGGTGACTCGCAGCACCCAGTCGGTCCAACAAGACCTGAAGAAGGCCGGTTTCTCCACCGAGCTCACCAAGGCGACGGCGAAGAAGCTGTTGAAGCTGGTCCGGAGCCTGCGCTCGAAGCGGTCGGGGTCGAACTGGGCCGAGTACCGCGACACCTGCTCGTACAGCGACGCCGAACGCGAGGTGAAGGCGCGCTTCGTGCTGGATGCAGCCAAGGCCCGTCAACCCGCGCTGGTATGGGACCTCGGCTGCAACGACGGGGCGTTCGCCCGCCTGGCGGCCGAGCACGCCGGCTACGTCGTGGCCGTGGACGCCGACGACGTGGTCGTCGACCGTCTCTACCGCTCCCTGCGCGACGACGGCCCCACCAACGTGCTGCCACTGGTGATGAACCTGGTCGACTCGTCACCGGGGCGGGGTTGGCGCAACCGGGAGCGGCGCCCCTTCACCGACAGGGGTGCGCCCGACCTGATCCTCGGCCTGGCCCTGGTACACCACCTCGCCATCGCCGCCAACGTCCCGCTGGCCGAGGTGGTGGCATGGCTGCGGTCGTTCGACTGCGCGGTGGTCGTCGAGTTCGTGGCCCCCGAGGACCCCATGGCCGAGCGGCTGCTCGCCAACAAGCCCCCGGGCCTGCACGACGACTACCGACCGGACACCTTCGAGCGGCTCCTCGAGGACGCGTTCATCGTCGAGCGGCGCGAAGACCTGCCCGGCCGGACGCGCACCCTGTACCTGGCGACGCCGCGGACATGAGCACCCCGGGGCAGGAGCGCTCCGGTCGGCGCGAACGGCTCCGCGAGGAGCTGCGCTACTTCCTCGAGATCGCCGCCCTCACCGGGTTCGTCGTCGCCCAGCCCGTCCTCGACGTCTTCGGCCGCAGCCCCGAGACCTTTGTGTTCCGCGGCGCCGACCGGGGCGACATCGTCCTCTTCGCCGCCATCGTCGTGGCGGTGCCGCCGCTCGTCCTCGGCGCCGGGGCCGCGCTGACCAACATCGCCGGACCGGCGGCGCGGCGATGGGTGCAGGCCGGGCTGTTGAGCGCGCTGTTCGGCCTGCTGGCGCTCCAGGTGATCAAGAAGGCAACCAGGCTGCACGACGGCGTGCTCCTCGCGGTCGCGACCGTCGCCGGCTTCGCGTTCGGCGCGGTCTACGTTCGGGTTTCCGGGCTCCGGCTGTGGGTGCAGTACGCGTCGGTCGGCCCGGTCGCGTTCCTCGTGCTGTTCCTGGTGGCGTCGCCGGCGGCCGACCTCGTGCGTACCGGCAACGCGAGCGCGGCCGCCGACGTGGAGGTCGACGGCGCCCCGCCGGTCGTCATGTTCCTCCTCGACGAGCTCCCGTTGGCGTCGATCATGCGGTCGGACGGGACGATGGATGCCGAGCTCTTCCCCAACTTCGCCGAACTCGGGGCGTCGAGCACCTGGTACCGAAACACGACCACGGTCGCGTTGCGGACGTTCTACGCCCTGCCCGCGATCCTCACCGGGCGCTACCCCGACGGACGGGAGATCCCGGTCTCGGGCGCCTACCCCGAGAACCTGTTCACCTGGCTCGAGGGCGGCTACGACATCCAAGCCGACGAGACGATCACGCGCTTGTGCCCGCTCGCGGTCTGCCCCCGCGGGGCCGACCAGTCGGCGCCGACGTCGAACCTGCTCGACGACGCCCGCGGTGTGTGGGCGGACGTGTCGTCGCCCGGTGAGAGCACCACCAACCCGACCGAGACGCTCGAGGAGCCGATCGCCGACCAAGGCGACACGCACTTCCGCCGGCAGGCTCGGCAGGCCGCCCGGGCGAACACGCCGGCGCGCTTCGAGGAGTTCCTCGAGGGCATCGAGCCGGGCGGTGGCCCGTCGCTCGACTTCCTCCATCTCCTGCTCCCCCACGGGCCGAGCCGGTACTACCCGTCGGGCGTCACCTACGACTGGCGCGGGATCCCCGGTGGACGCGGCGGTGGCAACGGCGACACCTGGACGACTGACGCCGCGCTGGTGACGACGCAGCGGCAGCGGCACCTGCTCCAGCTCCAGTACGCCGACGAGCTCGTGGGCCGGTTCATCGACCGGCTGAAGAAGCAGGGCGTCTGGGACGAGGCGGTCGTGGTCGTGGCCGCCGATCACGGCATCGCCTACACACCGGGGCAGAGCAGCCGGGCCGGCGACGCCGACGCCATCCAGCCGAGCTGGCCCGAGCTCCTGTGGGTTCCGCTGTTCATCCGCGCGCCCGGGCTGGAGGCGGGCGCGGTCAGCGACCGCAACGTGCAGACGATCGACCTCGTGCCCACGATCGCCGACCTCGCCGGCGTCGAACTGCCGTGGGGCGTCGACGGGATCTCGGCCGTCGGGACCAAGGAGCGCCCGGCCGCCACCAAGGAGTTCCTGAACTCGTGGAGCGACAGCGGGGTGGAGGAGCCGGGTACCCGCCGGCCGGTCGACGCCGCCGCCGGCAACGCCGATCTGGCTGAGCACGCCATCGACCGGTTCCTGCCGCCGGGAGGCGATCCGAAGTGGGCGGTGTACCGGGCCGGGCCCCGTCCCGAGCTGGTGGGGACGAACGTCGCCGACCAAGGGGTCTCGAGCGCGCCGGCAGGTTCGGTCGATCTCGGCAAGACCGGGCGCTTCGCGAACGCGTCGCCGTCGGACGGGAAGGTCCCCGGCGCCGTCTGGGGCACGGTCGACGGCGTCGCGCCCGCAGCGGGCGACTTGCTCGCGGTGGCGGTCAACGGGACCATCGGCGCCACGACCCGAGTGTTGCGAGAGACGCCGGGGGTGGGCTTCTCAGTGATCACCCCCGACTTCCTCTGGCGCGACGGTGCCAACGACGTCGAGGTGTTCCTCGTGGTCGACCGCCCCGACGGCAGCATCGAGCTGCGACCTCTCGCGCCTGCCTAACGCTTGCGGGCGAGCGTCAGCCCGTCGCTGATCGCGAGCATGGCGGCGTCGACGCGGACGTCGGCCGCGACCATGTCGTTGAAGGCGCGGATGGCGAGCGTCCCCTCGTCGTTCGCCTCGGGGTTCACGACCTCGCCCATCAAGAGGACGTTGTCGACCAGGATGACGCCGTTGGGGCGCGTCCGGGCCAGAACCTCTTCGTAGTAGTTCGGGTAATTGGGCTTGTCGGCGTCGATGAACGCGAGGTCGTACACCTCGTCCCGGGGTAGCGACCGGAGCGTGTCGAGCGCGGGGGCGAGGCGCAACTCAATCTTCGACGCGACGCCGGCCTTCTCCCAGTGCTGGCGGCCGATGGCGGTCCACTCCTCGTTCACGTCGCAGCACAGCAGGCGACCGTCGTCGGGCAGTCCCCGGGCGATGGCGAGGGCGGAGTAGCCCGTGAACGTGCCAACCTCGATCAGCGGCACTCGCCGCCGGCGCAGTCCCGCAGCCGTGCCAGTGTTCGCGCCATCCGGGCCTCGACCGTCGCCATCGTCGGGTCGCCGGCGCGGTTCTCGAGCTGGTCGGGGTCGGCGCGCAGGTCGTACAGCTCGCGCCCGCCGTCTGTGTACTCGACGTACACGTACCGCCGGGTGCGCACCCCCTGGTAGGCACCGGAACGGGCGTCGAACGCCTCGAGCAGCACGGGCCGGTCGCGCTGGTCGCGATTCGGCCGGTCGAGGAGCTCCTCGAGCGAGCGGCCGTCCATCCGCCGCAACGACTCGGCCCCGGCGAAGGCCAGGATGGTCGGCGCGAGGTCGACGTTGGCGACGAGCGCGTCGCTGGCGGCACCGGACGCGACGCCGAGCCCGCGCACGACGAGCGGCACCCGGATCGAGGGCTCGTAGGGGAAGACCTTGCCCGACGCCACCCGGTGCTCACCCTGGAGGAATCCGTTGTCGGACGTGAACACGATGAGCGTGTTGTCGAGCTCACCAGTCTTCCTCAGCGCCCGCACGACCGCGGCCACCCCCTCGTCGACCGCCAGCAGGCTCTCGAGCCGGCTGCGGTAGCGGCGGGTGATCAGGTCGACCTCGGCCGGGGTGAACGGTGGTTGGGCGGCGAGGCGCGGGGGCTTGTCGCTGGCGTCGGCCTCGTTGAACGACGCCGGCATGGGGAGCGGCTCGGTCGCGAACGTCCCCTGATGGCGCGCCGCCGGTCGGGCCAGGCGACGGTCGAGGGCCCGGTGGGGGGCGACGTACGCGAGGTTGAGGAAGAACGGCCCGTCGTCCGACTCGCGACGGATGGTGTCGGTGGCCAGGCGAGTCAGCACGTCGGTCTGATAGCCGCGCTCCGGCGGCTGGTACCGCAACGCCCCGTTGTTGTTCAGCGTGAAGCCGAGGTACTCGTACACCGAGTCGCCGACGAGCCCGCGCCAATCGTCCCAGGCCGGGGGCACCCGGCGCGGGTTAGCCAAGCCGTAGCGGTTGAGGTACTTCCCGATGTGGATGGTCGTGTAGCCCGCGTCCTGGAGCGTCGCCGGGAGGGTCGTGCGCTCGCGCTCCAACGCTCCGTACCCGCCGTCGGGCGGCTCGTTGCCGAGGACGCCGTGGTTGTGGGCGTACTGGCCGGTGAGCAGGGTGGCACGCGACGGGCAGCAGAGCGGGTACGAGACGAAGCTGTTGGTGAACGTGACGCCCCGCTCGGCCAGGAGCTCGCGCACGTTCGGCATGACCCGCATCGACTCGACGGTCTGGTCGTCGGTCATGATCACGACGACGTTCGGGCGGAGGTCGAGAAAGTTGCCCGACGCGCAGCCTCCGAGCGAAGATGCCGCGACGAACGCGGCGACGAGGGCGGCCCGGACCCGCATCCCCGGGTGTCTAGCCCAGACGGAACCGGGGCAGGCCGACGTCGGCTTCGAGCCGGTCGCAGGCCAGCGTGACCCGTGCACCCACGCGCAGGGTCTCCTGCGTGGCGTCGACGATGTTGGTGACCAGCTGCACCGGCTCCCCCTCGGTGCCGTCGACCTCCACCACCGCACGTTGTAGGGCGCGACGGTCCCCCACCGCCGGGTGCAGCTGCTGCACCACCAGGTGTAGGTGAACACGCGTCCCGTGCCCGGCAGCCTGTCCCACTCCGAGTCGAGCGCCCGGCAGCGGTAGCAGCCTTCCGTCGGAGGGTGACGGTGGGCACCGCACTCCGTGCAGCGCTGGACGTCGAGCCGGCCCTGGGCGGCGGCGCGCCAGAACCCGGCGTTGGTGCGATTGACCAGAGGCAGAGGCAGCCCGGCGGGAAGGTAGGGCGCGCCCTCGCGGACCGCGATCATGCGCTTGCGGTGGCGCCGGGAAGCTCGAGCCCGTAGAGCCGCGCGGTCGTGTCGAACGTGATGCGGCATCCGGGCGCCTGCCCTCGAGGCGGGCGCGGTGAGCGACCGCAACGTGCAGACGATCGACATCGTCCCCACCATCGCCGACCTGATCGGCGCCGATCCGCCGTGGAAGGTCGACGGCATCTCGGCGGTGGGGACGCGGACCCGGCCCGGAGCCACCAAGGAGTTCCTCAACTCGTGGGCCCAGGGCGGCACCGAGAAGCCCGGCGCCCGCCGGGCGGTCGACGCCCGCGTCGGCAACGCCTACCTGCGCGAGCACACCATCAACCGGTTCCGGGGCGCGGGCGATCCGACTGGGCGCTGCACCGGTTCGGTCCGCACCCCGAGCTCGTGGGAAGACGCGTCGAGGAGCTCACCGTGTCGTCCGAGCCGGCGGGCACCGTGCATCTCGCTCAGCACGAGCGCTTCGACGACGTCGACTCGTCGAGCGGCATCCTCCCCGGCGAGGTGTGGGGCACGGTCGACGGCGTCGACGACTCCTCCGATCCCGTCGTGGCGGTGGCGCTTA
>Ga0136614_10001923_pt1 | contig 12650 bp, 12 predicted proteins | sample AntDrymUQ2792106_2_FD_106643 | JGI IMG/M metagenome (GOLD analysis project Ga0136614, IMG submission 106643) | Polar desert sand microbial communities from Dry Valleys, Antarctica - metaG UQ279 (21.06) | ecosystem: Environmental > Terrestrial > Soil > Desert | place: Antarctica: Dry Valley...
CGTCCGAGGCGCTCCCGAACCGTCATCACGTCCGCGAGCGCCTGGCACGGATGGGCCGAGTCCGTGAGGCCGTTGATGACGGGGATCGAGGCGTTGGCGGCCAGCTCCTCGACGTCCGCCTGGTCGAACGTGCGGGTCATGATCGCGTCGAGATAGCGCGAGAGGACGACGGCGGTGTCCTTGATCGTTTCGCCCCGCCCGAGCTGGAGGTCGTCTGCACGCAGGTAGAGAGCGTGGCCGCCGAGCTGGGCGATGCCGACCTCGAACGAAACTCGAGTGCGGGTGGAGGGCTTCTGAAAGATCATCCCGAGAGCCCGGCCCGGGAGGACGTGCTGGTCCTCCCGCGCCGCCGCCTTTAGCTGCACCGCCGTTTCGAGAACGAGCTCGAGCTCGTCCGGCGCGAAGTCGGCAACGCGGGTGAAGTGGCGGCCCTTGAGGGTGGTGGGGAGGTCCAGCACCGCGTGGATGCTAAGTCGTTGCTCAGACTTCTGTGGCGAGCAGCTCGCGCAGCCGTCCAAGGCCGGCGAACATCCGGCTCTTGATCGTCCCGAGTGGGACACCGAGCCGCTCGGCGAGCTGAGACTGCGTGAGACCGCCGTAGTACGCGAGCTCCAATGCTTGTCGTTGGTCGCCGGGGAGCTCGCTCAACGCGGCCTGCACGGCTACGCGCTGGTCGCGGAGGCTCGCATCTTCGTCCGCCGGGCCGGAGGTCGGCTCGGGCGCGGCTTCGAGCGGCTCACCTCGGCGACGTTCCTCGCGGCGCACGAGGTCGACCGAGCGTCGGTGAACGACGGTGAGGATCCACGTCGAAGGCTTAGCCCGTTCTCGTTTGTACGCGTCGGCCGACCGCCAGACCGCCAGGAACGCTTCCTGCACGGCGTCCTCGGCGAGGCTCTGATCGCGAAGGATCCGGTAGGCGAGCCCGTAGGCGACTCGTCCGAACCGGTCGTAGAGAACGCCCAGTGCATCGTCGTTGCCCCGGCCGACGGCCTCGAGGATCTGCTCGTCACTTCTCTTACCGGAGTCGTCTGGTCTCTCGAGGCCGACGGCGGACGAAAGTCCCATGGCGAGGTCAGACATCGGCGCTCATCAGTGCGACGCCCGTCGGCGCCTCGACACCGCCTGCGGCTTCGAGCGTCACGGCCACGGACGTACCCGATTGCACCGGCTTGTCCAACACGACGTGCTGGCAACCGCCGGCGAACAGCGCGGCGGGTCGCGTGACGCCGTTCTCGATCACCCAGGCTTCGTATGTCTTGCCTGCCGGAGGGGCTTTGACGCAGGCAACAAGCGTCGCTTGGTTGCCTGACACGATCAGACTTCCGCCGCCTTCCATCGCCACGACCCGCGTCGGCGCATCCCGAAGCGTGTTCGCCCAGAGACCGAGGCCGACTGCTGCGCACGCAGCAGCGGCGGCGGCGGCGGCGGTTGCCGGAAGCATCCAGCGCCGTTGCCGCATCGGAAGGACGGTCGCGCTCCGCGGCTCCTCTCGCGCCGCAGCGACGATCCGAGCGCGAAGGTCGGCGGGAGGTTCCTTGCCCTCGACGCCGTAGGCGAGGTTGGTCGCGATCTCACGCAGCGCAGCCACCTCCTCTCGACACAGGTCGCAGGTATCCAGGTGCCGCTCGTACGTCCAGCGGTCCTCAGAATCGAGGGCGTCCAGCGCGTACGGCGCGGCCAATTCGTGAATCTCGAACTCAGCCATGAGGGTCATTGTGTATTCGCGCGGCTCAGTCCGGCGGTTCGATCAGCTCGAAAGCTGCCCTCGCGCGAACCGTGCCCAGATCGGAGAGAAGTTCGGATCCGTGTCCAACGCTCGCCGGAAGAGCCGGCGCGCGGCCGCTTGCCGACCGAGACAGCTCTCGATCATGCCGCGGTGGAAGTAGCGATGCCCGTCCGGGAAGCGGAGGGCGCGGTTCGAATAGGGAATGGCTTCTCTGCAGCGGCCGTTCCGGATGAGCGCCCACGAGAGCACCTCGTTGGCCTCGACTCCAGGCCGCTTTGCATAGCCCCGGCGGGCGAGGAGGAGTGAGCCACTGAGGTCGATGCCGTGCTCGAGGTTGAACATGGCGGTGTCGAGGTCGGTGTCGACGCCGTTCCTTGCGAGACGGCGCTCCTGTTCAACGACCCGAGCGTACGACCGCGCAGCCTCCGCTTTGTTTCCCGAGACGGAGTACAGGTCACCGAGCGAGGCCGCGAACTCCGGGGAGAAACGCCGCTCGACCGCCCGACGCTGCAGTGCGATCGCCCGACCGAGTTTCCCGCGTGCTGCCTCTGTTTCGGCCAGTGCCTCGAGCGCGAGCGGGTAACCAGGCGAAACAGCGAGTGCCTTGCCGAACTCCCGTGCGGCTGCGGCGAAGCGTAGCCGGACGCGGTCCAGGCGTCCGAGCTCGGTGTAGGCCCATGCGCGTGTTTCAGGATCCACCGCCGCATCGAGCGCAAGGCCGAGCGTCTTCCGAGCGGCGGCATAGTCGCCGAGCTGCGTTTGAGCTTGGGCTACTCGTCCGTAGCTGGCGATGCTTGGCTTGAGGGCGACCATCCGGTCATACGCCCGGAATCCGGCCTCGTAGCGACCGAGCTCGATCAGCGCGTCGCCGATCACGCCGTGCACGAGGGCCGTGTCGGCGGAGAGTCTCTCGGCACGTCGTGCGAGGATGAGGCCTTCGCGGAAGTGATGACGCGTGTTCGAGAGAGATGCGAGGCCGATCAGCGCATAGAGGTCGTTCGGATCCTGGTCGAGCGCTTGGCGTAGGAACCGTTCGGAACGCGTGTAGTGCGTGGGGTCGCCGGTGCGGCGGGCAGCCTGCTGTTCCTCGAGCCCGGCTCGCACGAGCTGTTTCGCCGTCGGTGGTGGTGCCACCGAGGTCTCGCCCGTGCGTAGTGCTCCGCCGACCAGGAGAGCGGTGGCGGCAATCGCCGCCACCGCTCCGACGTTCAGTAGCCGCCTGGTCAAGGCTTCTGCTGGCCCTTCGTGTTGTCGAAGCCGCTCGGAGGATCGGCCTCGTACGGGAAGGACGGCAGGCTGGGGACGTCGTTCGCATCGACGCCGTCTCCGAGCAAATCGGCCCGCACGTTGCCCTTGAGCTTCCCTGCGACGGCCCTCTCGGCGATGTCGATCACGTCGTCCTCGAGCCGGCGACCGTTCGGGTAACCCGCCGTGTCGCCGCCGAAGACGCCGAGCCGACTGACGCGGTTGGCGGGCGTCGGGGCGATCGACAGGTTGATCCGGAGCATTTCGACCTGCTTCGTCCCGGTGAAGTTCAGGCTCGGGACGCCGGTCAGCAGCACCTGGATCAGGTCGTCGCGATCCCGCTCGGGAGCGTTGATCACACCTGGGTAAAGGCGGTTGATCAGCGCCGCCAGGATCGGCTCCCGGTAGAAGCGGACGAACGTCGACTCCGTGGCGGGTGTGTTCCTGTTCCAGCGGTCCTTCAGCTGGGTCGGGATGATTAGCTCGTTGACGAGCGGATTGCCCAGTCGCGAGACCTGGACGAAGCCGCGGACGATCACGCGCTTGCGGACGACGCGGCGGACGAGCTTGCCGTTCCTCCGCACCCTGATCGTCCTCCGGACCGTCCGGACGCTCACCTGCGGCCGGTCGGTGGAGGCCCAGACGCCGGCGATGTTGTTGTTCGCGTTGATCTGGGAGATAGGGATCTGGAGCGCGATCGCGTGGACGCCGTAGCCGGCGAAGAAGTCCTTGCCTCCACCGGTCGTCCCGGTGCCTCTTCGGAAGCCGAGCGAGTCGAAGATCGCGCCGATGTCAGCGAAGAACGCGTCCTCGCGCTGCCCGGCGAAGACCTTGCCGCCGCCGGCGAGCGTCCCCACGGCGTTGGCGGCGAGGGTCCGGTAGTTCGGCGTCGTCCGCGGGCCGATGTTGTTCGGCGGAGTCGTGCCACGGGCGACGACGGTCGATCGTCCGCCCATGATCCGTGTCACGGTGTAGGTCTGGACCGTCGAACGCAGGAATGCGACCGGCGGGCTGGCGCGGAACCGGAAGCGGTAGACCATTTCAGGCCTGCCGTCGCCGTTTCGGTCGATGTTGATGTTGTAGCGCGCGCCCGTCGAGAAGGTGTAGTACATGGGGCCGGCGGCCGGATCCTCGGCCGGGAGCACGTTGGAGATGATCGTCAGGCTGTCCGGTGCATCGAGGCTCCGAAAGGCGTAGACGTCGGTGTTGTCTGCGCTCGGATCCTCGGAGATGAGTGGCGCTTCTCTGTGGCTGGAGGCCTCGCCGGCTTTGGGGCTCGGTCCGCGGACTGCGGCTCCGAGCAACAACGCTCCGGTGACGGCCGCCAGAAGAAGCACTACGGCGTAACGCATGTTGCGGCTCCTTTCGTTTCGACGGCCGAAACGGATGGTCGGTCCGTCACTTGCGGCAGGATTCGCAACGGTTCCGGGATCGGTTCGGGTGGTAGGTGAGGCCGCCGGCATCAGTCACCGGCCGGCACGACCTCGGTCGGCGCTTAGAACGCGCTGATGACTTTCGAACCGACCACGCCACGAAGGCTCACAAGGTGATTCTCGTCCCGGCGCGGCCGGCGAGCGCGTCCTCCACCCGGTCGAGTGCCGTGATGATCGCCTCGCCTCCCGAGCGGGCCACGGCGACTGCCGCTTCGACCTTCGGCCGCATCGAGCCCTCGGCGAGGTCCGGGAGGAGCTTCTCCGCCTGCGCGGCCGTCAGCTCGCGGAGCTCCTCTTCCTCCGGAGTGTCGAACCCGCGCTTGACGGCCGCGACGTTGGTGAGGATCACGAGCCGACCGGCGCCCAGCCCGGCCGCGAGAATCGCTGAGGCTCGATCCTTGTCGATGACGGCATCGGCGCCTCTCAGCCGGCCGCCCTTGCGCACGACCGGGATGCCGCCGCCGCCGCAGGCGACCGGGATCGTTCCGGCCGCGAGAAGCTCGCGCACCTGCTCCAGCTCGACGACCTCGAGCGGGGCCGGCGAAGGCACGGCACGGCGCCAGCCGCGACCTTGCTCCTCGACGAGTTGCCAGCCCCGCTCCTGCTCGAGCGTCCCAGCCTGCTCCGAGGAGTAGAAGGGCCCGATGGGTTTCGTGGGCCGCGCGAAGGCTGGATCGTCCTCGGCGACGACGACGTGGGTCAGGACACAGGCGATCGGCCGGCCTGCGCTCGGCCCGAGCTCCGTCTCGATCAGCGACCCGATCAGGCCCTGCGTCTGGGCGACGGCGAGGTAGAGGGGGAGCGGCGGTACTTCCTCGGCCGCGCGCTCCTGGCGCAGGAGCTCGCTCCCGACCTGCGGGCCGTTGCCGTGCGTGATCACGACGGCGCCGGTCGAGAGCAACGGGCCGAGGGCGACTGCCGTCTCACGCAGCCGCGCGGCCAGCTCGGCCGCCGTTCCCTTGTCGCCCGCGCGGATCAGGGCGTTTCCGCCCAGCGCGACGACGGTCGTCAAACGAGCGCTTTGTCGCCGATCAGGCCGTGGTCGGCGAGGAGCCCGGCGAGCGTCGGCTCTCCGATCTCGTCCAGCCGGTAGGTGACGCGAAGCGCCGGCTTGTCGATCTCGATCACCTTCCGCAGGTCGATCGGTGTCCCGATCAGGACGAGGTCGGCGTCCGAGCGGGCGATCGTCTCCTTCAGCTCGTCCATCTGCTTGCGGCCGTAACCCATCGCCGGGAGCAGCTCGGTGATGTGCGGGTAGTCCTCGAGCGTCTTCGCGATCGAACCGACGGCGAACGGCCGCGGATCGACGAGCGATGCAGCACCGTTTTCCTTCGCGGCGAGGACGGCCGCGCCGTACGACATGTCTCCGTGCGTCAAGGTCGGCCCGTCCTCGACCGCCAGGACGCGCTTCCCGGAGATCGTCTCGGCATCGTCGACGTGGAACGGGGAGGCGGCCTGGATGATCTGGGCGGCCGGGTTCACCGAGCGGATCGAATCGAGGACGGCCTCGACGCCCCCGGCCGGCGCTGTGTCGACCTTGTTCACGACGCAGACGTCGGCCATGCGCAGATTGGTCTCGCCGGGGTGGTAGCGAAGCTCGTGCCCGGCCCGGTGGGGATCCACGACGACGACGTGGAGGTTGGGCTTCACGAAGGGCGTGTCGTTGTTGCCGCCGTCCCAGAGGATCACGTCCGCCTCCTGCTCCGCCTGGTCGAGGATCGCGGCGTAGTCGATTCCAGCGAAGACGAGGTTGCCCTCGGCGAGGTGCGGCTCGTACTCCTCGCGCTCCTCGATCGTGCAGCCGGCCGCGTCGAGATCGGCGTACTCGGCGAACCGCTGCACCGCCTGCTTGGTCAGGTCCCCGTACGGCATCGGGTGCCGCAGGACCGCGACGCGCTTGCCCTCTCGCCGGAGCAGCGCTGCGATGTGGCGCGTCGTCTGGCTCTTCCCGGATCCGGTTCGCACCGCGCAGACCGCGACGACCGGCTTGGACGAGGTGAGCATCGTCCTCCGCGGCGAGAGCAGGCCGTAGGAGGCGCCGGCGGCAAGCGCGCGGGAGCCGAGGTGCATCACGTGCTCGTGTGTCACGTCCGAGTACGAGAAGACAACCTCGTCGACGTCGTGCTCGCGAATCAGGTCCTCGAGCATCGACTCCGGATGAATGGGGATGCCGGCGGGGTACAGGTGCCCGGCCAGAGCGGAGGGATAGCGTCGACCGTCGATGTTCGGGATCTGCGTCGCCGTGAACGCGACGACCTCGTACTCGGTGCGGCCGCGGTAGACGAGGTTGAAGTTGTGGAAGTCGCGGCCCGCGGCGCCCGCGATCAGCACGCGTCTTGGATCCATGAATGAAGCCTATTCAGTTTGCAGGACGGCGCCCGCCGCGACCCTCTAGAGTCGAGTCATGTCCCGCTTCCCGGACGCGCTGAACGAGCAGGTGGCCTACGAGTTCGCAGCGTCCCAGCAGTACGTTGCGATCGCAGTCCACTACGACGCGGAGTCGCTGCCTCAGCTGGCCGCCACCTTCTACCGCCAGGGGGTCGAAGAGCGGAACCACGCGATGATGATGGTGCAGTTTCTCCTCGACTCTGACCTGCAGGTGCGCATTCCGGGGGTCGAGGCGCCGAAGACGGAGTTCGGGAGCCCGAGCGAGGCTGTCGCGCTCGCGCTGGATCAGGAAAAGCGCGTTACCGACCAGATCGTTGCCCTTGTGGGCCTCGCCCGCGAGGAGGGAAACCTCGTCGGCGAGCAGTTCCTCCACTGGTTCCTCCAGGAGCAGCGGGAGGAGGTTTCGTCGATGTCCCACCTGCTGACGACGGTCGAGCGCGCGGGCGACAACCTGCTGCTCGTCGAGGAGATGCTGGCGAGGACAGGCGGCGACGAGAGCCCGCTCGAGGCCGGTGCTCCCCCGGCGGCCGGCGGCGCGATCTAGCTATCGGAGCTGCTCGCGGAGGCTCTCCGCGAAGGCATCCAGCTCGAGTTTTTCGCCGGTCACCTCGGTGAGCAGCTCGTCTGCGTTCAACCGGCTGCCCTCGCCCCAGAGCTCGCGGAGCAGGCTCCCGGCCTCGCGGCTTGCGAACCAGTCCGAGCCGTAGCGCTCACGAAAATGGTTTCGGAGTTGCGCCTGCAGCGCCCAGGAGCGCAGGTAGCCGGTCACGTAGAAGCTCGCGTCGATGTCTCCGAGGTAGTCCGTCGGGCTCGGCTGGATCTTCAGCGCGTCGCCGAGGAGCTCCACGTACCTGGTTGACATCGCCTCCTCGTCCAGCTCCGTCGCCGCGTGGAACTCGAGCTCGTAGATGAGCTTGGCGCAGTACCGTCTGAGGAGATAGAGCGAGCCCGTCGCCGCTTCGGCCGCGAACTCGTCGGGCCGGGGGAAGTCGAGGCGGCGTGAGAGCCAGCGCGGCTCGAGCAGGAAGTGCTCCATGAGCGTCGCCCAGGCCTCGGTGACCGAGACGTCGCCGAGCCGCCGGGCCTCGACCGGGAGGTCGGGGTTGACGTGCGCGTAGTGCTCGGTATGCCCGGCCTCGTGGAAGAGCGCGCGCCAGTCGTCGGCGCCGCCCATCGGCTGGATCACGAGGACGACTCGTCCCGGAACCTCGATCGGAGCGCAGAACGCGCGTGGGCTCTTCATCGGACGCTGCTCGATGTCGAGCTCGACGTTCCTCTGGGAGCGGAGGTCGATTCCGAGCTCTGCGAGTGAGACCTCGAGCGCAGGCATCATCTTCTCCGCCGGAAAAGCCTCGTCCCACGCAGGCGCGCGAAAGACACGCGCGACGTCCCAGCGCTGGGCCTCGCCCAGGCCGACGCCGGCCCTGGCTCGGAAGAGCTTGTCCGCCGTGTGCTCGTAGAGCTGCTCCGTCGATTCGAGCACCGCGCGGCACTGGTCCGCGAGCTCATCCAGGCGGAACCCGAAGCGGCGGTAGAGATCCGCGTAGGTCGGCGAGCCGAGGCGCGGAACTGCCTCGCCAAGCTTCGCGAACGCATCCACGTGGATCGGGTTGATGTGCTCCTCCGTGAGGCGGTTCCGTGCGTCCTCCAGCCGCTGCCGCTTCGCGCGATCCTCCTCGTTGGCGACCGTCGGCCGGATCATGCGGTAGCCGATCGTCTGGCCGTCCACGGTCGTCTCGAGCTGCGCCTCCAGGGTCGCGCTTCGCTCAGCGTGCTCGCGGGTCAACTCGGCGAGGAAGTTCTCGGAGGCGAAGCGCCAGAGCTCCGCAATGCTGCTGTCGCCGGTTGCGGCTTCGCCGAGAGCCTCAGCCTGCTCGAGCGTCGAGAGCTCCGGATAGCCGTCGTAGAGCGGCTTCAGCTCGAGGGTCTCCTTGTGGCCCGCGTAGTGGAGGTAGTACTCCTGATCAAGCTCCGCGATGAAGCGGTCGACTTGGTCGCGATAGGCGTCGAGATCGCGACCAGTCGGTGGGGCGGCTGCCACGACTCTTAGGATAGTCGCCGTGCGCGAGATCTCGGTTCGGAGTGAACGGCGCACGCAGCTGCTCGAGATCACGCGCGAGGTGCAGGATGCGCTCGAAGGAGTGGCGGCGGCCGCGGTGATCGTCTTCGTTCCCCACACCACCGCCGGCGTCACGCTCAACGAGCATGCCGATCCGGCCGTCGCCAGGGACTTCGAGCGAGCGCTGGAGCGGATGGTCGGCGAGGACTGGGGTTGGGAGCACATCGAGGACGGCGAAGAGAACGCCCCTGCGCACGTCCGTGCTGCGCTCATGAGCCCCCAGGTCGTCGTCCCCCTGCGAGAGGGCCGGCTGGCACTCGGCACCTGGCAGGGCATCTTCCTCTGCGAGTTCGACGGCCCACGCGAGCGGACGGTGCTCGTGACGCCGCTGGGCGCCGCATGATCGAGGTCGAGAACCTCAGCAAGCGGTTCGGGAAGACGGAGGCAGTCGCGGGGCTGAGCTTTCGCGTCGAGCCCGGGACGATCACCGGATTCCTCGGGCCGAACGGTGCAGGGAAGTCGACCACTCTCCGCTCGATCCTCGGGCTCGTCCATCCCGACTCAGGACGAACGGTTGTGCTTGGTGTGCCGTATCGGCAGCTCGATCGGCCGCTGCACCGGGTCGGAGCGGTCTTGGAAGCCAGCGAGGTGCACCCCGGGCGCTCGGGACGGAATCATCTTCGGGTGCTTGCGGCGGCAGCGGGCCTGCCGCGCTCCCGCGTCGAGGAGGTGCTCGCGCTCGTGGAGCTCAGCGCCGCCGCAAAACGGCGGGTGAAGGGCTACTCGCTCGGGATGCGGCAGCGGTTGGGCCTGGCGGCTGCGCTGCTCGGCGACCCCGAGGTGCTCGTGCTCGACGAGCCGGCCAACGGACTGGATCCGGCCGGCATCCGATGGCTTCGCGACCTGCTTCGCGCCCTGGCGGCGCAGGGACGCACCATTCTCGTCTCGAGCCATGTTCTCGCCGAGGTCGCTCAGACCGTCGACCGCGTGGTGATCATCCACCGCGGCCGCCTCATTCAGCAGGCGGCCATGGCGGAGGTTCTGGCCGGGGCCCAGGGCGCGACCCGTGTGCGCTCACCCGACGAGGCCCGGCTCCGCGAGTCACTTGCCCGCGAGGGGTTCGCACTCAGCGAGGCGGACGGAGTCCTGCTCGTGGAGGCGGCGCCCGAACGCGTAGGCGAGCTGGCGGCGGCGAACGGCATCGTCCTCCATGAGCTCGGCGTCGAGCGCGCGACCCTTGAAGAGGTCTTCCTCGAGCTCACGGGAGGCGAGACCACGGAATGAGCGCGGGCGTCTACTCCGAGTGGCTCAAGATCCGGACGACGCGTGGCTGGTACGCGTACCTGACGGTCACGATCTTGCTCGTGGGCGTCGCCGTAGCGGGCGATGTGGGCTCGTCCGACGACGAGCGGCGGAGCTCACTCGACTTCCAGCTCGGACTGGTGGATGCAGCCGGCTTCGCGTCGCTGCTCGCGGTCATTCTCGGCATCACGATCGTCACGACTGAGTTTCGGCACGGGACGATCACTCCGACGCTGCTCGCTGAGCCGCAGCGCGAGCTCGTGGTCGCCGCCAAGGCCGTCGCAGCCGTCCTCGTCTCGTTGCTGTTCGCGCTCATCGGGCTCGCGATCGTGGCCGCCGTGGGTCTCCCCTGGCTGTCCATCGTCGATGCAGAGGTCCACCTGGACGGCGATGTCGGCACCCGGGCCTTGCAGGTGCTCCTGGTGACGGTGCTGTGGGGGCTGATCGGCGTTGCTGTGGGCGTCCTCGTGCAGAGTCAGATCGCGGCGCTCGTCGGAACGCTGATCTGGATCTTCCTCGCGGAGAACCTCCTGATCGGCGTGCTCGGCCTCCTCGACATCGACGGCGCGGCGCCATATCTCCCATTCCAGGCACTGGATGCAGCGGATGGGAACGGGGGTGACGAACTGCTGTCCTACTGGCCCGGAGTCGGGGTATCTCTGGCGTGGACCGCGCTTCTCGGCCTCGTCGGCACCGAGCGGCTCCGCAGGCGCGACATTACGTAGGGGAACGCTACGCTCGGGCGATGGCTGCGCCGGTTGCCCGGGGCGACGAGCTCGAGCTCGACGTCGAATCGCTCGCGTTCGGCGGGAACGGCGTTGCGCGCCTGAACGGCTTCGTCGTCTTCGTCCGGAGGGGACTGCCGGGGGACAGGGTTCGCGCGCGGGTCACGAAAGTGCAGCGACGCCATGCCGAGGCGCTCGCCGTCGAGGTGCTGGAGCCGAGCCCGCAGCGGGTGGAGGCGCCCTGCGACCACTATCCCGCCTGCGGCGGCTGCCGTTTCCAGGATCTCGACTACGCGGCCCAGATCGCGTCGAAGGAGGGACAGGTTCGCGACGCGCTCGTCCGGATCGGTGGGATCCCCGAACCGGCGCTCGAATCGCTGCTCCCGGCCGAGTCGATCTTCCGCTACCGCAACAAGCTCGAGTACTCGTTCACGCCGACGCCGTCAGGTCCGGCACTCGGGTTCCACAAGGCCGGCCGCTGGGACGAGGTCCTCGACATCGCGGACTGCTGGCTCACGAGCGAGCTCGGGAACCGGATCAGGGAGGCCGTCCGCAGCTGGGCCCGCGACAGCGGTCTCGCCGCCTACGACCAGGCGCAAGGCACGGGCTTCCTTCGTCACCTCGTCTATCGCGAAGGACGGAACACGGGGCAGGTGCTGCTTCAGCTCGTGACAGCGCCTGGCGAGCTCCAGGCCGACGGCTTCGTCGCGGCCGTCCGGCGCTTCCCCGAGGTGCGGTCGATCCACCACGCGGTGAACGACCGGCCGGCGGAGGTGACGAACCTCCCGACCACCCTGCTCTGGGGCGACGAGGCGATCGAAGAGGAGCTTCGCGGTCTCAGGTTCCGCGTCCGGCCGAACGCCTTCCTCCAGACGAACACGGAGATGGCGGAGCGTCTCTACGGGCTCGCGATCGAGGCGGCGGGGCTGACCGGCGAGCAAACCGTCTGGGATCTCTACTGCGGGATCGGCACGATCGCGCTCTCGATGGCGAAGGATGCACTGACCGTCTGGGGCGTCGACGTCTCGGAGGAGTCGATCGCCTGCGCGATCGAGAACGCCGACCTGAACGGGATCACGAACTCGGCCTTCTTCGCGGGCGACGTCGGCCAGGCGATCGAAGAGCTGCGCGACCGCTCGGGAATCCCGGACGTGGTGGTCGTCGATCCGCCACGGGCAGGCCTCACGAACAAGGCCGTACGCCGGCTCGGCCGCATCGGCGCCGGCCGGATCGTCTACGTCTCCTGCAACCCGACGACGCTCGCCGGCAACCTGAAGCAGCTACGCGGGGACTGGGGCTACGAGTTGAAGAGCGCACGCCCGGTCGACATGTTCCCGCACACCCCGCATGTGGAGACCGTGGCGCTCCTGGAACGCAAGGCCGAGCAAGCCTCTGGCTGATCAGGTGGTCGGGTCAGCCGTGCCGGTCCGTCGCTCGCGCCGCCAGGCCTGGAACTCGCGCCACAGCAGATCCGCGTTCGGGATCAGGAACCCGAAGGCGAGGCCGGGCAGGGCGGGCAGGCCGGCCGACTCCCAGACGACGCCGATCAGCAACGTGAGGCCGAGGGAGAGCGTCAGGGCGGCGAAGGTCCAGGCGACCCGCAGGTTCCAGCGCGCCGCAGCCGCGAGGAAGAGCGCGAAGAAGAGGAGGTCGGGCGGCCCGAGCAACGCGGCCGACGGCTCGCCGGGGTGGGGGAACTCGAACGCGACGCGGTCGAAGATGCCCGGCTCTTCGGCGACGATGTGGCCGGTCGGCCCCCGCCACACCGAGAG
>Ga0136614_10001924_pt1 | contig 12647 bp, 13 predicted proteins | sample AntDrymUQ2792106_2_FD_106643 | JGI IMG/M metagenome (GOLD analysis project Ga0136614, IMG submission 106643) | Polar desert sand microbial communities from Dry Valleys, Antarctica - metaG UQ279 (21.06) | ecosystem: Environmental > Terrestrial > Soil > Desert | place: Antarctica: Dry Valley...
CGTCCATTATGTGATTTGGACGAGTTTCGGCGGGGCGGATTCCAGTTTGGCCGAGGCACCTTCGGCGAGCAGTTTTTCGGTCTCGGCGACGAATGCTTCGACGATGTCTTCGCCCGCTACTTTACGCATCGGCACACCGTTCTTGTAGATCATTCCGACGCCGCGCCCAAACGTCACGCCAAGGTCGGAGTCGTGCGCCTCGCCGGGGCCGTTCACCGCGCATCCCATGATCGACAGGTGCAGCGGCTCTTCGATGTGCGCCAGGCGGCGCTCAATCTCGGTGACGATGCCCATAAAGTTATCCACGTCGAGCCGCCCGCACGTCGGACAGGCGACGACAGTCACACCGCGCTTGCGCAGATCAAGCGACTTGAGAATTTCCCACGCCACGCGCACTTCTTCCTGCGGCTGGGCGGCAAGGGAAACGCGGATCGTGTCGCCGATGCCTTCGTGCAGCAGGACGCCGAGTCCGATGGCCGACTTAATCGACCCGCTGAAACCAGACCCCGCCTCCGTCACGCCGAGGTGCAGCGGGTAATCGACTTGCTCCGCCAGCAGCCGATAGGCCGCGACCGTGCGGTGAACGTCCGACGCCTTCAGCGAAATCACGATGTCGAAAAAGTTGAGGTCTTCGAGGATGCGGATATGACGCAGTGCCGACTCGACCATCGCTTCCGGCGTCGCCGTACCGTAGCGAGCGAGCAGGTCTTTTTCCAGCGACCCGCCGTTGACGCCGATCCGGATGGGGACTTTCTGCACCTGCGCGGCGCGTGTCACTTCGCGCACACGCTCGACGGGGCCGATGTTACCGGGGTTGAGTCTGAGCTTGTCAATCCCGGCGTCGAGCGCCATCAGCGCCAGCTTGTAATGAAAGTGAATGTCGGCGACGAGCGGCACGTCGGGCACACGATTCCTGATCTCTTTGAGGGCAATCGCCGACTCTTTGTCAGGAACGGCGATGCGGACGATCTCGCACCCGGCGCGTATCATATCTTCGATCTGCCGGACGGTGCCCGCGACATCGGTGGTGTCCGTCTTCGTCATCGACTGGACGGAGACTGGGGCGCCACCGCCAACCTGAATGTTTTTGACTTGGACCGCTCTGCTCTTTCGCATAAAAATTGGCACTCTACTTTTGCGGCGCGGGCGAAGCGGTCGCCTCCGGCTGCCGTGTCCACGAAGAGGCCGTCTTCGTGATGTCGTTAACGATCACAAAGCCCATCAGCAACAGCAGGAAGACGAATCCGACTTGCTGAATCCGCTCGCGCATCGTCATCGACAGTTTCACCCCCACCCAGGCGAGCGCGCCTTCAACGAACAGCATCAGAATCATTCCGCCATCGAGCACCGGAATCGGCAGTAGGTTGAAGACGCCGAGGTTCAAACTGAGGAAGGCAAGCATCCCGAAGATACCTTCCCAACCGCCTTCGTTGGCCGCGCGCGATGAAGCCTTGGCGATCCCGATGGGGCCGGAGAAGGTATCGCGCACCGAACGCTGGCCGCTGAACACCTGGCCGAGCGCGAGGCCCGTCAAACGGATGAACTCGATGTTCCGATCCACAGCGTAGGCCGTCGCCGCGAGCGGCCCGACCCGGCGGAGCGGATAATCCATCGTCGGCCCAAAGCCGAGCCGTTCCGTTCCATCCGCTAGTCGGCGGGTGGTCGCCGTATACTCCACGGTTTCGTTGCCGCGTGCGACCTTGAAGCGCATTGGCTGCCCTTTATGATCCTGGACGTGCTGCAAGACCTGCTCTTGGGTATAAATCGTCTCGTCGTTAATGGACAGAATGCGGTCCCCGGCCTTCATTCCGGCCTCAGCTGCCGGGGTGTTGTCCGCGACCGAGTCAACAATCACCGGCAAATTGCCGAAATCAGGTTCGAGCCCCAACAGGCCGATGGCCTCGCCGCCTTCTTCGATTCGTTTCTTCGGCGTCACGGTCAGGGACACTTGCTGACCGTTGCGCTCCACGACCACTGGCAACGGCTGCCCCGGCGAGATCAAAGCGTCGTTCCTGATCTTGTCCCATTCGCCGCCATCGCGGCCGTTGAAAGAAACTATCCGATCACCGGGTTGAATTCCCGCTTCGGCGGCGGCCCCGCCCGCTCGGACGGTCTTAACAACCGGCGACGGCATCACCGGGACGCCGTAAGCCATCGCGCCGACCAGCGGAATCGCAATCGCCGTCAGGATATTCATCACCGGGCCGGCCACCGCGACCAGAAACTTCTGCCAGCGCGGTCGCAAATCGAAACGTTCGGCCAGCGGAATGTCGGTCTCACCGGCGCTTTCAATCCCTGCGTTCGAGTCGTCGCCGCCGAGTTTGACGTAACCACCGAGCGGAATCAGGCTGAGGCGATAATCGGTCTGGCCCCACTGTTTGCCGATCAGGCGCTTGCCGAAACCGACCGAGAACGTCTCGACGCGGATGCCGAGCAGCTTGGCGACGATGAAGTGTCCGAACTCGTGGATAACAACAGCGGCACCGAGAATGAAAATGAAGGCCAGACTGCCGATCAAGTAAGTCATTTAATTTCCGTCTCTTTGATAGTTATAGATTCAATCGAACGCTGAGATTTTAGAGGCACACACGTTGCGCCCGGTTGCACGGAAGTTTACGCGGCGCGCGTCGTGCGGTCAAACTGGTCATCAAACGACATCCGGTCGCGTCACGCGCTGGCCGCTTCACCGCCCGAGATAACTAAAGTCTCCGATGTTGATGGGCGAAACTTCGATCAGCGCATCAATCGCGGTGAGCGCGGCGATTCTCGCAGCCTCGTCTGTGTCAAGCACGACGCCGAGACTGTCGACCGGGCGCACGGGGTGTCGATCCATGACGCGCTCGATGATGTGTGGGATGTCCGTCAGGCGAATGCGGCCGTCGATGAAGGCGTTGACGGCGACTTCGTTCGCGGCGTTCATCGCGGTCGGTAGCGTGCCGCCGGTGCGGAGCGCGCGGTAGGCTAAGCCGAGGCACGGAAAGCGCGCCAGGTCAGGAGCTTCGAAATGGAGAGCGCCAAATCCGGTGAGATCAAGCGGCGGCAGCGCGTTGCCTTGCCGTTTCGGATAGGTGAGGGCGTACTGAATAGCGTGGCACATGTCGGTGACGCCCATCTGTGCGATCACCGAGCCGTCGATCAACTCGACCATCGAATGCACCACCGATTCGGGATGCACGATGACATCGATCTGGTCGGCGTCAAAGCCGAACAGCCAATGGGCCTCGATCACTTCCAGACCTTTGTTCATCAGCGTCGCCGAATCAATCGTCACCTTCGCACCCATGCTCCATGTCGGGTGGCGCATCGCCTCGGCGACGGTCGCACGCTGCATCGCGCTTTCATCCTGGGTGCGGAACGGGCCGCCGGAAGCGGTCAGGATCAGGCGTTGCACCTCCGCGCGCGTCTCACCGCGCAGGCACTGATGAATCGCGTTGTGTTCGGAATCGACCGGCAGGATTTCGGCACCGGAAGTGTGCGCCGCGCGGGTCATCAACTCCCCCGCCATCACCAGCGTCTCTTTATTAGCGAGTGCGACGCGCTTGCCCGTCTCCAGAGCGCGCAGCGTCGGCACGAACCCGACCGCGCCGACCGTCGCACTGACGACGCAAGCGGCGCGCTCGTGCGTGGCGACTTCGATCAATCCTGCCTCGCCGACAGCGACGCGCGGGAACGCGATTTCGCGGCGGCGGAGTCGGCGAAGCAACTCCTCTGAGCACTCGTCGGATTGGACGGCAACGAGTTCGGGGCGGTGACGATCAATCTGTTCGACAAGCTCGTCGACGTTGCGACCCGCGCCGAGCGCGACGACGCGGAACTGCTCGCCGAGCGTTTCAACGACACGCAGCGTGTTGCGGCCAATCGACCCGGTCGAACCTAAAACAGCAATCCCCTTTGCGTTCATATTTCGTTACCGACTGACCGGGGCGACAAAAGGTTCCGACTCTTCGGCCTCGTACTTGTCGAGTAGCTCGATGATCCGCCCCTGCCTGTTTCTGTAGGTCGCGCCCGCAACGCGCCACTGTCGTCCGTTCTTGTAGAACAAACTGACGCTTGTATCGACGCTCCCCTTCTCGCCGATGGCTTTGAGGTTGAGCGTCGCGTCGCCGTCAGCATTGTGCGTGTTGACGGCACCCGTCACGAGCCACCCGAAATCACGCACCTCGCCGATCTCATTCTTCAACCGCTCGTTGTTGCGCAGGAAAGTTTTTGCTGTCTCTGCGGCCTCGCTATGTCCGACGGCGTAGACCGCGACCCCGGCAATCGCTCCGACAAACACCCCGACCAGCAGCAGCAATCCGAACACCAGCCCGCTCACTATCAATAGAACTTTTTTGGTTGTCATTTGTGGTGCGTTTCAGCGAAGGATGTTTGTCGTTTATCTCCAGTAAAGCTGCGCGAAATAGTAGATGAGCGGCGCGTTGAAGAGCAAGCTGTCGAGCCGGTCGAGGAAACCACCGTGACCGGGAAGGATATTGGCGGCGTCCTTTGCGCTGGCCCCACGCTTCAGCGCGCTTTCGGTCAGGTCGCCGATCACGCCGAGCACGTTCATCACCGCCGCGAGCGCCAGCGCCGCCCGTAAGCTGAGTTCCGGGAAGAACCAATAGTGCGCGAGCGTCGCCATCAACAGACTCGCCGCCATGCCGCCAACCGCGCCCTCCCAGGTCTTTCCGGGACTGACCTGCGGCGCCAGTTTGTGACGGCCCAGCAGCCGGCCCGTGTAGTACGCGCCCGTGTCCGATCCCATCAGCACGAGAAAGAAGAAAGAGAGCAGGTGCGTCGAAAGGTTCGGTGCGAGCGGCGACTGAAAGCCGTTGCGCACCGCGATCAAGTGCCCACCGAGCAGCACGACGTAGAGCACGCCGAGCAGCGTCGCGCCCGCCGATAAAATCATTTTGTCGAAAGGCGCGCCGCGCAGCATCTCCGCTGCGAGCATCGCGACGACGAGCGCCGGGACAATCAGCATCAGCATCTGTGGCTGATCGAAGTAGAACGCGACCAGCATCGCCGCCGTCCCCGCGTATCCGACAACCACGTCCGGCTTTGCGCCAAGTCGCTTCGCGAGGTGCCAGAACTCGTACAACCCGATGACCATCGCGACAACGGCGAGCAGCACGAAAACAGTTTGGAGCGGCGGGAAGATGATCGACGCAATCAGCACGGGAAGGGCGATCAGCGCGGTGATGATTCGAGACATTTGTTAAGGATTGTGAATTAAAATTTCACTGCATTTCACCGCCGAGGACGCGAGAGGGCGCGGAGGAAGTGACAGAAAGTTTTATTAATCAGGTGAACAGCTGAGTATGTTCGGCGTCCTCGGCGTTCGCGAGCGGTGAATGTATTTTGTCTTCAATCCTTGGCAGAAGATTCGCTCCCCGACCTTGTGTTCTCTGAACACTCAAGTCGCGTTAGCGGCGAATTGCAGCCCGCCGAAGCGACGGTCGCGCCGCTGGTAATCGACAATCGCTTCAAGCAAGTGGGCGCGGCGAAAGTCAGGCCACAGAGTTTCGGTGACGTAAATCTCGCTGTACGCCGCCTGCCACAGCAGGAAGTTAGAGATGCGCATCTCGCCGCTGGTCCGCACCACGAGATCGAGTTCGGGAAGGCCACATGTGTACAACTCGCGCTCAATCTCCGGCTCGGTGATTTCGCACGCCGGTCGGCCCTCCTCGGCGCATCGTCTGAGCGCGGCGTTGACCGCATCGACTATCTCGGCGCGGCCACCGTAGTTGAGCGCGACGCTCAACACCATCCCGCTGTTTCCCTGGGTGCGCTCGACCGCCCGGCGGATTTCGCGACGGACACTTTCTTCGAGCGCGGCGGTGCGCCCGATGACTTGGAAGCGGATGTTCTGGCGGTCGATGCTATCGAGTTCGAGCCGCAGGTAACGCTTCAGCATCCGCATCAGCGCGTCCACTTCGAGGCGCGGGCGCTTCCAGTTTTCAGTCGAAAAAGCGTAGAGCGTCAGCGCGCCGAGTCCGAGCCGCGCGCCCGTGTCGACGGCGGCTCGCACCGCGTCGACGCCCGCGCGGTGGCCGGCGACGCGGGGTTGCCCGCGCTGTGCTGCCCAGCGTCCGTTACCGTCCATGATGATGGCGACGTGGCGCGGCAGTCGATCCCATGCGACGCGCTCCAGCAGCGCCTCATCGGGCGACCCCTTCTCCACAACTTCGACAAAATCCTCGAGCATCCCCACCTCACCCCTTCTTCATTACCGCGCGCCGTGTCCCGTCCAAACGAACGCCGCATCTTAATGGCCGCCCGCGTCGCAGTGCAACCAATAAAGCAGATGACGGAGGTCAGAGATTGAATGTCGATGTTGAGGGCGGACGAACTGATAAACGAACTGGTCTTCGAATTTCAAGCACCGGACTGTTCGTCGTAATGCACTTCGATCAACGTCAGGCCGTGGGCGGGAGCGGTCGCGCCGACCAGCGTGCGGTCTCCGGTTGAGATTGCGCGTTCGATTGTCTCGTCGTCCATCTCGCCGCGCCCAACAGCGAGCAGCGTACCCGCGATGGAGCGCACCATGTAGCGCAGGAACCCGTCGGCGGCGGCAGTGATTTCGATCAATCGCCCGCGCCCGCGGCGGCTCCAACAATCGTCGACTTCGAGCCGCGTCAGGTCACGGACGCGCGTTCTGGTTTCGGTCTTGGCCGATGCGAAGGCCGTCCAGTCGTGCCGCCCGTTGAAGCACGCCGCCGCCTGCCGCATCGCTCGCAGATCGAGACTGCGCGGTTCGTGATGCGCGTAGCGTGCCCAGAACGGCGAGCCGTACCGCGCGTTGAAGACACGGTAGCGGTACGTTTTGCCGCGCGCCGAAATGCGCGCGTGGAAACTTTCCGGAACGACCTCGACTTCGGTCACACGCAAATCGCGCGCGACGTTACCGTTAATCGCCGCGCGCAGCTTGTCCGGCATCATCTCGCGCCGCAACACGACGCTTGCCACCTGCGCTTCGGCATGCACGCCAGCGTCTGTTCGCCCCGCCCCATGCACGATCACCGCGCGGTCATCAATCAACGACAGCGCGCGCGTCAAATCACCCTGCACCGTCCGCAACTCGTCCTGCATCTGCCACCCGTGAAAATCCGTGCCGTCATATTGAAGGGTGAGCCGGTAGTTCATGGAGAGGTAAATAATAAGGCAAAAGTGAAAGCCAAGCGGAACAGATGATAGATGCTGGATGTTAGTCAAGGCAGGCAGGTGTGCTGCCCAACATCTGACATCTCGTTCGTTCAACTCATACGCCGATAAACTTTTGCTCAGGCACTGGTAGCTGCTTGCAATTGCGTGCGCCCGTTTAGAGGCGGGCTATGCCCGCCGGTTTGTCTTGAGACGGCGGGCATAGCCGCCTCTAAACGGGCGTTGAAAAGGTGACAGAGCCTTAGTTGATTGACGACGTGCGGCTAAATCGTCCGGCTTCCGGGTTTGACGACCGGGATGCCGAGCGCGCAGGCGGGGCAGTCAGCGGGGGCGATTGCCGGAACGTCGAGTGTCGCTAGTGCAATGCGCGGCACGCCGGTATCAGCGCGACCTCCGGAGCGGTCGATGATCGAGGCCGCGCCAACAACGCGGGCCCCGGCGGCGCTCACCGTGTCGATGGTTTCGCGCGTCGAGCCGCCGGTGGTAATCACGTCTTCGACGACGACGACGCTTTCGCCGGGCCGAAGGGTGAAGCCGCGCCGAAGCGTCATCCGCCCCTGCTCGCGCTCCGTCCACATCGACCTCGCGCCGAGCGCCCGCGCGACCTCGAACCCGATCACGATTCCGCCGATGGCCGGGGCGACGACGGTCTCGATCTGTTGCCCGGCGAAACGCTCGGCCAGCGCGCGTCCCATCGCCTCGGCCTCCGCCGGATGTTGCAAGACAAGCGCGCACTGTAAGTAGCTCGTGCTGTGCAACCCGCTGGTCAGCACGAAATGGCCTTCGAGCAAGGCGCCGGTGCGCCGGAACCGTTCAATGACTTCCTCGGATCGCATCACAATCTTGCCTTTCCGTGCTGTGTACGACAGAATGCGAAGTGATGGAGAACTTTCGCAACCTCATCTCTGATTCGCCTCTCGTCGAGGAAACGATAGAGATGCTTCGACTCAATGGCGGCCGCTCGCCCGTCAACGCCATCGCCGACATCGTGCTGCAACTTCCCGACCTTGATCCAATGACGGCCGCGCCAATCATTTCTGAATTGATTAGAGACGATTGGCGGATGCGCATCATTGATGACTACGAGGTTGAGTTGGTGTGTCAGGATGCCGAGTGCAAGCTGCTCGACGAAACCGATTTCGTGGTCGTCGATGTCGAGACCACCGGCCCGAAAGTCCCGCTCGGCCGGATCACCGAGATTGGCGCATACCGCATCAGCCGGGGGCGTATCGTCGCCGAGTTCCAGACACTGGTCAACCCACAGACATCAATCCCGCCGTTCATCGTGCAACTGACCGGCATTACCGAAGCGATGGTCAGACAGGCCCCGCTGTTCCGCGAGGTCGCCGCCGATTGGTTGCGCTTCGCCGACACCGCCGTGCTGGTCGCGCACAACGCTCCGTTTGACGTGCGATTCATTAACTGTGAACTTGCGCGCGTCTTTCCCGGACGCCGGATGTCAAACCCGCAACTGTGTACCGTCGCGCTGTCACGTCGCATCGTCCCGGAGTTGGTCAATCACCGTCTGCACACGCTCGCCGATCACTTCTCGATTTTGATCCACGACCGACACCGCGCTGCCGGCGACGCCCGCGCGACCGCTGAAGTTTTCATTCGCATGCTGCGACTTCTCCGGCAGCACGGCGTTCGTCGCCTCTCCGATGCGCGCCGCTTCACGCTCAAAAATCCGCAACGGGAAGCCAGCCTCGCGCGTAGTTGAATCTGAGCTTGCTGAACGATCAACCGCCCACTTCCACCCTTCGCCTCTGCCACAAGTTACGCCCGACGAACCCGACGACAATCAGCGCGGCGAGCGCGATTCCGACGACCGGGTAGTACTCCGCCAGCAAATCCTTCGCACGCGCGCCATACTTGACGGCGACGAAGCCTTCGAAAAGGAAACGGAAGGCTCGGCCCACGGCGACCGCCGCCGCGAATCGCCACACGCTGAGGTGGAAAACGCCCGCCGTGATTACGAATAGTTTGAAGGGGAACGGCGGCGGCAGCACCGACGCGACCAGCACCGACAGCACGTCGTAACGGTCGACCAATTGTTTGACGCGCGCCTGCTTCTCCGCCGAAAAGCGTTCGAGGGCGCGGCGACCGGCGCGACGCGAAAAGTAATACAGGATGACGCAGCCCGCCACCGAGCCGAGCGTCGCTGCCATCGCGTACAGCGGCATCCACGCGGGGCGCGCCGCGGAGAGCAATAGCATCACCGCGTCGGGGCCGCCGGGCAGCGGAATCAGCGCCGAATCAAGCAGCGCGATGGCGAAGATGCCAAACGGTCCGAAGGCCACCAGATATTCGGAGACGTAGTTAAGGCCGTTCGTGATCTTACGTAGAAGCCATTTCACTTTCGGTCAGCGTCCCCCAAGATTTTGTCATCTTCAACGCCCGTTTAGAGGCGGGCTCTGCCCGCCGTCTCACGCTGAACCGGCGGGCAGAGCCCGCCTCTAAACGGTCGCACGCAATTGCAAATCGCTGTCATCCTCACTCCGAAACGGAAGATGATGGTGTGGGCGCCGTGTCGCTGGTGTCGCCGGTCGCGGCCTGGGACGGCGCTGTCTCGCTTCGCGCTTGCCGCCGCAGGTCGCGCGCGTCCTTGATTCTGCTCCACGTCAGATAGATCGCCAGCGCCACCAGCAGCACCGCAACGGTTACGCTCAGCATCACGAGACCATTGTCTTTCAGGAACAGCACGACGCGCCGGCCATAGTAGACCGCCAGTGCGCCTTCGATGTAATAGCGCACGCTGCGCGCGATCATAATGGTGATCATAAATCGCCAGCGTGAATATTCGAGTGCCCCGGCGGTGGCGACGAAAATCTTGAACGGCATCGGCGGCGGCAGCAGCGCGGGAATCGCCAGCGCGAGAATTCCGAAGCGCGCGTAGGCCCGCTCAACGCGCTCTATGTGCTCGGCGCGAAACCGCTTTCGCATCACCGCCTGCCCGCCGCGCCGCATGATCGTGTAGAGCAGCAGGCAGCCGAGCACCGACCCGAAAGCGGCGAACAGCGGGAAGTAGAAGACCGCCTTCGGGTCGCTGAAGCACCGCGCGACGACAAGGTAATCGTTGATTTCAGGGAGCGAGAGCAGAGATGAGTCGAGCGCGCCGATGACCACCATCGACGGCGCGGCGACGTAGATCGGCACATTGACGATGAACTGCTGGAGCCAGACAGCGGCGGCGCGCAACCAATCGAACATAGTTGCCAAGTCTAAAGACTAAAGCCCGAAAGTCAAAAGTCCGGCGATTTATCTCTCAAAACTTTTGACTCACGACTTCAACCTCAGAACTTTCAGACTTTCGACTTCTTACTTTGCCGGTGTGAAAACAGAAGGTGTGTCGTAGGTCACGCCGAAGGTGACGCCGGAGCGCGGGCTGAAGTCGGTCAGTCCGGCGATGCCGGCGAAATCGAAGCGCATGCCAGAGGCTTTAACCTGCAATCCTAAGCGCGCCTCAGACAGCGACTCGGTGCCGAGCGGCGCGCTCCCACGCCGCACGCTCGCGCGGCCGTTGACTTCACCCGCGATGTTGATCTGGCCGTTTAAGCGGAAGATGCCCGCCACGCCGTAGAGCAGCACGTCGTTCTGCGTGAATAGTTGAGTCGGCGCGGTGAGAATGCCGAGGCCGAGATTGCCGAAGGTATTGAGGCGGCCGTCCGGCCCGAACCTTTTCCCAACCAGAATGGTGCCGAAGGCATTGGTCTGATTAAGACCGATGCCGCGCGACTCGTCCGAGTTCGGCAGTTGGACGCCGAACCGGAAGCCGAGCGACGGGCTGCGCCGCGATTCATTGCGGAGTTTGATTTTCGTCGCCAGAGTGAAGTCGCCGGTGTCGTTGGTCGAGTCGCCGGGCGCGAAGCCGCGCCGGATCGCCGGCCCTGTCGATGCGGTGTTGACGCTCAGAAAGTTCTGCGCGACACCTTCGATCTGGAATTCGACGTTTGGTGACAATCCGATGTTCACGCCGATCACGCCGACGCGTGTCAAATCGCCGGTCAGGCCGGAGGCCGGAAACTTCGCGCCTTGCAGGAAGTCGACGCCCGCTTCAATACGCAGTGAGCCGGGCGGCAGCACGTCAACATCTTCGGTAATCAGCGGGCGCTGTTGAGCGTGTGAAATGACGGCGCATCCGAACATGATCAACAGCGTGCGACAGATGCGCCAGAAAGATTTGCGGATTGAGCGAGTCATAGGATTCATTATGGCGCGGATTGTAATGCCCGTCAGTCACTCCGTCAAACTGTCTGAAGTGGCGGGAGGAGGCGGAGAGGGTCTCGCTTCTTCGGCCATTAAATTAGAGTGAAGAAAGGTTATCATTCGCGCGTCTAAGTCTCGATGATCGCTGAGACTGAAGAATGGACAAAGTCGCTCGTGGCCGCGGGTAAACGCGAAATCGTGATGAGTGAACGCGAAACTCTGATGACTGAACGCGAAGCCGATGAACGCCTCATCGAATCCTGCCAGAGGGGTGACCGCGAAGCGTTCCGTATTCTCTTCGAAACTCACAAGGACAAAGTTTATAGCGTCACGCTCTACTTCTTCGGTGGCGACGAGGCACTGGCCGCCGACGCGACGCAGCAGGTTTTTCTCAAGCTCTTCACCAGGATCGGACAGTTCCGCCACGACGCGGAGTTCACGACCTGGCTGCACCGGCTCGCGGTCAACGTCTGCCTCGACGAACATCGTCGCCGCCGTCGATTCATTCCGTTTGGCGAGGCGTTCGGGGTCGACGAGCCGCGCGTTAAGAAATCGCCGGAGGAAATCGTCGGGCGGGGCGAGGCCGAAGTTTCGATCCGCGATGCCATTGCCACGCTGAAGCCGAAACTGCGCGTCGCCATCCTGCTGAAATACTTCGAAGAATTGTCATACGAAGAGATTGCTTCAGCGATGAACTGTTCGAAGGGGACGGTCGCCTCGCGTCTCAACCGCGGCCACAAAATCCTCGCGCGACGGCTCGGCCATTTGCGCGCGTCACTATTTCGAGGGGAGTAAATCAAGGATGTTTCGTCAGCATGTCACGACACAGTTATCCGCCTTCGCGCACGGCGAGCTTTCGCACGATGACTCGCAGCGCATTGCGGCACACCTGCGCGACTGCGAGCGTTGCCGGCAAGCCTATGAAGAGATCATACTCGGCGTCCGGCTCGCCGAATCGCTTGCGCTGCGCACGGCCCCGGCTGCGCTGTGGGAAAAGATCGAGAGCGCACTCCCGCCGCCAACGTCGGCGGCTTCATCCGCTACTTCATCCGTGGCTTCATTGTCCGCCGGAGCGACATCACATCACACTGCGCCGCTTGAACCGGAGCATGGGTGGTTACCGTTCGCTCTGAATCATCAACTTCTCGCGGGTGCGGCGGCGATGCTCGTCATCACGCTCGGTCTGGGCGCGTGGTGGTTCAACGGCCCTTCGACCCGCGCCGCGTGGGAGGTGGCAAGGCTGAGCGGCGCGCCGACGATTGACGCAGATCGGATCAACGCGACCGGGCAGCTCGGCA
>Ga0136614_10001927_pt1 | contig 12645 bp, 10 predicted proteins | sample AntDrymUQ2792106_2_FD_106643 | JGI IMG/M metagenome (GOLD analysis project Ga0136614, IMG submission 106643) | Polar desert sand microbial communities from Dry Valleys, Antarctica - metaG UQ279 (21.06) | ecosystem: Environmental > Terrestrial > Soil > Desert | place: Antarctica: Dry Valley...
GCTCCTCCGCATCCACCACGACCACCGGTCGTCGGTCCACCACTGCCCCCGCTCGTCGTTTGTCGCGAACGAGGCCAACGGTGACGGCAGCCCAAGCCCACCACCAGCACCGACCACGCAGCCTGTGGACAACCAGCCGGTTGGGGACAACCCAGCCGTCGACGGCCCAGACCGACGGGGCAGTACGCAACGATGCCCGGGGGCCGTGCGACCTACCAGTGGGTGTCGTAGCCGAGCAGGTGCGTGCGCGTTGCGGATGTTGCTCGCCCTACCGGACCAGCACGTATCCGTCGTCGGGACGGAGATCGCGCGAACGGCGCAGATCGGTGAGCGAGAAGGTGCGCTGCAACCATCGGTCCTCGCCGTCGTACCGGGGCTGGAACGCCGTCCGCCCGTGCACCGCCACGCGGTTGTCCACCACCGCCAGATCGCCTGGCAGGAGGTGGTGCGTGCACGCGATCCGGCCGAAGATCCGCTGGAGCTCGTCCAGAGCGTCCGCACTCCTGCGGTCGGTCGTCGTGGTCGCGGCGAAGTCCACCCGCAGGTTCGGATCGTCCGGTGCGCCGAAGAGCACCGGATGCTGCTCGATGCCGTCGCAGGCGTCACCGAACGAGGGCGGCGGCTGGGTGATGAACGCCGGCCGGAACAGCTCGTCACGGCTCGTCTCGCTCAGGAGCGGGAGCGCCTGGCGGATGCTCGCGGTGCGCAGCCCGGCGACGCGGTCGTGGTCGGCGCGTAGGCACAACAGCATCACGAAGTCCGGACGGTGGTCGTGGAAGGCGTTCTCGTTGTGCAGGGACAGCAGCACCGACCCGGCGTTGCCCTGGAACTGCTCCTTGCCCGGCACCGGGACGACGTTCTGCACGAGCGCACCGGACTTCTCGGCTCGGAACGCGGCCGGGTCACCGAGCCCGGACGCGATCATGACGAGGACGGCGGCCGCGACGGTGGCCGAGCGCTGCACCGAGCCGTCGACGATCGGGGTCGGCGGGATGGCGTCCAGCTCCACCGGCAACCCGCGCATCAGCAGCACGCCCGCGCATCCGGCGTCCCGACGGAACGCCCGGATCGGACGGCGCACCTCGGTAGGAAGGTCGTCCCACGCCTCACGAGCCGTGTCGACCCAGTTCGGGTCATCGATCTGGCCGTGCCCCGTGGTGACCAGCCCGCGGGCGATCCGCTCCACCGCGAGGACGTCATTCGGGGAGATCAGGGCGAACCTACCGGGGAACTCGGTGTCAACGACCACCGACATCACGAATCATCCTCCGTACGGGAATTCCGGTCGGCGAATCATCCGACGGGGGCCTGGTCCGGCCACCACCGCGCGAACCGCCGCATTCCATACAGCAGCGGCATGTCCGGCGCCTGTTCGATGTTGACGATCTCGCCGAGCACCACGGCGTGGTCACCCACCACCGATATGCCTGCCACCCGGCACTCGGCCACCGCGAAGGCGTCGTCGACCAGCCACGGCTGCCGGACCCGTGGCGACGGTCTCCACCGCGTGCGGCCGAACCGGTCGGGCACCGCTGAGGAGAACACATCGGCGGCGCTCCGGCCCCGGTCGTGCAGCAGGTTGACCGCGAACCCGCCCGCGTCCTCGACCCCACCGAGGGTGCCGCTGAGCAGGTTCAGACACACCAGCAGCGTCGGCGGATCCAGGGTGACCGGGCACAGCGAGGTGCACGTCAGTCCGTGCTGACGACCCTCGCGATCCGTGGCGGTGATGATCGCGACCCCGGTGGGAAACGTCGCCATCAGCGCGCGGAACTCGTCCGGGGCCGCACGGTCGTCGGTCAGGTCGGCCGAGACCTGCCGGTCGAGTGAGGGAACACCGGCCATGGCTGGTCCGCCTTCCACATCCAGGAGTCGAATCAGGCGTTCAGCGCGACGAGGTACTCGTAGCAGCTCGGCAGGGCCGAAACCATCTCGTCCGCCTCGGCCTTCAGCCGGGCGAACTCGCGCTCCGCGTTCGCCGGATCGACGTGTCCCAGCGCGGGACGGGGCCGGGCAGGCTCCAGGCCGAGGCCCAGGGTCATCGCGACCCACGAGTAGGACTCGAACCCGTGGTAGTACGGATACATGGTCTCCTCGTCGATGAGGTGCGACGACGCGATCTCGAGCCGCTCGGCCAGGCGGTCGGGTATCTGGCGGACCTTGGCCTCCTTCCAGTACGGGGTGTCGTCCCGACCGGCCGCGACGTAGTGCATCACCAGGAACTCCTTGACGCCGTCGACGACGTGCGCCACCCGGCGGTTGTAGGACGCGATCAGCGACTCGTCCCAGCGCCCGTCGGGAAAGTGCTTCACCAGCTGTTCGATGCCGTGCTGGATGAAGAAGATCCCGGTGGACTCGAGCGGCTCGACGAACGCGCTCGACAGCCCGATCGCCACACAGTTGTTCACCCACGAGTTGCGGGTGCGGCCGATCCGCATCCGGATGTGGTTGGCCTCCAGATCGTCACGGCCCGGCGCGACGGCGTCGCGCAGGTCACGCTCGGCGTCCTCCGGGGTGGTGAACTCGTCGGAGTAGACGTAGCCGTTGCCGTTGCGGTGGAACAGCGGGATCGTCCACATCCACCCGGCGGTCATCGCGGTCGCCGTGGTGTACGGGCTCATCTCGGTGGCGTCCTCACGCGGCACCCGCAGCGCCACCGCCCGGTTGTTGGGCAGGACCTCCTGGAAGGACTCGAACGGCTCGTCCAGCGTCTTGTTGATCAGCATGCCCCGGAAACCGGTGCAGTCGACGAACAGGTCACCCGTCAGGTCGCCGTGCTCCCCCGTCGTGACGTGGGTGAGCCAGCCACGCTCGTCCTGGGCAACGTCCACGACGTCGTCGATCACGTGCCGCACCCCCCGTGCCCGGCCGTACTCGGCGAGCACCTCGGCCACCAGGTCGGCGTCGAAATGGTAGGCGTAGGGGAACTGCGCCCGCTGCTCCTCCAGCGTGGAACGACCCAGCGAGGCGTCCAGCCCACCGGCGAACAGCGAACCGTCCATCATCCGGGGCGAGCGCTTCGCCTCACAGAACGCCGTCGTGATGAAACACTGCCGGTCGAACGGCCGGGAGTGGTCGCCGATGCGCAACCACCAGTCCGCCAGGGTGAACCCGTCCGCGGACCGCATCCGCTCGAACGGGTGGTAGAAGTGGTGGCCGGGTTCGCGCCAGTTCTCGAATCGGATACCGAGCTTGTAGCCGCCCGCGCAGCGCGGCAGCCACTCGGACTCGTCGAGGCCCAGATAGTCGAAGAAGTGCCGGACGGTGCTGAACGTCGCCTCCCCGACGCCGATCCGCGACACCCGGTCGGACTCCACCAGGGTGACGTCGATACGGTCGCCGAAGGCGGCCTTGAGGTAGCCGGCCGACATCCATCCGGCGGTGCCTCCGCCGACGATGATGACTGATCGGATCATGTTGAGCTCCTTCTCCCGGACGAGACGGTGAGATCGACCTGGGCCGGCTTTCCGGCGGCCCAGGGACGATGCGCTCCCGGTCCGGTCGAACCCTGCACCGATCACGTCGATCATGTCTGACCCTCTCTCCGCGCTGCACCCCGAACGAACCTCTGGCGGCATCACCGGAGACCGAAGTTAATCGCTGCGCATTTCGGTTCGTTATCGATCGGACCCGGTCGGCGACCCCCAGGTAAAGGCCCATCGTGGGGCGCGTTCGAACGGCCCGAGCGGAAACCGTGGCGATAATCAGGCGAAAACAAGGGCGGTTAGCGTCCATTCAGTCGCCCATGTTCGCGACTGGCGACGACAACTGCCTTACCGACCGATGAGTCGCGTGCTGATGCGCAGAGAGTGGGGCCATGATGGCGTTGTCCGGCGAGGCTCGGACACTGGTTCCCCGCTGGAGCGCTGCGGCGGGTGGACCCGCCCGGACCGCCGAGCACGACTCCGGCGCGGACCCCGACCTGGCCGCGGTGATCCGGTCACACGGCAGTGGCGACGCCGCGGACACGACCGCTCTCCTGCTGGCGGCGCACGTCACGGTACTGGGCGCCCTCGCAGGCGAGCGGGACGTCCGCACCGGCTACGCTCGGCGCGGGCGGGTGCTGCCGTTCCTGATCACCCTGCGCGACAGACCGTGCTCCGAGCTCCTCGACGACGTCCGGCGGACCGAGACGCAGCTGTGGCGCCGGTGGGCCCCGTCGGCGCCGGGCGACGCGCCGGACGTCGTGCTGGAGGTCGACGACGGCCGGGGCTACGCCCCCGAACTCGGTGATCACACGCTCTGGGTACGCGCCGATCCCCGCACCGGACGCTTCCGGCTGTGGTACCGCACGGATGCGCTGGACGCCGACCACGCCGCCCGCGTCGCGGGCTACCATCGCGCGGCGCTGGAGCACCTGACCAGGCACCCCGGGACTGATCACTCCGCGCTCCGGCTGGTGTCGACCGCGGAACGCGACCTCCAGCTCTCCGGGATGGGCGGGCCCGACCGGGAGCTGCCCGACGCCAGGTTCCATGAGCTCGTCGAGGACCGGGCCCGGCGGCACCCACACGCCGTCGCTGTGGCGCAGGGCACTCGACGCTGGACGTACGCGGAGCTGAACAGCCGGGCCAACCGGATCGCGCACGCCCTGCTGTCGCGCGGCCTCGAGGCCGAGGACGTCGTCGCGGTCGTCACCGAACGCGGCCTCGAGTGGGCCGCGGCCGTGCTGGCGATCTTCAAGGCCGGCGGTGCGTACCTGCCGATAGACCCGCAGTTCCCCGCCGACCGGATCGACCGCACGCTGACCCGCTCCGGCGCTCGCCTCGTGCTGACCGAGGCGCAGAGCGCGAACGGCCTGCCGGTGGAGCGCGGGGACGTTCTCCTGATCGAGGACGTCGTCGCCGAGGATCACGCCGACACCGATCCGCGCGTGCCGGTGACCGCCGGTCAGCTGGCCTACGTCTACTTCACCTCCGGCTCCACCGGCGAGCCCAAGGGCGCCATGTGCGAGCACGCCGGCCTGCTCAACCACCTGTTCGCGAAGATCGACGATCTGGAGATCGGCGAGGGCTCGGTCGTCGCGCAGACCGCTCCGCAATGCTTCGACATCTCGTTGTGGCAGCTCGTCTCCGCCCTGGTGGTGGGGGGCCGCACCGTGATCGTCGAACAGGACGCCGTTCTCGACGTCGAGCGGCTGGTCAGCACGATCGCCGACGGTGGCGTCACGGTGCTCCAGCTCGTCCCCTCCTACCTGGAGACGCTGCTGTCGCACCTCGACCAGCAGCCGCACGGGCTCCCCCACCTGCGGTGCGTCTCCACCACCGGTGAGGCGCTGAAGAAGGAGCTCGTCACGCGCTGGTTCGCGACGTATCCGGAGAAGGCGCTGGTCAACGCATACGGGCTGACCGAGACATCGGACGACACGAACCACGAGGTGCTCCACGCGGCCCCGGCCGGGGACCGGGTCCCGCTCGGCAGACCGGTGAACAACGTCCACGTGTACGTCGTCGACGAGGCACTCGAGCCGGTTCCCCTCGGTTCGACGGGTGAGATCGTGTTCTCCGGGGTCTGTGTCGGGCGCGGTTACCTCAACGACCCGGAGCGGACCGAAGCGGCCTTCCTGGCGGACCCGCACCGGCCCGGCCATCGGCTGTACCGATCGGGAGACTTCGGCCGCTGGCTTCCGGGCGGGACGCTGGGGTTCCTCGGCAGACGGGACGCCCAGGTGAAGATCCGGGGATTCCGCATCGAGATCGGCGAGATCGAGAACCAGCTCCTGAAGGTCGCCGGGGTCCGCGACGGAGCGGTCGTCGTGCTCGAGTCCGCCGCTGGCGGCCGGAGTCTCGTGGGCTTCTATACGGCGGGGGTCGAACTGCCCGCCGACGACCTGACCTCGGCGCTGGCGGGATCACTGCCGGAGTACATGATCCCCACGACCGTGCACTTCCTCGACTTCCTGCCGTCGACCGCCAACGGCAAGATCGACAAGAAGGCGTTGGCCGCCACCGCAGCCGAGCTCGCCGCGGCGGGTCCGGCTCCTGAGGCGCCCCGGACGTCCTCCGAGTGGAGGCTCGTCAAGGCGTGGGCCCGGGTGCTGAGCCTGCCGCCGGAGCAGATCGGGCGGGGCGACCGCTTCTTCGACCGGGGTGGGACCTCGCTGTCCGCGCTGCACCTGATGGTCGCGCTCGACCGCGAGCTCTCGCTGCGGCAGCTCGTCGACAACCCGGTGCTGGCCGACCTGGCCGCCGTGCTCGACGACCGGCGAGCGGCCGGCCGGAAGGCCCCGCCGGTGAACCGAATCGCCGGATCCGCGTGATCGCCGAGGACGAACGGAGACCACCCATGTCGACGCCCGTGACGGAACAGCTCCGTGCCGACGCCGTTCCCGGCGCGCCGCCGATCGTGTCGGTCGCGGCGGACGGAGCGCAGGGTCTGCTCGTCGGGCGCCGCGCCGACCTGCGTGCCGTGGTCGCCGAGCACGGGGCTGTGCTGGTGCGCGGTCTCGATCTGCGCGACGCCGACGACGTGGCCACCGCGAGCAGGCAGCTCACCACGACGCTGCTGACGGAGCGGGAGGGGTTCGCGCCCCGCGACATCTATCCCGGCGGGGTGTACTCCGGCTCGGCATGGCCCGCGGGTCAGCCGATGTGCATGCACCACGAGCTGAGCCACGCCGCGCAGACCCCGAGCCTGATGATCTTCGGGTGCCTACGGGCCGCCGACGAGGGCGGCACCACCGCGCTCGCCGACGGCCAGGCGGTGCTCCGCGCGCTGCCTGCCGCGATCGTCGACCGGTTCGAGCAGGTGGGCTGGCAACTCGTCCGAACCTACGACAACGGTCTCGGGGTGTCGGCGGCGGCGGCATTCGGGAGCGACGACCGGGACACCGTGCTGGCCTACTGCGCCGCCAACGGCATCGACGCGGCCTGGGACGGCGACGGACGACTGCACACCCGGCAACGGCGGTCGGCGGTCGTGCCGCATCCCCGCACCGGAATACGGGGCTGGTTCAACCAGATCGCCTTCCTCAACGCCTGGACGATGGACCCGGACGTGCGGGAGTACCTCCTCGCGGAGGTCGGCGACGATGGCCTGCCCTTCGACACCCGCTACGGGGACGGTGAGCCGATCGACGAGGACACCGTGCGGGAGATCAACGCCGTCTACGAGGAGCACACGATCGGGGAGCCGTGGCAGTCCGGGGACCTGCTACTGGTGGACAACATCCGGATGGCGCACAGCCGGGAACCGTTCTCCGGCGACCGCGACGTCGTCGTCGCCATGGGCGACCCGATCGTGGTGGCCGACAACGACCCGTCCGTGCTCGCCGTGCAGCGCGACTGACCACGTTCTCGTCGCCGACCGGGGGAACGCATGCCGATCATCTCTCATCCGTACGAGTTCACCGATGACGACCTCTACGTCGACCTGCGGCCCACCCTGGGCCATCCGCTGCACCTCAAGTGCGAAGGCTTCAACTTCGCCGGGTCCATCAAGCTGAAAGCCGCGTGTGCGATGGTCGACGCGGCCGAGCGCAGCGGCACGCTGAACCCCGAGTCGATCCTCATCGAGTCCTCCTCGGGCAACCTCGGCATGGCCCTCGCCGTGATCGCAGCGAGCAAGGGGTACGGCTTCGAGTGCGTCGTCGACACCCGCAGCAACCTGTCCACCCGCCAGTTCATCGAGGCCCTCGGCGGTCGGGTCCACACCATCACCGATCCCGATCCCGCGGGCGGCTATCTCGCGGCCCGCATCGACTACGTCCGCGAGAAGACCCGCTCCGACCCCCGCTACGTCTGGCTCAACCAGTACACCAACCCCAACAGCTGGAAGGCGCACTACCGGAGCACCGCACCCGCGGTCGACGCCCGGTTCCCCGACCTCGACGTCCTGTTCGTCGGGGCCGGGACGACCGGAACGTTGATGGGGTGCGCCCGCTACTTCCGCGAGTTCCGGCCCGAGGTCACGATCGTCGCGGTGGACGCGGTCGGCTCGGTCACCTTCGGCAGCCCCGCACTCCCCCGGATGATCCCCGGGCTGGGCACCGGGGTCCGTCCCGTGCTGCTCGACGAGTCCTACGTCGACGACGTGGTCCACGTGGCCGAGGTCGACACCGTTCGCGCGTGTCACCGGCTCGCCACCCACGGCTTCCTCTTCGGCGGCTCCACCGGGACGGTCGTGCACGGCGCGGCGATCTGGCTGGCGGCGAACCGGCCGGACCGGGACGTCCGCAGCGTGGGCATCGCCCCCGATCTCGGCGAGCGCTACCTGGACTCGATGTACCAGCAGGGATGGGTCGAGCAGGTCTACGGCTGCGAAGCCCTGTCCGGGGCGCAGGCCACCTGAGCCACCCTCACCGGGTCGGGACGGTGGGTCCGACCCGGACGGGGTCCGTCGCGATGGTGAGCAGTGCGTCCACCACCCACGTCTGCCCGCATTGCGCGACGAGCTCACCGGAGACCAGGTGGAACTCGGTGCAGCCACCGACCACCCCGGTGCAGCGGTACCGGTCGCGCAGTTCGGCCACGGACCGGAGGACGGACGGCGCCGGCCCGTGGATCTTCATCTGGTAGATCATCCGGTGGATGAGAGCCTGGTCCTCGCAGGCCGGGAACCTCACCCGGTCCGCGACCGACGACCAGCCCACGGCCTCCTGAAAGATCCGCGCCCGCGCCGTTCCCTCCGTGCACAGCATGAGGAACCGCCCGTCCCGCCTGCGGAGCTCCTCGACGGTCACGTCGACAAGGGACACCAGCCGGGTGCGCAGCGCCGGGGCGACCATCGGCAGGAAATGGTGCGCGGTGAGGCAGACGATCACCACCCGGGTCGCGCCGAGATCGAGCAGGCCACCGAGACGGTCCTCCAGCCTCCGGGCGATCTCCAGCCACCGGCCCGCCCGGATCGCCGTGGTGCGATCCGGGAAGCCCGCGTCGGAGTCGAGCAGCACCCGCGGCATGTCCTGCTCGCGGCGGCATCCGCTGAGTCGGTAGATGCTCCGCACGAACTCGGCGGACGCCAGCGGTCCCATGCCGCCGACGACGCCGAGGACGGCGTCGGCTTCGCCGTACCCGCTCATGGTCACGTCCGGCGGAAGAACTGACGAACGGCGAGCGGCGCGAAGACCGCGACGATGGCGACGATGCAGGCCAGCGCAGGCAGCAGATGGGGTGTCACCGGTCCACCGGTCAGCAGGGCCCGGCAGGTGTTGATCACAAACGAGATCGGATTGACATCGGCGAACGCCTTGAGCCAGCCCGGCATGGTGTCGGTGGGCGCGAACATCGAGCTCCCGAACTGCAACGGGATCAGCCAGACGAAGCCCACGCTCTGCACCGTCTGTGGACTGCGGACGGCGAGGCCGATGAACGCCGAGACCCAGCACAGCGCCATGCCGAACAACATGATCATCCCGATGGCGGCCAGTGCCGGGAGGATCCCGGTATGGATCCGGAAACCGATCAGGTAGGCGAAGGCCAGGATCACCACCTGCCCCAGCAGCATCCGGCACAGTTCGGCGATGATGCGCGCGGACAACACCGCGGACCTGGCGATCGGCAGCGACCGGAAGCGGTCCATCACCCCGTTGTCGAAATCGAGGTTCATCCCGATACCGGTGCTCCGCGATGCGAAGCACGCGGTCTCCACCATGATGCCCGGCATCAGGTACTGCCGATAGTCGCCGTGGTCACCGCCGATGGCGCCGCCGAAGACGTAGATGAACACCAGGGCCAGCACCATCGGCATCACGGTCGCCTCGAACAGCTGACCGGGGTCGTTCTTGATCCGCACCAGGTTGCGGCGGGTGAGTGCTGCCACCTGCCGGAGCACCGCGACCGGACGGAGCCGCGTGTCGGCCCTCGGCCGGGTGAGGGCGGCGGCCTCGACGGGGGCCAGGCCCGGGGCGGCGCTCATGGGGTCCTCCCGCCTACGATCGGTCGTTCCGACGGCCGTGACGGGGCGACGGCCTCGCTGGTCAGCGTCAGGAACACCTCGTCAAGGCCCGGCGTGTGCGTCTCGATGTCGGCGATCGCCAGGCCCGACCGGCCGAGTGCCTGTACCGCTCGCGTGAGCTCCGCCGAGCTCGACATCGCGAGGGAGACCACGTCGTTCTCGTCGTCCACGGTGACCTGGCGCAGCCCCGACGCCGACAGCGCGGCCGCCGCCGCGTCGAGCGTGAGCGGGTCCGCCGGGGTGATCCGCAGTACCTCCTCACCCACCTGTGCCCGGAGCTCGGCGGTGGTTCCGGAGGCGACGACCTCACCGTGGTCCATCACCACGACATCATTCGCCAGCGCCTCGGCCTCCTCCATGTACTGCGTGGTGAGCAGGACCGCGGTCCCCTCCCGTACCTTCGCGCGTACCGAGTCCCACAGCGCGTTGCGGGTGCGGGGGTCCAGACCGGTGGTGGGTTCGTCCAGGTAGAGCACCTCGGGCGTGGCGACCATGCTCGCGGCCAGGTCGAGCCTGCGGCGCAGACCGCCGGAGTAGCGGCCGGCAGGCTTCTCGGCGTGGTCGGCGAGACCGAACTCCTCCAGCAGCTCATCGACCCTGGCCCGGGCCCGGCGCCGCGGCAAGTTGTGCAGCCGAGCGATCAGGTAGAGGTTCTCCCAGCCCGAGATCTCGTTGTCGACGGCGGCGTACTGGCCGGTCAGGCCGATCACCCCGCGCACCTCGTGGGCCTGTTCCACCACGTCGAACCCGGCGACCCTGGCGCTGCCCCCGTCCGGGCGGATCAGCGTGGCGAGCATCCGCACCGTGGTGGTCTTTCCGGCGCCGTTGGGCCCGAGCAGGCCCAGCACGGTTGCGGGCGGCACCCGCAGGTCGATGCCGTTGACGGCCCGATGCCCCCGAAAGGACTTGACCAGGCCCTCCACTTCGATCGCCGCGGGCATCTCTCTCCCAAGCACGAGGACATTGATGGGCAGTCATGGCCGACGAACCATCAGATTAGAAGAGTAGTGCCCGCGGTTATCGTCGACATATCAACCGATATACGATCTTCCACCGTCGGAGACATTTTCGGACGCGGTATCGATAATCACCTGAAAATGGAGATCCATAGTATTCGTCGTGGGCCAGTGGGAGATGCTGGACGGCACCACACGAACGGGAGCTCCGATGACCGAAGAACTGCTCACCGCCCCGGACGACATCGCCGTCCCGGACGCCGACGGCAGCAACACCCTCTTCGACTGGCTCGGTGAGATGCGGACCCAGCATCCGGTGTGGCAGGAGGGATCCGGCCCGTACCACGTCTTCTGCTACGACGACGTGCAGCAGGTCATCTCCGATCCGAGGATCTTCTCGAACGACTCCAGCCGGGTCATGCCGCAGCTGAAGCCGTTGACCGAGGGACACATCAACGCGATGGACCCGCCCCGGCACGTGTCGCTGCGCAGGCTGGTCAGCCAGGCGTTCACGCCGAGAATGGTGACCACGCTGGAACCCCGCATCACCGAGGTCGCCCGCGAACTGCTCGCCGAAGCAGGCAGCGGCCGGTTCGACCTGGTCGACGTGCTCACCTACCCGCTACCGGTGATCGTGATCAGTGAGCTGCTGGGCATCCCGCCGTCGGACCGCGATCTCTTCCGGATGTGGGCCGACGGCTTCATCCGGTTGGCCGACGCGCCGCCCGGCGGCGACGTGGTGGCCAACTTCCGGGCCGCCACGCGGGACATGGACGAGTACCTGCTGGCGCACTGCAGGCGGCGTCGCGCAGCGCCGGAGGCCGACCTCATCAGCACCCTGGCGACGGCGAAGGTGAACGGCGAACGACTCACCGACGACGAGGTCGTCAAGTTCGCCGGCATCCTCTTCCTGACCGGTCACCTCACCACGACGTTGTTGATCGGCAACGCCGTCCAGTGCCTGGACAGGAACCCCGACGCCGGTGCCCAGCTCCGCGCTGACCGCTCCCTCGTCCCGTCGGCGATCGAGGAGGTGCTGCGGCACCGTTCACCGTTCACGACGGTCAGCCGGGTCACCGTGACCGACGTCGAGGTAGGCGGCCGGCTGATTCCGGCCGACCGGATGGTGACGCCGTGGGTCATCTCGGCCAACCACGACGAACGCAGGTTCGCCCACCCGGATCGCTTCGACATCCGGCGCGACCCCAACAAGCACGTCGCGTTCGGCCGGGGCGGCCACTTCTGCATCGGCGCCCCGCTGGCCCGGTTGGAGGGCGCGTTGGCCCTCGACGCACTGCTGGACACCTTCAGCGAGCTGACCGTCGACCACGACGTCGACATCGCATACCACCCACGGGGCATGTACGGGGCGCGGAACCTGCCGGTCGTCGCCCGCCGCGCCTGACCGCGGCACCGGCAGCAGGGCTCAGCCCATGCCGAGCTCGGCCTCGAGCTCGTCGATCTCGTCCTGGCTCAGCTCCACCGACAGGTCCGACGACGTGTACCCGCCCGCGTCCGGACGCTCGGCGTGGGCCACCAGCGCGCGCAACGTCTCGAACCAGTACTCCGCGAGCGTGCGCACGTCCGTCTCGCCCAGCAGCTCACCCGCCCAGGACCAGCTGACCCGGAAGCGCGGACCATCCGGCCCGCCGACGGTCACGGCGTTGATCTCCACGGTGTGGGCGAGCGGCATCCCGTCGTCCCGGGGCGCGGGTATCGGGACGTCCGGGGCCGACGACCATGCACCGCCCGCAGGCTCCGCACCGGTGTCGAAGCGGCCCAGGTAGTTGAACCC
>Ga0136614_10001928_pt1 | contig 12642 bp, 17 predicted proteins | sample AntDrymUQ2792106_2_FD_106643 | JGI IMG/M metagenome (GOLD analysis project Ga0136614, IMG submission 106643) | Polar desert sand microbial communities from Dry Valleys, Antarctica - metaG UQ279 (21.06) | ecosystem: Environmental > Terrestrial > Soil > Desert | place: Antarctica: Dry Valley...
ACGCTGACCCGCTTCGCGGCGGAGATGCTCGAGGAGGGTCTTGCGCAGGGGATCGCTCACGTCGTGGCGAAGCGAGCTGATGCGGGTGCTCGTCATGTACTCGTCTACGACGGCTACGTCAGGCTCCCGGACGGGGAGCGGTCCGACGCGATCTACGCAGAAGGCGTCGAGGCCGACAGCGCCGTCGTGATGGGGCTCGCGCAGAGGTATCGCCCGAAGCGTGCCCTTCGGAAGCTCGAGGCCGTCGGCAACCCGATGCTCCTCCCGCCGGGATCGGGCAAGCTCGGGTAGACCGATGAGCCCGAAGATGAAGAAGTACACGGAGGTCGAGGACTACCTCGCGGATCTCTCTGAGGACGCTCGGGCGACGCTCGAGAAGGTCCGGAAGGCCATCCGCTCCGCCGCTCCGGGCGCCGAGGAGAAGATCGGGTACGGGATGCCGGGCTTCTACCTCGACGGGCATCCCCTCACCTACTACTCGGCGTTCAAGGCACACTGCAGCCTCTTCCCCGCGAGCAGCCGGGTGATCAGCACCTTCTCGAAGGAGCTAGCCGGCTACGAGCTCGCGAAAGGGACCATCCGGTTCCCCATCGGCAAGCCACCGCCGGCGACTCTGATCAAGAAGATCGTCAAGGCACGGATCCAGGAGAACGAGGCGAAGTACGGCAAGCCGTAGCGGCTTAGCCAACCTTTAACGAACCCTTATCCGGAACAACGCCGGCGACATCGCCTTCGACGAGTCGATCCAGCCCAACTTCGACTCGGGCGTCTTCGTGGGACAGGAGGGAGTCTTCAGGACGATCGCCGCTCCCGCGTCCGATGGCTCGCGCTCGTTCGGGGAGCCTGTGCTGAACGACGGCGGCACCGCCGCGTTCGAGACGTCCTTCTTCGACGAGATCACCGGGGAGTTCGTGACCGCGATCGTGACCGGGAACGGAGGTCCGCTCACGACGGTGGCGGACACCACGGGCCCGGTCGGCGCCTTCGGCTTCAGGCCCCCGTCGATCAACAACACCGGGGAGGTCGCCTTCCTCGCGATCCTGGACGATTTCCAGACTACGGGGATCTTCACGGGCCCCGATGCCGCCGAGGACCGGGTGGTCGCCACGGGCGACGAGCTGGACGGCGCGATCGTGAGCAACCTCAGCTTCTGTGAGGAAGTCCTCAACGACTCCGGCGACCTGGCGTTCATCGCGACCCTGGACGAACTGGATGGCACCCGCAGCCCGATCACCGGATCGCCGTGCATCTGGATCGCGTGCTCGCCGATCGAGGGATGACGCTCACCGAGCTCGCCGAACGCGCCGGGGTCACGGCGTGAACCTCTCCGTGCTCAAGGACGGCAGGGCTCGCGCGGTCAGGTTCTCGACGCTGTCGGCGATCTGCGACGTCCTCGATTGTCAGCCGGGAGACGTGCTCGCGTTCGAGCCGAACGCCGGGGAAGCCCGTCGAGATCGCGACGGCTGGGAGATCGGCTGACGCGTTCCCAGGTGTACCCGGGGGACGCGACGGCGATCGTCCACACGCAGTCGAACCCTTTGCACTTGGCCGGCAGGACCGGTTCGAACTGATCGTGTCACCTTCGATATCTCCGCATCGCGCGCGCATCCCTGCCCCTTTCATGGCAGCCAATTCGCGGACTCTTCCAGCAAGCCGCCCGTTGCCGCGGCGTGAGCCGGGCGAGCGCCTGAGCGGCGAGTTCTCGATCTTCGACCGCTTGGAAGACGTCAACGGCGGGTCCGACCCCCACGGCGCGCTTGACGGCTCGCGCCGCTCGTCGGTATTCGCTCCGGAACCCGTTCATCGCGGTTCGGTACAGGTAGGCGGTCGGATCCTCCATCACCCCGACGGAGTCCCATCGTTCGAACACTCGGGTGAACGCCTCCTGGGCGATGTCCTCCGCCTCCACCCGGCTGCCGGTGATGACGGATAACACGCGGAGCAGGCGGTCCTTCTCGTCTTCGAAGAACGACTCGAACGTTTGCGTCGTGGGCATGGAGGCTTCGGGAGCCTGCCACGTTCGCGGGAGTCGAGCGACCTCACCCATCGGACGTTCAACGCCTGAGCAGGGAGGAAACTGTAGGTGGAGGAGGAAGTACCTAGGATGCGATCGATGGACAAGCCGAGCAGCGTGGACGAGTACATCGCAGCCCTTCCGGAGGGTCCGCGGGCCGCGCTGAAGAAGCTTCAGAAGACGATCAAGGCAGCCGCACCCCAGGCAACCGAAACGATCAGCTACCAGATGCCGACCTTAAAGCTCGACGGCCGGTTCCTCGTCTCCTACGCGGCGTTCAAGAACCACTGCAGCCTCTTTCCCTGGACCGAGACGATGGTGGAGGAGTTCGGTGACGAGCTGCAGCCTTACCTCTCCGGGAAAGGGACACTCCGCTTCACCGTTGACGCTCCCATGCCCGCCACGCTCGTGAGGAAGATCGTCAAGGAGCGGATCCGGGAGCACGAGGCGCAGACACATCGTTGAGGGGATGGCGCCCTAGCGCTGCGACACGTACCGTATGCCGATGGCGACCTACGAGTTCCTCTGCCTATCCTGCGAGCGGCCGTTCGAGGAGCGCCGGCCGATGAGCTCCGGCCCGGTCGGCACCGCCCTGGCATGTCCCTCGTGCGGGAGCGACCGGGTGCGTCGCCGGTTCTCGTTCTCCGCAGCGACCGGGAGCGCAGGCGCCAACCCGAACGCCCGGCCCGCCAGCGGTGGCTGCTGCGGCGGTGGCTGTGGCTGCAGCAACTGACGGATCCGGCGACGTCAACGGCGTCCGCGGCGGAGTGATCGAGCCCGCCCATCTCGGAGACGAAAGGACCACGCTGCTGGGGTTCCTGCAACGACAGCGCGATCTGGTCGCGTGGAAGATGCGCGACGCATCCGACGGGACGCTCGCTTCGGTTCGGATGCCGAGCGGCCTCACCCTGCACGGCATCGTTCGGCACCTGGAGAACGTGGAGCGCTCGTGGTTCCGGGAGTTCTTCGGCGGCCAGACCGGACTGCGCTTCGACTGGACCGACGAGGATCCCGACGCCGACATGCGAGCCGAGGGTGTCCCGATGGCCGAACTGCTCGCCTCCTACGCGGCGGAGACCGAGCTGTGCGACCAAGTGATCGCGGCGGCTTCCTCGCTCGACGCCACGGCTGTCGATCCGGACGGCACGTACTCCCTGCGCTGGGTCGTCGTGCACATGATCGAGGAGACGGGGCGGCACCTCGGCCACATCGACCTGCTGCGTGAACAGGCGGACGGCGCGGTCGGCGAGGGGCCACCGGCGGACGCGTAAGTAGTCCGACGCGGGGTTGTGACCGACCCCTCGTGGATAACGTCAGGACGTGGAAGGGATCGCGGGGTACTTCACGGCGCTGGGGCTCTCGACGGCGGCCGGCCTCAACGCCTATATCCCGCTGCTGACCATCGGGCTGCTCAACCGCTACACGGACCTGATCCACCTGCCGGCGCCGTGGGACAATCTCGGCGATCCGCTGGTGCTGGGGATCGTCGGCGTCGTCGGGGTGGCGGACTTCATCGGTGACAAGGTGCCGATCGTCGATCACGTGCTCCACGTGATCGGTCTGGCCGTCGCGCCGGTCGTGGGGGGACTGTTGGCGCTCGCGTCCGCGAGCGCGTTCGACCTCGAGCCGGGGGTGACGGCCGGCCTGGGCATCGCGGCGGCGCTGGCGACGCAGGTCGGACGCACCGCGGCCCGACCCGTTTCGACCGCTATGACCGGCGGAGGGGGGAACCCGGTCGTGAGCCTCGGCGAGGACGGAGTCTCCGGCGCATTGGCGGTCACAGCGGTGGCGTGGCCGGCGGTGGCCGCGGTCCTCGCGGCCGTCGTGCTCGTTGCCGTGTTCGTGCTCTGGCGCAAGTGGAGGAACTTCCGGTCCCGCTTCCAGACGCGGGATCGTTCCGTGGGGCCCGGTTTCGTCGGCTAGCGCGTCCCGGCCGGCGCATAGACTCCGGCTCCCATGAAGGCTCCCGAGATCGCGCGGCGACGGATACGCAACTCGCGACTCACCGGGGACGGGTTCGGGTCCGCGGACGAAGTCGTCTGGTGGCAGCTCGCGATGCAGGCGCAGGACTATGGTCCGGCGACGTGGTCGATCGGTCAGCGATCGACCGGGCTGCGCAGCGACGACCTCGATGAGGCCCTGGCGTCCGGCTCGATCGTCCGCACGCACGTCCTCAGGCCGACGTGGCACTTCGTGGCCCGGGACGACATCCGCTGGCTGCTCGCGCTCAGCGGTCCGCGCGTGCAGCAGGGGAACGCCGGCCGATACCGGGAGCTCGGCCTGGACGAACGGACTCGGACCCGCGCGCAGAAAGTGATCGTCTCCGCGCTCGAGGGCGGGAACCGTCTCACGCGGAAGGAGCTCGGTGCGGTCCTGGATGACGCGGGCATCGACCGAACCGGCCAGCGGATGCCCTACATCCTGAGTCACTGCGAGCTGGAAGCCGTGATCGGCAGCGGCGGCCTCGCGGGGAAACAGCAGACGTTCGCCCTCCTCGACGACCGGGTCCCTGCGGCCGGTCCGTTCGACCGCGACGACGCGCTCGTTGAACTGGTCCGCCGCTACCTCAGGAGCCACGGCCCAGCGACCGTGAAGGACATGAGCTGGTGGTCGGGGCTCACGATGACCGATCTCCGGAAGGCGCTCGATCTGCTGGGGTCCTCCGAGGTCCGGAGCGATACGGTCGACGGACTCGAGCTGTGGTCGGTCGCGTCGGACGACGCAGCTCCACCGCCCGTCCGTGGCGCACACCTCCTCCAGACCTACGACGAGCTCGTCGTCGGTTACATCGAGTCACGCTTCTACGGCGAGCAGGGCGCGGAGAAGGCCCGCGCAGCGTGGGGGGACCGGACGTATCCGAGCGGGTTGTTCCTGCTGAACGGCCGGGTCGGTGGTCACTGGAGGCGGAGGTTCGAGCGGGATGCCATCGCCGTCGAGGTCCATCTGTACGAGCCGAAGCGAGGCGGGACGAGAGCCGTGGAGAAAGCGGCCGCGGACCTGGGTCGATTCCATGGACTCCCCGCGCATGTGGAGGTGCGTTCCTCGGGAGGTCGGTAGGGTTGGGCCGTGCGGCGGAACCTGCGTCTCGAGGACCTGGGCGGTTTCCTCGACGAACCTCACGTCGCGGTGTTGGCCACCCTTCGCCGGGACGGCACCGCGCTCCTCTCGCCGGTCTGGCACGAATGGCGCGACGGCGGGTTCAACGTGTGGGTCGGAGCCGACGACGTGAAGGCGCGACATCTGCGGCGCGACCCCCGGGCCTCGATCCTCGTGGCGGAGTCGGGGCCCCCGCTCCGCGGCGTCGAGATCCGAAGCTCCGCCAGGATCCTCGAGGAGGATGCGCGCGAGACCGCGGTGCGGATCGCGAGCAGGTACATCGGTCCGGAGAAGGGGGTGGCCTACGTCGGATCGGAGGGCAACGAGGTGACCGTCCGGCTCGAACCCGGTGAGCTCCGCGTCTGGGACTTCGCCGACGAGTACGACGAGATGAGTTCCTGACCTCGTGTTGCGCATCGAGACCGTCGCGGTGCTCGTCGCCGTCATCTAGGGAACGGTCGGGGTCTTCTGGCTGCTGATCGTGCGCTGGGAAAACACGCGCCAGACGGAGGCCAGACGCCGAGAGGCCGAGCGGGAGCGATCCGACGTGGAGAGCGTCGGGACCCGCGTGTGGCACGTCGCCGCGATGGCGGTCGCCATCGGCATCCCGTCGTGTTCGTCGTCGACGGCCTGTCGGCGGGATCGACGTCCTCTACCGCCCAGCCTCTCCCTTCTTCGCAGGGCCGGATCTCGCGCTCCAGATCACAGGGATCGCGCTCTCCGCCGGAAGCTCGCCATCCTGATCGGTGTGGGGAGGAAGCTCGCGGTCAGTGTCTACCGGCTGACGGTGGTGGAGCGAGAGCTCATGACGACCGGTTTCCACCGGTACGCCCGGCACCCCTTCTACCTCCAGTTCCTGCTGCTCCCGGTCGCTCTATTCCTGATGACCCTGAACTACCTCGCGGTTCTCGTCCTCGTCTCCTACAACACCCTCTGGGGGCCGAAGCTCATCACGACGTGGGCGACGAGGAAGCGGAGATGCGCCGTCGACACGGGCCGGACTACGAGGCGTACGTCGCTCGGACCGGCAGGTTCTTCCCTCGGGTCCGCCCGTAGTGGGCTACAAGTATCGGGCGGCGGCCATCCCGATCACGGCGACGATCAGCAGGGGTACGATCACCTGCCCGACCGCCTTCCCCCGTTTCTGGAGTGCCTGGAGCTGCCCGCCCTGCTCGAGCGTGGGCGGGCCGCCGCTCGCCGCCACCTCCCGGCCGATCGCGAGCGTCGCCATGATGGTGGGCCTGACGATGGTCAGGCCGAGCGAGAACGCCGCGATGGCACAGAGCGCTCCGATCGTGAGCGAGATTCCCGGCGCGGATGCGAGCCAGTCACCGTCGAGTCCGCCGGAGACGCGCCAGTACATCAGGAGTCCGGCGAGCACGGTAAGACCGGCCGCGCTCAACACGAAGTCGATCAACCGCTTGCGTCCGGCCAAGTGCATCATGAACGGCCCGGCGGCTGGGCCGACCTCCCGGGCCGTCGGCTGGATGAACAGCAGTGTCGTGAGCGCCGCGCCCACCCAGAAGACCCCCGCCAGGATGTGCACGATCCGTAGCACCACCATGTAGGTGTCCATCCGCAGTCCCTCCTCAGTCCTTCAAGATGGGGACGCTAACGGCCGGGCAGGCCGCGAGCAAGCCTGACGGCCCTTCGAGCTTCCTACCGGTCGCCGATCGCCGGCAGGAGTTCGCTCTTAGCGAACTCGAGGAACTCCTCCTGCCGCGGCCCCACCTGATGCAGGAAGACGTGATCGAAGCCGGCGTCTTCGAACTCGCCGATCTTCTCGAGGATCGGGTCGGTGCCGGGACCGCACACGACTTTCTCGGCGACCGCGTCGGCAGTGACCAGCTCGGCGATCAGCTCGAAGTGCTGCGGCTCCGCGAGCTCCACGCTGAGCTCACCCGGGGCGCACGTGTTGGGCCACCACTCGAGAGCCTCCTGCTTCGCCTTCTCTTCGTCGGTGCCGTAGCACACCGTCAGCTGGCCGTAGACGGGGTTGCCCTCGCCCCCCGCGTCCTGGAACTCCTGCACGAGCTCGGCGTCGGGCTTGGTCGTGATCAGGGCGTCGCCGCTCCGGCCGGCGAGCGCGGCCGCCGCCGGGATCGAGGCCGCCACCGCGATCGGGGGCGAGGTCTCGGGCAGGGTGTAGAGCCGGGCGCGATCCACGGTGAAGTGGTCCGTCCACTCGGTGACGAGCTCACCGGTCCAGAGCCGGCGGATCAGTTCGATCGCCTCCTCGAGCATGTCGAGGCGCTCGTCCGGATGGGGCCATCCCATGCCGACGACGTGCTCGTTCAGCTGCTCCCCGCTCCCGAGACCCAGGATGAAGCGGTCGGGGAGGAGGGCCGCCGTGGTGGCGGCCGCCTGCGCCACGATCGCCGGATGGATCCGCATCGTCGGGCAGGTGACGGCGGTCAGGATCGGCACGTGCTCGGTCTTGACGGAGAGCCCGCCCAGGACACTCCACACGAACGGGCTCTGCCCCTGGCGCGAGGTCCAGGGATGGAAGTGGTCCGAGATCGTCAGGAAGTCGAAGCCGGACTCCTCGGCGATCCGTCCGTACAGGAGCAGGTCCCCGGGAGCCTGCTCCTCGCTGGACAGCGTGTAGCCGATCCGCACCATGCCCGGTAGATGTCCGCGAAACGGCGAACGCAAACCTGCGTCGTGGATGGCATGATGACGCCGCCGGGAGGCCCGACTCCCCGTTTCGTGCCGACCGAGAGGGAGGAACCGATGGCGAGGCTGTTCTCGATCCGTCCGACGTTGTCGCTGAAGGGACGCCGCTTCCAGGGCGTGCGGGGATTCACGGGGAAACCGTTCCACCCGCCCTTGACCGACTTCCCGATCGTCTGTTACACGCTCGCGGCGGTGTTCGACCTGATCTCGTACTTCTCGGCCTCCTCGGATCCGAAGGCGCGCGACTTCTTCGTCGCCGCCACGTTCGTGATGGTGGCCGGCTACGCGGTCGGACTCCTCGCGGTGATCACGGGCTTCTTCGACTGGTGGAAGGGGATCCCGCGGGACCGGAAGAGCGGGCCGATCGGCAGGGCGAAGCACACGCAGGTCTGGCGCACGATCAACTTCCACGCGACCGTGATGATCGTGGTCACCGTGATCACGCTCGTCGACATCATCCTGCGCGTTAGCAACTTCCAGGACGGACAGACGAGCGGTCCTTGGCTCGTGTTGTCGCTCATCTCCGCGGCCGGCGTCCTGTTCGGCGCGGCCTACGGCGGGACGCTCGTGTTCGAGTACGGCTTCAACGTCGAGAACGTCGAGGAGGTCTGGAAGGAGTCCGAAGAGGATCACGTCCGTCTCCCTCGAGGCGGCTCCTCCTCGTAGGCGTCTCGATGGCCGCGGATCGACCGCTCGGCTACCGGACACAGACCTCGGTGACGTCGGTCGCGTCGCCGCAGGTCGTCTACGACACGATCGCGGACCTCCGGAACCATCTCGACTGGTCCGGCGAGCGCGCGAGCAGCGAGACCTTCAAGCTCCTGTCGATCGAGGCGCCTGAGGGCCCCGCTGCGGTCGGGACCGCGTTCACGTCCTCCGGCTCCGCCGACAACGGCACGTTCCACGACCGCTCGGAGGTGACGATGGCCACCAGCCCGAGGACGTTCGTGATCGAGACCGACGCGCACCTCGACCGCAAGCGCGGGAAGCCGTGGGACGCGCACTTCTTGCATCGATACGACATCGCGCCGGAAGGCGAGGGGTCGCGGATCACCTACACCGAGACGATCGAGCGCGTGAACTACGTGCCGTACTGGCTGCAGCCCGTGGTGCGCTCGCTCTTCAAGGTCTACGTGAACCGCGCGGATCGCAAGCAGCTCGAGAACCTCGCGCGGCTCGCCGAGGAGCGTTCGTCGGGCAGCTGATCAGAACTCGAGGGTGCAGTTCTCGCAAACGAAGCCCCTGCTCCGGAAGTTCAGGCTGTGCCCGCCGCAGCGGTGGCATCGTCGGCACGTCCCGCCGGAGGCGCAGTCGATCGGATCGGTGGTCTCGCCCGGCTGATCCCATGTCGTGGCGGGTTCCGACGGCCTCGGCAGCTGGATCGACAGGAGCGTCATCGGTCCGTCCCCGCTCAGGAAGCCGTGGGGGTGCGCGGTCGCCCGGCCGATCACGAGGCTCCCGTCCAGAGGCACGGGATTGTCGGCGAGGAGGGCCTTCCCCTCCCCGGCGAGGACCACCACCCACTCCTCCGAGTCCGGATGCGTGTGCGCGAAGGCGGGCTGGTTCGGGGTGAAGCCCTGGAGGGACAGGTAGAACTCGTCGCCCTGCGAGATCGGGACCCGGCGGAACCCGGAGGGGCAGAGCGCCAGGACCTCCTCGGGATGCATCGCGAAGACCCCGAGGTTGTCCAGCACCTCCGCCAGGTCGCCGACCGAGTGCGTCATCGGTAGCATCCTGTCGTATCGCGGGCCGTTCGACCAACCGAGGGCCGTCCGTTCGATCGACCGTGGGACGCGGCCCGGAGAGCGAGGACGTATGACCGATCGACACGTCGTCGTCGACCACGTCCTGTTCGTCGTGGAGGATCTTCCCGCCAGCAGGCGTCTGTACACCGCCGCTCTCGCGCCCCTCGGGATCGAGGAGCTGAACGAGGAACCCAACTGCGTCGGGTACGGCAGGCAGGACCTCGATGACTTCGCGATCTGCGAGGGATCGCCGGTCACGACCGCGGCGCACGTGGCGTTCGACGCGGCAGACCGGGACTCGGTCGACGCGTTCTTCGAGGCCGCGCTCGCCGCGGGCGCGAGCGCCCGCGGCGAGCCAGGAGTCTGGACGCAGTATTCGAACCGCTACTACGGGGCGTTCGTGAACGACCTGCACGGCAACAACGTCGAGGCGGTCTTCCACAGTCCGGAGCCGATCACCGACGCGCCGAAGCGCCCTGGCGTCCCGTAGAAAAGCGAACGAGCCCCGCAAACTGCGTAGGGCGAAATGGCCCGAGGCTCGTGGACACTGCCGCGCAGCGGTTCATCCTGCCTCGCGGCCCAGCGCCCCATTTCCTGACGAACAATCCGTTACCTAGAGGGTCAGAGGGGTATCGGCTCTATAGCTGGCAACGAGGGATCCCCCCGAACTCGGATCGCCAGCCCCGCCCTCCTACCCCTCCCTCTCGTTGACGTTTCCGGCTTCGCGACACGGGTATGGGTTCTAGGAGAGCAAACCAACCGCAAGGGAGGTGCTCCATGAAGAGTGACATGTGGACCTATTCGAACGAGTACTCGGCACAAACGATGGATGTCGAGGGTTTCGAGGTGGCCGCCACCGATGGCGACATCGGGAAGGTCGATGAGGCCACCTACGATGTCGGAACCTCGTACATCGTGGTGGACACCGGGCCGTGGATCTTCGGTCGGAAGGTCGTGCTCCCCGCTGGCGCGATCGAGCGGGTCGACCTGGACAACCGCAAGGTCGAGGTTCGGCTGACGAAGGACCAGATCAAGAACTCGCCCGAATACGACGCGGACACCGAGGACTATCGCTCGGATACGTACCGCGAGCGGGTTGGAACCTATTACGACCCGTACCTCTGATTCCACCGTTCCGACGAGAGAGGCGGGGCTTTGTGCCCCGCCTCTCCTATATGGCGAGTATGGGGAGGCGTCTGGGGTCGATCAGCTGAGCTCGGACTTCGACTCGGCGAAGGCCTTGACCGCGAACTCGAGGTCTTCACGTGTATGCGCAGCCGATACCTGGGCGCGGATGCGCGCCTTGTCCTTCGGGACTACCGGGTAGGAGAACCCGATCACGTAGACGCCTTTCGCGAGCATCGCTTCCGCCATCCGCCCTGCGAGCGCCGCGTCACCGAGCATCACCGGCACGATCGGGTGCTCGCCTGGGAGCACGTCCATCCCGGCCGCCTCCATCTCCCCCCGGAAGTACCGTGTGTTGTTCTCGAGGGTGTCGCGAAGCTCCGTCGACGCCGTCAGCAGCTCGATCGCCTTCAGCGACCCGCCTACCACCGCCGGCGCGATCGTGTTGGAGAACAGGTACGGGCGCGACCGTTGGCGCAGGAGCTCCACGACCTCCTTGGGACCGGCCACGTAGCCCCCGCTCGCGCCGCCCATCGCCTTGCCGAGCGTCCCGGTGAGGATGTCGACCCGGTTCATCACTCCGTGGTGCTCGTGCGTGCCGCGCCCGCCCGGCCCCATGAACCCGACCGCGTGGGAGTCGTCGACGACCACCATCGCGTCGTGGCGCTCGGCCAGGTCGCAGATCGCCGGCAGGTCGGCCAGGAAGCCGTCCATCGAGAACACGCCGTCGGTCGCGATCAGCCGCCGCCGCGCGCCGCCGGCCTCCTTCAGCTGCGCCTCGAGGTCCTCCATGTCGTTGTTGCGGTAGCGGTAGCGCTGGGCCTTCGACAGACGGACGCCGTCGATGATGCTGGCGTGGTTGAGCTCGTCGGAGATCACCGCGTCCTGCTCGCCGAGCAGCACCTCGAACAGGCCGCCGTTCGCATCGAAGCACGACGAGTACAGGATCGTGTCCTCGGTCCCGAGAAACTCGCTCACCGCCGCCTCCAGGTCCTTGTGGATCTCTTGCGATCCGCAGATGAACCGGACCGACGCGAGCCCGAAGCCCCACTCCTCCATCGCCGCGTGCGCAGCCGCGACGACCTCCGGGTTGTTCGCGAGCCCGAGGTAGTTGTTCGCGCACATGTTGAGGACCAGGTCGTCGCGGCCGCGCACACCCACCCGCGCCCGCTGAGGCGAGGTCAGGACGCGCTCCGGCTTCTCGAGTCCGGCCTCGCGGATCTGCTCGAGCTCCTCGGCGAGCGCCGGCCGCACGGTCTCGCTGGTCACGATCCCTCGCCCCAGTGGAGGAGCACCTTCCCGGTCTCGCCCGACCTGATCGCGTCGAACGCGTCCTCGAAGCGGTCGGCCGGGAACCGATGCGTGATCACCGGCGTGATGTCCAGGCCGCTCTGCAGCATCACGGTCATCATGTACCAGGTCTCGTACATCTCCCGGCCGTAGACGCCGCGGATGGTGAGTTGATCGAAGATCACCGTGTTCCAGTCGATCGCGAACGGCTCGTCGGGAAGCCCGAGCATCGCGATCCCCGCCCCGTGCGACATGTTCGCGAGCATCTCGTGCAGCGCGGCCGGGTTCCCGCTCATCTCGAGGCCGACGTCGAAGCCCTCCTTCATGCCGAGCTTCGCCTGCGCCTCCGCCACGGTGCCTTCGCGCACGTCCAGCGCGGCGGTCACGCCCATCTTCCCGGCGAGCTCCAACCGGTAGGGGTTCACATCGGTGACGATGACGTGTCGAGCGCCGGCGTGCCGGACGACGGCCGCCGCCATGAGTCCGATCGGCCCGGCGCCCGTGATCAGCACGTCCTCGCCGACCACCGGGAACGACAAAGCCGTGTGGACGGCGTTGCCGAACGGGTCGAAGATCGCCGCGACGTCGAGGTCGACCGGATCGCGGTGTACCCAGACGTTCATCGCCGGCAGTGCGACGTACTCGGCGAACGCGCCGGGCACGTGGACGCCGAGACCCCGGGTCTTGATGCACAGG
>Ga0136614_10001929_pt1 | contig 12641 bp, 10 predicted proteins | sample AntDrymUQ2792106_2_FD_106643 | JGI IMG/M metagenome (GOLD analysis project Ga0136614, IMG submission 106643) | Polar desert sand microbial communities from Dry Valleys, Antarctica - metaG UQ279 (21.06) | ecosystem: Environmental > Terrestrial > Soil > Desert | place: Antarctica: Dry Valley...
CCACTATTACTTGCTAATGCCTCTCGTCGGAGGAATGGCAGGTGCAGGGACTATTTTGAGCTGGCAGTTGTTTCCCCGATCGCTGGTTGTGGCCTTTATGCTGGTTTTGGGGCTTTGGAACATCTTCTTGCCGGCCTTGGGAGGGTGGTCCGGCTATTTTCGGCCCGAGTCGGTTTCCCTAAGGCCGATCGTGCGAAGCGACGCTGCGGAGTTGAAGCGCCTGGGTACGTGGCTGGCTCATAGAGTGGCACCGGGAGACCGGTATTGCGTGCTCTCGTCCAGCGCTATCCTTAACATCAGTCTAAGCGCTGGCATTTGGCAACTTGATCCAAGCGACCCACAGCTTCTCTCGCTCAAAACGAAGGCCATTCCGCTGAGCGAAGTGGACACAATGAGCGGGCCGCCTCCGCGCGAGATTGCACAGTGCTCGGTGGTATTGATTGGGAAGCCTCTTCAGACACACCTTGCTGCGGAAAATCAGCAGGCGGTGATTATACCCGCCAAAGACATTCTGACCGGGTCGGGCATTGGGGCCGCGTTCAAAAAGCTACCCGACGAATTTACGCTCAGCCGCGGCGTTCGTGTTCTAGCCTATGCCCGTATTCGCGAAACTGCAGAAGCCGAACTACTCGACTTGCGTCGTCGGTTCTATGAATCCCAGGGCACCCGCCGAAGGCAGCTAATGACGCTATTTGGCCCCTAACCGCACGTTCACTGTCACAGAACGCGGAGCGCACGAAACAAGCCCTATAGCGCCGCTCCACCGCCTTCCCGAGCAGATCTTCGATGGTGGCGAGCAGGTCATTGAGGCTCCGGCCTTCGCCGGATCCGATGTTGAAGATTCCGTAAACGGTAAGGGTACCTGATATCGAGCACGTTCACCGGCATGTCGAACTTCCGGGCTGTGATATAACGCCGTTCGATCGGACGCCCGAGCAGGTCCTCCATAGTCGTGAGCAACTGGTTCAGACTGCGGCCTTCACCCGACCCAACACGAGCGGTTCCGTGCAGTGATCTTCGGAAACAGGGATCCGATCGGGTATGCCGTACACAGTGCCGCCCGACGAGATAAACACGACTTGCTTGACCGCACACCGCACCGCTGCGGCAAGCAGCCTAAGTCTGCTAACGAGGTTGGGCTCGATGTCGTAGATGGGATCGTCGTTGGAATTCTTTGTTCTGCCGGCCGAACGTCGGGACTTGTCTCGTGACCAACGAATTCATCGGACATTGTTTTTCCTCCCCAAAAATGGCGCCAAAACTAGCGAGACGAGGCTGTCCTGTGAGGATACGTAGGCAATTGGGTTGGTAGCCCCGGTCCGAACTGACCGATACCATTGACCAGATATGGCAACTGCGCCGTACAATAGGTTCCATCTAGCACTCTACTTTTCGTCTCGCTTCGCAATGTCGACGTCAAAGTTCAATCGATGGTTCAGGTCAAGAGTTCACAGACTGCAAGAGAGACCTCAGGACACGACACCCCGTTTGCCCTTCCTCGAAGCGGAACGCGCCTTCTTAAGGGCTCTTTTTGTTCCCGACTATTTTGCGCAACAGCTTGGCCTTAACGATGCCGACCCCACTCGACTTTTCGATCGATTCATCGCCGAAGGGCTAGCGAGCGGCTACTCCCCGTCGCCGTTGTTCGAACCTGAATATCTGAAAACAGCCTATTCTGAATTCTCAACGTTCCGGGACCATAAGGAGCTTTTTATTGCTTGGCTGCGTCATCCGCGACGCCAGGTATTCGTCCCAACCCAGCGCTTCGACGCCAGCCAATATTTGCGGCTCTACCCCGATCTCGGTGCGGCACGAGCCGATCCGTTTAAGCACTTCATCTTACATGGCCTCGCAGAAGGCCGCCGGCCGAACTATATGTTCGATTGTGACTGGTATCAGCGCGGTGACAACTATCGCTTAGGGCAAGAACCCCCCCCACCCTATCTTCATTTTCTGATCTATGGATGCGCGGAAGGCGCCCCGCCGAACCTCAATCTCCTACCAGTCTACGAACATCGGGACAAAAATGAAACTTACGGACTGTGTCATTATGACTGGCTGTTGCGCGCCCTAAAGCCCTGGGCGGACAAATTTGGCTTCCGTAAAACGCGTATCCTTTTAGGGCTTTTCTTCTCTATTTCATACGATGGGAACGGTCAACTCGACGAGAACAGTGGCGGTATATCCAGACTCATTCACTTTCTGAACGTCGGCCTTTGCGAGGGCCTGGACCCTGGACCCATGTTTGACTCACAGTGTTACTTGGAACGGGTCGCGAAACGCGGGCTCGCCACCGCTCCCGGCTACCTTCCCCTAGTCCACTTCCTAACGGATGGGATTAAAGCCCGGATAGTTCCAACGCGACTATTCAGTGAAGAGTACTATCAAAGAACACATGCGGATGTCGCCGCAGCGGGGGCATGGGGTTTCGACCATTTCAACCGAAACGGGATTTTTGAAGGTAGAACGTCGCGCGGAGCAATCGAGTCGACTACGCTGCATCCGGCACCGGCGCTAACTGTTAGCTCACCAACTCACGATAGCCACAGGGGCAAGGAGTACGCCAATTGGCGTCGATTCTGGGCGATTCGAGGCGAGCATATACCGCAAAACCATTTGCCGCACTACTACAACATGCTAGAGGGGAGGTTGACGTCAGTACTTAATTCGGACTTGTTCTCGGAGATCATGCGTCGCTCCCTTGAATTGGAGCCCGCGATAGGCGATGTCCGTAACATCGGTGAATTCCTAGCCGCACCCCTCCATGATGTCAGGAATCAGGTTCGTAAGCAACTCGCATCACGTATGCCGCGTAAGTCTTACGATACGATTATCTGCGTTCCGTGGATACGTGCCGGCGGCGCGGATCTCATCGCATGCAAACTAGCTCAAGCCGTGAAAATCACCGACCCTCATGCGTCCGTCTTGCTCCTGCGGACGGACTACCCCCACCTTGAGCGGCCCGACTGGATTCCGGCAGACATTGACATAGTCGACGGTTCTGACCTATTTGGCGCCGTGCTTATCGATCATGCACAGACCTTGCTCTATAGCCTGATTCTTGGTCTAAGGGCGAAGAACGTCATAAATGTCAACAGTCACCTCTGTTGGCGAGTCTTCGTACGTTTTGGGTCACGCCTCTCGAACGAAACGAATCTCTACGCCTATCTATTTTGCTGGGACCAAAACGTCAACGGCATTCGGACCGGTTATCCTGACTTTTACCCGAAGACGGCTCCGTTTTTGAAAGCCGTATTTACAGATACTGAGTATCTCCGTCGCGAACTCATCAGAATCTACCGACCACCGATCCAATTGGCGGAGCGCGTAGTCGCGCTGTACTCGCCCTCCCGCAGCAACATCCCGGGGCGCACCGCAGCGTCTGAATCATTAGCACGTACCAAGCTTCACACGCGGCCCCGAGTGCTGTGGGCCGGCAGACTCGACCGGCAAAAACGCTTTGATCTCGTTCAACAGATCGCTAAGGCGATGCCGGATGTCGATTTTTTGTGCTGGGGAAGCGCGTTGCTCGATGAGCCTCCTGACCTTCAAGCGATGCTCCCAAATCTTGTTCTTCACCCACCTTTCCGGTCCTATGACGAAATGCCGCTGCGGGATGCTGATCTATGGCTTTTCACGTCAGCCTGGGAGGGCATGCCAACCATCCTCATTGAAATCGCGATTCGAGGAATGGCTGTGGTAGCAACGGCCGTCGGTGGGGTTCCCGAACTCCTGGATAGCTCCACGGGATGGCCAGTTGGTAAGCATGCGGGACCACAAGACTACGTACAAGTGATCCACGAGGCATTGGCGTCGCCGGGGGAGCGCATCACACGCGCGGGCCGCCTCCAAGAACGTGCAGCCGCGCGTCACAGCGCCCGCGCCTATAACCAGCAAGTCTTTTCCATCATCAACTCTGCGGTCTCTACCCGTTGAAAATCTCTGCGATCATGACAGGCCATCGCGAAGGGCTGCTGGCAGGCCCTTCGATTTCAAGCTTTCTAGAGGCTATCAGCCACGCGACCGAGGCCAGTCTGGCAGTCGAGCCGCTCGTCGTCCTGGATCGAGCAGACGCGATTACCCTATCGATGTTCCAGGACGTCCCGCCAGCGGGAGCGAAGATCCTCTATACCGACTTCGGCGACCCCGCGCTCGCTCGCAATCAGGGTGTCGCGGAGAGCAACGGGGATTTCGTCACGTTTCTCGATGCGGACGATCTATGGAGCTTCAACTGGATTGTCGAGGCCTTTCGCTTCGTGAGCGTTGAGACCAAACCATGTATCGGCCACTCCGAGCTGAACGTAGTCTTTGGGGACGCGCAACAGATCTGGATGCACGTCGATTCGGAGGACCCTGGAGTCGATTTAACTTATCTCCGCTTGGGAAATTTTTGGGACGCCCTATGTCTGGCGCCTAGGCGGGTTTTCCTGGATCATCCGTATCGGCAGAATGACTTAGCTCGGGGATATGGGCATGAGGACTGGCACTGGAACTGCCGTACGTTGTTGGCCGGCTGGACGCACCGCGCGGTGCCCGGGACCGTGCACATGAAACGGCGCCGTCAAGCGTCGCAAAGTGTGCGATGTGAAGAACAGCATGTAATGCCATGGCCGACGGAAGTGAGTCGCTACGACTGGACCAGGGAAGGTTCGTAGCGGACGATGACGGTTTACCCTCTGCCTGCGAGTTCCTCGTATCGTGGCATCGCCGTCCAGCGGACCAATGCCGTACCCTCACTGTGTCAACACTACCTCTGAATGGACTTAAAGCGCGCGGAGGCAAATTTGGAAACCAACATAAAGCTCATATTCGATCTAGGCATGCACAAAGGCCTGGACGCCCGAAACTACCTCGCCAAAGGGTTCGACGTCGTCGGACTCGAAGCGGTACCAGCCTTATGCGGTCGCGTCCGGGATGAGAACGCCGATATGATTGCCAGCGGGCGATTGCACGTCGTCCAGCGGGCGTTATACAAGAAAACGGGAGAGCGCGTGCGTTTTTACGTAAACCCGGATCACGACGATTGGGGAAGTCTGGACAGGGGAGCCGCCGAGAAGGGAGTCGGCTCTTCCAGACCAATCGACGTTGAAACCATCACGTTCGGCGACCTATTAGAAGCGTACGGTAGTCCTTATTACATCAAATGTGACCTTGAGGGTGGCGATGCGATTTTTGCTGTGCAATTGCTTCGATCACCGGTCAGACCCGACTTCGTATCGATCGAGGCGACTTCGGCCGACGATCTTGCAATGATTCGTGCTTGCGGTTATACGCGATTTCAGATCATCAATCAGTGGACTAACCCATTTACGGTATGTCCGAACCCGTCACGCGAGGGTTTGTATGTAGACCTTCGCTTCACTCACGGGATGAGCGGGCTATTCGGACGGGATCTAGATCCTGCCAAGTGGATCGACTTCACAGCATTGATGAGCCGCTTCCTCGATTGGTATGAACTGCACAAGAGAGACACCGACCTGGCGATCGGATGGCTCGACGTTCATGCCACGACAGCGGAAACGTTGCGAAAACCCTAACCTGTTGTCCTTGGACGATAGGGATTCATGGCTCGACCACACGGAAGTGTCGCTGTCGGAACACCTCTTTCGCGCCGGCACCTGTAGAGGACTAGGACATGCGAAGTGACATTTGGGAAAACTTCATCTCCCTTAATTCCAGTCTGGAGTTGAAGACCAGCGTTCTTGGCCCCGCAAGCGACTACGTTGCGCAAGCGGATGGCAGCGTAGTATGGAATGAGTCGCTTCTGCCGCGTGATCTGGCCCTCGTTCGCGATATGGCACCGCTGCCCCTCGAGCGGGATCGCGAGCTCTATTATGGTCCGAATCACTATAACTACTGGGCTTCGGGCATTCGCGACTATCTGCAAATCAGAGATTGGCTCGACACGCACGCGATCGTAGTCGAAACGGCACTGGACATCGGCTGCGCTTCCGGGCGCGTCATCCGGCACTTCCATTATCAATCCGACTTCGACAAAGTCATGGGCTGTGATATCAATAGGCTCCATGTGGACTGGGTGATCCGATACTTGCCAAAGGAGATCACGGTATTTCAGAATACGTCGATCCCATACCTCCCACTACCTGATGAGAGCGTGGACCTTGTTACCGCCTTCTCCGTCTTCACCCACATCGAAAGCTTCGACACGACCTGGCTGATGGAACTTCGGCGCATCTTGCGTCCGGGAGGCATTGCCTGGCTGACTGTGGATTCGGACCGGACGTGGCGCGAGATCAAGCCTTCCTGGCCGCTCTATGACCCGCTGAACAGGCATTCCGAATATCAGAAGCATGCCGGCTTGTCAGACGTTCCAGCCGATCGCCAGGTATATCGCTGGAGTGACGAGAAGTCGTATAGTGCCAACATCTTTTATCGCGAGAAGTATCTGCGGGGCGCCTGGGGTCGATTCATGAGTTTCATAGACATGTTTCCCGCCATACCGTTCTTTCAGGATATTGTTGTCCTGCGAAAGTAAATTGACGGGAGTAGCTTGCGCAGCCCGGAGTCCTAATAGAGCCTAGTCCGTCGACTCCGGCGAACTCCGGGGTCCCGAACTAAATCGCCTGAAAATTCCGCATCCAGTCGAGTGTGCGCCGCAGCCCCTCGCGGAACGACACCCGTGGGTGCCAGCCCAGTACGTCCCGGGCGCGGCAGATATCGAGGACGTTCACCGGCACGTCAAACTTTCGGGGCGGAAGGTAGCGCCGCTCTACGGGACGCCCGAGCACGTCCTCAATAGTTGTAAGCAACTGGTTCAGGCTGCGGCCTTCACCCGATCCGATGTTGAACACACGCGGCTCGCCATCGTGGTTCATGGCCATGATGAACGCATCGATGACGTCCTCAATGTAGATGTAGTCGCGTGTCACGCCGCCATTGCCCCAGATCTCGATCGACTGGCCCGCAAGCGCCCTGCTCAGGAACACGGCCACCGCTCCCTGAGCGGTGTCCGCCCGCTGCCGCTCGCCATACGGATTCGCGACGCGTAGGACAGAGTAATCCAGCCCGTGCAGGTGCCAATACAGATGCAGGTATTTTTCGATCGCAAGCTTGGCGATTCCATAGGACACGAGCGGTTCGGTGGGATGGTCCTCGGAGATAGCGATCCGATTGGGCATGCCGTACACGGTCCCGCCCGACGAGATGAACACGACTTTCTTGACCGTACACCGAACCGCCGCGTCAAGCAGTCTAAGCGTGCCAACGAGGTTAGTCTCCACGTCGTAGATGGGGTCGTCGTTGGAATTCTTTGGCAACGTGGTCGAAACCAGATGGAACACCACATTGCAGCCTTCGACCGCCGCCTCAACGTCGGCCGTGCTCTGAAAGTCGCCCGCGACCCATTCGACGCGCTCCCCGTTGCCGAAGGCCCGGTAGGGAAGCACGCGTGGCCGCTCGAAGATCCGCACCTCATGACCGAGAGTGAGCAGCCGATCTGCTAGGAACGATCCGATGAACCCACCACCGCCCAGAATCAAACAGCGCATATTAGCCGGCTCCGGCAAAGCGCAGAGTGATTCTCGGGTATCGGTAACGCGGTAACGGGGTTCAATTTCTGCTCACATCCTTCGAAAACCCCGCTGGCAATGTTTGACGCGCAGGGGCTACTGGGTCGCCCGCGTTGATGCCGGTCGCCGACGAGCGCAGGAATCTGACGATCGCCTGCTCGCGCGTCTCTGTGGGCGCAAGCAGCCCTGAGGCGAAGTCAATATCGAAATCCGTAGCTTCCCTAAGCGTCGTGGCGTCAGCACGCTCGTGCGAACTACGCACTGCCGCCATTGCGATGTCAAGCAAGCGCGCGACGTAGTTTGGCATGTCGAAGTGCTTAGCCACCAGATCCCGGAGACCGACCGACACGGCCTCGACAAAGGCTGGCAAGGACTGCATCCGCAGGATCAGGGTTGCGGCTTCGCCGATATGCGCGAACGGCACGATACATTCGGCGGTACGCGGATGGTGTGCTAGCACCTCAGCGATACCGGTCGCAGCGTCGAAGCAGATCACCGGTTTGCCGAGCGACATCATATCGATCGCAACGTTCGGCATCGGATCGAGACGCGAGGACAGGAAAAGCACATCGGCGAGCGCATAGACCGCTTCGAGATTCTCGACTTCGCCGACCACCGCGATGTTATCGATACCGGCAGCTATGATTTGCTGTTGCACGTACACCGAGTACCTAAGATCCCGTTCTGGATGGAAGCCATGGCCGATCCAGAGCATCGCCACGTCGGCGTTGGGGCCTTGGCGCCGGACCTCGGCCGCGGTGGCTACGAAGAGATCGACGCCTTTTCGATACTCCACCGTTCCGGCACCGAGCACAAAGAAGCGCTTGCGACCGCCACGCCGGACGAACGCCTCAATGGCCGTTAGTTCGGCGGCCGCTGCGAGACCACTCTGCGCACCGGACGGGATCAGACACTTTCCCTGCGAGAGCACGTGCGAGGCGTCGACCAACGGACGGGTATCCTCGGTCAGCGCGTTGCGTTGGACGATCCGGGCCGAGAAGACTACAGCGGTCGCGTGGCTCATCGCCGCGACAAAGTCTTCGCGTGGCCGCACGTACGCGCAAAACTCGTGAATCAGCAAGACCGACGGCACGAATCGCGCGGCGAGCGGCGAAATCACCGGGCGCGATTCGATGCTGTTGACGAGTGCGACGTCGATGCTGTAGCGGTCGCAGATATAGTTGATGATGGGGCCTACGGCCATCGGGTTACGGATAGGCCGGTCGAAGGGGCCCACGACGACGTCGCAGGCCTCGGGGAAGTAGCTGGCGATGCCGCCGCCGCCGAGCAGCAGAGCAACGACGTTGCAGCGATGCCTCAGTTCGCGGCAGATGTTCCACGCGAGGATCGGCGCACCAGTCCGTGAGGCTTCGTGGCTGACCACAAGAACGGTCGGACGGTCGGGAGCGAGCACCTGCGGCTCCGCGTTGGCGATCAGTTGGGGCGCCCGACCCAGCCGGCCTTCCTTCCGGCCGTGGTTGAGGTAGTGCTGATAAGGATCGATGCCACTGGCGGCAATGTCCGGATAGGCCTGGAGATAGAAGTTACGGTCGAAGTCGTCGACCGCGCGCTGGCGGTCCGCAACCGGAGGTGTCGCCGTTGAGACGTCGTCGCTGACGCTGCCGGTCAGCGGTCCAACGACCGCCGGAATCCCTATCGTCGGCGAGCGCGCGGTCCTACGGTTTCCAGCCAACAAGCGCAACAGCAGACGCCGGCTAGCGCGCAACGGACCCGTGAGGCGCCAAGACGATGATGTATAGACCCGCACCAGTTCGTGTCGCAAGTCGTGGACCTGTCTGGCGGTTGCGGCTGCTTCGGTCCTGCGTTGCGCTGCCTGTCGACGCAGCGCGCCGATCTGCCTATCATATTCGGCCACCCGCTGGTGAAGGCCCGCGATCTGCCCATCGCGCTCTGCCATCGCCTGGTGCAGGCCCGCGATCTGCCCATCGCGCTCCGCCACCGCCTGGTGAAGGCCCGCGATCTGCCCGTCACGCTCGGCAAGCGCACGGTCGTGGGCGGCTAAGGCCTGATCGCGCAGGGTGACCTCGGAGCCAAGCAGGCGAAACAAAGCGTCCAGGTATGGTGATTCGTGCAGCCTATGGGCGTCATTCCGCATCCGCTCACGCTCGACGGACACAGTTTGCAATGGAGATGACGAAGGCGAATGAAACTCGGTCGCCTCGCAGGACAGCCCGGCGTAACGGGCGAGGAACACATCACTGTCCGTCACCATCCTATCCGCGGTACCAAGATGGCCGACCGCATAGAGCCCGGAGATGTCGACCCGCTTAAACCCGAGCGCAGAGAAAAACAATGCGAGCGATTCGGCGGAGAAATAAACGAGGTGCTCGGGCGGAGTGCGGTATACCCAGGCAGATGGATCGGCCAGCGCCGCAGCTGAGCGGGCGTTGGGCATGGTGACGACGACCTTCGTGTGCGAGCCAAGCGCATGGATTTCGGCGAGGTCCGAAAACAGTTTATAGGGATCTCGGAGATGCTCTAATACGTCAAATAGCAGGATCAAGTCGTAGGTGCGGACCGGCAAATCCATGACGTGCGTGACGACCGGGATCGTATCGCCGTAACGCTCTCGCATTACTCGCCGTGCGTGCGCCGACACCTCGACCCCATAGCATTGCCACCCCGATTTCGCCGCAAGCGCCAAATGTGTTCCGTAGGCGCAACCGATGTCGAGCACCGATCGGCCATCGCCTGAACCCACCCTCTGCAACAAGCCGCGGAAAAAGGGCAGCACATTCTCGGTTTGGTTGCCGTAATCCGAGTAGCCGGAACCGGTTTCGCCGCTCTGGAAATAGTCCGCTGAATCGTAAAAGGCTCGCAGCGTGGGGTCGTCCGGCATTGGCCAAACGAAGTCGCTGAGGCAGACCGGACAATGCTTTATGTCATAGCCCCTTACTTGGCACAGGAAGAGAGAGTGCGCGCCAAAGCAGATTGGACACACTGCCGGTACGTGGTCAGTCGTAACACCTTTAGAAATTTCGCGGCCAGCCTCCATAGAGTAGGTTCCTCCGCCGCTGACTAGCGTTTTCGCGCGAGACACATCCAGTTCAGGGTGTCTTCAAAGTCAGCGTACTTCCCGTCAAGCCAAAGCGCAGTACGATTCACCAGCCGAAAAAGTAGTGGTTTGATCTTACCAGTCTCAGCTAAATGGCTCAGTAGAATTTGCCCAATCAGAGCGAACACCCCTCCGCAAGGCGAAGCATCTTCCACCCGAAAACCGCGTTGCTCCAGTGCGGCAACGATCCCGTATCGAGTGAAGCGCCAGTAATCGAAGGGCGTCTCGTGGTGGCGCCACTGCATGGGCACAGTCAAAATGAGCGCACCTCCCGGCCGTAAGAGTCTCCAGCACTCGCCCAGGTAAAAGCCGAAGTCTGGTACATGCTCCAGCACCTGGGTCGAGAGAATGGTATCGACCGAGCCGTCGGGAAGCCGAAGCGGTTTGTCAGGATCAATCTTCAGGTCCAGCTTTACGCCTTGGGAAGCGACAACATCGGCACCGATGTAGCGCGCGACAGAGCCCGCGAAAAAGTCGCGATAGGGCTGTCCCCCACACCCATAATCCAGGAACACCCCGTGCGCATGCGGCCGCGCTACGTTCTCCATCCATGCGTTGAGGAAGGTGAGCGAAATATAGTGGTGGTTCTCGGGCGCAACCTCCATTCGGTCACGCCGCACGAGTCCGGCCGTGTGATTAATTGCCATGGTGGGTTTCCCAACGGCATGGGTGCACGAACTTTCCCCACGTGTAGAAATGGGAGCGCACTGAGAACTCGGCTACCAGATCGGTCAGCGCAAACCAGATCGCATGATCAGGGGAGTACGCGCCAAAGGCTATCTTGCAACCTCCCGCCGCGAGGCTCAATCCTTTGAGCACGAAACCACCGTGCACCTCCTCGCCGGTGCGTGCCCTCGGAACCAGCCGATCCCAGAAGCAGGACAGCGCCGCGACTTCTGCAGGCGAGCAGTTCATGTCGATGTGGCAGAATGCAATATGGCACGTCGTAAGTTCCGGCAACTGCTCAGGAATCGTACCCTCGATGATCCTGATATTCTTCCATTCCAAAAAGTTCGCCCTTAAGCAGGGTGGGTTAGCCGCGCTGTTTGCAGTGTAACCTGCCAATCTGTCGGCCGCAGGCCTACACCTTGGCACACGGCTTAGACAGAAGACTCGCTGCGCGGGTCGAGTCGGTCGGTCGCGCCATAAACCGCATGCTGAACCCCACCCACCATTTCTGCACGGGAGCAACCTAAGGCAAACCGGTAGTTTTTGTCAAGGCTCGCGGGTTCTGGGTTATTCCCCCGAATGGGAAGCATGCTTCTCGGGAGCGTATTTTAATCAAACTCCCTAAGGATCCAGGGTACTCGCCGGAGGTAATACAATCCGCGGATTAGGTCACGATGGGTGGCTTGTTACTGTACGCTGTTGACAATGTGCTTAGCGATGGGTTTACTCTCGGTCCAATTAACTGGACTTATCAAGCAATGCCGTCCCCCAAAAAGCCTAACGTTAATCGTTCGTATTGGACGCACAGAGAACCAGTCGTCGCGGCTTGTCTCAAACGCCCCCGAGCAACAGGTGATGAAAAATCAAATTGCGGCTCTGAGTGAGCGATAGTTAAATGTCATGTGACCTTCACCTAGCCGTGGCCGAGCGCGACGCACAGATCGCCAACCTCAACTAAGCCGTGGCCGACCGCGATGGGAAGATCGCTGCACTTCATAATTCCACCAGTTGGCGTTTTACCGCCCCTTTGAGGTGGAGCGGAACACAGCTCTTGCGTGTTAAATTGCTCCGGAGAGCATTGCGGCTTGCGATTGCTCAGACCGGTAGTTTGGGGACAACCTTTAGTAAGGCCATCCGGATATTTCAGCGAGAAGGGTGGCGGGGGGTCCGAGTCAGAATCCGCACTCTGTTGGGACCAGATCCGGGTTCCCGCTCTGGCGTTGCCGTTCCCACTTTTGTAAAGCCAAAACCCCTCCCCGCTCGCAACTCAAAGGAAGTGACTGCGCACCAGCAGAATGTGAATATTATTGTGTGCGTACACAACGCGCTGGAGGATGTTCGACGCTGTCTTGAAGCGGTTTTATCCC
>Ga0136614_10001930_pt1 | contig 12641 bp, 14 predicted proteins | sample AntDrymUQ2792106_2_FD_106643 | JGI IMG/M metagenome (GOLD analysis project Ga0136614, IMG submission 106643) | Polar desert sand microbial communities from Dry Valleys, Antarctica - metaG UQ279 (21.06) | ecosystem: Environmental > Terrestrial > Soil > Desert | place: Antarctica: Dry Valley...
GGACAGGAAGGCGCCGACGAAGTTCAGGACGGCAGCGATCGTCACCGCGACCCGCGGCGGCATCGCACGGGTGGAGATCGACGTCGCCACGGCGTTGGCCGTGTCGTGGAAGCCGTTGGTGAAGTCGAAGGCGAGCGCGGTCGCGACGACGATCCAGAGGATGGCCTCGTCCACGGTCAGCGGTTCTTGATGACGACGCCCTCGAGGATGCTCGCCGCGGTCTCCGTGGCGTCGATCGCCTCCTCGAGGCGCTCGAAGATGTCCTTCCAGCGGATGACCATCATCGGGTCGATCCCGACCTCGAACAGCGACGCGAGCGCCTCGCGCACGACGCGGTCGCCGTCGTTCTCGAGCCGGTGGATCTCGACCGTGAAGTGGCTGATGTCCCCGAACGTGCGCAGGCGGGGAACGGCCTGCTCGAGCTCGCGGCAGGCGTGGTGGAGGATCCGGGCCAGCTCCTGGGCCTGGGACATCGGCGCCTCGATGCGGTAGAGGCCGAGGAAGTCCGCCACCTCCTCGATCAGGTCGACGATGTCGTCGAGGCCCGAGGCCAGCGAGAGGATGTCCTCGCGGTCGATCGGCGTGACGAACGTCTGGTTGAGGCGATGGATGATGTCGTGGGTGATCCGGTCGCCCTCCTGCTCGCAGACCACCACGTCGCGCGCGAGCTCGCCGTGGTCGGGCCACTGGTCGAGCATCCGCTCGAGCATCTCGGCGGCGCGCACGATGTTGCGGACCGCCTCCTCGAACAGGTTGAAGAACTCGCGCTCGCGCGGCGCGAAGAGTCGGGAGAGGCCGGCCACGTCGGCGAGTGTATTTGTGAACGCGGCGTTACCAGGCCACGGTGTCCCTGCGGAGCATGGCCTTGAGCCGCTCGATCTCCTCGGGCGCGATGCCGTAGGAGTGCTCGGGCCCTGGGAAGCGGCGGCTGCGGACCTCGGCCGCGTACTCGCCGATTCCCGCGACCATCGCTCGGTGCAACTCCGCGTAGCGCTTGACGAACTTCGGCTTGAAGCTCTCGTTGAGCCCGAGCAGGTCGTGGAAGACCAGCACTTGCCCGTCCGTGCTCGGGCCGGCGCCGATGCCGATGACCGGGATCTGCATGTGCTCCATGATCAGGTCGGTCACCTCGGCCGGGATCGCCTCGAAGACGATCGAGAAGCAGCCGGCCGCCTGGAGCGCGAGCGCGTCGTCGAGCACCTGGCGGGCCTTCTCGGCGGTCCGGCCCTGGGCGCGATAGCCGCCCAGCGACGTGGCCGTCTGCGGGGTCAGGCCGACATGGCCCATGACGGGCACCCCGGCACGCACGATCGCACGCGCTCTGTCGGCCGAGGCGCCGCCGCCCTCCAGCTTGACCGCGTCGCAGCCCGCCTCCTTCACGAAGCGGTGCGCGGTCGCGATGGCCTGCTCGTCGGAGGCCTCGTAGGACCCGAAGGGCAGGTCGCCGACCATCAGCGGGGTGCGCAGGCCGCGGCGCACGGCGCGCGCGAGCATCAGCAGCTCGTCCATGGTGATCGGGACGGTGTCCTTGTAGCCCAGGACGTTGTTGGCCGCCGAATCGCCGACCAGGACGATGTCGACCCCGGCCTCCTCGGCGACGAGCGCGCTCGGGTGGTCGTACGCCGTGACCATCACGACCGGCTCGCCGAGCGCGAGCTTCTCGTCGAGGTTGAGCAGCGTCACCGGCTTGCGCTCGGCCTCAGGGAAGCGAGGCTCACGGGGAGGGGAGGACACGGACGGCTCCTTTCGGGTCGGCGCCCCGCGAGGGGGTCGCCGCCAGGGTGTCTACGAGGGCGTTGTCGATCAGTCGGGTCTGGCCCACCCGCGCCGCGACCGCGACGAGCACGTGGTCGTCGACGTGTGCGACGGGCAGGAAGCTCTCGGGGTCGACGACCGCCAGGTACTCGGGCGCGACGTCGAGGGCGGCCATCGCAGCACGCCCCGCGGCCTCGATGGCCGCCGGCTCGCGCTCGCCGCCGGCCAGCGCGGCCTCCGCGGCGCTCAGGCCGCGCCACAGCGCGGTGGCCTGCCGGCGCTCGGCAGCGGTGAGGCGGCCATTGCGGCTCGACATCGCCAGGCCGTCCGGCTCGCGCACCGTCGGAAGTGCCTCGATGCGCACGGGGAGGTCGAGGTCGAGGGTCATCCGGCGCAGCACCGCGACCTGCTGGGCGTCCTTCTGCCCGAAGAAGGCCACGTCCGGGGCCACGATGACGAAGAGCTTGGCGACGACGGTGCAAACCCCGTGGAAGTGCTCCGGGCCGCGCTCGGCCCCCTCGAGCACGTCGGAGATTCCCGCCACGCGGACCGTCGTCGAGAAACCCTCGGGGTAGACCTCCTCGGGTGGCGGGGCGAACAGCACGTCGACGCCGAGCTCGGAGGCCACCGCCGCGTCGGCGAGCTCGTCGCGCGGGTAGACGGCGAGATCGCGCGGGTCGTTGAACTGCGTGGGGTTGACGAACAGGGAGACGATCACCTCGTCGCACGCCTCGCGCGCGGTGGTCATCAGCGAATGGTGCCCGGCGTGGAAGGCGCCCATCGTCGGGACGAGACCGATCGAATGACCGTCGGCGCGCGAGCGCGCCACGTGCGCGCGGACCTCGGCGATCGAGCGGATCGTCCTCATGCCGGCACCAACTCCCGGCTCGCGGCGACCATCGCGTCGAAGAGCTCGAGCACGTCGGGGGCTCGTTCCGCGACCGCCGCACGCTGGCGCGCGATCGTGGCCTCGTCGCCGCGGGCCACCGGCCCCGTGAGCGCGCGCTCGGCGCCGAGCTCGGCCCAGTTCTCGAGCGCCGCGCGCGCGAGCGGCGCCAGCAGGGCCCGGTCGACGCCGGCCGTGGCGGCGAGCCGCTCGGCGGCGCCCTCCAGCGTGACGAGGAAGTTCGCGGCGATCGAGGCGGCGGCGTGGTAGGCGGCGCGGTCCTCGTCGGCCACCTCCACAGCGTGCATTCCGAGCGCCGAGGCCAGGCCCTTCGCCGTGTCGAGCGCCCGCGGGGTCGAGCCCGCCACCGCGCAGCCGGCCCCGGCGAAGCGAGCGGTTCCACTCGCCGTCACGCTCATCAGCGGGTGCAGCCCGAAGGCCTCATGACCCGCCAGCACGTCCAGTCCGGTCGCCCCCGAGCAGTGACCGACCAAGGGGCCGGGCGCGACGGCGGCGCCCGCGGCGGCGATCTCGGCGTCGGGCACGCACAGCAGCACGACGCCGGCAGGGCCGGGGTCGGCCCCACGGCCCAGGGGGCCGTCGACCTCGAGCCCGGCGGCGCGAAGGGCCGTAGCGAGAGCATGCCCGAGGCGGCCGGCGCCGATGACGGCGCAGCGCTTGGACGGGGGGCAGGTGGCGGGGTTCCGGTCCAGTTCTCGCACGAGATACCGGCTGGGAAAGGGGGGACAGAGTGGCTTCGAGGTCCATCCCGTGACGGTGACGGCCCCGGGCGCAGATGATACCCGCAGCGTGCGGAGTCCCGGCTCCGCTGCCCGCCGGGCCGCGGTCTACCCTCACGGCGATGCCCAGCGCGGAGATCCGGCGCGAGGAGCTCAAGGCCGTCTACCGGCAGGCGTCGTCCTGCACGAAGTGCCCGCAGCTCGCGGCCACTCGCACCACCGTCGTGTTCGGCTCGGGCAACTCAGACGCCGACCTGATGTTCGTCGGCGAGGCCCCGGGCGCCAACGAGGACAAGCAGGGCATCCCCTTCGTCGGCCAGGCCGGCAAGCTGCTCGACCGCCTGCTGGGCGAGATCGGGCTCTCGCGGGAGGAGGTGTGGGTGGCGAACTGCCTCAAATGTCGCCCTCCCAACAACCGCGATCCGCTGCCCCAGGAGATCGACAACTGCCAGGACTACCTGTTCCGGCAGCTCGAGCTGATCGAGCCGAGGGTCGTGTGCACGCTCGGGAACTTCGCGACGAAGCTGCTGCGGGCCGACCCGGCGACCGGGATCACCAAGCTGCACGGGCTCCAGGAGATCCGCACGCTCGGGCCGCGGACGGTGCGGCTCTACCCGATCTTCCATCCGGCCGCGGCGCTCTACACGCGCTCGATGCTCGAGACGCTGCGTGAGGACTTCCAGCGCCTGCCCGGCCTGCTTGCGCTCGAGCCACCGGCTCAGCCCGAGCTCGAGGAGGCCGAGGTGATCGTGCCCGAGCCCGCGCTCGTGGAGCAGGTCGAGGCGAGCACCGACCCCGAGCCCGAGGTCGACGACTCGCAGATGGAGCTGTTCTGAGCTGCGCGAACAAGCCACCCGGCTGTTGGCTCTAGGATGCCGACCCATGACCCAACCGCCCGTCGCGAGTGAGCAGGGGCTGCTCTCCAGGATCTCCACCGAGGTCGTCCGCACGCTGAAGGACTCGTTCGGCAAGGGCCCGGTGAAGGCGAAGTCCTACATCCTCGACGACTTCCTGATCGTCGTGATGCGCGGCGGCGTCACCGTCGCCGAGCAGACGATGCTCGATCGCGGCCACGGGGACCTCGTGCGCAAGTTCCGCCAGACCTACGAGAACGAGATGGGCGACGAGCTGATGGCGAAGATCGAGGCGCTGACCGGGCGCAAGGTCGTCACCTACCAGAGCCAGATCCTCTTCGACCCCCACATCGTCATGGAGGTCTTCTTCTTCGAAAGCGCTGCCGACGAGGACCTGATCCGCCAGCTTGCCGAGGGTGATCTCGTCAGCTCGTAGGGGGCGGGGTCCGAGCCCGCTCGTCGGCCGTGAGCGCGTAGCGCTCGTGGTCGCGCCACTGCCCGCCGATCAGCAGGTAGCGCGGGGAGTAGCCCTCCAGGCGGAAGCCCGCTCCGCGGGCGAGGGCGATGGAGGCGTGGTTGCCGGGCTGGATGTTGGCCTCGATCCGGTGCAGGGCGACAGTGCCGAAGGCCTGGTCGAGGACGAGCTCCATCGCCTCGCGCATCAGGCCCCGGCCGGCGTGGCGGGAGAACGCGTAGTAGCCAAGGAACGCGGACTGGAACGAGCCGCGGACGATCTGGGAGATGTTGAAGATGCCCGCGATCTCGCCCGTCTCGGCGACGCAGGCCAGCAGGCCGACGAAGTCTTCGCGCTCGCAGCGCGACAGCAGGTCGGCGAACTGCTCGGGCCGCTCGGGCGGGTAGGCCCACGGCCGGTGCAGCGCCCGGCTCTCCTCGACGAGGGCCAGGAACTCGTCCCGATCGGCGGCGTCGAGCGCGCGCAGGACCACTTGGCTCACGATGCTCTCCTGGCCTGCAGCACCGAGGCGAGCTGCTCGCGCTCGCGCCGCGCGTCGCGGCCCGTCGCTGCGCGGGCGAGCGCGCGGCCGGCGAAGTTCAGCGCCTGGGCCGCGTCGTCGAGCGCGAGGGCGCGGCGGCCGAGGTTGGCCCCGACCACCTCGCGGCGGCGGCGGGCGAGCAGCGCGTGGGGCTCGCCGCGGTAGGCGGCCCGGGTCGAGTGCGCGCCGAGGTGGCGGACGCGGACGGTCGGGTCGAGCACGGTCGCCACCCCCGCGGCGCGGGCGCGCAGGCACAGGTCCAGGTCCTCGAAGAAGAGGAACTGAGCGGGGTCGAATGGGCCGAGGCGCCGCAGCGTGGCTGTCCGCGCAACGAGGCAGGCGGCGATGGCCCAGCCGACCGTGCGCGGGCGCTCGGAGCGGTAGGGCTCGGCGCGCTCGCGCAGCGCCCGGGGCAGCAGCGGCGGGTGCACGAGCGCGGGCAGCATCGCCCCCAGGGTGCCCGGTAGCGGGTGCGCCGAGCGCTGGACGGCGCCGTCGCGTTCGAGCAGGCGCGGGACCCACAGGCGCTCGGAACCGCCGGCGGCGGCGGCGACCAGCCGGAGCAGTCCAGCGTCGAGAAGCTCGCAGTCCGGGTTGATCAGCACCGTGACGGGGTGGCTCGCCCGTTCCAGCCCGGCGTTGTTGGCGGCGCCGAAGCCGGGGTTGGCGCCCAGCTCGACGACCTCGGCGCCGTGCTCGCGCGCGAGCACGGGGCCCCCGTCCGTCGAGCCGGCATCCACGGCCACGATCTGTGCGGCCGGGAGGTGGCGCTCGAGCGAGGCCAGCAACCCGGGCAGCTCGCGCCCGGAGTCGCGGAGGACCGTCACGAGCGTGAGGCTCATGCGGCGGCCGCCTCGGCGAGCACCGCCCGTGTCTGCCGCGCGGTGGCCTCCCAGCTCAGGGGCGCGATGGCCGCGCGCCCGGCGGCGAGCAGGCGCTCACGCAGGCCGGGGTCCGCGGCCACCGCGAGCAGCGCGTCCGCGAGACCGCCCGCGTCCCCGGGTGCGACGTAGAGCGCACCGTCGCCGAGCACCTCGCGCAGCACCGGGAGGTCGCTCACGATCGCCGGGGTCCCGGCGGTGATCCCCTCCACGGGGGTGAGGCCGAAGCCCTCGAGCCACGAGGGCAGCACGACGGCCAGCGAGCCGGCGTAGAGCGCGCCGAGGTCGGCCGCTCGCCCGGCTCGCCGCAGCCCCGGAGCCTCGAGGTCGACGCGGCCCTCCCCGGCGATCACCAGCTCCGCCTCGAGTCCGCGAGCGCGGGCGCGGGTGAACGCCTCGACGAGGACCTCCGGCGCCTTGCGCGGCTCGAGCGCACCGACGTAGAGGAAGTAGGGGGCGAGGCCGTTCGTATCGACCGCGGACGCTCCCAGGTCCCGGGCCGCGAGCAGCACCGCGCGGACCTTCTCCGGCTCGAGCCCCCACGCGGAGATCAGCTCCTCGCGCATCGTCCGGGATGCGCAGAGGACGCGCTGGGCACGACGGGCAAGGCGACGGGGACGCGCGAGCCGGTGCCAGAGGCGCTCGTAGCCCGTGAAGTCCTGCGGCCGCGCCTCCCACGAGCGGTCGTGGACGGTGAGTGCGAACGGCGTGCCCCGGTGCAGCGCGAGCGGTGCGGGCGCCGGGGCCCAGACGACATCGCAGTCGCCGCCGAGCAGCGCGTCGAGGCGCGGGCGCCCGCTCATCGCGGCGGCGCCGTAGAGCACCTGGCTCGGCAGGCGGTGGCGCAGGGCGCGGACCCCCGGCGGCGGCGCGGAGGCGGTGCCCCGGGGAAGCAGGACCCGCCATTCGTCCTCGGGGAAGCCGGCCGCCAGGTGCTCGAGCAGGGCGGCCGTATAGTGCGCGACCCCGCGCGGGGAGCCCCCGACCAGGCTGCGCCCGTCGACACCGACCCTCATTGTCCGGCCCGATCGCCATCGACGCGCGCGCCGCCGCCCGGCCGGAGCTCGGCGGGGTCGAGCGCTGGGCGCGCGAGCTCAGCGCGCGCCTCCCGGCCCTGCGGCCGGGCGCCTACACCGTCCTGCGTCCTCCGCCGCGGCTGGTCCACCGCGCGGGCCACGCCTGGGAGCAGCTCGTGCTGCCCGTGCGCGCGGCGCGACTGGGGGCGAGCGCCCTGCTCGGCCCGGCGAACCTCGCGCCACTGGCCTTCCCGCGCAACGTGATCGTGATCCACGACGCGGCCGCACTGCGTCATCCGGAGTGGTACTCGGGTGCCTACGCCGCCTGGCAGCGGCGACTCCTGCCGTCCCTGGCGCGTCGCGCGCAGCACCTCGTGACCGTATCCGAGTTCTCTCGCGGGGAGCTCGTGGAGCTGCTCGGCGCGGCGCCCGACCGCGTGAGCGTCGTCGCGGGGGGTGTGGACGCGGGCTTCACCCCGAGCGCGGACCCCGAGCCGGCGCGCCGCGCGCACCGGCTCGAGCGCCCCTACGTGCTGTGCGTGGCCTCGCACACCGCGCGCAAGAACCTCGCGGCCCTCGTACCGGCGGCTCGCGCGCTCGCCGCCGAGGGCGTGGAGGTCGTCGTCGCCGGCGGCCATCGTCCGCAGTTCGCAGCTGAGCGCGCGCTCGAGGGCCTGCGGCTGCTCGGCCCGGTGGAGGACGCACTGCTCCCAGGCCTCTACGCGGGCGCCGAGCTGTTCGCGCTGCCCTCGCTCTACGAGGGCTTCGGGCTGCCCGTGCTCGAGGCGATGGCGTGCGGCACGCCGGTCATCGCCGCCGATGCCACGGCGCTGCCCGCGACGGCTCAGGGCGCCGCACGCCTCGCCGCGCCCGAGGGCGAGGCGATGCGCGACGCGATCACCGGCCTGCTCGGCGACGGCGCCGAGCGCGAGCGGTTGCGGGCGGCCGGGCTTGCGCGGGCAGCGGAGTTCTCGTGGGAGCGCACGGCGCGCGAGGTGGACTCGGTGCTCAGCGCGACAGCCGCTTCGCCGCGCTTCTGAACACGGCCAGCGACGGCGCGCTCGCGACGCGGTCGCCACGGACGCGACGCAGGCCGGAGTAGTCGAACGCGTTGCGCGTGCCCTCCGGCGAGAGCCACGTGTACCAGATGACCTTGCCGATCCGGTACTTGCGCCGGTCGCGAGCGAGCAGCGAGAGCGCGAGCTTCAGGCGGCTCGCCTGGCCCTTCTCGTCGGTGACGAACCCCGGTGCGCCGTCCGTCTTTCCCTTCGACGCGGGCCACGACAGCTCCGTGAGCCAGACCGTCCGCCGCGCGTCCTTGTAGCGGCGCATCTCCCGGCGGGCGAACTGGATCAGCCGGATGACGTTGCGCGGGCGGCCCGTGTACGGGTGCAGGGCGACGACGTCGAAGCTTCCACTCCCGCCGGCCCGGTAGACGGCGCGCAGGGCGATCCAGCTCTCGTTCGGCAGGCCGGCGAGGATCGTGCGCGAGCCGGGGTCCGCGGCCCGCAGCGCCTTGCGCGAGGCCCGCAGCAGCGCGACGTAGGGCTTGGCGAACGGCTGCGTGGTCCAGTAGCGCGTGAGGTTCGGCTCGTTCCAGATCTGCCAGTCGCGGATCGGCACCTTGGGGAGGTCACGGCGCTCGTTCCAGAACGCGCCCCGCGGGCCGTAGCGCCCGACCAGCGCGGTCAGGAAGCGCGTGTAGGCCTCGGTGCCCCTGGGCGCCGAGGCGGCGCCGTCCCCGGGCCGCTCGGCGGCCCACGCCGGCGTGCGGTGCACGACGGGCAGCACGGGCAGCCGGCGCTTGGCCGTGGAGGCAACGATCGCGTCGAGGCGCGAGAAGTCGGTCGGCCCGGTGGCGGTGGGCTGGGCCTCACGCCAGTCGAAGGCCACGCGGACGCTCTCGGCGCCTGCGGCCCGCACGCCGTCCCACTCGCTCTCGTAGCGGCCGCCGGGCTCGGTGAGGGGGCCGTCGGCCTGCACCCCGAGCCAGCCGCGCGGCACGCTGCGCGCCTGCGCCGGCGCCGCGGCGGCCAGGAGCAGGAGGACCACGAGCGCGAGCCGGGCGGCGATCACTCGCGCAGGCCCGCGATCACGTCGCTGGCCATGCGCAGGCGCAGGGCGAGGACGCGGGCGAGGTCGCGCAGCATGGCCTGAGCCAGTTCGGGCTCGTCGGCGGACAGGCGCTCGAAGCCCTCCGGATCCAGGCGGACGACGTCGACGTCGGTCATGGCATCGAGCGTCGCCGAGCGTGGGCGGCCGTCGAAGAAGGCCAGCTCACCGACCACGGCAGGAGCGTCGATCGTCTTGAAGACACTCTCCTCGCGCGGGAGCCGGACGCCGAGCGTCCCCTCCGTCAGCAGGTAGAGCCCTCGGTCCTCCTCGCCGGCCTGCATGACCGCGAGGCCCGCGGGCACGCTCAGGACGTCGGCGTAGGAGAACACCTTGGCCCAGTCCCCCGCGGTGGCGTCGGGCATGAACTGCAGGTCCGCGGAGTCCTCGCGGGCCTCCTCGGCGACGATCTGGAAGGGCCCCGCGTGGGCGATGTTCACGGAGCGGGCTGGCGCTGGGCGGCGTTCACGTCCTCGCCAACGGTAGCGGTCGTGCTCGACCTCAGTGCCCAGACCCTCATCGCTCCCTTGCGACCCCGGACCTCCAGCTCGTCGAGGCTCTCGAGGTCCTCGGGCGCCTCGCGCAGCCCGTCGCGGGTGGCGCCCGCGACGAACAGCTGGTACGGCGTTCCCTTCGTCATCCCCTCCAGCCGGGCGGCGGTGTTGGTCGTGTCGCCGATCGCCGTGTACTCCAGCCGCCGCGCCGAGCCGACGTTGCCCGACATCACGTCGCCGGTGTTGAGGCCGATGCCCATCTTGAAGCCGTCGCCGAGGCCCTGCTCGCGCATCCACGCGTTGAAGCGCTCGAGCCGCTCGAGCATGTCGCGCGCGGCGGCGAGCGCCCGGTCCGCGTGGTCCTCGGAGGGCAAGGGCGCCCCGAACACGGCCATGATCCCGTCGCCCATGTAGGCGACGAGGGTGCCCTCCCGATTGAGGATGGCGTCGCTCATCTCGGTCAGGTAGCGGTTGAGCACCCCGATGACCTCCGACGGCTCGCGGCTCTCGGCGAACGAGGTGAAGCCGCGCAGGTCGCTGAACAGCACCGTGGCGCGCAGCAGCTCGCCGCCGAGCCGGATGTCCTCGTCGTCGTCGGCGCGGTCGAGCACCTGGGCTACCACGGAGTCGGGCACGAAGCGGGCGAACAGGTCGCGCGTCTGCGCGCGCTCGAACGTCGCGGTCAGCCACTGCACCAGCAGCGTGCCGAGGAAGCCGATGCCGAGAGCGATCAGCGGCACGACGACCGGGAGGATCAGGCCTGCGCCGAACGCGAGCTGGGCGATCACGAGATAGGCGACCCCCGCCGCGACGGCGAGCCCGAGCGCCCACCACGCCCGCATCCGCAGGGCCACGAGCGGCGGCATCAGGCCGAGCGCGAGCGCGAGCAGCAGGGCCGCGAGCCGGCTCGCGCCGTGCAGCGGGACGCCCCGCAGCAGCGTGGAGATCGCGTTCGCGTGGATCTCCGGCCCGGCCATCTCGCCCGCCGGCCAGGAGGTGGCGTGGCGGTCCTGCAGGACCGGCGCGGTGGCGCCGATGACCACGAGCTTGTCGCGGAACGTGCCCGGGGGGTAGCGCCGGCGGACCGCGCGCGAGAAGGACACCGTGCGGATGTGTCCCGGCGGGCCGGCGTAGTCGATCCAGGCACCGTCGCCGCGCAGGCGCTCGCGATCGACCTTGCCGCCGGCGCGCTGTACGGTGGCCACCGCCAGCGCCGGCACCCCGTCGACCGCGAAGGGCAGGCGGCGCAGCGCACCGGCCCGGTCCTCGGGGAGCAGTCCGTTGCCGACCTTCACGCGACCGAGCTCCTGGCCCTCGGGCCCGCCGAGCACGTTGGTCGCGCCGTCCTCGTTGACCTCCGTGGTGCTCAGCACGACGTTGCCCGCCCGGCGCAGCGCGAGCACGAGCGCGTTGTCGGCCTCGGCGTCCTCAGAGGCCTCGGTGAACTGCACGTCGTAGGCGATCGCCCTCGGCCGGTCGGCGGCGACGCCCGAGACGGCGCGAGCGAACGTCCGCCGGTTGAACGGGAAGCGTTCGCGCAGCTCCTCGAAGGAGACGTCGTCGATGCCCACGACCACGACGTCCTTCGGCGGTGGGCGCTCGCCGCGCACGGCGAAGCGCGTGCTCACCGTGCCCAGCTCGGCCTGGCGCAGCGCGCCCGTGAGCTCGAGCAGCACCGCGACCCCCACCGCGACCACCGCGACCGCGAGGAGCAGGATCCTTCGCAGGCGGCGCGTCGCCCGGCGCCGCAGGGTCAGCCCCCCGGGCCGGCGACGTAGGTGCCGCCGCTGCCCACCCGGACAGTGCGCGGCTTCGACGGAGCCGGAGCGGCGGCCGGTGGGGCGCCGCCGTTCTCGTCGCCCCCGCCCGTCACCGGCTCGGGCGGTGGGGGTCTCGGGACCGAGAAGTCCTCCACGTCGACGACGCCGCGTTCCACGCGGGTCAGCGTGCCGTCACAGCGGTCCTCCGTCAACCACTTCGTCCCTCGCACCGTCGCCGCCGAGTAGCGCCCCTTGGTGCGAAAGCGGCCCTTGCCGTCGCCCCACAGCCGCCGGACGCGGCGCTTGGAGCGCCCCGCCGACGCCCGCGCCCCGCGTCCGCAGACGTCTGAGTAGGTGGCGCCGCCGAGCTGCAGGGTCGTGCGCGTCCGCGCCTGCTCGGTGACCGTGAACTGTCCGTCCGAGAACACCGCCCGCGACGTGGCTCCCTTCGCGTCGCGAGCGACGATCACGCGGACGCGGCCGTCGGTGGCCTTCACCGTGGAGCCCACGCGCAGGGCGCGGGGCTCCGACAGGGCCAGGAACGCGCGCCCGCCGCGCGGCCTGACCATCACGCGCCCGGAGACGCGCTCCACCACGAAGGTCCGGCCCAGCTCGGGCACGACGGCGCCGGCGACCCCGTCGGGCTGCTGCGCTAGGACGCCGGCCGGGAGGGCGAGGGCGGCGAGGGCGAGGAAAGCGAGGGGCGAGCGGGTCATGGACGCGGACGCTAACCGACCGGACCCTAGGTGAACGTGTCGTTCTTCACCTACACTCGCCGCCGCGATGTCCCAGCGTGTAGCGCTCATCCACGACTTCCTGCTCGACCTCCGCGGCGCGGAGCGGGTGTTCGCCGCCATCTGCGACGGCTGGCCCGAGGCCGACGTGTTCACCGCGGTCTATGACCCGGCGGGCACCGAGGGGCGGTTCGCGCAGCGCGAGGTGCACACGTCGTTCCTGCAGAAGCTGCGTCCCACGTCGCGCACGTTCCGGCCGCTGCTGCCGTTCTACCCCCACGCCGTCGAGGCCTTCGACCTGCGCGGTTACGACACCGTGATCTCCTCCTCGAGCGCGTGGGCGCACGGCGTCCTCGTCGACCCGGGGGCGGTGCACGTCTGCTACTGCCACAACCCGTTCCGCTACGCCTGGAC
>Ga0136614_10001931_pt1 | contig 12631 bp, 7 predicted proteins | sample AntDrymUQ2792106_2_FD_106643 | JGI IMG/M metagenome (GOLD analysis project Ga0136614, IMG submission 106643) | Polar desert sand microbial communities from Dry Valleys, Antarctica - metaG UQ279 (21.06) | ecosystem: Environmental > Terrestrial > Soil > Desert | place: Antarctica: Dry Valley...
GTGGCTCGAACCACTGCACGGCGTGCGAGTCGCCGTAGAGCAGAATCGTCCGGTCGGCTCCCGCTACGCCGTACTCGCACGGCTGCAGCTTCGAGTTCGCACCGATGTTCACGCATCCGTCGTTGTAGGGCTGGGAGCGGTTGCGAGCGGTGGCGAGCGACGGATTGAGGTTCGACGGCACCGGCGCCGCGCCGGTCGCGTTGTTCAACGCCCGCTGCGTCGACGCGACGAGCTGCGCAAGCGAGCCGCTCGGCGGGTCGGGGCTCGCCAACGTCGTCTCGGTCACGGTCACGGTCGCGGGGACGCTGGGCGTCACGGGCGTGGTCACCGCGCTCGGCGTGGTCGGCCCGATGACGATGCTGACACCCGGAACCGACGCGGTGTTGCTCAGATCCAGCTGCGGCGCCGCGGCCTCGACCCCACCATCGAGCTCACCGCCCGACGAGCGAAGGTTCCACCCCACGCTAATCACGACGATGCACATCGCCGCGCCGAAGGCGAGGCTGCGCACCGAGATCGCGTTCAGGTATCGGGAGTGGCGGACCGGATCCTCGACGACCTGTACCGACAGCGCGGACAGGGCGACGGCAATCCAGATGAGCACGACCCGCTGCGGCCACGACAGCGGTCCGTACCGAGCTTCGGCAAGCACGAAGGCCGGCCAATGCCAAAGATAGAGGGCGTACGAATGGCGGCCGATCCACTGCAACGGCCGTGCGGCGAGCACCCTCGACGGAGCCCATGTCACGGCAGCGCCGGTCGCCGACATGCCGGCCCCGATGACGGCCATCGTGGCGACGACGGGCAACAACACCGCGCTGCCTGGCCACGGGATCGACTCGTCGAACCAGACGCACGCGACGGCGATACCGAGCAGGCCGGCCCATCCGAGCGCCGCCCGCCACGTCACCGGGACGGAAGCGACCGCGGTACCGGCCGCCGCCAGCGCCGCACCGGCGAGCAGCTCGCCCATCCGTGACGGCAGGAGGTAGAACGCCCACGCTGGTTTGTTCGATGTCATCCACAGCCCCGCGAGAAAGCTCAGCGTTGCGAGAATCCCGATGGTCGCCAGTAACAGACGGCGATATTGCGCCGGGCGGCGGGTGAGCAGCAGCAGCAGCGGCGGCCAGCAGAAGTAGAACTGCTCCTCGACCGCCAACGACCAAAAGTGCAGCAACGGCGATGGACTGGAGGTTCCGAGCTGGTTGCCGAAGTAGTCACCCAGTCGATGGGCGAACACGAAGTTCGCCGAGAACGTGCCAGCGCCGACCGTGTCGGACGCAAGGCTGCGCAGCCCCAACGGGGAGAGCATTTGGCGGGCAAACAACACGGTCACGATCACCGTGACGGCGGCCGCTGGAAGCAGCCGGCGAGCCCGGCGCCCCCAGAAGTTGAGGAGCGAGATCGTGCCGGTGGACGCGACCTCACCGAGCACGAGCCGCGTGATCAAGAAGCCGGAGACCACGAAGAACACGTCGACGCCGACGAAGCCCCCGCTCACGCCCAGGAACTTTGCGTGGTACAGGATCACCGCCACGACGGCGACGGCCCTGAGCCCCTCGATGTCGGGGCGGAAGCCGCGGTCGAGGTGGCCCTGCAGCGACCGGCGAATCAGCGCCGGCGGACTGACCGGAGCCGGCCGCTCACGCCGCACCGACGGGTCGCGACGCGGCGGCTGGTGCGGTTCCGGCGTCACGAAGGCGCGTGAAGGCGGTGCTCGCCGGATGTTCATCCCGGACGTGCAACGTACCTCAGACCGAAGGGTGGTCCGGGGACACCGATATCGATGAGGTGCTCGCGATCGCGAGCGGGTGTACCGGCACTTCGGGGATGCTGCCGCGGACGTCCGTCGGCGCGGTATCGGACCGTGAGTATCGCGCGTCGCCGGGCGCTCGCCGCGTTCGGCCGACGTGTCCCGGAGCGGCACTTATCTCAAGGGGTGGTTGGGGTGTGCTCGATGGAGTGGTACCGGACGCGCGTTTGTGGACGGTCGAGTGCGTCGCAGACTCCGTTCGTCGGAACGACCATGTCTCGGCTTCGCAGCGGAGCCCGATGTCGGGCGCGGTATCCACTCATCGCGCTGGGTCGAATGATCCGGCGTACGGTGCGTCGTGGTGGAACCTGGTCGCGGGGTTGCGGGTCAGGTCGTCAGTGTGGAGGCGCATCGGACGATCGTTGCCGGAGACCCGCTGCTGGCGGTCCGGCCGGGGGTGGTGGTGATTGATGTCGAGGCGCTGTACCGCGCTCACGCCCGGCGGCTCATTCGGCTCGCCACTGCGATCACGCTGGACCGCGACCGGGCGGAGGAGATTGTGCAGGACGCGTTCGCGGGGTTGCACCGCCGGCGTGAGTCGGTCATCAATGCCGAGGCGTATCTCCAGCGCTCAGTGGTCAACCTGAGCGTGAAGGTGCTCCGTCGGCGGGCGACCGCGAAGCGCCACGCGCTGGCGCTCCCGCAGCTGTCGTCGTTCCCGGAGATCGACACGACGTGGGCGGCCGTGTGCCGGCTGCCGGTCCGCCAACGCGCCGTCGTCGCGCTGCGGTATTGGGAGGACCTCGCTGAGGTCGACATCGCCGAGATTCTCGGTTGGCCGCCCGGAACCGTGAAATCGACGCTCCACCGTGCGCTGGAGCGACTGCGAAAGGAACTCGCGCCATGAGCCACTCGATTCTCGACCGCGACGAGCTCGACGACCGTCTGCGGACGATGTTCGACGTCGTGATGCCGCTGCTCGATGACGCCGGATCTCGCCCAGGGGTGCGCGTCGGGCCTGATCGACGCCGCGGCGTCGTCGCGGCTGCGGCGGCGGTCGCCGTCGTCGGTGCCGGCGTCGTGGCGACGCTCGCGTTGAGGCCCGGTTCGGAGTCGGTCAGTCACGACGCGGCGGCGCCATCGTCCGCCCTGCCAGTGCAGGCATCGGCCACCACGTCTACAACGTCGGTGTCGGGCGGCGACGCCGACACGATCCCGCTGGCCTACTCCGACGACGACTCGTTGCCGTCGCCCTGGGACGCGATCCGCGTCGCGCCAGGGACGATCGGCTGGTACGACATCAACGTCGATGCACTCGCCCGGGAAATCCAGTCGGTGCTGGGGCAGCGGGATGCCTGGTCGCCAGACTACATCTCGCGGTTCTACCGCTGCGTGGCGTGGGCCGAGTCGGACGACGGAGCGCCGACGTGCACGAAGCTCGCGACCGGGGGACGCGAATTCGTCAGCTACGGCGGCCTGGGTGACATCGAGCTCGGTGGCGGTGGCGTCGGCATCGGCACGAACCTGGTCGCGAGCGATCCCAAGGAGCTGCTCTGGTCGCTGGGCGCCGGTTCGCTCTGGGGGTACGACACGGTGACGGAACCGCCTGAGCCGACGGAGGTCGCGATCGGTCAGCGAACCGGCTATCAGTACCGCAACGGCGATGCGGCGTACCTGTTGTGGGAGCAGGAACCGGGTGTGTTCGTATGGCTCAAAGGCCAGGGACTCGACGACACGACATTGGTCGCACTCGCCGAGTCGGTCGTGCCGGTACCAGTACCAGGGCAACTCCCACTCCAGTTGTCGCTCGAAGACGAAGCGGGCTCGCCCGAACCGAGGGACGACTTCGTCGAGATCACCGAGCGCCTCGTCCTCGGTTGGGTGGACGGGCGACCATGCGTGACGTTCGGCGCCAGTGACGGCTGCACGCCGGTTGGTGATGAGCCGCTGCTGATCGTTGACGAATTCCCAGTAGGAGACCCACTCGTCGTCGCCGCGATCGGCCCGCGCGAGTCCGGCTTGACGTTGGAGGTCGACGTCTTCGATGTCGGGACGCGGTCCGATGTCCAGTTTGTCGACGCGTTCGGCTGGTCGGCAGCCGTGTACCGGCCCGGCGCCGATCGGCCGCTCGCGGCACGGCTGATCGGAGAGGGAGGCGAAGTACTCGCATCCCGCGAGTTCACGGTGGCGGACTTCATCGGCGCCTGGCCCGGCGGCGTTGTTGCCGAGGGTCGGACTGACGGGCGTGCGTGGGTGGTCGTTCGCCAGGATCCCGATGACCCGGGCGGCGCCCCGATGCCCTACGGGGACGGGTCGGAGTACTGCTGGCTGCTGACGGCGCCGACGCAGCATGCCGCCCTCTGTCTGAGCGGTCCGGCCCCGACGACCGGCCTTGGCACCCACCCCGAGCGGCACGACGACCTCGACCTCATCGAGGTGGCAGCCGATGTCGAGAGTGCCGCGTGCGGTGACATCGAATTGCCGATCTACACCGACGAGCAACACGAGAATCGGCGGTTCATCGTCTCGCCGTGCGACTATGGGGACGTCACGGTCCTCACCGGGTGACATGTGAGGGCCGCGAAGAGGTCCACAAGGTGATTGATCCAGACCGGAGTATCACATCACATCACGGCAGGGCACCGGTCACGCCACGAAGAGAGACGACCGACCCCTCACCTGCACACGAGTGTGCAGTCCCATCCGAGTATCGCGCTCGACGCCACCACTCCGATCGTCCGCCAACGCCGGGTCGTCCGCGCTACAGATCTCGCTCGGCGATGTGTCGGTGCGCGCGGCTGGCCGTTGCGGGCCGCCGGCGGCGACGTGCCTGCAGGCGACGAGCAATTGCGAATCGAGTCAACGGCACGTTCACGCGTCCGTGACGTTGTGTCGCCTGAACTCGCCCGTGTGGGCGGTGTCAGTCGATATCGGTGGGGCGTTCGTGAGTCAGCCGGGCGCAGAACCCATCGGCACGATGCCGTACGTGAGCACCTGTTGCTTCCTGCCGTCCGCCGACTCGAGGAAGTAGGTGTGGAGTCCAGCGCCGACCACCGCGTACCAGACGTTGTCGTTGATCGGGATGTTTCGTCCGGCTGAGTCGGTCACGGATGCAACCGTGTCCGGGACGACGCTCGCGATGATCCCGACGTTCGGCTCGTTGGTCTCGACGAACAGCGTCGACGTCGCGATACTGGTTCCGGTGCCGTCGGGCCACCAGCACAGCGAACGACCGGTGCCGCCCATCGTTGTCGCGAGGCACAGTCCGCCGGCCATCGCGGGATCTGGTGGGCCCCCTTGGTAGCCGTCGGTGATCGCGACGGAGACGCCGCGGGCCCGAACGATCTCCTGGCGGCCCGTCAAGGACTCGATCAGCGAGTTGGAGTCGGTGGCGAACGGCCCGAGGGCCAGATCGTCGGTCACCGACGACCATTGTTCGCTCGTGGACGGCGTCGACACGTCGCCCTCCCGGACGAGCGATTCGGCGAATACCGGACCTGACTCCTCCGTCGTCGCCGGATTCCAAAACCTGACCGAGACCGCCCGGGCCGACACGTCCCCCACCTCAAACCCGATCACCTCGGGCTCGCCAAGGGTAGTCCCATCGGGGATGTCCGTGGTCTCCTCGTCGATGAGGTCGCCGCTTTCGGCGTCGTGCACGGTGAGCAATCCGCGGCCCGCGACATCGGTCGTGACGGTGCCGACGATCCGGCCGTCGTCGAGCTCGAGGCCGCCAAGTTGCGCCCCTCCGATGTCCGCCGACACGACGACCCAGCCCGCGTCACCGGGCGGGTCTTCGACCCGCAGCATCGTCAGCCGCCCTGTCGACACGCTCTCATTGGGCACGGCCTCGAACAGGAGGACGGCGCGGTCGCCGGTCGAGTCGTAGAGCGGCGGGTTGAGCAGCGCGGAGGACATCTCGGCGTCGGTCGCCGGGAAGCGGTCGACGAGGTACGCCGCGGCGACATCAGACGGCGAGCCGTAAGCGACGGCCACCACGCGGTCCACGTCGCCGGCCGGAAAGATGCCGACCGGGTCGCCGTACTCGTGCACCGTACTCGCCGGCTCGCTTCGATCCCGGCGCGTCTGTACCACGATGACGCCGGCGATGAGCGTGACGGTCACGGCGGCAGCCAAGGCGTACGACCAGCGACCCGACGACGGCTGGCGCTGAGAGACGATCGACGGATGCACATCGGGCGTGATCGTGGTCTGGTCGGCGAGGTCGCGGAACAGTTCGCGGATTCGTGGTTCGAGGTCGGTGCTCATCGAGGGAGTTCCTTTCGTAGCGTGGCAAGCGCTCGTGACTGGAGCGACTTCACGGTCCCCAGACGGCAGCCCAGCGCGGCGGCGATGTCGGCTTCGCTGAGGTCGAGCCAGAACCGGAGCACGAGCACGGCTCGCTGCCGGTACGGGAGCGCCTTGATCGCGTCGCTCAGCTCGGCCGCCTCCGGCGGCAAGGCGATTTGGGGAGATCCGAGACGACGGATGTTCGCCGCCTCGCGACCGCGTCCGCGGTGCCAGTTGCGGCAGGTGTTCACCGTGGTCGTGCGGAGGTATGCCGCTGGATTGTCGAGCCGCCCGAAGTGACGCTGAACGCGCGTGAAGGCGTCCTGTGCGAGGTCCTCAGCGAATGTGTTCGACCCCGACAGCAGGCGGGCGAGCCGGACGGTGTCGGCGTAATGCGTTCGGAAGAACACGGCAAACGGTGCGATCTCTGACTTGGCGTTCTTGACCGTTCGCCTCGCTCCCGTCATACCCATACCACTCTGACCCCACCGACGGAACTCCGGTTCCACCGAAAGCGCGACCCGCTCGGACGCGCCGCCGGGCTACGGGGCCCCTGGCTCGCGCCAGAACGCCCATCCCGGCGTTCTGATCACACGTGAACGATCGCACCGAACGCAGAGCGCCGACGAATCCGATAATCGCGCCCAATATCGCGCCTGCGCGCGTCCGATACGGCCGGAACTACGGGGTGGACGGGCGTTTGGTGCGGGCGTCGACGGGACCAGATCCGAAGGCCGGCTCGTCACCCAGGTTCCCCACCAGAGTCTGACGAACTCGCCAACCCTCCGGCGCCCCGTACAGATGGAGCTGGGTAGGCGGCCTCTTTAGACCAGCAATGTCCGTGTACCCAATCGAGACCGTGACCAGGCCGCAGTTCGTAAACGCCTCCAGAAGGTGAACGAGCTCTGGGCGGCCAGGCGGGATGGTGGAGAGTATGCGCCCTGTCTCATTTGGTGCGATGACTGCTCGCGTAAAACTTGCGCCCCAACCGACATCGGAGCGTGCATTGATCCCGGCACCCGTCAGAAGGGCCGTGCCAAACCCCGTGTTTCGAAACGGAACCCAGATGTCGATGCCGTGGGCACTCGTTCTCCGACGAACACATCACCGCCGCTGATCGAGACCTCCCGCTCACCAAACAGATAGGTCGATCCCTCCTCAAGTGCCGGATCCGTCAGCTGGGCGATGAAGGGCTGCATGCTCGCGGCCAAGGCCGCCTGAGCTGACTCGACTTGGTCGCGACTCGCAGCCACCTGCTGGCGGGCGATCTCATTCGCCTGCTCGGTGGCCACGGCCATGGACGTTGTCCGAGTGACTAATCGACGCGCATAGTCCTGACAGACCGACGTGACACTCGACGTTCACCCAGGTCTCACGGACGGCGGGTCCAGCCGACGAGTGAATCGAACCGCAGCGGGGTGCGACGCATCGGGCCACCGGAGGGCGCCTTGTGCCGACCGACCCAGACGTTGACCTTGCCATCGGCACCCCGCGCCGCTTGGTAGCGGCGACTCACCCGGATGCCGCCGACGGGGATCTCTTCCTCACGCATCACGAACGGATGCTCCGGTTCGAGGATCCGACCCTTGGCGGGGTGTTCGTCGCCGTCGCTGGCGATCCGGCCGCGACGCAGCACGACCTGCGGGCTGGTGCCGGTGATCCGCACCGGGACGAGGGGCACCCAGTGATCTGGGACATCGGTGGACAGGCGGTACCGCCAGTCGTCGCCGACAGCGTCCCGCGAGTCTGCGGCACTGGTGGAACGTCCCGCCTCACGGTCTACGGGGCGGCCCGCCTGACTCTCCACGCGACGTTCGATCGCCCACGCCAAGTTGGCGATCTCGTCGCGGCGGAACTCCACCGATTCGAGTGGCCGACTCTGCTCGACGGTGGCGACGACGGGCGGGAGGAACAGCAGCGGCGCCTCGGCTCGGGCTGGTCCTGGGTCGCCGGTCAGCTCGAAGAATTTACACGGCTGGTCGCCTGTGGCGCGGTCGCGGGCGGCGGTCGCATCGAGCTCGGTCCATTGGCCGAAGTCATCGAGGACGCGAAGCGTTCTGACATGTGCGAGAGAGCCCGACGGCAATGTGCACGGCACGACGAACCAGTCGTCGCCGGCGACCATCGCGTAAGTAGCGATGACGGATCGAGCCAAATCGTCGGGTCCGCCAGCGAGATCGCCGAAGTCCACGTCGTGATCCTCGAACTCCCACCAGCGCGAGGCCGGCATACCGGCAAACTCGAGCGGCGTGGCGAGCGACGCGAGCGACTTGCGGCCCAGACCGGCGACCGCTTCGTCCGCGTCGGCAGCGTTCGGCGCCGAGCGGACGTCGAAGTGGTACCAGTCGAGTCGTCCACCCGGATACTCGGGCGCATCCAGCTCGATCGTGCCGCCGGGAACGGCCGGCGACAGGCCGAAGCGGTATTCGAGGCGATGCGACGACCACGCACTCAGCGTCTCACGCTCGGAGTCGCAGAACAGCGAAGTCTCCTGGCGGTACCACTCATCGATCACATCGGCGAGTCGGGTGATCGTGGTCTCGTCGAACCCGGCGAGCTCCGGCAGCAGGGCGGCGTCACCGCCCACGCCGGCGAGCGCCGCGGCCACCGCTCTGGCATCGAGGCCGCGCCGGGCCAGCAGTGAGAGCCGAGCGTGACCGATCGGATCGAGCTCGTCGTCGACCTCCTCAGAGAACGCGTAGGCCTGCCGGAGGTCGTTGAGCACGGCGTCCGGCGCGCCGGCGCCGCGAAGACGCCGCAGCAATTCGATGCCGCCCTCCAGCGTCACCCGCGCCGCCGCCGGACCGTCGGCGATCGGCTCGTGCTCCACCAACGTCTCCAACGGCCACCCGTCGTCGCCACGCGGTATCGACTGCCGGCGCCCACCCTGTTCGACCCAGTACTCGGTGATGGGTGCGGAGACGGCCGACCCCTCGATGAGCACGGGCGTCGCCGCGTCCTCGCCACGGAACTCCCCGACCTGCCACTGCCGCGCCAGCAGCCACAACGGATCGGCGATGACTGCGCTGATTCCCTCTGTCAGGTCGGGATCGATGCGGCCCCCTTCGAGGCGCTGCCACGTCATGTCGCCTCTCCCGACACGAAGACGTCCTCCGGAAGGAACACCGTCGGCAGGTAGTGCCCGACGAGGCCCAGTGCGCCGGGATCGACGGCTCGCAGCTTGGCCATCTCGACCGTGTGGAGCAGCTGGTCGGCCAGATCGTCGGCGCTGAACCCACGCTCGTCGTCGACCACCGACAACAGCACGGTCTGGGGTGGCCGGGCGGTCGGGGCGTCGAAGTGCACGGCGATTCCCGTCTGTTGGTGTCGGCGCGGGATGCCTTCCGTCCAGCTGTCGATCACGAGACCGGCCAGCGGTTCGTCATCGACGCCGAGCGCGCCCGGTCCGGTCAGCGACACGATCGACAGCCGGTCGACGTCATCCGGCGGACGGTCCACCGCCGCCCACGGTCCCGGCGTGTGCGGCAGCTGGGCCAGACCGTGTGCACCGGTCGGTCCACCCGTCGCCGACTCGGCGAGGAGCAACAACTCCACCGTCGCCCCGAGGTCTGCTCGGACCCGGCCGTACTGGCGCAACCACGAGTGACCGGCGTTGGCAACCTGCTGTCGACGTTGGCTCGACGCAGCCGAGGTGACCCGATCAGGATCCGCTACCGGTGTGAACAGCGGCAGGATCGGAAACGACGGGCCGCAGAGCAGTCGGAGCCGAGCCAACGCCGTTTCCACCGGATCGGCCAACTTTTCGGCGACCGACGCCAGGCGCAGCTTCAGCGCACTCGTGATGGAGGCCACGGCCTCGTCGCTCGCCCCAGCCTCGATGGCCGCAATCGCTTTCGGCACACCGATCGAGGCGCAGCGGACGAGCGCGGCCACTCGATCGTTCGTCCTGGCCGACAGGTCGACGAGGAGGTTGCCGAGTGCCTGCTCGAGGCCGGCCGCCCGGCTCTCGAGCTCGACCGCGTCGAAGCCGGTCTGGCTGACGTCGGCCGTGGGGAGCACCAGGTCGGCGCGGTCAGCGGGCGGGTTCGACCGAGGACATCGATCATTGCCGCACCGATCAGGCCGAACTCGTCCACGCTGATCGCCCCCTCGGCCTGCGACTTCGTGGCTGCGAGGTCGACCTCGACAACGAGCCCGGGACCAGTGATCGCAGCGGCCGCCGCGGCCACCGCTCGTCCGAGGCGCGAACGCTCCTGGGTCGGCACGGCGCCTGCCAACAACGCCGCCTCGACGCTCGGGAAACCGAGGTCGCTCAGCGCAACCGTGTCGACGACCACGACGCCGGTCGTCGGGTCGGTGACCTTCAGGTCGGCCACCACCTGGTCCGGCGCCGGCAGGAGCTTTTCTAGCCAGCCCATCAGCCGGGGCTCGACGGCGCCGAGAGGTGACGTCGGGACCGCCGCCGGCGCCGGACCGGTCCACATCGCCAGCACGCGATGACCGATGAGCTGGGCGTCCCGTTGAGTCGCCGTCACGTCGATCCGCGGGACGGCGCCGTCACCTCCCCCGGTCACCGAAAGCGCCGCTGATGCCGCTTCTGGGTTGTCCTGCAGGAGCGAATGGACGCTCTGGGCCATCGTGAGGTCGGCCACTGCGTCGAGATCAGCCGCCAGCTGTCGCAGGGCGCGCCGGACAGCGGTGCGCGGGCGGTCCACCGCAGGGTCGCCGGTCGGGCTGGTGGCCAACCTCACCGCCATCCGAAAGTCTCCCTCCTGATCGGTCGGTGTCACACGCGAGAACGACCGGGCAGCCAGCAAACCGTCAACGATCGCCGTCGGCTCCCGCTCGAGGTCGCGCGCGGCGAGGGCGGCGACCCGAATCGTCTCGATCCACTCGTCGAGGTGGGCGTCGTGGAGGTACCGCTCCAACCGAGCACCGAGCAGCTCGGCCAGGTCCTGTCCGTTGCGGACACCGTCGAGCACCCACTGGGCGCCGCGCACGGGCATCGACGACAGATCGACCGACAGCGGGGTCTCACCGCTGGCGGTGCCGTAGGCGCTCCATCCCGAGCGCAGCACGGCTGCCGACGCGGCGTGCTGGAGTGACGGAGCGTGGATGAAGCCCTGCGATGTCGGGTCCTCCGACTTGGCGAGATCGAGCAGCCAGCCATAGCCACCGAGCTGGACGCCCGACGGTCGTGAGCGCCGCTTGTTGGCCAGTCGGTTGGCGGCGATCGCCGTAACCCACGCGTCGATCCGGTACATCGACAGGCCGAGCGTCTCGCGCAGCAGTCGCTCGAGCTCGGCCTCCGGAGCGTCCACCCTCGGACTGTCGATCATCGCCAGCAGCACGAGGAGGGCAACCCGGACCGGACCGATCTCGGGGGTCGGCACGGTCCGGCAGTTGATGTCGATCAGATGGGCGAGCAGTGGCGCGGGTGAGTCGAGATCGACGAGTCGTTGGCGCTGAGCCGGCGGAACACTTCCCGCCGCGGCGGCGTCGAGCAGGCCGACAGCGCGGAGGATCAGATCACGGATCTCGGCGACGTCGCCGTTGGTGGTGACGAGGTCGTGGACCGCCGCGGTCTCGTCCTCGAAGGTCGTACCGCCCAGCCGGACGACGTCGCCGCTCCCCAGCCCGGCGCCGTCGCTCCAGTCCCCCAGCACGGTCGGGACTGCGGCGTTGGCCGCCTGGTAGAACTCGAGCAACGGACGGAGATCGTCGATGAGAACGTCGAGGAAGATCTCTGCGGCAGTCGTGATGTGGGTAGCCTGCTCGATCGCTTGTTCGACCTCGCCCCGGAGGAGATCGACGTGGACGAGTTGGAGTGTGAGCCCCAGTGGCGGTACGGGTGGCACGTCGTCCGGGATCCCGAAGATCCACCGTTTCCGGGCGTTCCAGGCGATCATGACCGGCGAGTCCACTTCTGTCGACGGGAACAAGGTGTCGTCCCCCTGAGCCTCCTTTTGCAGCTCGTCCATCAGCTCGTAGAACTTCTCGGTGTCGCCGGGCAGGTGATCGGTGGCCTGGCGGAGCTGCAGCGCGGTCGGGTGGGGCACGGCACCGAGCACCTCGGCGATGATCGATGCGTCGCCGACCTCGGTGCCGTCCGGCCGTGAGTCGGTGGCGTTCGGGTCGAGGGCAGCCACCGGTAGGCCCGCGGTCCACGCGGCCAGAAACTCGCTGAGGTGGTGCGCGTAGGCCGGCTCGAAGTCGACCGCTCCGACGTGCTCGACGGGCCGATGGGTGATCGGCAGGAGGCCGTAGGGCTGCTCGCCGCACCGCAGGACGGGCAGCGTGGCGCCGCCCCGAACCCAGTCGGCGTAGAAGTCGCGGAACGTGGGTGTGTGCGCACCCGTCGCCACGCCTCCGTCGACCTTGGCCAACGGCCCGTTGAGGTAGCCGGCGAGCGTCGCGTATCCGATGGCGAGGTTCATCGCCCACGCGGCAGCGCCCTCGCCCCAGTCGGCGTGGGCGACCTTGTCGAGCGTGTTCGCCCGGATCCGGCCCAGCGCCAGCGAGGTGGAGTCGGCGGCGGGGATGCGGTAGAGCAGCGCCGGGTCGGCGGCGATCATGATCGCCCGTCCCGCCGGTGCGATCGGGCGCGCCGACGCCTCACGCTCGAAC
>Ga0136614_10001933_pt1 | contig 12628 bp, 8 predicted proteins | sample AntDrymUQ2792106_2_FD_106643 | JGI IMG/M metagenome (GOLD analysis project Ga0136614, IMG submission 106643) | Polar desert sand microbial communities from Dry Valleys, Antarctica - metaG UQ279 (21.06) | ecosystem: Environmental > Terrestrial > Soil > Desert | place: Antarctica: Dry Valley...
AAAAGGATGACATCAGGGGTGTAGTGCCGCCATTTGAAAAGCGAGGATTTATGGTTCATGAATAGACCTGCTGAGCTGGCTTGAGAGAACTCGAGGGAGGAATAATACCTGAATCGCTATTCTTGCAACACTGCCCGCGCGAGAGCCACGCGGTTACGCGCCGCCGGCTCGCGAGGCAAAAGGCGGAGCAGGAAATCTGCCAGAGCCGGTCGCTCGGCGAGTCTCCCGAGAACCGCGCGAGGCAAAAGGCGGAGCAGGAAATCTGCCAGAGCCGGTCGCTCGGCGAGTCTCCCGAGAACCGCGCTACGCAACAGATCGGGCGTGAGCGCGAGCCAGCGCGTCTGCTCCGCCAGCGCAAGCCGCAGATGCGACCGCGCCGCGTCGCGCAAGTCGGCGGGTAGTTTCGCGAGCAAGTCTTGCGAGAGTTTCGGTTCCGCCGCCTTTGCGCTTTGCGCAAAGACGACGGGCTGTGAAGCGGAGACGGCTAATAGGATGAAGACGATTATGGTGACGAGAAATTTTTCGAATCGCAGAAACATTACCGGGTGTTGCCTCTCGCAGTATTAACTTTTGAATCTGACCAGATCTGACTTTGAAAACTGACGCGCGCCGTGTTACCGGCTCGTCGCCGCGCCTTTCGCTTGAAGTTGGATTTCGCCGTGCAGTTCGATCTGCGCCGACGAGCGGCTCACGTACACGTCGAACTCGCCAGGCTCCGCGCGCCAACGATTGTTCGCAACGTCGTAGTAGGAAAAGGCGCGCCCGTCGAGCGCGACGGTCACACGCCTCGTCTCGCCGGGAAGCAGAGAAATTTTCGCGAAGCCTTTCAACTCCTTCCCCGGTCGCGGCACGCGCGCGTTGCGCTCGCCGATGTAGATTTGCGCCACGTCCGCCCCGGCGCGCGCGCCCGTGTTCTTCACGTCGAACGAGATTTCAAACTTCGGACCTGCGGCGCGGTCGCCTCCCCCGGCCCTCTCGCTGACAGGGCTGATTTTCAGCTGGCCGTACTTGAAAGTTGTGTAAGACAGACCGTGGCCGAACGCGTAGAGCGGTCGCGTGTTCGCCCGCTCGTAGCCGCGGTAGCCAACGAAGACGCCCTCTTTGTAGACGATGCGGTTCGTCCCCGGCTCGGCATAGTAACTGTCATGCGTCGGATTATCCTCCGGGCGGCGTTCGAGCGTGACGGGCAATCTGCCGGCAGGGTTCACTTCGCCGAAGAGAATTTCGGCCAGAGCCGTGCCGCCCTCCTGCCCCGGATACCAGGCGTGAAGGAGCGCGGGAACGCCCTCGATCCACGCGTTCATGTCCACACCCCCGCCCGCGTGCAGCACGACGACCGTGCGCTTGTTCGCCGCGACGATCTCGCGGAGCAACTCGTCCTGACCCAAGGGCAAGCGGAAGGTGCGGTCCGCGCCCTCGCTTTCCGTCCCTGGATCGAACCCTGCGGCGACGACGACCACGTCAGCCCGGGCGGCGATTTGCTTCGCCTCTTCGCTCACCATCTGGCCGTGACCTATGATCCCCAGTTGCATCCGCGTCCCGAGGCGCGGGGCGCGTCTATTGGGACGCTGCTCAAGCACGATCTTGTGCGCCCCCGGGTCGAGCGTGAGCGTCGCAAGGCCGGCGAGCGCGTTAGAGGCGTCCCAGCTGTCGAGGACGAGTTTGTCATCGATGTGGAGACGGTAGAAGCCGCCGTCCTCACCTGTCGAAGAGGCAAAGACTTCATACTGACCCGCTCTTTGCGGGATGTAATAACCCGTCCAGCGCGAGGAAAGGGTCGCCTCGGGATACGAGCGCGCCTGCCTGCCGAAGTTGATGTGCGGCTCGATGCGTGTCACCGCCGGACTTCCCTGCAACTCCATGTTGGTGAAATATTCGGCGCGGAGTCCCGGCTGCCCTCCGGTCATGGCCGTGGAGAACTGTGTCGCGGCGGCCATCTCGCTCAAAGGCCGAAGGCCGCGCGCGTAGTAGACCGGCACCGAGACGCCCAAATGATTGCTCATGCCCTCCAACAAACTCACTGCCGCGAACGGTTCGGTCCTCCCGCTTCCGCCGCCCAAAGGCACCGCCGGGTAAGCATCCGGCCCGATGATGGCGACGGATTTAATCTTGCCTTTGTCGAGCGGCAGCAGGTCGCCTTCGTTCTTCAAGAGCACCGTGCCTTCGCGCGCCGCTTCGAGCGCCACGCGGCGGCCCTGCTGGTTGTAACGCGGGATTGACGGATCAACCTGCTCACGGTCAAGCCAGCCGAACCGCGCCGCCGTCCTTAGTATCCGGCGCACCTTGTCGTCAATAACCGCGACGGGAACTTTGCCTCTGGCGACGGCGGGCAGGAGCGTCTCGCGATTCATGTTCGCGCCGGAAGGCATCTCCAGATCGAGTCCGCCGTTCGCCGCGCCGACCCCATCGTAGGTCGCGTTCCAGTCGGACATCATGATGCCGTCGAAGCCCCATTCACGCTTCGTCACGTCCGTGTTGAGATAACCGTGCTGCGACATGTGAAGGCCGTTGACGAGGTTGTAAGAATTCATGACGGCCCCGACCTGCGCCTCGCGCACTGCGGCCTCGAAGGCGGGCAGGTAAATCTCGCGCATCGCCCGCTCGTCAATGACCGAATCAGTCCGGTGGCGGTCGAACTCGGAGTTGTTTCCCAACAGGTGCTTGACCGTCGCCGCGACGCCCTGCGACTGCACGCCCCGGATGTAACCGACCGCGATGCGCGAGGCGAGAAACGGGTCTTCACCGAAATACTCGAAGTTGCGCCCGTTCATCGGCGAGCGGTAAATGTTCACGCCTGGGCCGAGCAGGAAGTGGACGCCCTTCGAGCGCGCGTCGCGACCGATCTCCACCCCGACGCGCTCGATCAAAGTCGGGTTCCACGTCGCGGCCAAAGCGATCCCGCCGGGCATCGCCGTTGCGGGACCGAAGTTGCGCACGCCCGCCGGGCCGTCCGCCATCTTCAGACGCGGAAGCCCGAGCCGCTCGACGCCGCGAATGAAGAAATCATCCACGCCGCCGATCATGTCCACCTTCTCCTCGATTGTCATCCGGCTCAAGAGAGCCTCGACACGCCGTTCGATGTCCGGCGCGGGCGACCGCTGCTGCTGCTGCCGGGCGGCAGCCGGAACGGTGAGCAGTAACGACAGAACGACGACCACAGCACAAATTTTTCTCATGAGATCATCCCTTAGTCTGCTATAGATATTTTCCGCTTCGTCGAATGTTACCGGCGACACGCCGGCGCGCATCACCGTCAGGCGGGTAAAATTAGACGTTAGCCCCGAACTTTAATGACTCTTGATTCTATCCGGAAAGTTGATGCGAGATGAACAATTCAGTGTTGGAACTTCTCTGCGAGACAGCCCACAGTCTTTTCGAGCGGGGGTACGCGCACGGCTCGACCGGCAACATCTCCGTCCGCCTCGGCGACGAGGTCTGGATCACGCCGACCGGCCACCGGCTCGGCGGCCTCACGCCCGCGCTTCTCGCCCGGGTCGATCTGCGCGGGCAGCTTCTCAACGAAAACCGCCCGTCAAAAGAACACCCGTTCCATACGGCGCTCTACCGGCGAAGGGAGGAAGCGCGCGCCATCGTCCACCTGCATTCGACCTACGCGGTCGCGCTCTCCTGTCTTGCGTCTTTCGCGGGCGAGGACGATCTCGCGCCGCTCACGCCCTACTACTTCATGCGCGTCGCCCCGCTCGCGGTGCTTCCCTATTTCAAACCCGGTTCGCCGGACTTAGCCCGCGCCATTGAGGGCTTCGCCGCCGCGCACCACTCAATGCTCTTGCGCAACCACGGCCTCATCTGCGCCGGGGCGACACTATCCGAAGCGAGCGACCGCGCAGAGGAACTAGAACAGACCGCACGCCTCCATTTCATCTTGCGAGATGAGGGGGTGCGCCCGCTGTCACCCGCCGACATAGAAGAACTCCGTTAACACATTCAACAATTTTCACTGGACCCCTTTCGTGCTCTCTGCGACTCTACGGTGAGTGCCGATTGTCAGGTATTCACCACAAAGTCGCAGAGAGCACGGAGAGCACAGAGAGTTAAGAATACACGTCGTCTGCATGTGGACTCAGGCGAGCCGCGCTAGCCAGTCCATCCCGCCGCCCTCGTGCGTGTCGAGAGCGTCGAGCGCCTGTTTGAGATTCCAGCCGTGATGGACCAGACCGCCCGCGGCTTCGGCAGCCGCCAGCGGGTCGCCGTCGCCGGGGAAGAGGACGTTCCGGCCCACCAGCGCGCCGCGGACGTTCGGTCCGGCCTTGAGTCCCGCGGCGAGTTCGCGCAGGAAAGGCCGCACGTCGCCGACCGGGTCTCCGCCGAGAAGGAGGATCGGCAGCGTCGTCGCCCGCGCGACCATCTCGTAGTTTTCGCAGTAAGGCAGTTTCAGCCAGAGGTAGCGGCTGCTATCGCCGAGCGCGGCAGCCGCGCCCGCCGTTTTGGTCAGTTCCTCTGCCGTCTTGATGATCTTATAACCGCCTTCAAACTTGGTGACGGGCAGCGATTCGAGAAACATCGGAAGCTGTAGCGCGTTCTGTTCCGAGATTGCGCGGACGGTGGCGAGCAGGGTTTTGAGCGAGTCCGGCTCGGCGTCGCACAGGCGCAGCAAAACTTTCGTGCCGTCCAAACACCACTCGGCGCACGCGGCGGGCGTTGGGCCGCTCATCGGGTCGTCGATCTCCCAACTGCTCCCTAAGAGTCCGGCGCGATTGAGACTCGCGATAAGAAGTTTGTCGTCGAGGAAGGCGGCGTTGCCCGCGCGCTTCATCAAATCGTGGATGACGAGCAAATCTTCGATGATGTCCATCGTGGCGAGCACGCCGTCCACCACGTCGCACTGCAAAACGCGTAGCGTGCGCGCCAGATATTCCTGCCGGTTCGCCATGCGGAACTGGTCATCACCGACGCGCACGACGCGCCGCGCCGGGTGATCGGAAGCCAGTATGTTGAGCTTACCTTTGGGCGCGAGTTGTTCGCGGCGCTTTCTCTCGCGCGCTACGCGCAGCGGGAGTTCCGGGTCGCTCACGCGTAACTCGGTCACCTGTTCCAAGACCGCCGACGGAAGAAACTTCTGATGATCGAATGACAAACTTTAAAATCCTCCTCTTTCCTGTATGAATGATAAAACCTCTTGTTCGTCGGGCATGAAGTTAGCGCAGCCGTGACGCGTGACGACGATTGCCCCGCAGGCGTTCCCCATCCGCGCCGACCTGTGCCAGTCCCAACCCTTGAGATAACCGTAAAGAAAGCCGCCCGCAAACGCATCTCCCGCGCCGAGCACGTTGAGCACCTCGACACTGAACGTCGCGGCCTCGATTGTCTCGCCGCCTTTCAAGAAGACGACGGTGCTCTGCGCGCCGCGCTTCACGATGAGCGCCTCCGCCGACCCGGCGGCGAGCAACTCGTGAACGCTGTCTTTGAGCGCGCTGCCGAATGCATCCGGCGACTCGACCGATGTTGCTACAGCCGACTCTATCGCTGCCCCGGCTGACCTCTCACGCGCTTCGCCGTCGTGTGGCGTAACGGCTGCCGCGACCTCTTCGACCGTGCCGATGATGACATCCGTGAGCGGCAGGATCGAGCGGATGCCTGCGGCGTAGGTGCGCATGTCCGGCCAGAGTTCGGCGCGCACATCGAGGTCGAGGACGACGCGGTTGCCGCCGGCGCGCGCTGTCGTCGCTGCATACAGCGTCGCCTCTCGGCTCGGCTGTCGGCTGAGACCGGAACCCGTCACCAGCAGCGCGCGGCTCGCTGCGACGGGCGCTGCCCGCACGTCGTCAATCGTCAATTCGAGATCGGCGCAGTTGTCGCGATAAGGCACGATTGGAAACTTGTCGGGCGGCTGGATGGCGAGCATGAAGGCGCTCGTGCGCCGCCCCGCTTTGCGCGGGCTGAACTCGACGGCGATGTCCTCGCGTTGCAGAAAGTTGAGCACGAAGTCGCCGACGAGATCTTCGCCGACGGCGGTTAGAAGCGCGGTGCGCAGGCCGAGCCGACGCGCGCCGACGCAGATGTTTGTCGGCGAGCCGCCGACGTAAGCCGAGAAACTCTTGATCTCGGTGAAGGGCGCGCCGATCTCGTTGGCATAGAGATCAATCGAACTCCGCCCCATGGCTAAAACGTCGTAGCTGTATTCCATCTGTGTCAGGCTGCTCTGTCTCTCTCTCTCTCCGTGCTCCCGCTTTGCCCTGCGTCCGCCATCTCCTCCGCGCCAGCGAAAATTTTATCCGGGGGGTTCGACAGTAGTGCTGGCGGCGGTGGCTCCTGCTGCGCTCCCATCGTCAAGCGGCTGGCGCGGATCTATGAAGAACCACATGATGACGCCGACGAGGAGGAACGCCGCCGCGCCGTAGAAGCCCGGCGACCACGAGGTTATATCTTTTAAGTTTCGATCTTGCAGGATGTAGCCGAAGACGATGGGCGCGAGCGTGCCCGCGAGGTTGCCGAAAGTGTTCGTTGTGCCGCTCACCACGCCGCCGCGGTGACGACCGATGTCGAGACAGGTAGCCCACACCGAAGGCGTCGTCAGGAACTGGAAGAAGAGCGCCAGCGCGATGAAGAGTGCGGCGGCGACATTATTCTCGGTCACGCCAACCATGACGAGCATAAGGGCGCTCATCGTGAGGCCGAACGCGCCCACCCCGCAGCGCGCGATGCGCTTGTTGCCGGTGCGCGTCACGAGGTAGTCGGTCAGCCAGCCACCGCACAGGAACGCCACCGCGCCGAACAGCCACGGGAGCGCGGAGAAGAACCCGGCTGAAGCGAGCGTGAAGCCGCGCGCTTCGAGGAGGTAGGTCGGGAGCCACGTGATATAGAAGTAGAGGCTGTAGCCGTAGGCGAAGTACATCGCGCACAGGAAGAAGATATTGCGGCTGCGGAGAAAGACGCGCCATGGGATCGCGTGCGAACGCTCCTGCGCCGTCGCGCCGCCGCCCGCGCGAATCAGTTCGGCCTCGGCCTTGTTGGCGGACGGGTGCTCCTCCGGGGTGTCGCGAAACCACCAGTACCACGCGGCACACCAGACGACGCCGAGCAGGCCGAACTCGATGAAGGTCTTGCGCCAGCCCTGCCACCCGATCAACTGGAAGACGATCCAGGGCGTGGCGGCGGCGCCGAGCGCGTGGCCGATGCAGACGCCGCCCATTGCTCGTCCGCGCTGGGAAGCCGGGAACCAGCGCGAAACAGTGGACGCGCTATTCGGGATGGCCCCCGCCTCGCCCGCGCCGAACAACAGGCGGATGACGAAGAGAGACCAGAAGCCCACGGCGGCACTCGTGAGCGCCGTGAAGGCCGACCACCAGAACACGATGCGCGTTAAGGTCTTGCGCGTGCCGAAGCGGTCGCCCATCCAGCCCGTCGGAATCTCAAACAGCGCGTAGGTCAGAGTGAAGGCGCTGAAGATGTAGCCCCTCTGCACGGGCGACAGTCCGAACTCCTGCACGATGAAGGGCATCGCCGCTGAGATCGCGAGGCGGTCCAGATAAGTCAAAGAGGCAAGTGCGAACAGGTACGCCAGCACCTTGTAACGCACGCCCGTGGCCGGAGTTTCCTGCGCGGCCAACCCGGAAGCCAGAGCGTCTGTCGCCGGAGGATTCATCTGCATAACTAAAGCCACCCCTTCACTATCTCGTTCGGAATCTTCAGCCTTGACCATACCTACTCGCGCCCACGATGAACGCGCCTTGTACTCGTTCTCCCCTGTGCGGCAGGCACCAGCTTGAAAGTCAGAATTTGACGCGGGGACGTGTTGAAATTAAAGCTGCCCGCGCCGCCCGCGCTCTGTTGACCGCAGTCTTCGACCGCGTTGCACGCACGCTTTGAGAAAGACCCGAAGAGCGGGCTGGAGACTCGCACGTCTCGCCTGCCCGCGCCGCCTCCCAGTTCGATAAAACGCAACACCGTGCCCTCACCTTCCTCCGCGTGTTTCCACGTGCTCAAGAGGACGGACGGATCGCTCGTCTCAAGAAAACTCAAACGCGACGCGGGCAGCGGGTTCACGGTCGGCGCGGCTTTGTCCTGCGACTTGACGAGCGTGCGTTCGAGCGGCGTGGTCTGCTCCCAACCCATGCGGCTCATGGCCGCCGCGTCGAGTTTGGGCGCGCTCGTCAGGGCGTAACGGAAGATGAAGTCGCCGCCCTGCGCGGCGATGTAGTTCGTGCCCCAGTAATTGTTCATCACGTAGGAGAAGACGGTCGAACTCTTGGGCTTGAACTCGGTCGGCCAGGTGCCGCGCACGACGTCGCCGAAAGTCCAGAGGAACGAGTCGGTCGAAGTGAGAGTCACCTCCGCGCCTTCGTCGCCCGCCGACACCCAGTTCTGCGACGAGAACCATTCGAGACCAGCGCCCGGAATCATGTCACTCGCGGGGCGCACCACTCCGTTCTGCACTTCATACTTGAACTCGGGCGCGCGCAAGGCCAGCGGGAACGCGAAGTAAGCGCCCTCCTTTTTGTAGATCGTCTCCTTGCTGACGCGGTTGACGATCTCGATGCGCTTCTCGTTATCGAAGAGAATAATCTCGGTCGTGATCCGTGGCGTGTTGACGCCCCTGCTCTCAAGGCGCGCGCTCACGCCCGTCGCGGTCCTGCCGATAAAGACCAGACGGCCTTCACGCGCCGCGTGCGCTTCAAGTCGCGCGAGAGGCAGATGCCTGCGGTAGGTGAGCAACTGCGTGAAGGTCGGCGGGTTGTCGCCGCCCGTGACATAGACGTACTGGTTGAAGCGGTAAGAGTTGGACTGATCCACGAGTTCGCGCCGCAAACTCTTGTCGTAGATGCTGCGCACGCCGCCGCTCTTCGGGTCGAGCGTCACGCGGTAGAAAGAGTTTTCGATTACGTCCTTCCCCGAATGTGTTGCGCCGCCTGCCTCTTGCGTCGAGGTCGTTGACGCGGCGGTCGTCGGGCCGCCTGTCTGCGCACTCGCCTGCGGGGCGGGTTTGTCCCGCACGTCGTAAGACTTATACCCGACGGCGGGCACGCCGCGCGCCATGAAGCGGATGCGCTGGTAGGCCGGGTGGTCCTCGAGCACGTCGAAGCGGACGACTTCGCGCTTTTCCAGATCGAACAACTCACGCGTCTTTTGCAAGTCGAACTCGACCCAGCCATCGCGCGGCCAGTTGAGCGTGTTGAAGACGACGAGTGCGCGCGACGATGTGGCAATGCGCCCGGTGATGGCCGTCATTCCGCGCTCCAACAAATACTCCGTGCAGCCGCGCGCCGTGACTCCGTACAATCGCTTCGTGGCGAGTTCGCGCGTCGAGTCTTCGCTGAGCGGTTCGGTGACACTGCGCCCCCAGCCCCACGTGTGCTCGTCCATCAGTGAGATGTTCTCCCACATGCAATCGAGCGCCTCGCGCGAAGGCCGGTAGCGCGGGTCAACGAGCGACGCGACGACGCCCAACTTCTCTGCCGACACGGCGCGGCGTTCTGTCTCGCGCTCCATCGCCGCGTGATAAGCGTCCGACGCGATGCCGTCCTCCCAGTAAGGCCCGCCGTCGCCGCGTATGACGGGGAGTTTGCCTCCGCCGCGTTCGGCCTCGGCGGAAATTTTCTGCATCGCCTCGCCGAAGCCGGAGTAGCGGAGTTCGGGGTAGGCGAACAATTTGTTCCACTGTTTTAAGAGGGCGGCCTGCTGCGGGTAGAGCGACGTGTTCTCCCACTGGCTGCCGTGAAGCATGACGGCGTTTGCCGGATAGTCGGGGCGCTCATAGACGCGTAGGAAATTTGGAAGCCCTTCGTAGCCGTTTGCAACATGCGTGGGCAGACCGAACTGGCTCCCGATCTGATGGTAGTGGCGCGAATACCACATCAAGACACGCGCGCCGTCCGGCCCCTCCCACCAGAAGGGCGAGCGGCGATGCAGATCGCCGAGCATGAGCGTCGGCCCCCGGTCGGCGTTCGCCGCCGCCGCGAAATACTTCAACCCCGATGCCGCGAGGATCGAAGCGTAGGACCACGAGTAAGATGGCACGTCAGTGATGTTGACCGTATCCCAAGGGCCGCCCGCCTCGCGGTTCAAACGACGCGAGCCGTAGAAAGAGCGGATGAGCGCCTCGCCCGTCGGGAAGCCGGTCAGGATCACGGAGTGCTGCGCGGGCACGATGATCTTCCGGTCGCGGACTGCCGCGTAGAACTTCTGCCGCTCGGCTTCGGAGCGTCCCTCAAGAAAATGGCGCGCCTGCCAATAGCCGTCGAGCGTGAAGCGAAACTCGGAGTGCTCCGCGTTCATGTCCAGAGCTTCATTGATGATGCGGCTGTGGAGTTCGGCGAGCTTCGTTTGAAAGTCTGAATAGCCAACGTCCAGATGCACGTGCGGAACCATGTAAACCGTCCACTTGCGCGCGGGACTGAGCGTCTGGTCGAAAGCGTAATCGCGCCCGTTCGCGCGGACGGTGACATTGGCGTGCGTGCCTGCGGCGAACTCGGGAACGGAAAATTCGAGCCGTTGTTCGCCGAAGCCGCGCCCCTTCGTGGAGAGGGCTTGTGTGCGCGTCCAGCCGGGCACGGACAGCGTGACCGTGCCCTCCGGCGAGAGGCCGTGCCAACTGACGATAACGGAGACGACTTCCGAGAGCCGCGCCTCGCCGCCACCACCCTCGCGCCGGTAGAACACGGTCGGGGTCGCCCGCGCGCCCGTCACGCCCGAAGCCGGAGGAGATGCCGCGCCGCGTTCGTTCACCAGTTCCAGCGCGTCGTAGTTGAGCACGGCGTAGTCGGTCGTCTCGCCGCCAGGCATGGTGGTCGAGAGTTCGTCGGTCACAGCCGTCAAAGCGATCTCGTTGCGTCCCGCGCGCAGGAACTCACGAGGCACGTCAATCGTCATCGTGCCGATGGCGTACTGCGGCAGGATCGCCCCCTCGCTGTTCCCTTCCTTGTATGTTTCGACGGGCTGGTGGAACCACCCGCGATGACCGTTTACGTCCGCCTCGATTACCGGAGACCGCGCCGTCTTCATGATCAGGCCGACCCGCAGCCGGTATATTCCTTCCGGCGCCGACTGAAGTTCGAATTGTATTTTACGCGCTGCTCCCGCCGCTGCTGTGCCCGCCTTGCCGGGGGCGACGGCCTGCTGCGCGCCGATCCAGCTTTGCGGCTGGCTCGTCGCGACCGTATACACAACGGACGCGCCTGAGGCCGGGGCAAACTCTTCCGCAGAGTTATCGAAGGCGCCTATTTTCCAAATCGTGCGTTCCCCCTGCGCCAGAACGCTCACGGACAATACGAGCGACAACAAAATCATTGAGACGGCGTATCTAAGCATTAATGGCTTCTCTCTCCACACAATTATTCTCTAGCTCTGTGAAACAGGCTTCGGGCCGTAAGTTTCGATTTGTCCGGCGGGATTGTGGTTAGATATGCCCGTTAAGACTCTGACCGGTTTTCTGATATGTCACGGTTTGCCGTCAGTGCCCACTGATTACCGAAGCGAACCGAGTATCCGAGCTATTCCCTTCATCCGGCCAGCCCGAGCTAGTTCAGCATTTGAAAGAATCGAACGTGGCAGCAAAATACTTCTTTACGATCAAGGAGGTCAATTTATTTTTTGCCCAACCTGAAATATACCTGTTCAGTCGCAGCCCTGGCGCAATGTGTTAAGTTTAGGTTGAACGCGTATTGTTTGAGTTCGTCTATCACGGTAACTTCACGAGGAGTCCTGTTCCGATGCGTAGCCTGTTGATACTCGCAATGCTGCTGCTGCCCACTCCCGGCGGCGCGGGCGACACCACCGCCGCACTCGGCAGGCAACAACCGGCCTCCCCCGCCGCCCCTCCCGACAGGCCAATCACGATGGCCCAGTTGCAGACCGCCAACACGAGTGGTGTCTCGGTGGCGGAAGTGTCAGACTACGTCTACGGCGGCTACAGCGGCCCTCTCCAGTCGCCGCCCCACGCCGACCTGAACCTGCGGAAGGCTTATGTCATCTTCTGGAAAGATTTCAACTACCGCTTCGTCTTCTCTCATGAGGCCAGCTATTGCCCCTGGTTCGAGATGCCTTCGGGCGCAGGCGTGTCTTAATCAGATGTTCGAGGGTAACGAGGGCTGGGCAGAACTCTTTAACGAGCAGGGGCGGCGCGAGCGCAACAGCTTTGTGGACGTGATCGAGCGCGGTCCCCGCAGGGTGTGGGTGCGCTGGACTTATTTCGGCGTCAACATGACTTCGGGTGAGGCGGCCTTCCGCGCGGTCGAAGATTTTTGGGCTTACCCCAACGGCCTCATCCTGCGCCGCCAGCGCTACCACACGCTCATGCCCGGTGACAAACGTGGCTACGCGCGCGAACCCATTGAACTGATCGTCATCAGTCCGGTCGGGAAACTCTGGCACGACGTGCTGGCTGCGGAACCAGCGACAGGCGAGAGCCGCGCCTTCGTCGGCGTGGACGCCTTCTCGCGTGCGCGCGTGGACATTTTCTGGAAGCGCAAGAAGGACGACCCGAAGAAGATTTTCGCCGGCACCTCGCGCCGCACGGGTGCGCCGTGGAAAGAGATTGATGACGCGCGCGGGTTCGCCGGCATCATCCCGCTCCGCGACGGCTCGCCGTTCTTCGTCATCGGCGACGCTTCCGGCTTTCCTCACGAAGGGACGCGGCTCAAAGAACACTCTGACCGCCAGGGCACGGGCGGGT
>Ga0136614_10001934_pt1 | contig 12623 bp, 11 predicted proteins | sample AntDrymUQ2792106_2_FD_106643 | JGI IMG/M metagenome (GOLD analysis project Ga0136614, IMG submission 106643) | Polar desert sand microbial communities from Dry Valleys, Antarctica - metaG UQ279 (21.06) | ecosystem: Environmental > Terrestrial > Soil > Desert | place: Antarctica: Dry Valley...
ACCATCGCGACGATCTGCTGCGCGAGCACGTCGAGCGGGTTGCGCGGCACCGTGGTCGACTCGATCTCGCCCGAGCGCATCCGTTTGCAGACCACGGCGCACTCGAGCAGGTCGGCGCGGAATTTGGGGAAGATCCGGCCCTTTGACACGTCGCCGACGTTGTGCCCGGCGCGCCCGATGCGCTGCAGGCCGGCCGTTACGGACTTGGGCGATTCGACTTGCACCACGAGGTCCACGGCGCCCATGTCAATCCCCAGCTCGAGCGATGAGGTGGCCACTATGCATGGCAGCTCGCCCGACTTGAGCAGGTCCTCCACGATCAGCCGCTCCTCGCGCGCCAACGATCCGTGATGGGCGCGGGCGATGGTTGTCTCGGTGCGGTGCTCCCCCGCACCTTTGTCCTCGGAGCCCGCCAGCTCGTTCAAACGCATCGCCAGGCGCTCGGCGCCGCGGCGGCTGTTCACGAAGATGATCGTGGACCGGTGCTGCTGCACCAGCTCGAGCAGCTCGGGATAGATCGCCGGCCAGATCGATCGTCCGCCGGCGGCCGCTTCGGGCTCCCCCAGGCCGGCGCCGACGAGGTCGCCGCCTCCCGCTGCGGTACCCATCCCTCCCACGGCGGGATCCGTCACGTCGTGGGCGTCAGGCTCCCGCATGTCCTCGACCGGCACGTGGATCTTCAGGTCGAGCGGCTTTCGCACGCCGGTGTCCACCACCCGGCAGTGGCGTCCGGTACCCACGAGGAACCGCCCGACCTCCTCGAGTGGCCTCTGCGTGGCCGACAGGCCGATCCGCTGGACCTCGTGCTCGGAGAGGTGCTCCAGGCGCTCGAGCGTGAGGGCAAGATGGGCACCGCGCTTCGTGCGCGCCACCGCGTGGATCTCGTCCACGATCACCCACTGCACATTCGTGAGAATCTGTCGCGCCTTGGAGGTCAGCATCAGGTAGAGGGACTCCGGTGTGGTGATGAGCACGTCCGGCGGCTTGCGGAGCATCGCCTGGCGCTCGCGCTGGGGGGTGTCACCAGTGCGGATCCCGACCTTGATCTCCCCGCCGATTCCCTTCAGCGGCGCCCGCAGGTTCTTCTCGACGTCGTAGGAGAGCGCCTTCAGCGGGGAGACGTAGACGAGGCGGATGCGTCGCTCGCCCTCGGGCAGGGGGTTCGCGGCGAGGCGGTCGAGGCCCCACAGGAACGCCGCGAGCGTCTTGCCCGACCCTGTGGGAGCGGACACGAGCACATGCTCCCCGCCGGCGATCGCGGGCCAGGCCTGGACCTGAGCCTCGGTGGGGCGCTCGAAGGAGCGCGCGAACCAGTCACGGACCGGTTTGGTGAACGATGCCAGGGCGTCGGGGGTCACGCGACCCCTGAGCGTACTGCGGCCTCACACCCTCATCCGTCAGAGTTCCGCGCGCGAAGATGTTGACGATGCGCCCCGTCGCCCCCGTCATTGCTGTGCTCGTGGCCCTCGCTCTCTCTGCGTGCGGCCAGGACGGCGCGGCCGATGAGGTGAGTGTCGGAGGCGAGGACGAGAGCTCCGGTCCGACGATCGTCGCCGCGCTCGGCGACTCGATCACTGCGGGCTCGCCGCTGTGGGACCCGGACCCGGGCGTGCGGAGCCAGATCGGGGAGGCGGTCGATCCCGAGAGCCAGTTCGGGTACTGGGCCCAGCTGCGGTTGAAGGGCACGAGATTTCGCAACTGCGGGGTGTCCGGCGAGCGCACGGACGAGATCGCCCGGCGGCTGGACGAGTGCGTGAAAGGGGCAGACGTGCTCGTGGTCCAGGGCGGCATCAATGACATCGCTCAGGGGCGCGAGGTTGGGTCCGCGGCCGACGCTCTCCGTCGGATGGTGGAGCGAGGGAGAAAGCTTGGCCTGCGGGTGGCGCTCGTCGAGGTGCTTCCGTGGAACAACGGTTACCCGGCGGCGGCCCCGGTGGTTAGGGAGCTCAACCGGCTGATCGGGGGGATCGGGCGCGAGGAGCGCGTGCCGGTGTTTTCTTGGTACGAGCGGCTCGAGGACCCCCGGGCCCCCGGGCGGATGAGACGCGACTGGACGATCGACGGCGACCATCCCTCGGTGAGGGGCTACCGGCGACTCGCGGAGACTGTCGAGCTCCCCTGAGAACCGGGCGGCCCGTCGGCCGCCTCCCGGGCGCGCCGAAAAACGGCGTCGATCATCTCCTCGGTCAGGCGGCCGGTGAAGGTGTTCTGCTGGCTCGGGTGATAGCAACCGAGCAGCAGGCGGCCGCCGGGCAGCTCGTGCTCGGCGCCGTGGCCAAAGCGCGGGCGGGGGCGCGCTCCCGGCGCGAGTAGCCGCAGCGCGGCGTCCCAGGCGAAGCCCCCCAGGCAGACCACGACCCGCACGCCAGGCATCAGCTCGAGCTCCTCGGCGGTATATGGGAGGCAGTTGTCGCGCTCGCCGGGAAGTGGCTTGTTCGCAGGCGGCGCGCAACGCACGGCGGCCGCCACCCAAGCGCCCTCGAGGCGAAGCCCGTCCATGCGGCGCAGCGACTGCGGCTGGTTTGCGTATCCGGTGCGGTGGAGCGCGGCGAACAGCCAGTCGCCCGAACGGTCGCCGGTGAAGACCCGGCCGGTGCGGTTGGCGCCGTGGGCCGCCGGGGCGAGGCCCAGCAGGTAGACGGCCGCAGCCGGGTCGCCGAACCCGGGGACGGGTCGGCCCCAGTACTCCTCATCGCGGAAGGCCGCCCGCTTCTCGTGCGCCACGTGCTCGCGCCATTCGACCAGCCGCGGGCAGCGGCGGCAGGCCTCCACTCGCCGCTCGAGCGCGGCTAGGCCTTCAGCCTGCGCCCGCTGGTGAAAAGCCACTGCGCCCACAGGTAGGCCGGCACCGCGAGCGCCGCGGTCACGCCGAGCGCGAGCCAGATGCTCACGTCGCTCTCGCCCAGAAAGCCGTACCGGACCGCCTGCACGAGGTGGAAGACCGGATTGAAATGCGAGACCTCCTCCCACGGCGAGGGGAGCAGATCGACCGAGTAGAACACGCCCCCGACGAATGCCAGCGGCAGGATCACGATGTTGTTGATGAAGGTCGTGTGGTCCCAGCTGTCGGCAAAGATGCCGACGACCGTGCCGAGCGAGGCGAACAGCACGAGTCCGAACGCCACGGCCGCGGCCAGGGCAGCCGGCTCCTTTACGGGCACCCCGACCAGCACGACCGCGAGCACGAACAGCGCCACTCCGATCGCGAAGGCCCGGAACAGGCCCCCCAGCGTGAATCCGAGCGTCACCTGCCAGGGGTGCATCGGGGCGGACAGGATGTCGTTCACGTACCGGTCGGAGCGTGCCTGGAAGATCGTCGAGGCGTTGTTGGCGTAGGCGGCCTGCACCATCGCCATCGTGATCAGCCCCGGCACGATGAAGACGTCGTAGTCGACACCCCCGATGTTCTCGATCCGGTTCCCCAGTGACAGCCCGAAGACGAGGATGAACAGCATCGAGGAGACCACCGGCGCAAGGATCGTCTGCGTCCAGAGCTTCGCGACACGCAGCGTCTCGCGGCGGGTGAGCCAGAGGAGGCCGCGATAGCCCGTCAACGGGCCATCGCCTTCACGTAGACGCCCTCGAGCGTGTCGGCGCCGTAGTGGGCGCGCAGGCCATCCGCGGAGTCGCGCGCGATCAGCCGCCCGCCACGGATCAGCGCGATCTCCTCGCAGAGCGCTTCCGCCTCCTCGAGGTAGTGGGTGGTGAGGAGGATCGTGGTGCCGTCGGCGTGCAGCTTGCGGATGGTGGCCCACAGCTCCTGACGCAGCTCGAAGTCCACCCCCGCTGTTGGCTCGTCCAGGATGATCAGCCGCGGGCGGTGCATGAGCGCTCGCGCCAGCAGCAGCCGCCGCCGCTGGCCTCCGGAGAGCTTTGGTGCCACCACGTCGGCCTTGGCGTGCAGCTCGAAGAGGTCGACCATCTCATCGACCCGCCGCTCGGCGTCCGCGCGCTCCATTCCGAAGTATCCGCCGTGGTAGAGCAGGGTCTCGCGCACCGTCAGGAAGCGGTCGAGGTTGATGTCCTGCTCGGCCAGCCCGATCCAGTGCCGCGCGCGCAGCGAACTGGTCGGCTCGCCGAAGACCAGCACCTCGCCTTCCGTCACGCGGATCAGGTTGCAGACCGCACTGATCACGGTCGTCTTTCCGGCGCCGTTCGGCCCGAGCAGCCCGAAGAAGGCGCCGTCGGGCACCGAGAGGTCGAGCTTCTCGATGCCGAGGGTGCCGTCGTCGTAGCGTTTGGTCAGGCCACGCAGCTCGAGCGCGGGTGCGGGTGAGGCGGGCGCCTCCTTCATTTCCCGAGCACGCGGCCGTACTGGCGCTCGTAGTACTCGCGGTACTCGCCCGATCGGATCGGCCCCCACCAGGGCTCGTTGTCGCGGTACCAGCTCACCGTGCGCTCGAGCCCTTCGGCAAACTGCACCCGGGCCTCCCAGCCGAGCGCGCGGACTCGGTCGCTGGAGAGCGAGTAGCGGCGATCGTGACCGAGCCGGTCGGCCACGTGCTCGATCAGTGACTCCTCGCGTCCGGTGAGCTCGAGCACCCGGCGAACCACCTCGATGTTCTCGCACTCGTCGGGCCCGCCCACGTTGTACGCGGCGCCCGGCTCGCCCTTCTGGAGGACGAGGTGGATCGCCCTCGCAAAGTCCTCGACGAAGAGCCAGTTGCGCACCTGCCGGCCGTCTCCGTAGACGGGCAGCGGATCCCCGTGGAGGGCGTTCAGGGTGATCAGCGGGATTAGCTTCTCGGGGTATTGGCGGGGGCCGTAGTTGTTGGAGCCGCGGCAGATCACGGCCTCGAGTCCGTGCGTGTGCACATGCGAGGAGACCAGAAGGTCACCCGCCGCCTTGGTCGCGCTGTAGGGCGAGGAAGGGTCGAGCGGCGAGCTCTCGGTGAAGGACCCGTCGTCGATCGAGCCGTAGACCTCGTCGGTGGAGACCTGCAGGTAGCGGCCCACGCCGAGCTCACGGACGGCGTCGAGCAGCACCCCCGTCCCGATCACGTGGGTCTGCACGAAGGGATCCTGACCGGCGATCGAACGGTCCACGTGGGACTCGGCGGCGAAGTTGACCACGGCGTCGCAGCCCTCCATCGCCTCGCGGACGGCGCCGGGATCGGCGATCGACCCGTGCACGAAGGAGTGCTCGACTCCATCCAGGTTCTCCCGCCGTCCGGCGTAGGTGAGCTTGTCGAGCACGGTGATCTCGTGCTCGGCCGCCGCCAGCCGCGCGTACGCCGAGCCGATGAAGCCGGCCGCGCCTGTCACGAGCAGCTTCACCGCTCGGCCAGGTAGTCGTCGAGGCCCGTCCGCCATTCCGGCAGGTAGATCGCGTCATCACGCTCGGTCTCGAGCACGGAGTACCGAGGCCGCGGAGCGGCGCGACCGAGCGCGTCGGTGGTGGTCGAGAGGACCTCGCAGGAAAGGTTTGCCCTGTCGAAGATGGCCACGGCGAAGTCGTACCAGGAGCAGTGCCCGCCCGCGGACATGTGGTGCAGGCCGTAGGCATCCGTGCCGACCAGCCGGACGATCCCATCGGCCAGGTGGGCGGTGTAGGTGGGCGAGCCGACCTGGTCGCACACGACCGTCACCTCGCCCTCGCGGGCGCCCACTTTGATCATGGTCTCCACGAAGTTCCGCCCCCCGGTGCCGAACAGCCAAGACGTACGCAATACGTGGTGACGGGGGTTCATCGCCGCGGTCTCACTCTCGCCGGCGAGCTTGGATGCGCCGTAACTGCCGAGCGGATTTGGCTCGTCGGACTCCACGTAGGGAGCGTCCTTCGAGCCGTCGAAGACGTAATCGGTGGAGAGGTAGAGCACCGAGGCTCCGACTCCCGCGGCCGCCGCCGCGACGTTGCGCGCTCCGCCCGCGTTCACCCGCATGGCTTCCTCGCGCTCGCGCTCGCGCTCGGCGCCGTCGACGTCGGTGTATGCGGCGCAGTTCACGACCGCCTCCGGCCGCTCGCGCTCGACGGTGAGTGCGACCGCCTCGGAGTCGGTCACGTCGAGCGAATTCCGGCCCGTGGTGACCACCTCGTGGCCCGCCGGCTCTGCGGCGCGCACCACGTCCTGACCGAGCATGCCGGACGCGCCACAAATGAGGAGCTTCACCATGAAAGGACTACCAGGGTTAGCATGGAGCGGGTGCTCAGGGCTCGACTCTCTCGCGCGATGGCCGGCGTGGCGCTTGCGCTGCCGGTGCCCCTCGTCGGGGGGGAGTGGCCCGATCCGTCGGTGATCTTCAGCGCCGGGGAGGGCTACACGGCCGTGACCACCAGCAACGGCTGGGCGCCCACGTTCAGGATCCTGCGCTCCGATGACCTCACCAACTGGCGGATCGCCGGAGCGGTGTTCCGACGCCCTCCAAGCTGGGCAAAGACGGACTTCTGGGCGCCCGAGATCACGAAGCTGGGCGATCGTCACGCGGTGTTCTACAGCGCCCTGCCGCGACGGCGCAACGGCTCCTGGTACTGCCTTGGGGTTGCCACGGCGCCTACGGCCACCGGTCCCTACACCGACAGGGGCAGCCCGCTGCGCTGCAGCAAGTTTGGATCAATCGATCCGTTTCCCGTCCGCGATGAGAACGGGGTGCTCCACCTCCTTTGGAAGGAGGACGGCAACCACTTCCGGCGACCGACGCCGATCTTCGCCCAGCAGCTGAGCGAGGACGGTATGCAGTTGCTCGGCCAGCCGCGTGAGCTGATCCGCAACACCGAGCCGTGGGAGGGGGCCGTGGTCGAGGCCCCTTCGGTCATACGCCGCAACGGCATGTTCCAGCTCTTCTACTCCGCCAACCTGTGCTGTGGCCGCCGCTGCACCTATGCGGTGGGCGTGGCGCGCTCTCCCACGCTCATCGGGCCCTGGAAGAAGCACCCGGGTAACCCCATCTTGCGCAGCGGCAACGGCTGGCGCTGTCCGGGCCACGCGTCGGTCACACCGGACGCGGCCGGCGGCTTCAGGGCCTTCTTCCACGCCTATCGCGGCGGGGATGGCTTCCTGGCCGGCCGCCAGCTTCTCTCCGAGGCCGTCGGCTTCGGCGCAGACGGGTGGCCGCAGATCGGAAGCGGCCTTCCACCCGTCCCCGTCCCGGGGGCCGCGACGACCGCCTTCTCAGACCGCTTCAGCAGGCGGCTGGACCCGCAGTGGGAGTGGCTCGCCGACCGCGTGCCGCGGATACGCGTGGGGAGAGGATTGCGGATGACCGCCGCCGCGGCCGGCGGCAGGAGATTCGATGCAGCGGTGCTCACCCGCCGCGTTCGCACCCCCCGCTACACGGCGACCGCGACCGTGGATCGCAGCGCCCTGCGGGGGGAGGCCCTCGCCGGGCTTGCGACCTATCGCAGCGGCTTCGCGGCGATCGGCGGAAGCGGGGCCGAGGCGCTCGGCGCCGCGGTGGGGCGGGGGCGGCTGATCGTCTGGCGGCGAGTGCGCGGCCGCACCAAGGTCCTCATGGATGTCCGTGCGCCCTCATCGAGGCTCGTGCACCTCCGCATGGCGGCACGCGGGAGCAAGGTGCGCTTCCAGTTCAGCCGTGACGGGCGCAACTGGAGGCGTCTTGGTTCCGAGCTCCGGAGCCCGCTCGACGAGACGGGCCGCCTCGCGCTCACCGTCGGCGGCCGCCTGAGCGCGGCGGGACGCTTCGCTCGAGCCGGCCTGGTCGAGCGCTAGGCGACGGGCTGACATCGAGCCCGAGGAGGCCATCGCTCGGCTGGCGGGAATCGATTAGAGAATCGATATCTCGGAGTTGTCGCCCACCACGAAGCGGTAGGCCTTTGGCAGGATCGGGCCGCGGCCGATGCGCACGTTGCGGCCGATCAGGCTGGCCTCGATGCGGTACTCGAGATCGCGTACCGTCGAGCCCGAGAGCACTATCGAGTACTCGAGCTCTGCGCTCGCGATCGTCACGTTCTCGCCGATCGCCGTGTAGGGACCGATGTAGGCGTCGGTGATGCTCGCGCCCGCGCCCACCACCGCGGGGCCGCGCACCGTTGAGCGCTCCACACGCGCGTCTGCCTCGATCACCACCCGGCCCTCGACGCGGGAGTCCACGCACTCCCCGTCAATGCGCTCCTCGAGGTCGTCGAGGATCAGGCGGTTGGCCTCAAGCATGTCCTGGACCTGGCCGGTGTCCTTCCACCAGCCGTGCACGATGTGAGGGTCCACCCGGCTGCCGGAGTCCACCAGCGACTGGATCGCGTCGGTGATCTCGAGCTCGCCGCGGTCCGACGGCGTGATCGAACGCGCCGCGCCGAAGATCGCCGGCGTGAACATGTAGACCCCCACCAGCGCCAGGTTCGTCGCCGGCTGCGCCGGCTTCTCGACGAGCCTCGACACGCGGCCGTCGACCAGTTCGGCAACCCCGTAGTTCTCGGGGTCTGGCACCGGTGTCAGGAGAATCAGGGCGTCGGGTTGCTCGGTGGTGAACGTCTGGACGAGATCGCTGATCCCGTTGCGCAGCAGGTTGTCTCCGAGGTACATGACGAAGGGCGACCCGTCGAGGTACTCCTCCGCGGTAAGGACCGCGTGGGCCAGGCCCAGCGGCTCTTCCTGCTCCACGTAGGTGATCGACACGCCGAACGCCGAGCCATCCCTGGCCGCCGCCCGGATCTCGTTGCCGGTCTCGGGCGCCACGATGATTCCGAGGTCGGTGATTCCCGCGGCGGCCATCGCCTCGATGCCGTAGAAGAGGACGGGCTTGTTGGCCACAGGGACCAGCTGCTTTGCGCTCGTGTGGGTGATCGGGCGCAGCCGGGTGCCCTTCCCTCCGGAGAGGATCAGACCCTTCATCAGTAGGCGCCCTCGAGCTTGCGGTGATCCCACGTGACGGTGCGTGTGGGCGAAAAGCGAAGGCCGACGCGCTTCCCAGTCTGCTTGAGCACCATCTCGCGGGCCTCCGGGGAAAGCTCTCCGCCGGGTCCGTAGCGTTCGAAGAGCCGGAAGCCCCATCCGGCCACGCGCTCGGGGTCGCGGTCGATCGCAACGTCGCACTCCATCATGACCCCGCGCAGCTCGTGGTAGAGCACGCCTTCGTCGATCGAGAGGGTCGCCCGCGGGTCGCGGTCGAGGTTCCTGGCCTTCTGCGAGGCGGCGTAGGTCCAGGCCCCGAGCCCGTCACCGTCGACCACGTACCAGAGCGGCACCAGATGAGGGCGCCCCTTGGGGCCGACCGTGGCCACCTGGACGATCCTGCCCTCGTCGAGAAAGGCGCGAAGCTCGTCATCGGTCATGCGGATCTGGTCGCGGCGCGAGGCCATCGGGGCGAAGCCTATGGCGTCAGCGTTTGACGGCGCCCGCGAGCGCATCAGCAGCCTCGAGCACGGCGGCGCGCGCCGACTCGGGCTCGAGCACGGCGGCGTCGCCGGCCTCCTTCAGGATCTCCCGCGCCAGGTATTCATGCCCGCCGAAGGGGAGCTCGATGATCACCGACCCGTCCTTCAGCTCCTCGACCACCCTTCCGTCCTCTCGCGCCCAGCGCGCTCGCTCGGGCGAGACCCACACCCGCGCCGTCTCCGAGGCGGGCACCTCGCCGGTCGTTGGCCAGCCCTGGACGTCGGGCTCCACGCCCTCTCGCGGCTCGAACGTCTCGTCGAGCACCTCGGCGGAGCGGATGCGGTCGAGCCTGAAGGAGCGCGTCTGGTCTTTGGAGGGCTCGAAGGAGTGCACGTACCATCCCTCCTGCCCGTTGAGCAGCTGGTAGGGCTCGATCGTCCGAGAGGTGAACTCGTCCTCGCTTTCCTTGTAGTGCTCGATCTCGAGCATCTGCCGTTCCGCGATCGCGCTGCTCACCACGCGGGCGATCTCGGAATCGTCGCCCTTGGCGGTGGTGATCTGCAGGCCGTCGGCGGCCGGGTCGCGCCCGAGGGCGTCTACGATCTTCTCGCGGGCCGAGGCCAGCGAGCCGTCCGGAAGGTGCTCTCCGACGAGATCGATCGCCGCCGCCAGCGCCTTGGCCTCGAGCGGCAGGAGCCGTGCCGGGCGGGCGAAGTTGTCACCGTAGGGCTCCGGGTCCACCTCGATCTGGTCTCCCTGCACCTCGGCGTAGAGGACGTAGCTACCGCCCCCGAAATTCACGACGTTGAGCACGTCGATGTCCTGGCGCAGCTCCTGCTCTGACATCTGGAGCGTCTCGCACAGCTCTTTGAGGTCGAGCTTGCTGCCGCGGCGCGCGGTGTCGATGAGGATGCCCGCCAGCGTGACCAGCCGCGCAAAGCGCTCGGGCCGGATGCCGGTGTCGCGCTTTCCGTCGTCTTCCTCCTGCTCCTCGCGCGGCCGCCGCTTGTCCGGCGCCGCGAGCTCCATCGCCGAGGAGTGGCGCTCGGCCACCAGCCGGACGCGGCCCTCGGCCTCCTCCACGAGCTCCTCGGGCTCGAGGATCCGCGCGCGCGGGCCCAGGCCGAGCACCCATGAGACGAGCTGGCGCGAGTCCCCGTAGGCCGTCTCGAAGATCACGCCATCATCGGCCTGCTCGATCGTGCCCACATCCTCTCCGACGTGCCGGCGCACGAGCCAGTCGATCCGGTTCGACAGCCAGATCCGGGCGGTTCCCTGGGGCTCGCCGAGCTGCCAGTCCGCGCGCGTGGCGTAAGCCCTCGGGTCGAAGTCCTCGGGGCGCTGGAAGTCGTGTTCGGCCTTCGAGGAGTAGCCGACCTTGTTGCGGATCCGTGAGAGGCGAAAGACCCGGACGGCGCCGCGCTCGTGCGCGTGCCCGACGAGATAGAACTGGCCCCCGCGAAAGAGCAGGTGGTAGGGATCCACCTTGCGTTTCTCCTCGGCGTCCCTACCCATCGTGTAGTAGTCGAACACGATCGTCTTGCGCCGGAAGATCGCCGTCTCGATCTTGGACAGCCGCTGCGAAAGGTCTCGACCGCCGCCGCTCGCGGTCATGGCGAGGCGCACCGACTGGTGCTCTGGCGCCGACAGCGGGGAGGGCTTGCCCCACGAGAGCTGCTGAAGCGCCAGGCGCAACGGCTCCGCATACGCGAACTCACCGTCCAGCAGCACGAGCGCGGTTCGCAGCGCGCCGAGCTCCTGGTCTGAGAACTCGATCGCCGGCAGGTAGAAGTTCTCGGGCGGCAGCGTGTAGGTCTCTGCCTCGAAGGAGCCCTCGCTGGACTTCTCCACCTTCAGCTCGATCCCCAGGGAGGACAGCTCGGCGCGGTCGGCATAGAAGCGCCGGTTGAACGCCTCGTCGCTCGTCATCTGGGCATAGCCCTCCACGTCCTGGCGGATCTCGAGCGCGGAGACCGGGCGGCGCTCCGCCATCAGGAACGAGATCAGCGACAGCTGGCGGATGAGCTTTTCGGTGTCCTTGGCCATGGCGGGCCAGGATACGTCAGCGAGGGTGGCGCCCTCGAACCAACCCCGCTATTTGCGGGGTGCGATCGCCCGCTAGGCCGCTTCGGAGGCGGCTTGGGCCGCCGGTGGGGCGAAGTACGCCGATCCGGACAGCGCACGGTCGAATCCTGTCCAGCATTCTCCGTCGGCGAGACCCTTCTCGAGGCGGTCGAAGCTGCCCAGCGTTCCGCCCAGGTTGTCGATCATGTGCACGAGGGTGGCCTCGCGCGTGCAGGGCACCACCGGGCTGCCGTGCTCGAGCTTGCCGTGATGGCTCAAGATGATGTGCAGCACCGCCTGCGCGACGTCGGCCGGGAAGCCCTCGATGTCCTCGATCGTGCGGCGCACGCGGAAGTAGCCCAACGGAATCTCACCCTGCAGCTTCCCCGCGTCGGACAGGTCGATCGCACCGCCGCTCTGCTCGTAGGCCTCGATCTTCCCGAGGTCGTGGAGCAGCGCACCGGTCACCGCCACGTCGCGGTCGATCCCGGGGAAGGTGGCGGCCAGCGCGCTCACCCCCTGGGCGACCGACAGCGAGTGCTCGAGCAGCCCGTGGCGGTAGGCCTGGTGGTAGACCTTCGCAGCGGGTGCCTCGCGCCAGCGCTCGCCGGCTTCCGAGCCGCTTGCCAGCAGCCGGTCGAGCAGTTCACGCAGGTGTGGGCCTTGCACGGTGGCGATCAGCTCTTCCAGTCCGGCGATCATCTGCTCGAGGGGCACCGGCGGGGCCTCACGCAGCTCCGCCGGTTCGTACTCCTCGGCCGAGGCGGGACGGACCCCGCGCACGGTGACCGAGGCGCCGTAGCGCGTGTCGCAGGAAAAGCGGCCGGTGACGCGCACGGCGGCCCCGAGACGGGCCACCCCAGCCACCTCGTCCACCCCGTCCCACACCACGGCCTCGACCGCGCCCGTGGCGTCCCCCAGCTGCAGCTTCAGAAACGGATCGCCGTTCTTCTTCTGGCGCCGCTTGAGCTCTCGCACCTCGAAGACCGAGTCGACGGCCTGGCCATCCACGAGCTCTCGCACGAACTCCTTCGTGCCGATGAGCGAAGGCTGCTCGACAGGCAGATTCAGGGTCTCCATGGGCGGATTCAAGGTAGAGGTGGTTTCGGACGGGATCGCGGGAGGAGCGCCGCCCGATGGCGATCGGGCGAGCACCGCACCGATCTTCTCGTCGGGCGAGCGCCGCATCGATGTCTTACGCTCCATTGGCATGGGGTCGCGAGCGGTGCGAGCCATCTGACATGCCGGCGGTACTCGTCGCGGGCGGCGCAGGCGCGCTCGGCGGCGCCG
>Ga0136614_10001935_pt1 | contig 12622 bp, 11 predicted proteins | sample AntDrymUQ2792106_2_FD_106643 | JGI IMG/M metagenome (GOLD analysis project Ga0136614, IMG submission 106643) | Polar desert sand microbial communities from Dry Valleys, Antarctica - metaG UQ279 (21.06) | ecosystem: Environmental > Terrestrial > Soil > Desert | place: Antarctica: Dry Valley...
GAGGGCCTCCTGTGTGGGACGTATGACTTCTAGAAACCCATACATACCACGGAGCGCCCTCTCTTCCAAGCATTTTCGCTCCTAATCTATTGATCTGTCGTCGTTAAAAAAGATCTGCACCCGTCGAGGATGGGGATCGCCTGCCGCGAGCGGCCCCGCCGGCAAATGGCGACGATCTGTTCATCGTCTGTCATGTCGATCCGCTCGACGGTTGCCGCAACCCCTAGGATCTCCGCCTCGAACGGGACACCGAGGTGCTCCTCGATCATCGTGTAGAAGCCGGTGGGCTGCTCCGACTCCCCGTACGCGTCGACGATCGCCTCCTCGATGAGGGCTTCGAGATCGGCCTTCTCGGGAGGCCAGGGCCGCCGCTTCGTGTTCTTGCCTAGCGTCGTCACAGGTCCTCCTCGAAGTGGCGTAGCGCCTCCTCGTCGTACTCGATGGTGCGCTCCTCGGGCGGCTCGGCTCGAGTTCGGGGTCAGAGTAGGACCAGATAAGTGGGTCGGTCTCCGTCTGATAATAAACCGGTCTTCCCTCTGACCCCGAACTCCCGCAGGGGGCCCGGGGCCCGGCGCGCTGGGTTACGAGCTCCCATATTCTACTGCTCGGGTCCGGCGCACGGGGCATCCGCGGGGCGCGGTGGCATCGGACGAGTGTCCATCGCTCGGTAACGGGGTGTGCGCCACCGCTTCTCCCAATCGGGACGCGGCGACGTTGCCGCGGATGCGTGTGAGTGACATCATGCAGCGTGAGCCCGGCGCCTCATCAAGACCGCCGGCTTCGGGGGCCGCAGGGTCCGACACCTATATTCGCCGTGCGGCAGGGTAGAGCAAGCGATGGGAAGGGGCCAGTAGACACAGTCGCAAGCGATCGGCCATGCCGAGCCAGAAACCATGAGTGTGTCACTGCGGCGCAATATCGGGCTGTACGAGACGCTCGCGGGCCTGCCCGAAGGGCTGACCGGCGAGATTCTGGATGGCCAGATCCACACCCAGCCGCGACCCACCGGACGGCACGCGCACGCGGAGTCCGTTCTGGGCATGCGGCTGGGGCCGCCGTATCGGTTCGGAGAGGGGGGTCCGGGCGGATGGTGGATCCTGATCGAGCCCGAGGTCCACTTCGTGCGCGACACCGAGGTGGCGGTACCGGACCTCGCGGGCTGGCGGCGCGAACGCCTGCCGAGCATCCCCGAAGACCAGCGCTTCCTGGTCGCGCCGGATTGGGTGTGCGAGATCCTATCACCGGGCAGCCGCAGCAAGGACCGCGAAATCAAAATGCCGCTCTATGCCCGTCATGGGGTCTGCCATGCCTGGCTGGTCGATCCCAGCGAACGCACGCTGGAGGCCTATGCCCTGCGTGATGCGCACTGGGCTCCCCTCGGCTGCTATCGCAATAACGAGTCCGCCTGTGTCGCCCCCTTCGATGCCGTCACCCTGAGCCTTACGGACCTCTGGGCCTGAGTCCGCAGGACTACAGGTCGACGATCGCGATCAGATAGACGCCGTCTTCGACTGTGACCGCCATTATGTTCCTGTACCTCTTTGATGAGGGAAAGGTTCGGACATTCAATGCCTCTCCGTCTAGCAACGGTATGCAGCTGCCCTCCGAGAACAGATGGCACGAGAAATCTGTTTCGACGATCACACCAGCTCCGCTCCCGTGCACGCTGACGACGCGCCCGGTCACTCCTGGATACTCGGTTACAATCACACGCTCTTTCGCCTGGTCCTCCGAGCGCAACCAGATGATCGTGAAAAACCCACGTTCGAAGGTATTGACGAAGAATGCTCCAGACGAATTCCCAACAAACTGTATTTGGTCGCTTTCGAGGCTCTTCCGCTGAGATAGCTCTTCAAGAAGAAAGTCCAGGCTCTCTCTTTCCACGCTGAGCTCCGTGACCAACTTACGTGTCCGGCTGGCACCACCGTACGTCGCGTCGACCTTTTCCGTCCTACCCTTGAGAAGCGACGAATGCGTTAATGAGTCGTAATTTACGAGGTCGGTCCTGAGCCAAGCAGTGCGGAGCGAATGGTTCGCTGTGTGCCGCAACTGACTCCCATCTGTGGCAGTACTCCAGCCGAACTCGTCATACCCGGTGAAGAGGTCCTCCTCCTCGCAAGATGCGTTCACCGCTCCGAACTCTGCAGATGCACTGACACATCGAGCATCGAGTCGCTTCCGTGATCTTGAGACCTGCTTCGATTGCCAGTCGACATCAAAGTCGAAGAATCCCGCCTCGGTCCCGATGTACATTCGGCTGGCATAGAAGAGCGTATCCAGGAGTACATCCCCTTCGACGGAGAACCCCGGCAACTCCTCAGCGTTGGGAACGGCGTCTACTTCTAGCCCATCGGCCGGGAAGTGATCAATGCCTGCCCGGAGAGAGTCGGCGAACGCATCATTGCTCATGAGCGTGTGGAACTGCGACGTGACAAGCCAGTCGTTTCGGGCGAAGGCAAGCGTCAAAAGGCCGCGCCACATTGGATAGCGTTCATGGAGCGCATGCGTCAAAGGCTCCAACTCGACAATCCGTAGTCGACGGTCAGCCGTGAATGCGAGCAGATGCCCCATGTAGAGCCGGGCGTCCTCGAAGTCCCCTGGGATGAAAAGCTTCAGAATTCTCAAATCCTGCGCCTCTGAATCTTCCGACCGACTGCCACCGAACCCGCGCTTATCCAGCTCTCAACGAGCACGTCCTCAGGAGTGTCGCCCGCACTTCCTGATGCGGGCGAGACCGGATAGCCATGCCAGGCTGCTGTCTCAACCTCGTTACGCAGAAACTTAGCGAGACGCTCGCCCCGCGTTCCCAGGGAGCTTGCCTCAGCATCGAGTACTCCCCAGTAGTTGTGTGCTGAGTCGCGCCAGTCCTGGCTATCCGCACGACAGAAGACCTCATACTCGGTCGTTGGCGTGACAGATGCCAGCCACTGACTCTTCCGAGGGTTGCCGCCCCGGTGCACGAACATCGAGACATAGACCTTGCCGCTCCCGTTTGGGCCGAAGCAAATGCCATCCGGCCCCGCGGTGCCTGTAGCGCTGTTCGCCACCGGTTAGCCGATCAGTCAGGTCGTTGAGCCGCGTCGTCGAGCAGGTAGAAGAAGTACTCGTCACCGAGCTTCCGGATCGCCTCCCGTTGCTTGTCCCGGTCAATCCCCCGCTGGGGAATCTTTATTTCCTTCTTCACTGGGATGTCCCTCCAGGCGCTGTTGCTTCGCTTCCTAGCGGGCGGCCTTCTTCACCTGCTGGATCCGCGCCCGTTCCTCGATCGACAGCACCACCTCGGGCCGCTCCTTCCCGTCGAGCTTGCCGAGTTTCCTGGGATTCATGCCGAGCTCGCGGGCCATGTGAGCATGGGCGTGTAACAGTTTGTGGTACTTGCGCGCGTCGATCCACGCTTGCAGGTGCTCGGGGATGCGCTTCTGAGCCATGGCCGCACCTTATACCGCCCGCGCCCAGTGGCGGTGCGCCTCGATGCACCTCGCCTGCGACGACGACTGGGACGCTGGATCACGTTTGGCTGGGCCACAACGGTGGAGAACTTGTTTCGCCAGCCCTCGTTCCGGTTCCCCTTATGGTATTCCATCACAACAGCAATTTCCGCATTTCGCCATTCAAGAACGCTTGGATCGCCCTCGGATTGCCTTCGGCGCGGAGTTGTAGAAGCGTCTTGATGTCGTCATCGTCGAGCACGAGAACCCAGCCACGATTATCATTAACGATGTCCTTACAACGCTGAAGCATGATCGCCTTATCTTGGATTTTCCGGCAGACGACGATCCCAAACTTTCCCCGCTTGTTACTGAATCGACCTGCGATTTGGTCTAACTCTGGGTTCGCCGGATCGGAGCTGTAATTCTTGCATTCCCAGACAATGAAAGGGCATAGGATTTGGTAGTTGGATCGCAGTTCCTCAAAAAACCCATCACGAGCGCCATTGTTGAACACAATATCAACGCGCTTCCTACCGCTGTGCATCCCATCTTCCTTGCGCGGATCACGCAATGCGGGATAAAAGATCGCTTGCAAAGCGCTGAAGATGAAATCGTGGAAGGCCGTCGCGTGTTGCGGTCCCGCTGGAATCGCATCAAGGTCTGCGCCAAGCTTGTTGTGGTCGATTTTCTGGAATTCGCCGGCCATCTCACGGTCCGGATCGCGCAGTGGGCTTGAACGCTCTCCCGCCGGTTGGATGGCTGGAGCAGGCGGTTGAGTTTGCCCCGCCCCGGTGATTCCGGCACGGTCCAATTGGTTTTTAACACCATCCCAATCAGAAGCGTCTGACATCGCGCGGAGATCAACCGCAGCGGCTTCAAGCTCGGGATTTCCCCGCACGGCCTCAACGAGTCGAGCCGCGATGCCTTGCGTTGCCGCCGGGTCGCCTTGTTCCACCTTTATCCGAAGCAGGCGAATAAGGGAATGCCATTTTTGCCAAGGCGATCCGTCTTCTGACACGATTTCCCATGCTCGATTTGCCGCACGCTCGGCCTCCTTTAACCGACCAACGTTGATCAGCAACGCGGCCAGCGCGCATTGGCTGATTGCTTCGCCGTCGTGCTCAAAGCATTCCAGCTTGAGCTTGATGCTCTGAGCGTAGGCTTCTTCAGCAATTGGCCATTGATATTGTTCTGTGAACAGATCACCCAGCTTGTGCCAACTTTGGGCCTGACCAAGAGACAAGCCGAGTTCCTCGAATATGGACAAGGCCTTACGAATCGCATGCTCGGAGCGTGCGAAGTCGAGTAACTTTCGGTACACGCCACCCAATTCATTGAGTGCTAAGCCAGCCTCCATCTGTCGCTCGCTGTGTATGTAGTCTACAACTAGGGCTTCATACCCAGCAGCGGCTTCGTTCCATCGCTTGGCCTTGCGTTCACGGTCGAATTGATTGCGAATCAAGATTGCTTGGTTTGTGAATGCCGTTTCCTGCCAATAGATCCAAGGCGCGCCGTCTCGCATCTCTTGGTTAAGGCGAGAGCGCAGTTTGTGCGCTTCTTGGAGCACCGGCTTTCCAGAGTGCTCTGATTCTAAAGACGCAATCGCGTCATCCAGCGTCTCAAGTGCGGTTTGCTTTTGGCCTTGAGCGGCATTCATCATGGCCACATTCATGAGGGTTACTCCCGTCGTAACCTTCCGCCCCGCTTCCCGTGAAAACCGCAAACTAGCAGTGTAGGCCAATTGTGCTTTCCCCCAATCACCGCACCGCGCGTGTATTTGCGCGATGCGATCCAAGGTAATTCCGAGTCCAACAATGTCGCGTCTAGTCGACGACTCCTTGAGTCGGCGACTTTCATCAAAAGCAACCAGAGCCTTATCCCCTCGACGCTGCAATGCGAAGGTTGTTCCGAGTTCGTCTAGAGCGATGCTCTCGCCTTCCGCGTCACCGAGCGAACCGCTGAGTTCGCGACATTGCTGCCAGGTTTTGATGGCGTTATCCAAGTCGCGTTGGCTGCGGAGGATTCTTCCCAATAAAGAAAGAGTGACGGCTCGCCCCTTGGGATCATCTGCCCGAAATTTGAGGCTTCGGTCACAATAGTGCCGCGCCTCTGGGTAGCGTCCTTGGCGGCGCAACAGGTCAGCCAATAGGTGCAGGGTGATACCCTGTTCCCGGGCTATTTTCTGGCGCGCCCAATAATCGAGACTCTTCCCCAATTCATCTTCAGCCGCGTTCCAAGCTCCTCGAAGAGTAAAAATAGTGCCGATGTTGTTCCTGCTGCGGGCAAGCCCTTCGTCATCACCTATGGATTCTCTGATTTGAAACGCCTCTATATATTTGGCTTCGGCATTTGCCAAGTCTCCACGGCCCTCCAAGATTTTGCCCTCTTGGTCGAGCGAGCGCGCCCTGGCTTTTGGTTGTTCCAACAACTGGGTGACGTCACTCAGTCTCCTGCGAGCGCGCTCTGCACCAACGGCGTCGCCCATCCGAATCAGAACTGCGCCGAGACGCTGGAGTGCTCTCGCCTTCCAAGAAGGACTGAGTTCAAGTCTGTGGTCGGCGTAAGAGAGACTGAGTTCGTATTGTTCGGCCGCTTGCCGCCATTTTCCTTGTGCTTCAAGAACAACACCGAGATCGACGTGGGCGTAGATCAAAGCGGACCAGTGGTTTAAATCCGTGGCGGCTTTGACGGCAGCCCGGTTCAGTCGTTCGCGCTCAGACCAGAGGCCGCGTTGTTGTAAGAAGGGGCTCAACGTACGCGATATCCGGCAGACGGCCGGACGATTTCCGATGCGAGAAGCGGCAGCCGCAGCCGCAAGCAGATCAGGCCAATCGTGCTCAGGAGATGCTAGAGGGACTGCTTCCCATTCGCCCTCCTCGTTCCATGGAGAGGCTACATTGAAGAAGTAATCCACATGGCGTGCGATCAAATCCTGCTCGATCCCGCTTGCCCGCGCTTTGTCTTGGGCGAAGGCGCGCGTGAAGCGGAGCATAGAGTAGCGGCGCGGATCGGTTCCAGGGCACAAATGGACGAGACTCATTTTAACCAAATGAGCTAGCAGCTCGCGCGGCGCTTCGACTTGGCAAACATTTCCTACGGCATCTTCGGTCAACCGTCCCGCAAACACCCCTAGCCGCTTGAAACCTGCCGCATCATTCGGAGAGGTGTTTGAGAGGTTTTTGAGGGACCATTCTAAGCAGTGCAACATGGACCGACGACGCTCGGATTCGACCGAACTAAACCCATCGGCTTTGGTGATGTTGCCAAGAGGGGTCTCAGTAAGTTCCTCGCATATCTGAGTGAGGCTCCGAAATGGTGCCCACGCAGCAACAATCTCAATCGCGAGTGGAATCCCGTCAGTAAGTTGGAGAATGCGTCGGAAGCTCGACGCGCTATTCACTTCCGGCACCCACGATGCCTCCGCCATTTGCGCACGGGCCACGAAGAGTTTGTAGCTTTCGAGATTTTCCAAGTCGTCCAGCGATCCGGGGCGATCATCAGGCACGGACAGTGGAGGAAGCACGTAAACAGCCTCAAAACCATGCAAGCCGAGTTGATGCTGCGAGGTCGCAAGGATTTTGAGATTAGGACACTGATTCAGGAGATATCTGACCAATGAGGCAATGCTGCTGCGCGCCGTTTCGCAGTTGTCCAAAACGAGCAGCACGGACGTGTCGCTGATTCGCTTCACCAACGCCGCTCGCAAGGCTCCTACGTCCCCCGGAATGAGCTTCAAGCCAGAAACCAGTGCGTCGAGAGCCGCCTCCTCCGAATTTGCGGTCACCAACTCAAAGCTTACGAAAGCTATCGGCCCGTCCTGCGCAGGATCTCTCTTTTTCCACTTGATGAGTTCTAACGCCAAACGCGTCTTGCCCATACCGCCTGCGCCAACAAGGGTTACGAGCCGATGGTCTTTCAGTCGCTGGTCAATTTCTGAGAGCTGCCTTTCCCGACCGATAAAGATACCGTAACTGCCGATCTCGGGCAAAAATTGGTTGGCTACGGAATCTGCGGATGCCTTATTCATCGGCTAGGCTAACTGTCTTCCTATAGGCGTCTTCGCGCTGCCCTGCCCCGCGGGGTTTTGGTAATCACTGGCCTGTCGTGTTCTTGTCATGCCGTTGTTAGCCGTCCGTAAGGACGTCAGATGGACGCAAGCACAATTTCGAGGGACTGCCGGTTGGCGCGCGTTGGTCGGTGGGAATGGGGAATAGGGATTTCAACGCTCTTTTTCTTCAAGAGGCACGGTACTCCTGGGCTCGTGAGCCGTCAAGCATTGCGGTCCCCGGCCTGGAGCCGGGGTATTTTCGGGCCCTTCATCGGCCCGAGGCGTTATGTTTCGGAGGGTTTTGCCGTCGTGGGTGGGCGCAGGCCAAGGGGGATGGTCGGCTCGGGGAGATGAACCGGGGAGGGATTCGGGTCAGGCGATTTGGACTCGGTCGAAGCGCTGCGCCGGCGCTGGGGGCGGTGCCCGGGCGGACATCAGGGTGGGATCTACGATGGCGGCGATGATCGTCAAGGGGCCGCCGCAGTGGGGGCACTGTTCAATATCGATATCGAATACCCGTTTGACCAACCCCCGCTCACAGGTGGGCAGGCGCCGCGGTAGGGGGCGCCTCGGCGTGTGGTCCGCTGAGGGGGTATGGGCGTGGACCGGCACGCCCGGAATGACCTCGGGACGCAGCCTGGCGCTCCGGTCGGTGTCAATGCCGTTTCGGTGCGGTGAATACCCGCGCCAGGGACTCGAATACCGGCGCCTGCGAGAAACGCCGGCAGGCGACGGCGAGCGCCAGGACGACGAAAGCCAGCATGGCGAGGAGATCTTTACCGACCGAGAAATCCGGATCGAACAAGGCCTCCGGTCCCAGCGCGTGCTTCAGGAGATCGACACCGTAGCTGAACGGGTTGGCGAGCGCGACTGCTTTCAACACGCCCGGCAGGTGTTCGATGGGGTAGAGGGCGCCGCTCAGAAAGAACACGGGAAAGATCACGAAGTTCATGATCACGGCGAAGTCCTCCAGCGCCTTGCTGAAGACCGCGATGAGGGTGCCGAGGCTGGCGCACACCAGGGCCTGAGCGACGAGCCCGAGCGCGCACAGCGCCGGATCGCGCGGCACTCCGAGATAGCCGAGCGCGAAAAGGATCAGCATGAGCAAGAGTGCCTGGCAGATGCCGATCAGCGCGGCCCCGAGCGTGCGCGCCAGGAGGACGACGGCGCGCGGGAGGGGGGCGATGATGAGCATGCGCATGACCCCGGATTCCTTGTCGTAGATCATCGACAGCGAAGCGAGCAGGGAGCCGAACAGGACCACCATGGACAAGAGCCCCGGCACCAGGAAACGCTGGTAGCCCCCCCGCCCCAGGCCCTCGAGCATGCCCTGGAATCCGGTTCCGATCACGAACAGCCAGATCAACGGCCGCACCATGCTGCTCACGAGCCGCCCCCGCTGGCGCAGCATGCGCTTGAGGTCACGTGCCACGATGGCGGCGATCGCCCGCCTCATGAGGCACCCGCGGCGATCCCTGGGTGGCCCTCTGGGTGGTAATTAAGGGGGGGGTCGCGATGGATCCAGAGGTACACGTCGTTGAGGTCCGGGCGGCGCAGGCGGATGGCGCGGGCATGCGCCCGCAGCTCGTGGGTGAGGTGGTCCAGGGACACCGCCCCGCCGGCGACGCGGAACAGCAGCCGTTCCCCCTCGACGAGCGGTTCCCCGAACCTGGGCCGCAGATGGGAGGCGGTCTCGGCCGGAGACTCGGTCTCGACCTCGAGCACGTACTCGCCGAGGGCGCCGACGAGTTCATTCGGGCTGCCCTGTCCGATCAGGCGCCCGCGGCTCATGAAGGCGACCCGGTCGCAGCCCGCGGCCTCTTCCAGATGGTGGGTGGTCAGGAGCAAGGTCGTGCCCTCCTCGCTGCGCAGGCGGCCGAGGTGCCGCCAGATCGCTCGGCGGTTCTGCACGTCGAGCCCGATGGTAGGCTCATCCAGCAACAGGATGCGTGGCCGGTGCAGGATGCCGCGGGCGATGTCGAGGGCGCGCCGCATCCCGCCCGAGAGCGCTGCGACAGGAGTGTCGCGCGCGTCCGTGAGGCCGAAGAGCTGGAGCAGGGCCGAGGCGCGCTCGCGCACGGTGCGGGCGCTATGACCACCCAGGGCCCCCGCGAAGCGCAGGTTCTCCATCGCGGTCAGGTTGCGGTCCAGGGCCGGTTCCTGGAACACCATCCCGATGTGCCGCCGCACCGCCAGCGGCGCGCCGAGGATGTCATGGCCCGCGACCCAGGCGCGCCCGGCGCTCGGGCGCAAGAGGGTGCTCAAGAGCTGTAGGGTGGTGGTCTTGCCCGAGCCGTTGCGGCCCAACAGTGCGAAGAACTGCCCCGCCTCGATGGCGAGGTCGAGTGCCGCGAGCGCCACGACCGCGCCATAGGACTTCGCGAGGCGCTCCGTGAGGATGGCCGCGGGCGTGCTCACGACCTTAGATTCCGCACGGCCTGGCGCTCGAACGATGGGGGGCGAAACGAAAAGGGGACCTCACGGTCCCCTGTTCGCAACGGGATGTCAACCCCGGTGATAGATATGGCGGCTAGCGGTTGTAGACGTACATCGTTACCTCGAAGCCGAGACGGATGTCGACGAAAGCGGGTGTCTCCCAGATCATCGTATGCTCCTCCGGATTAGGTAGTTGAATTCTCCCACGAACCAGCGTGTGGACCGAGGATCCAGAGCGCAGCTACTGTGCCAGCTCCGGGCCCGGTGGGCCAGTCCCGAAAAAGTCGTTTTGGGTGACGTGCTTACCGAATGCCACCGGGCCGAACCGGACGGTCGGGCGAGCCGCATCCGGGCCTCGCCGTTTCATTTGGACCAGAACCATGGTTACTATGGACCACATGCCGGCCCAACACCCCTTGGGGTCCCTGAAACGCCTGCTGCTCGCTTATGAGCTGGCGCTGTTGCTGCTCGTCGTGGTGACCGGGGTGCTCGGCGGGCTGTGGGCCTATTTTTGGAGCCAGACGACGCGGGAATCCTTCCGGCTCGGCACCCTCACCGACACCTCCCATCAGGTCCGTAGCGATCTCTTCCGGCAGATCCGCGAGGTGACCCGCGCCCGGCTCATGGAAGACCCGGCGGCCTTGGAGCTCTATCGCGATTACTCACGGCGCATCGATCAGCACTTCAACGGCCTGCGCCGTCATACTGCTTCGCGCCCCGAGTCCCTCGCCGTCCAGGACATGCAGCGCGCCTACCGCATCATCCAGCACGATATGAACAACATCTTCACCGATCCCTACGTGGTCAATCGCGTGGTGCGGCTCAAGATCCTCGAATCGGGCTACGAGCAGCGCATGGTCGGGGACTTCGAAGCGGCGTTCGCGGCCTTGGCGCGCCTCACCGCCGAACAGCACGCCGCCCTGGAGCGCACCATGCACCGCTGGACGCGTCTCTCCCCGGTGCTCCTGCCGATCCCCATCGTCTTTGCCGCCGGGCTGGTGTTACTGTCCCGGCGCGCCTTGCGGCGTGGCTTCGTTCAACCTATGGCGGAGGTGATCGCCGGGGCGCGGCGATTGAGCGCCGGCCACTTGGAGCATCGCCTGTCGGCCGGCGGGGCCCACGAGATGGCCGAGCTCGCCGAGACCCTCAACCAGATGGCCGCCGATCTCGCCGAGAGCCGCGACGCCGCGCTCAGGAGCGAGCGGCAGGCGGCCCTGGGGGCGCTGGTGCCGGTCATCGCCCACAACATCCGTAATCCGCTCGCCAGCATCCGCGCCGCGGCCCAGCTCCTCGCGCATGCCGAGCGCCCCGCGGAGGTAGCGGAGGTGCAGGAGGCGGTCATCGAGACCGTGGATCGCCTGGGGCGTTGGGTCACCGCGCTTGTCTCCTACCTGCATCCCTTGCGGCCGCATCGGGTCGCCACCGAGCCCTGGGCGATCGTGCAGGCGGCCGTGGTGCTACTCGCCCCCAGACTCCAGGAAAAGGGGATCCGCGTGGACAAGAGGCGCTGTCCGGAGGAACCGCGGGTGCACATGGACGTGGACCTCATGGAGCAGGCGTTTGCGGGGCTCCTCGCCAACGCCATCGAGGCCTCCCCCCCCGGGGGACGCCTGACCCTTGCGACCGCACGCGATGGGCCGTTATGCCGGCTCGACATCGTGGATGAAGGCCCCGGGCTGCCGTTCGAACCCGAGCCCTCCGGGCTCGGGCCGGGGCCCACGACCAAGCGTTATGGGACCGGTCTCGGGATCCCCTTCGCCTACAAGGTCGCCGAGGCCCACGGGTTCCGGCTCCAATTTTCGCCCATGCCGGAGGGGGGGACTCGGGTGAGCTTCAATATGCCCCTCTGCGAGGGGACGGCCGTTTCATGAGCGCGCCGCGCCGCGTGCTCCTGGTCGAGGACGAGGCGGTCTTCGCCCGCGCGGTCGAGAAGCGGCTCGCCAAGGCCGGTATCGCGTGCCAGGTGGCGGGCACGCTCGCGGACGCGCGGCGCCTGCTGATGGGCCCGGAGCCGGACGCGATCCTGCTCGACATGCGGCTGCCGGACGGCTCCGGGCTCGACCTCTTGAGCGAGGTCCGTGAGCGCCGCGGCAGCGCCGTGCCGGTCCTGGTGCTCACCGCCTACGGCGAGGTCGAGGATGCGGTCCTGGCCATGAAGCTGCGCGCCTCCGATTACTTGAAGAAGCCCATCGATCTGGAGGAGTTGCTGGTCTCCATCGACAAGGTCTTTGCACAGAACGAGCTGCAACGCGCCCTGGAGCACTCCCGGCAGCGCGAGCGACAGGGTCTGGAGGGCCTGCGGTTCCTCGGAGAGCACCCGAGCATCGTGGAGCTCCGCGGCCAGGCGGAGCGCCTCGGTTCGCTCTGCGCCGGGGCCGCGGGACCGCCCCCCTCGGTCTTGATCCTGGGGGAGACCGGCACCGGCAAGGACTTGATGGCCAAGCTCCTCCATCACTCCGGGCCACGCCGCGATCGGCCCTTCGTGCACGTCGATTGCGCGGCCCTGCCCAAGGATCTCATCGAGGGCGAGCTGTTCGGACACGAAAAGGGGGCCTATACGAGTGCCGTCGGTGCGCGCAGCGGCCTCATCGAGGCTGCGGAGGACGGCGTGGTGTTCCTGGACGAGGTCGCCGAGCTCCCGATCGAGCTGCAGGCCAAGCTCCTGGCGGTGCTCGAACGCCGCACCGTGAGGCGGCTCGGGAGCACA
>Ga0136614_10001937_pt1 | contig 12616 bp, 14 predicted proteins | sample AntDrymUQ2792106_2_FD_106643 | JGI IMG/M metagenome (GOLD analysis project Ga0136614, IMG submission 106643) | Polar desert sand microbial communities from Dry Valleys, Antarctica - metaG UQ279 (21.06) | ecosystem: Environmental > Terrestrial > Soil > Desert | place: Antarctica: Dry Valley...
CGACCGCCGCGACGGCAGCGATGTCGCGGGCGTCGACCAGCGGGACTCGGCCGTCTTGGGCCGATGTGTAGATGGAGCCGTCCGCGACGGTCTCGAAGAGGTTCTGCATGAAGGCGGTGCACCGCAGGAGCGTGTACGCCAGCCCCGAGGCCTCGAGCTCCTTCTCCACCTTCCGGTGCCCGCGGGCGTACTGGAGGGGCGACTGCTCGTCGGCTCCCACGACCGAGACCTTGACGACGCGACGGATCGACGCGTCCTTCGCCGCCGCGATGACGTTCCGCTCGAGCTGGAGCTGGTCGCCTGGCTCGGACGTAGCAGCATGCGATCCGGTCAGCAGGAAGATCCGGTCGGAGCCGTCGAGCGCCGCTCTCACGGCGTCAGGGTCCCTCAGGTCCCCCTGGATGATGCCGGCGCGCTCGCCGACCTGGGTGCGCGCCTTGTCGACGTCGCGACTGAACAGGCGCACCTGCTCGCCCTTGGCCAGGAGCAGCGGCATCAAACGGCTGCCTACGGTCCCGGTCCCTCCGGTGACAAAGATCACTGTGTGGCTCCTTCGACTTACGGGTAGATAGTGATGGTAGCGTACCACCATTGTTGGCCCGGTAGAGTCCTCCCCATGCCGGGCGCCGCCGACTTCCCCGAGCCGGATTTGCCTCAGGCGCGGCTCGGCCAGGACGTCGTCCAGCTCCTCGTCGCGATGAGCGGCCGCCTCACACAGCACTTCGCGACGCGCGCGGCCGAGTTCGACCTCTCCGCGGCCGAAGGCAAGGTCTTGCTCAACCTCGCGCCGGGAGAGACGCTGGCGATGCGCGCGCTTGCCCGGAAGCTCCGCTACGACGCCTCGAACCTCACGGGGCTCGTCGATCGACTCGAGGCGCGGGGCGCAGTCGAGCGGCGGACCGATCAAGCCGATCGCCGCGTCAAGGGGATCACCGCGACCAAGCAGGGACTCGAGCTGCGCGAGAGCTTCTGGCGGCGGCTGCAAGCAGACGCGGGACCGGTCAACTCGCTCACGGAGGCCCAGCTCCACCAGCTGCGCGAGCTCCTCACCTTGGCGATGGAGGAGTGAAGCGGTACGTCACGGCTGCATCAGGCGGGCTCTGACGTCCCCGCCGTCGCAGCCCACCCGGGAGATGGCAACGCCGGCTCGGCCGACCCACCACCCCCCTCGTCGACATACGCACACATATTGTGCTTATGTCGGCGAGCGGCTGGACGGCCGATCTCACCGATCATCAGCTCACGGTCGGGCCTCCCTCGGCAGGTCCTCGAGCATCGAGAAGACTGCGAGCAAGAGAAACCGCGCCGTAGCGCGGTGTCTGAGGTGCCCCCGCCAGGAATCGAACCTGGAACCTTCGGATTAAGAGTCCGCTGCTCTGCCAGTTGAGCTACAAGGGCGCGGCGACGAGTGTAGCGACCGGCCCTGCTCCTACTCCCCCTCCGGAGCGGGTGTCGGCACCGGCGCCGGGGCGTTCTGCGCGCCCTGGGCTCCGGCCTGCGCCTTAGCCCCTTCGAGCTGGCCCTTGAGCGCCTCGCGCATGTCGGGCTCGGTCAACTCGAGCGCCTTGTCCTTCGCCAGATCGCCCTTGCGGGTCTGGCCCGCCTGGTAGGCGAGCACCGCGAGCTGGCTGTACGCGCCGACGGAGTTGCGCTCCAGCGCGATGACCTCTTGCGCGATCGCCGCCTTGTCGGGCTGGTTGAGGACCGAGTAGGCCTGCACCATCAGGCTCGCCACGCGGGAGTCGGGCTTGTCGCCCGCGAGCTCGAGATGCTCCTCCCACGCGCGGGTGGCCGCCTGGAGCTGCGCCTGGCCCTCCTCGGTGAAGTTGCCGGTGTTCTGGTCGATGTTCTCGCCCGCGCTGGCGAGGTTGAAGCGCGCGCGGGCGGCGGCGGCCCAGAGCGCCGGATCCTGCGGGTTGGCCCGCGCGGCCGCGGTAGCCTTCTGCTCAGCGTCGCGGACGCGGTCGGCGCCGGCATCGCCGCCGCCGCTGCTGCTCGTGATCGCGTCGACGAGCCCGCCGGAGAGGGCGCCGCCGCCGCCGATGCCGAAGAGGACGAGCCCGCCGCCCATCAGGAAGGCGAGGGTGACGTACACGATCTTGATCGTGCGGCGGCGGCCGGAGCCTCTGAGGTCGAAGAGCATTCAGTCGTCGTCGGGATCGGGGGGGGCGAGCTCGGAGCCCGTCGCGCCGGCCTCAGCCGCCTCTTCGCGGGCACGGGCTCGCTCCGCGCGCCGCTCGAGCAACGAGACGAGAAGGATAGAGCCCTCGTAGAGGAACACCATCGGGAGCATCATCGAGATCATCGTCACCGGGTCCGTGCCGGGCAGCAGCATCGCCACGACGGCAATCACGACGATCGCGTAGCGGCGGCCCTTGCGCAGCTGCGCGATCGACAGGATCCCCATCCGTGTGACCGCGAGGATGACGACGGGAAGCTGGAACAGCACCCCCATCGCCGCGAGCAACATCACCGCGAACTTGTAGTAGTCGCGGGCCTGTATCAGGATGTCGAAGTTGTCGTCGTTGAAGTTCTGCAGGAAGTTGACCGCCGCCGGCAGCAGCAGGTAGTAGGAGAAGACCACGCCCGCGTAGAACAGGAACGGCACCATCGTCATCAGCGGCAGCGCGACCCTGCGCTCGGTCGGCGAGAACGCCGGTAAGACGAACGCGTAGAGCTGGTAGAGCAGCAGCGGCAGCGAGAGCAGCAGCGCGCCGTAGGCCGCGACAGTCAGGGTCGCCGTGAACGGCTCGCCCACCCCGAGCGTGACCGGGCGCCTCGGGCTGCCGCGCGGCGTGGCGTCGGCGGCGGCCGCAGCGGCGCGCGACAGCTGCTCGGCCTGCGCGCGCAGCGCCGGCTCGTCGGTGGCGGCGAAGCGCGCCAGCGCATCGGCGGTGGCGGCGATCCGCTCGTTCAGGCGCTTCTGAGCCTGCTGCCAGCACGCGGACAGCTCCAGCGGATCCGTCGTCTCGCCACACGACCTCTTGTTGGCGGTCTCGGTAAGCGGGTCGTTGACCGTGTTGAGCAGGTAGTCGGCCTGCCAGAAGCACACGCCACCGACGACCGCGAGCGTGAGCGCGCAGATGATGATGCGCGTGCGCAGCTCGTCGAGGTGCTCGACGAGCGACAGGCGCTGGTCGTGCCTGATGGGCTTGAGCCGGGTGGCCATGGCGCCGCGGGGAAGCGGGACGGGCGGGCGCTCAGGAGCGCTCGCGCATGACCTCGCCGTCCACCGGCGTCTCCTCGCCGGCGGGGCGGCCCAGCGCGGCCGTGGCCTGGGCGTGATCGCTCTCGTCGTCGGCCCACTGCGACTCTGCCCGACCGGTCACTGAGTCCTTGAACTCGCGCATGCCCGAGCCGAGCTGCCGGCCCAACTGCGGCAGCCGCTTGCCGCCGACCAGCACGAGCACGATCAGCAGCACGATGGCGAGTTCGAGCGGGCCGATGCCCGGAATGAAAGCGATGGTCATGGCAGCCGTTAACTCCGTCGTGAAGGTATACGCGCAGCGTAGCGTCTGCGGATCCGTCGGATATACGACGAACCCCGCTCAAGTCCCGGCGAGGCGGACCGATGTAGGGCGCAGACCCCATCAAGCCTCTTCCGGAACGCCATGAACCAGCCAGACAACACTAACTACGTCCGCCGCGTGGTCCTGCCCTCCGGCCGTGCGATCGAGGTCGTCTACTTCGAGAACCAGCCGGCGCACGCACCGCAGCCCTCGGCGCGCGTCTCGCACGAGTCCGTCGACCTGCACGTCTGCCCGGACTGCGACCGCAAGCTCGTGTACCCCGTCGAGTGGGAGGAGGCCTCCGGGACGCACTGGGAGGTCCAGCTGCGCTGCCCCAACTGCGAGTGGCAGACGGTCGGTCTGTACGACCAGAAGACCGTCGACCGCTTCGACGCAGAGCTCGACTACGGCACCGAGGCGCTGGTCCGCGACCTCGGGCGCCTCACGCGCGCGCCAACATGGAGGAGGAGGTCGAGCGCTTCTCCTCCGCGCTCGCGTCCGACGCCATCTGGCCGATGGACTTCTAGGCGTACCGGTCCACGACCGAGTCCGCCACCAGCTCCAGCGCCGCGCGCTGACCCTCGGGCAGCGCCGGCAGGTTCGCCTTCGCGGCGGCCACCATCTCCAGCGCCTCCGTCCGCGCCTGCTCCAGCACGCCGGTGACCGCGATCGCGTCGCACACCGCTTCGGCCTGCGCGGGGGTGCGAACCGCGCGCAGGTTGAGCGAGGCCAGCACGGGGTCGCGCTCGCGCGCCAGGATCAGCGGCAGCGTGACGGTGCCGTCGAGCAGATCGGTGCCGCGATGCTTGCCGGTCCGCTCGGCCGGCCCTGAAACGTCGAGCACGTCGTCGAGCAGCTGGAACGCCAGGCCGATGCGGCGCCCGAAGTCGCCGAGCGCCTCGGCGCAGCCGCCGCCCTCGAGCGCCCCCAGCCGGCAGGCGGCCTGGAACAGGCGTGCGGTCTTGAGGTCGCAGCGGTGCAGGTAGCGCTCGCGCGCGACGTCCACGTTCCAGGCGTCCTCGCGCTGGAGCAGCTCTCCCTCGGCCAGCCCGGAAGAGGCGTCGGAGAGCACGCGGATCTCGTCCGGCCGGCCGTTGCCCGCCAGCTCGGCGAACGCGCGGGAGAACAGCAGGTCGCCTGTCGCGGTGGCGATCGCCCGCCCCGCGGTGGCCACGACCGTCGGGCGCCCGCGCCTCAGGGGCGCGGCGTCGAGCACGTCGTCGTGCACCAGCGTGGCCGAGTGGATCAGCTCCACCGCCACCGCCGCGCGCAGGACGCCGTCGTCGCCGGGCTCCGGCTCACCCGCGGACAGGAACACCAGCAGCGGCCGCAGGCGCTTGCCGCCGGCGCGAATGGTGGAGCCCGCGTGCTCGGCGAGCACGGCGCCGTGGGAGCTGGCCAGCATCTCGAGGCGCGCCTCGAGGCGCGCCATGAGCCCCGGCACGTGCGCGCCGCCGGCCTCCACGAGGGCGAGCACCTGCTCGGCGCTGCTCACCGCACCGTCCCGACGTGCAGGGCGATGATCCCGCCCGCGGTCAGGATCCAGCGCACGTGCTCGAGCCCTGCCCCGGCCATCCGCGCCGCCAGCGGCTCGGGCCCGGGGAAGCGCTTGACCGAGCTGGGCAGGTACTCGTAGGCCTCCGGATCGCCCGCCAGCCGGCCGAGCGCGGGCACCGCGCGGTCGAACCAGATCGAGAAGAACGTCGAGAGCGGCGGGCGCTGGGGCGTCGTGATCTCGAGCACGACGACGCGGCCACCGGGCCGCACGACCCGCGCCATCTCGGCGAGCCCGCGGTCCAGGTCCGAGAAGTTGCGTGCCCCGAACCCGACCGTGGCGGCGTCGAAGCCGTCGTCGGGGTAGGGCAGCTCGAGCGCGTTGGCCCACTCCCAGCGCACGGCGGAGGACTTCTTGCGCGCTAGGTCGAGCATCCCCTCGGAGAAGTCAGTGCCCACGATCGTGCCGGACGGCCCCACGCGACCGGCCAAGGCGAGCGCCAGGTCGCCCGTGCCCGAAGCGACGTCGAGCGCGCACTCCCCGGAGCCGAGCGCGGCAAGGTCCGCCGCCCGCTCGCGCCAGCGGTGGTGCAACCCCGCCGTCATGACGGAGTTCATCGGGTCATAGACACGCGCGATGCGGTCGAACATCGCGCGCACCTGGCCCTCCTCCAAGGTGCCCGTCCGGGCCTGCCCCGACCCCATGGCACTCTGAGGCTACTCGCCGCGGAGCTGCGCAAGGAAGTCGACCATCGCGGCCTTCTTCTCTTCGGGCAGCCCGGCGAACGACGGCATCGGCGCCGTCGGGTTCTCGAGGGTCCGCAGGATGGCCGCCTTCGGGAGCTTGTCGGCGATGTCGGTCAGGTTTGGCCCCGGACCGCCGTTGCCGTTCTCGCCGATCTTGTGGCAGGCCAGGCAGCCTGACTGGGCGACGGCGAGCTTGCCGGGCTCGTACTGCTCCTCCACCGCCATGTCGATCTCGTTCGGCGAGCCGGCCGCCGCGCCCAGATAGGTCAGGTAGCCCATGGCGAAGATCGTCAGGATGCCGGCGATCGTGGCGATCGGGCGTCGCTCGGGCCGACGTTCGGGGCCGCGATCGATGAACGGCAGCAGGATCAGCAGGATCATGCAGATCGTCGGGACGCCGATCGTGGCGAGCGGCGTCAGCGTGGCCGGCTTGATGACCCGGAGGACCTCGAAGAGGAAGAAGAAGTACCACTCCGGCCGCGGCACGTAGGTGGTCGTCGTCGGGTCGGCCTTCGGGCCGAGCTCCGCGCCGAAGACGATCGACATCACGATGATCGACAGCAGCACGACGCACGCCATCACCGAGTCCTTGGCCACCGCGTAGGGGAAGAACGGCTTCCCCTGCGCCTTGAGCAGCGAGTACTCGCGGAGGTAGAGCTCCTTCTCGCGCTGGTTCACGGATGAGCCTTCTCGAGCGGTGCCGGCATCAAACTCGCTCCTCGCGGATGCCGTCGCCACTCTCGGCCTTCAGCCAGGGCGGCGCCGTGGTCCCCAGGCGGGCGACGAGGTACAGGTGGGCGCCGATCAGCGCGGCGATGGCCCCCGGGATCAGCAGCATGTGGATCGCGTAGAAGCGCGCCAGCGTCGTCGAGCCGAACTCGGCCCCGCCGCGCAGGAAGTCCGACAGGAAGGGGCCGACGAGTGGGCCGGTGCCGTTGATGTTCACGCCGACGACCGTCGCCCAGTAGGAGCGCTGGTCGAACGGCAGCAGGTAGCCGGTGAAGGACATGACGAAGGTCATGATCAGCAGCACGACCCCGATCACCCAGTTGAGCTCCCGCGGGTACTTGTACGCGCCGAAGAAGAAGGTCCTGGCCATGTGCAGGCAGACCAGGACCACCATCACCGACGAGCCCCACTTGTGCATGCCGCGCACGAACTCGCCGAGGAAGACGTCGTTGGTGATGTGGCGCGCCGACTCATAGGCGTGGGTCACCGACGGGTCGTAGTACATCGCCAGGAACACGCCCGTGACGGCCTGCGCCAGGAACGCGAACATGGTCGCCGAGCCGAGCGTGTAGAACCAGTTGGTCCCCTTCGGGACCTTCCGGAACATCAGCCAGCGCAGTCCACCGGAGAGCGAGGTGCGCTCGTCGACCCAGTCGACGGTTGCGATCCCGGCCTCCTTGGCCTGGTCGACCGGCTTGGCGCGCTCAGCCTCGCCGGGCCGCTTGGGCTTCGGCAGGAGCGCGTTGGGAAGGGGCGGAAGGGGAAGCTTCATGACCTAGTCCAGCTTGGGTGTGGAGAAACGGCCGGGGTACAGGTACTGGCCGATGCCGTCGAGGTCCTGGGCCGGATCCCGGTAGGACGGGAAGCGGCGGAACTCGCTGTTGACCGAGTAGCGCGGGCCGACCTCGACCTGGCCGTTGCGCACGCGGGTGTAGAAACGGTCGAGCGGTCGGACCGGCGGGCCGCCGGACACGTTGCCGGTGAAGTCGTAGACGCCGCCGTGGCACGGGCAGATGAAGCGCTTGGCGGCGTCGACGTAACGGACGGGGCAGCCGAGGTGCATGCAGCGCGTGGAGACGGCGATGAACTGCTCGTCGTAGCCGGGCGGGTTCGGGTCGCCGTCGACCTCGGGGTCGCGGGCCCGAACGTAGATGGTGGTCTTGCCGACCTGGCCGATGCCGGCCACCTCGGTGATGACGCGCGGCAGGTACGTGTCGTCCGGGAAGTCCGCCGGCGCGCCGATCGGCTTCCACTCCACCGGCGGGCGGTCGAACAGCGCCGAGCCGGCGGCGAACCCGAGCGCGGGCAGGGCGAAGGCCGACACGGCGATGGCGCCGGCGCCGTGCGCGGTCGCCGTCATGAACCGGCGCCGGGTGACGGTCTCGCCCTCGAAGGCTCCGGGGATCCCCCGGTCGACCGTGTACTTGCTCTTGGGTTCTCTGCGTCCGTCAGCCATGGGCGGGCGCTGAACAATATCGACGCGGGACGGAATCCGAGCCGCCCCGCACGCGCGGGGTCAGCGCGCTGGCGCAGCGGCGCGCAGCGCGCGGGCCGCGCCCTCGTCGCCGGCCCGGGCGGCCGCCTTGGCCGCCTCCAGCTCCGGACCGCTGCCGTGGGCCACCGCGGCCACGCCGGCGACCCACACGGCCTCGGCACGGTCGGCGTCGCCCTCCGCGTGCGCCTGCGCGGAGAGCGAGATGACGTCGGCCAGCTCGGCGACGGCGTCGAGGTCGCCGAGCTCGGCCAAGCGGGCGAGGCCGAGCGCGTACAACCGGTCGCCGGCGAGCAGGGCGAGATCCGGGTCCTCAGGCCGCACGACCCGTCCGATGCCGTAGTGCTGGAGGTAGCCCTCGACGATCGCCTCGACCAGCAGCGCGTAGTCCTCCTCGCGACCCGCGGCGCGGGGTCCGGCGGCCGCGGCGGCGCCCAGCCTGCCGTCCTCCGGCGCGGCGTCGGCGATCGCCGACGCCATCAGGCCGCCGTCCGTGCGCAGCGTGGCGGCGAGGCGGCGCAGGGCGCTCATGCGGCCGCTCCGCATGGTCGCGGTGAAGCAAGCGCCACCCGTCGAGCCGGTTGCGCCCTCATGCAATCTCGGAGAACGCCGCGGCGGCGGCCTCGAGCGTTCGCGTGAGGTCCTCGGGGGTGTGAGCGAGCGAGGGGAACCAGGCCTCGAACTGCGAGGGGGGCGGGTAGACGCCGCGCGCCAGCAGCGCGCGGCACCAGGCGCCGTAGCCCTCGGCGTCGCACGCCGCCGCGCCGGCGTAGTCGCGCACCGGCTCGTCGCTGAAGAAGACGGTCAGCAGGCCCGGGGCCCATTCGACCTGCACCGGACGGGCGCCCGCGGCGTCGCGCAGTCCGGAGGCGAGCGCCTCGGTCGTCGCCGCAAGGCGGACGTAGGCGTCGTCGTCGAGCAGCTCGAGCGTCGCCCGGCCGGCCGCGACGGCCAGCGGATTCCCGCTCAGCGTGCCGGCCTGGTAGACGTCGCCGGCGGGTGAGACCCGGCTCATCAGCTCCACCGACGCGCCGTAGGCGGCAGCCGGAAGGCCGCCGCCGATCACCTTCCCCATCACGGTGATGTCGGGCATCACGCCGGTCAGCTCCTGGGCGCCGCCGGCCGAGACCCGGAAGCCGGTGATCACCTCGTCGAACACCAGCAGCGCGCCGTGCTCGCTGGCCAGCTCGCGCAGAAGCTCCAGGAAGCCCGGCTCGGGCGGCACGAGGCCCATGTTGGCGGGGTAGGGCTCGGCCAGCAGCGCGGCGACTTCGTGCCCGGCGAACGCAGCGCGCGCCGCCGCCTCGTCGTTCCACGGCAGGATCACGGTCGCGCGCGTGGCCGACTCCGGCACGCCGGGCGAGGCCGGGATTCCCTGCGTCGCCAGGCCGGAGCCCGCCTGCGCGAGCAGCCCGTCGACATGCCCGTGGTAGGCGCCGGCGAACTTCACGAGCGTCTCGCGCCCGGTGGCCGCGCGAGCGAGGCGGATCGCGCTCATCGACGCCTCCGTCCCCGAGGACGTCATGCGAAGCATGTCCACGGCCGGCATCCGCTGGGCGACCAGCTCGGCCAGCCCGACCTCGCCCGCCGTGGGCGCGCCGTAGCTCGTGCCGAGCGTGGTGGCCTCGGTGACCGCCTCCACCACGGCCGGATGGGCGTGCCCGAGGATCATCGGGCCCCACGAGCAGACGTAGTCGACGTAGGTGTTGCCGTCGACGTCGATGATCTCGGCGCCCTCGGCGCGCTCGATGAAGATGGGGTCGCGTCCGATGGCGCGCATGGCGCGAACCGGCGAGTTCACCCCGCCGGGCAGGACGTGCACGGCGCGGCGGTAGAGCTCCGCGGAGCGCGTGTCGGAGAGCGAGGTGCTCAGCGCGCGTGCTCCTCTTCCCAGCGCGCGAACGCGTCGGTGAAGTAGAGCATCCGCACCTTCTTGAACTCCGTGCTCGAGTAGAGCGTCGCGCGCTCGTCGATCCCGGTCGCCTCGGCGATCGAGTCGAGGATCGCGTCGCACTCCTCCTTGGAGCGCCCGTGGGCCATCGTGAAGACGGAGTACGGCCAGTCGGCGTAGGTCGGGCGCTCGTAGCAGTGCGAGATCCCGCGGAACGCTGCCATCCGCTTGCCGGTCTCCAGGATCTCGTCCTCGGGCACCGCCCACACGCCCATGCCGTTGGCCGAGAAGCCCGCCCGGCGGTGATAGAGGATCGCGGCGACCCGGCGCAGCCCGCCGCGATCCTTCAGCGACGCCAGGCGCTCGAGCACGGTCTCGACGGGGACGCCGAGCTTCTCGGCGGCTGGCGCGTAGGGCTCGGCGACCACCGGCATCGGTCCCTGGGTGGCGCGGACGGTGGCGATGTCGTCCTCGCCGAGGTCGATCGGCGCGAGCTCCATCGGCTCGGCGGCCTCGCCCGCGACGCTCAGCGCGTCGGTGCCACCTTCCATCTCCAGGTCCATGCGGATCTTGAACAGCTTGAGCGTCGGCAGCTGGCGGATCGACGCCGCGCCGGTGCGTTCGGTCATGACGTCGAGCGTGCCCTGCAGCCCGAGCCTGGACTGTGGTTCGACGGCGATCGTGAACCACAGGTTGAAGTCGTGGTCGCGCAGGTAGTTGTGCGTGACACCGGGGTGCGTGTTGATGAACTGCGCAGCCCGGTGCGGGTTCGCCGGGTCCACCTTGGCCGCGACGAGCATCGAGGCGTAGCCGAACGCGCGGGTGTCGAAGATCGGCGTGATCTCCCGGATGATGCGCTTGTCGAGCAGGTAGGCGACGCGCTCGAGCACGTCCGCCTCGGTCAGCCCCGCCAGCTCGGCGACCGCGGCGAACGGCCGCGGCTCGAGCGGGAAGCGCCCCTGCATCAGGTTGAGCAGCTGCTTGTCGGTCTCGTCGAGTGGGACCGCGGCGCCGTCCTTCCTGGACCGCACCTTGGCCCGCGCTAAGTGAGCCATCGGGCCACCTCCTTCGCGTGATAGGTGATGACGATGTCGGCGCCCGCCCGGCGGATGCCGGTGAGCGTCTCCAGCACGGCCGCCCGCTCGTCGATCAGGCCGGCGGCGGCGGCCGCCTTGAGCATGGCGTACTCGCCGCTGACGCTGTAGGCAGCGACGGGCAGCCGAGTGGCGTCCTTGACGCGACGGATCACGTCGAGGTACGGGAGCGCCGGCTTGACCATGATCACGTCGGCGCCCTCGGCGGCATCCAGCTCGGCCTCGCGCACCCCCTCCTGCGCGTTGGCGGGGTCCATCTGATAGCCGCGCCGATCGCCCTCGGCAGGGGCAGACTCGGCCGCCTCGCGAAACGGTCCGTAGAAGGCCGACGCATACTTGGCGGAGTAGGCCATGATCGGCGTCTCGGCCAGCCCGTGGTCGTCGAGCGCGGCGCGGAGTGCGGCGACGCGCCCGTCCATCATGTCGCTCGGCGCGACGACGTCCGCCCCGGCCTCGACCTGCGACACCGCGGTGCGGGCCAGCAACTCGACCGTCAGGTCATTGTCGACGACGCCGTCGTCGCGCAGCACCCCGCAGTGCCCGTGCGACGTGTACTCGCACAGGCACAGGTCGCAGATCACGAGCAGGTCGGGATGCGCGGCCTTGATCGCGCGCGTCGCGAGCTGGACGATGCCCTCGTCGTCCCAGGCACCCGAGCCCTCCTCGTCCTTGGCCGCGGGCAGGCCGAAGAGCAGCACGGCCGGGATGCCGATCGCGGCCGCGTCGCCGGCCTCCTGCACCGCGGCGCCGATCGACAGGTGGTCGATGCCCGGCATGCTCGGGATCGGGACACGGCCGTCGATGCCGTGACGCACGAACATCGGGTAGACGAGGTGCGCGGCCGACAGCTCGGTTTCCCGCACCAGCCCGCGCAGCAGGCCGGTTCTGCGCAAGCGCCGCATGCGGGTAGCAGGAAACACGCTTGCAGCTTAGAGTGCCCCGCCATGCCCACCCGCATCGTCTTCGCCGCCGGAGAGAGCCTGCTTGTCGACGAGGACGCCGACGCCGTCGTCAAGGGGCTCGAGGACATCTCGCCCGGACGGGCCGACCTGCTCAAGCTCACGCGCACCACCGGGCATGCGGACGCCGACACGGTCGAGGGCAAGGCCGTGCACGTGCGGCCGGCGAGCATCCTCTACGTGATCGAGGCCTAGGCGAAGCGGCGCAGCGCCAACCGGGCGATCAACCCGAAGGCGACGGTCAGCGCGGCGAGATGCGCGAGCGGCGCGACGAGGCCGCCCCCGTTGAGCGCCGCATCGAGCGCGGCGAGCGCCGGCTTGAACGGGAAGGCGCCCGAAACGATCCGAATGAGGTCGTAGAGGGTGCCGTCCACGGCACCCGAGGGCACGAGCGCCAGCGCCGCGACCGGCAGGGCGAGCATGAACGCCAGCAGCGAGGCGGCGCGCACCTCACGCGCAAGGCCGCCGATCGCCACGCCGAGCGCGGCGAACGCCAGCGCGGCGAAGGCGAGCGCAGCCAGCCACGCCGGCGTGCGGCTCCAGCCCAAGCCCAGGAACGCCACGAGCACGGCGAGCATCACCGCCGCCAGCGCCCACGCGAACAGCCCGGCGAGGCCGATCTTCTCGACCAGCAGCCCGGTCCGTGAGACCAGGCCGCGCACGAGCCGGCCGAATGCGTGCTCCTCGCGCTCGAGCGCGAG
>Ga0136614_10001938_pt1 | contig 12614 bp, 9 predicted proteins | sample AntDrymUQ2792106_2_FD_106643 | JGI IMG/M metagenome (GOLD analysis project Ga0136614, IMG submission 106643) | Polar desert sand microbial communities from Dry Valleys, Antarctica - metaG UQ279 (21.06) | ecosystem: Environmental > Terrestrial > Soil > Desert | place: Antarctica: Dry Valley...
CGGCGCTCACGCCCGAGGCACTGGCGGAGAAGCTGGGCGAGACGCTCACGAACGAAGACGACAGCGCGGCGTAGCTCGGAGCGGCCGTGCTCCTAACGGTCGACGTCGGGAACACGCAGACTGTCTTCGGGCTGTTCAGGGGTGAGGAGCTCGTCGAGCACTGGCGCGTCGCCACCGAGGCCGAGCGGACCGGGGACGAGCTCGCGGCTCTGCTGGCGCGGCTCCTCGAGCTTCGCGATCTCGGCTTCGACGACGTGGACGGCGTCTGTCTCTCCACTACGGTTCCCCCGCTCTCGCGCGCCTACGCGGAGCTAGCCGAGCGCCACGTCTCGGCGCCTCTCCTCACCGTCGGCCCCGGAACGAGGACTGGCATTCCGATGCGCTATGACGATCCCCGCGAGGTTGGGCCCGACCGGGTCGTGAATGCGGTCGCCGTGCTCGCGCGCTACGGCGCGCCCAGCATCGTCGTGGACTTCGGTACGTCGACGAACTTTGACGCCGTCTCGGCCGCCGGGGAGTACGTCGGAGGCGTGCTAGCCCCGGGGATCGAGGTGTCGATGGACGCGCTCTTCGCCCGCGCGGCGCGATTGACGCAGGTCGACTTCGTCGCGCCGGAGCGGACGATCGCGACGTCGACGACGGCCGCGCTCCAGTCCGGAGTCGTGTTCGGCTTCGCGGGCCAGGTGGACGGGATCGTCGACCGGATGCGAGCCGAGCTCGGCGAGGGCACACGTGTCGTCGCAACGGGCGGCCTGGCAGGCCTGATCGCGCCTCACTCGCGCACGATCGAGACGGTCGACCCGCTGCTCACCCTGGAGGGGCTACGTCTCGTCTGGGATCGAAACGAGGATGCTCGCGATCGATCGCCGGCTTGAACGAGCCGATCACGACAGGTAGGGGCGGGGCTTGCCCCGCCGGCGCCAACCACACGATTGCGTGCAAAGCGCGTGTGTGAAATGGCTTCGTGCGTCAGTGCGGGCGGACGACGACCTGGTCGAACTGTGCCTTGGTGATCGGGTTCGCCCAGAGGCCCTCGACCCAGGGGCGACGGGCCAGCATCGTCCGGCCGTAGAAGAGCGGAAGGATCGCCGCGTGCTCGGCGACCCAGAGACGGTCGACGTCGTGGTAGAGCCGCATCCGCTCGCCCTGGTCGCGGAGTGAGCGGGCGCGCGTCAGCAGGTCCTCGATCTCCGCGTCGCGGTAGAAGGGCCAGCCCGTCGCCTGGAAGAGGCCGCGGAAGAATCCGTCCGGATCCGGGTAGTCGGCCGTCCAGCCGCTCACCCACATCTGCTCGTCCGTCAGGTGCGAGGACCACAGGTGCGTGCCGACGACGTTGAGCTGCACGCGGGCTCCGAGCGCCGCCCACTGCTCGACGAGCAGCTCGCCTCGCTCGTGTGCCGCGCCCGCGGTCCCGCCGATCACGAGCCGAAGCTCCGGCAAGCCGCGGCCCTCCGGGTACCCGGCTTCGGCGAGGAGATGACGCGCGAGCTCGGGGTCGTACGCCGGCGCGATCTTGTGCGAGTGGCCGGGCATCGCCGGCGGAATCGCGCCCCCTCGCGAGGCGGCCCGCACCAGGAGCTCCGACCCGCCGAAGAGCCCTTCCCGGTCGAGCCCGTGCGAGAACGCCTTCCGGACGAGCTCGTTCGAGAACGGCGGGCAGTCTGGACGGAAGCCCACGTAGGTCATCGAGAGCTCGGGCACGAGTGTGGTCAGCGTGTCCGGGGCCTCCTCGACCCGTCGGTCGTAGACCTGCAGGACGTCCAGGCGCCCCGCCCGCCACTCGTCGAGCGAGTCGCTCGCGGTGAAGCGGATCGCGAACTCGCTCACGTTTCCCCGGCCGCCGACCCAGTGGGGGTTGGCGACGAGGAGTGCCCCGTCCTCGGAGAGCTCGCCCAGCATGAACGGGCCGTTCGAGACGAGGTTCTCGGGCTTGCGCCAGTCGTCGCCGAGCGCCTGGCAGCGGTGGCGGGGCCGCGGAAAGGCCCAGCTCGACGCCAGGATGTAGGGGAAGTAGGAGCGCGGCTCCCGGAGGCGCACCTCGAGCGTCCGCTCGTCGAGGGCCTGGGCCGACTCGATGTCCTCCATCAGGAACGCCGTGATCGCCTTCTCCTCGCGGATCGCGCGCCAGGCGAAGACGAAGTCCTCGGCCGTGACGGGCTCGCCGTCGCTCCAGCGAACACCCTCACGGAGGCGGAAGAGGTACGTGAGGCCGTCGCTCGAGACGCGCATGTTGTCGGCCATCGCCGGGACGACGTTCAGCTCGCGGTCGACGAGGAGGAGCCCCTGGAAGAGGTGGGCGACGAACTGACCGCCTTCGCTCGTGTACACGTCCCCCGGGGAGACCTCGTCCGGTGGGAGCGCGGCGGTCTCGATCCGCTCGGTGGGCTCGGGCCGGGGCGGGTCGTCGACCCTGCAGCAGAAGGCTTCGTCGTAGATCACCTCGGCCTGCTCGAAGTCGAAGGCCAGGTGGTAGGCGAGCGCCATCTTGAAGAGCGTGTCGCGGGCGCGACCGTCGTCGCCCAGGCGGGCGAGGAATGCCCTCGCCTTGGAGTAGTGCTCGATCGCCTCCTGGTCGGCGTAGATCCTGCGCGCCGCATCCCCTGCCTTCAGGAGGTACTCGACCGCCTTCTCCGGCTCGTCCGCCTCCGTAAAGTGGCGCGCGAGCAGGTCGTACACCTCGTCACGAGAGCCCTGGTGGAGCTCCTCGAGGGCCTCCCCGACCCGCTTGTGCAGCGTCCTCCGGGTCGGCTCGACGAGGGTCGCGTAGGCGACCTCCTGCACGAGGCCGTGGCGGAAGCGGTACTCGGGCGCGGGGCGCCGTCGCGTCTCGACGACGAGGTCGAGGCGCTGGAGCTCGCTGAGCGCGGGGAGGAGGCGGTTGTGGTCGATGAGCCGCTCGAGGAGCGGCAGGCCGAAGGTCCGACCGATCACGGCGGCAAGGCTTAGCACCTCGCGCGTGCCCGGCTCGAGCCGGTCGAGGCGGGCCTGGAGCGCGCCCTGAACCACGGCGGGCACGGCCAGCTCGTCGGGCCGGACTGCAAGCTCCCAGCTGCCGTTCTGGCGCTTGAGTGCTCCTCGCTCGACCAGGTCGCGGAAGGCCTCCTCCAGGAAGAACGGGTTCCCGCCCGCCCGCTCGACCAGGAGCTCGGCGACGGACTCGGGGAGCTCCCCCTCCGCGGTGCCCCCGACGAGCGTCCGGCTCGCGTCGGAGGGGAGCGGGCGAAGCTCGATCTCGCGGTAGCGGTGCGGGTAGCGCTGCCGCGCTCGCTCGCCGAGCTGCCAGGAGCGATGCTCCCGCTCGGAGCGGTAGAGGAAGAAGAGCGCCACGGCCGCCTCGTCGGTCACGGCGAGCGTGTTCTCGAGCAGCTCCAGGGTGGACTCGTCCGCCCAGTGAAGATCCTCGAGGATCACGCAGAGCGGAAGCTCCGACGAGAGGCGGCAGAGCAGCTCTGCGAAGACCTCGAACGTCTGATGCTGAATCGACTCGCGATTGAGCTCGCGCATTCGTTCCGCGGAGTCCGGCTCGAGCGTGAGGCCGAGGATCGTCGCAAGGTAGGGGTAGGCATCGTCCGCCTGGTCTCCGAAGAGCTCGGCGACCTGGGCCTTCAGCTCCAGGCGCACGCGCGTTTCGGGCGTGGCTGCGCCGACGCCGAGCCAGTCGCGCAGGAGGTCGCGGATCGGCGAGTACGGGAAGCTCTGCGCGTAGGAAACCGCGCGACCCTCGACGAAGCGGATGACGTCGGAGTACTCCTTGCGGATCTCGGCGACGAGGCGCGACTTGCCGATCCCCGCCTCGCCCGTGACCGAGACGACGACGCCACGACCCTCGCGGAGGCCGTCCATCGTCCGCTCGAGGACGGTCAGCTCGAAGTCGCGCCCGACGAGGGGCCCCTCCGGCGCGGGTGTCTCGGCCTCCCGCAGTCCGCGGACGGCGTAGGTGGTGACGGGCGCGCTCTTTCCCTGCAGCTCGCGCTCGCCCAGCTCGTCGAGCTCGAAGTAGCCCTCGACCTGGCGCGCGGTGGATGCTCCGATCGCCACCTGGCCGGGCGACGCGAGCTCCTGCAGGCGCGAGGCGACGTTCACCGTGTCGCCGAGCGCGTTCCAACGCTCCCCAATGGTCGCTTCGCCGTCGTCGCCGCCGATCACGACCGGGCCGGTGTTCACCCCGACGCGGACGGCCAGCTCGACCCCGTAGGCATCACTGACGTCGGCTGCGTAGCGGGCGATGGCGCGCTGGAGCGCCAGGGCCGCGCGTACCGCGCGCTCCGAGTCGTCCTCGTGCGCGACCGGCGCGCCGAAGACCGCGAAGATCTCGTCCCCGCTCCGCTGGACGACCGTGCCGTCGAAGCGACTGATCTGCGTGCTCATGACGCGCAGCACCTCGTCCATCAGGAACTTCGACCGCTCCGGCCCAAGACGCTCGCCGATCCCGGTCGAGTTGACGACGTCTGCGATCAGCACCGCGACGATGCGGCGCTCCCCGGTGACGACCGTCGCCATAGCTGAGTTATAGCCCCCGGCAAGGGCCCCCGCCCGGCTTTCGCCCAGGGTTTACGGGCGAAAAACGGCGGGGACGCTCACGTTTCGACAATCACTAACGCACAGGGAGTGGGGTTCACATGGTTCTAGCCTCGGAGCACACATGGGGCGACAAGATCGAGAACGGGTTCACCGCAATCTTCGCGTTCATTCCGGAGCTGATCGCGGCGATCCTGATCCTGATCGTCGGCTACTTCGTCGCCAAGATCGTGGCCAGCGTGATCTCGCAAATTCTCCGCCGCGCAGGGGTCGACCGCACGCTCACGCAGGGTCAGGGCGGCCAGTTCGTCTCACGGCTCACCTCGAGCCCGGCTCACCTGATCGGAAGGATCGCCTTCTGGGTGCTCTTTCTCGGCGTGATCTCGCTGGCCGTCTCGGTCCTCGGGATCAACGCGTTGACGAACTTCGTGGCTGCGATCTTCGCCTACCTGCCGAACGTTCTCGCCGCGCTCCTGATCTTCTTGGTCGCGGGTGCGATCGCGGGTGGAATCGCGGCGCTCGTCGCGCGCACGATGGGCGACACGCCGACCGGCAAGATCGTCGGCTCGGTCGCGCCCGTCCTTGTGATGGCGATCGCCGCGTTCATGATCCTCGACCAGCTGAAGATCGCGGAAGACATCGTGAGGATCACGTACATGGCGCTCATGGGCGGCCTCGCGCTCGCCCTCGCGCTCGCCTTCGGCCTGGGCGGCCGCGATGTGGCCGCTCGCATGCTCGAGGGCGCGTACCAGACTGGCCAGGCATCGCGCGAGCAGGTCCGCCGCGACGTCCAGAAGGGCAAGCAGCAGGCACAGCAGGATCTCAGCAAGGCCAAGAGCTCAGGTCAGGATCGGATGGGGAGCGGCTCCGCGGCCGGCGGCCAGCAGTCCCGATCTGGCGCCGATAGAGGGGCTACGAGCGTCACCCAGGTTGAGACCCGCCCGTCCCGCGACGCGAAAACGGACACGACCCGGGACGCCGAACGCGTCCCGGCGCAGGAGATCGACAAGGTGCCGCCCGGCTCGGCGGACGAGACCTCGCGGGCTCGTCCCTAGCCGATAGGGCTGAAGGTGGATGGAGGGGGCGGCCGGCGGCCGCCCCCTCCGCGTTCTAGCCCCCGCCGTAGATCGAGATCGGTAGGTCGAGGAGCTTCTCGCCGATCACGGCCGTTTCGTTCTCCAACGACTCGAGCACTGCGCGAGCGCCGGGAGCCGCCGCGAAAAGGCGGGTCTCGACCTCGGCGAGCGTCGGCAGCTGAATCAGCTCCTGCTTGAAAGGCTTGGGGAAACGGCCCTTCCCCAGGTACCAGCCGTAGAACTTCTTCAGGAAGCCGGTCGCCCGCTCCTCGCCGAGCTCGCGGACGGTCTCCCGCATGAAGAGCACCAGCTCGGCGACGACTTCCTCGCGCGATGGGTGATGCCCGTTCTCTCCGGCGATCTCGGCGATCGTCCAGGGGTCTCCCTGCGCGGCTCTTCCGACCATGACGGCCGCCGCCCCGGTCGTTGCGAGCACGGCCTCGGCTCGCGCGCGGGACGTGATGTCGCCAGAGGCGATCACCGGCACGTCGACCAGTTCGACCAGCTCGGCGGTCAACGAGTGATCGGCTTCGCCCGAGTACATCTGCCGCGCCGAACGGGGATGGAGCGTGAGCGCCGAGGCCCCGGCGTCGACGAGGCGCGGACCAACCGAGAGGGCGGTGCGCGAGCCGTTCGCGAGGCCGCGACGCATCTTGACCATGACGGGGACGGACACTGCGCCGGCGACCGACTCGACGATCCGGCAAGCACGGTCCGGGTCATCGAGGAGTGTCGCGCCTGCGCCCGTCTTCGTCACCTTCCTCACCGGGCAGCCGTAGTTGATGTCGACGAGGTCGGCACCGGCGTCTTCGACCATGCGGGCGGCCTCGGCCATGAGAGCGGGCTCCGAGCCGAAGATCTGCACCGCGAGTGGATGCTCGTCGTCGGCGATCCGCAAGAAGCCGAGCGTGCGCTCGTTCCTGTTCGAGAGGCCTGCGCAGCTGACCATCTCCGAGCAAACGAGGCCCGCCCCGTAGCGGCGCCCCTGGCGGCGAAACGCCTGCACGCTGACCCCGGCCATGGGCGCCAGGACGACACGGCCGGGGATCGTGACGGGTCCGATCTGCCAGGGGGTGCGAAGCTCGGCGAGCACCGAGGAAATCCTAGCCGCGACCCGAACGGCGACCCTTGACATGGAGGCTAGAATTCGCCGGCTCACGGGGCGGGAGAGCCCTGTGAAGGGAGTTCGGGGTCTGGAGGACCGGCTGTGAAAGATGTGCTGCTCACGCCCGAGGGCTTTGAGAAGCTCAAGGAGGAGATCACCTACCTCACGGGGGACAAACGCCGCGAAGTAGCGGAGCGGATCAAGCACGCGCGCGAGTTCGGCGACATCTCGGAAAACTCCGAGTACGACGACGCCAAGAACGAGCAGGCGATGGTCGAGCAGAAGATCGCCCAGCTAGAAGAGCGGCTCACTCGTGCGCGGTTGATCGAGAAGGAAGACGTCCCGAAAGGCGTCGTCGCCGTCGGGACGCGCGTGCGCCTCCGCGACATCGACGCGAACGAGACAGTCGAGTACGAGATCGTCGGCTCTGCCGAGGCGAACCCCGCCGAGCGCAAGCTCTCGAACGAGTCGCCGGTCGGCAAGGCGATTATCGGCCGCAAGAAGGGCGAGACTGTCGAAGTGGCGGCCCCGCGCGGCTCCCTCAAGTACAAGATCATGGACGTCAAAGCCGCCTGAAGTCGCGCGCTACGCGCGCTTGACTTCACGCGGGTAAGGCGTTCTCCGATTTTCGTTCGTGAGCGAGGCCGGGCCAAGCCCGGCCTCGCGGCGTTCTCGGGTTCTTCTCGACGGGATAGGCTCGCGGCGTGTTCGAGCGGTTCACCGAGCGGGCTCGGGAGGTCGTCGTCCTGGCGCAGGAGGAGGCCCGAAGGCTCCGGCACACCTATATCGGCACGGAGCACCTGCTCCTCGGGCTGCTTCGCGAGGACGAGGGACTCGCCGCTCGCGTGCTCGAGGGGCTCGACATCACGCTCGAGGAGGTCCGGGCTCAGGTGCATCGCCTCGTAGGTCCCGGGGACGGGCTGAGTATTGGGCAGATTCCGTTCACGCCCCGGGCCAAGAACGTGCTCGAGCTCTCACTACGTGAGGCGCAAAGACTGAAGCACGACTACATCTCGACCGAGCACATCCTCCTCGGCCTGGTGCGCGAGGGCGGCGGGGTCGGCGCTCAGATCCTCCGCGACTTCGACGCCGACCCGGAGACGATCCGGCGGGAAGTGGAGGCGGCCCAGGGCGGGCGGCGCACCGTCCACGGGAAGGAGGCGCCGTTCCGGATCGAAGGGGAGGACGCCGTTCACCTCGAGCTCGGCGGCGAGGTGGTCGCTCCGAAGCCCGACGGGCCGCCTGGCAATCCCCGACCGGCGGCCCTTCTGCTTGCGATCGTCCTGGCGGCCGTGGGATTTCCGCTCGGCCTCCTCGCCGGCTTCCTGATCTGGGGCTAGTAGGAGGGCTTGACGAAGCACAGACTGAGCCGCCCGGGGCGCGATGCTCGCCCCGATGCGGCGTCCTCAGTCGGCCCCTTGGCCACGGCTACGCGACCTCCCTCGTCCTTGCCTCGGAGACCGGGCGTCGCGGCCGGACGACGAGCGTTGTTTCGCCGATCCCTCCTAGCCCGGCGCCGCACTAGACTCGGCGCGCATGGCCGGCCTTCCCAAGCGCTTTCCGAACCGGGACGACGTCGCCTCGGTTCGTGAGGAGGCCGAGCGGCTCGAGGCGGGCGAGGAGGCAGGGGAGGAGCGGCGACTCGCCGGGCGCGTCATGGCTCGCCGCGGGCACGGGAAGCTGGTCTTCCTCGACCTCGTCGACCGCTCCGGGCAGATTCAGCTTCTCTGCGCGGCCGACCGTGTCGGGCCGGTCGACCTCGACCTGGGCGACATCGTGGGAGCCTCCGGCAAGCCGGCGAAGACCAAGCGGGGCGAGGCCTCGCTCGCGGTCGACCGCCTCGAGCTCCTGGCCAAGATCGCGTTGCCGCTCCCGGACACCTACCACGGCCTGGTGGACGCCGAGACCCGCTACCGCAAGCGCTACCTCGACCTCCTCGTCAACGAGGAGACGCGGAGCGCCTTCCTGGTCCGGAGCCGGATGATCACGGCGATTCGCGCGCAGCTCGACGCGGACGGCTTCGTCGAGGTCGAGACGCCGGCCTTGCAGCCGCGCTACGGCGGTGCCTTCGCCGAGCCGTTCGTGACGCACTCGAACGAGCTCGACGTCGACCTCTACCTGCGGATCGCGACCGAGCTCTACCTCAAGCGCCTGATCGTCGGCGGCCTCGAGCGGGTCTACGAGCTCGGCAAGGACTTCCGGAACGAGGGCGTCTCGTACAAGCACCAGCCCGAGTTCACGATGCTCGAGTGGTACGAGGCCTATGCGGACTACCGGGACACGATGGCCCGGATCGAGACGCTGGTCGACGAAGTCGCCCGCGCCGTGCTCGGTACCACGAAGGTGACCTTTCGGAACCGGGAGATCGAACTCGCGGCTCCCTGGCAGCGCATGCCTTTCGGGGAGGCGCTCGCGCGGGAGGGAGTCTGGGCCGAGAGCGAGGACGACCTCCGCACGGTCCTTGACGGCCGCGGGATCGACACCTCGCACGACCGTACGTGGCCCCAGCTCGTCGACCACGCGCTCAGCCAGTTCGTCGAGCCTACGCTCGTCCAGCCGACGATCCTCTACGACTACCCCGTCGAGCTCTCGCCCTTCGCGCGAGCGCGCGAGGACGACCCGCGGCTCGTCGAGCGCTTCGAGTACTTCATCGGCGGGATGGAGCTCGGGAATGCGTTCACCGAGCTGAACGACCCGGACGAGCAGGCCGAGCGCTTCCGCCTGCAGGCGGGCGAGCGGGAGGCGGGCGACACGAGCGCCGAGGCGGGCGACCCCGACTATGTGGAGGCGCTCTCCTACGGGATGCCGCCCACGGGCGGCCTTGGGCTCGGCATCGACCGTCTGGCGATGCTCTTCACGGGCCGCGACACGATTCGCGACGTGATCCTCTTCCCGGCCCTGCGCGCGCGGGACTAGCTGGCCGCGACCGAGCGGACGCGCCCGCGCAGGCCGGCGCCGAACGTCCGGCCGACTCCAGCGAGGAGGTAGACGCTCGCGAGCCCGGCCCACTCCCCGTACGGAGCGAGGAGCTCCCGCGTGTCGTCCTCCTCCGCCCACCTTCCCGTGAGCGCGGACGCGACCTTGATCAGGCCGAGGTCGCCGACGAGCCCGAGGTCGAAGCGCCCGAGGCCGTGGATCGCGATCATCCCGGCAGACCAGGGGCCGAGGCCGCGCTCGCGCTGGATGCGACTGGCGACGGCGCTGCTAGGGACGGCACGGAGACGCTCGACGTCGGTCTCGCGCGAGAGCCGGACGAGCGCGTTCGCTTTCCGGCTCACGAGGCCGTGGCGCCCGAGCTCCGCAGGGGAGGAGGTGGCAAACGTCGCTCGCGTCGGCGGGAGGCAGAGGCCCGCGTGCTGCGGGGAGGCCCGCCGGAGGAGCCTGGCTTCGAGGAGCCGTGCGGCCTTCGCCTGGATCAGCTGGCCGCACACGGCCTTGAGAAGCGCATGGGTGACCGTTGCGACCCGCAGGGGCCGCAGGCCCCGCTGCGCCCGGATCGTCGGGCCGACGAGCGGGTCGGAGGCGAAGCGGGCGAGAAACCCAGAGTGGTCGTCGTCGACAGCGAGCATGAAGCGAAGGTGGTCTAGCGCCGCCTCGGGCGTGGGGCTCTTCAGCCGCGCGGCGAGCGTCCCGTCCGTCCGCTGCGAGACGTGGGCGACCGCGGGCTCGCCTCCGGCCTCGTAGACGAGCGTGAGGATGCCGTCGCGCCACGCGCGGGTCGCGTCGCTTCGCATCCGCACGGAGTCGGCGAGCGAGTAGGGGCGGACAGGGTGCAGCGACGTCTCGAGCAGCACGGGGCGCGAGGCTACCGGGGAAGGTGGCGAGCCTGTCTTGCCACGCGTCAGACTGTGGCGGTGCGAACCCTCGTCGTCCTCACCCAACCGCCGCTGGCGGAGGGGGGCGCCCCGGGGCGCTGCGCGCTGGGCCTCCTCCGGGGCCTTCGCGGCCACGGTCTCGACGTCCGGGCCCTCGCGGCGCGACAGGCCTTCGCGCTCCCGGGCGACCCCCCGCGCGACTTGCCGGTCGAGGTCGTGGACGTTCCGCCTCGGGAGCCCGGCTGGCGGAGCCGGGTGGAGCGGTTGGGCCGCCCCGGCGGGGAGCTCGCGCGCGGCGCGTTCGCCGAACGGGTGCGGGAGGCGGCGCGCGAGGCCGACGTCGTCCATCTGGAGGAGACCGAGACGGCGTGGTGCGACCTCGGTGTCGGGCGGCCCTCCCTCGTCCACCTCCACTACCTCGTCCGCCGCGATCGGCCCCTCAGGCTTCCGGTCACGCGCGAGGCGCGCCACGCCTTCGAGCTCTCCCTCGCCGAGCGCGCGGCGATCCGGCGGCACCACTTCCTGGTGGCGAGCTCGCCGCTCGTCGCGGGCGCCCTGCGGAAGGCCTCCCCGCGGGCCGAGGTCGTCGTCGCCCCGCTCTCGCTCGACCCGGCTCTGTACGAGCCCGCGCCGCTCGACGGCCCTCCCGCGGCCGGGATCATCGGAACGGCCACCTGGCCGCCGACCGCTGCGGCCATGCGGCGCCTCCGGGCGGACGTCTGGCCGGAGATCCGCCGCCGCGTCCCCGAGGCGACGCTCAGGATCGCGGGGCGCGGCGCCTCGCTTGCGGGCCTCGAAGGCGGCCCGGGGATCGAGCTCACGGGCGAGGTCGACTCCGCCCGCGAGTTCCTGCGCGGGCTCTCGGTGCTCGTCTTTCCCCTGGAGCGCGGGAGCGGCATGAAGGTCAAGGTGCTCGAGGCGATCGCGAGCGGAGTGCCCGTGGTGACGACACCGAGCGGCGCCGAGGGGATTGCGGCGAGCGACGGCGTCGTGGTGGAGACCGAGACGGGCAAGTTGGCCGCCGCCGCGGCGTCCATTCTCGCGGACCCCGAGGAGCGCCGGGCGCGCGGCGAAGCGGCACGCGGAACCTTCGGGCAGCTCTACTCACCCGGCCCCGCGACCGAGCCGCTCCTCGCTCTCTACCAGCGGATGGCCGGCGAGTGAGCGTCGCATCGCTCGTCGACCGCGCGGCTTCTGGCCCCGTGCTCGTCTTCGGCTCGCTACCCCCTGGCGGGCGCGACCTCGATCTCCTGGCGCGACCCAGCGAGGAGCGCACGCTCGCAGCCGCTCTGGTGGAAGCGGGATTTCGCGAGTGGAGCGGGGAGTGGGTGCGCTTTCGCGAGTGCTCGGCCGAGTCGCTCGACCTCGTGCCCACCGGCCGTTGGGGCCTTGCGCCCGGCGAGCTGGACGCGCTCTTCGCCGAGGCGCTTCCGCTCGAGCCCTACCGGCAGCTCGTCCGCCCGAGCCCCGACCACGTCCTCCTCCTCCTCGCGCTCCTGGTCGTCGCGCCCGGCGGCCGGCTGACGCAGAAGCACCTGGACCGCGTGGAACGGGCGCTCGAGGAGGATCCCCGCGCCTGGGCCCGCGCCGCGGGGCGGGCAGCGGCGTGGGGCGTCGCCGACGCGCTGGACGAGCTGCGGGAGGGGGCCCGGGCCGGGGCGCCGCGGCCGGGCCCGACCGCCGCCGGGAGGCGGGTTCCCCGCCGGACGGTCAGCTTCTCGGGTCTTGACGCGTCGGGCAAGAGCTCCCACGCCGAGGCCCTTCATGGGACGCTGGAACGGCTGGGGATCGACTCGGTCGTCGTTTGGTCGCACGTCCAGTGGGACACGATCGAGGGCAACCGGCTGCTCGACCGCCTCAGCGAGCCGGTCAAGCGCGTCCTCCGGCTGGCGAAACGGCGGTCCGCGCCTGTCTCCGTAACCAGCGCTGCGCCTGCCCGGGCGGATCCGGGTCGCGAGCTGCGGCAGCGCAGCCGCCTTGTCTCCGGGATCTGGATCTCCTTCGTCGCCCTGGTGCACGCGCGGGCTCAGAGGCGCGCTCTCGCCCCGCACCTGCGTGCGGGGAGGGTGGTCGTCTGCGATCGCTACACGCTGGACTCGA
>Ga0136614_10001939_pt1 | contig 12613 bp, 15 predicted proteins | sample AntDrymUQ2792106_2_FD_106643 | JGI IMG/M metagenome (GOLD analysis project Ga0136614, IMG submission 106643) | Polar desert sand microbial communities from Dry Valleys, Antarctica - metaG UQ279 (21.06) | ecosystem: Environmental > Terrestrial > Soil > Desert | place: Antarctica: Dry Valley...
AAAGGTTGGATGGTCAGGCACGTTCAATTCGGCGTTCCTGCTGAATCGCTCCGGCAAATCTGGATTTGCCAAAAACTTCATGCCGTAAACAATCGCGTCCGCACCGTTTCCCGCTAGGAGTTTTTCGCCACTTTCTTTCGTCAATCTGCCATTGGCAAAATAAACTCCACCGTAAAGTGGTCGCAAAATGGAATGCCAATTTAGATTTTTGGTCGGGAGCGGCACCCCACGACGAAACGAGTCGCCTTCGCTCTGTTCACAAATTGTCTAGTCGTGTAACCCAATTTGCAGCACAGCGAAGCCATCATCTTGCGGAGCATACCCAAGCTGTTGCCGCGTAGTAACCAAGTCCAGCCTCTTGAAACGATTGTTTGACACTCCATGCACAATCGCAAACTGAATGTCCGGCGTTTCGACACATTGCACTAACAAATGAACAAGGTCTCTTTCGCTGATGAACGCGCTGATGTCTCGCGCCGTATGATCTTGTCCTGCTTCAAACTCAGCAAGATTGCCGATCCTCACTGCGATGCTGGATAAACCTTTGGTGAAGGCGAAATATGAAGCCAAGGCTTCCCCAAAGCATTTGGTTACGCCATACATGTTCTTGGGTCGCACAGGCATGTCGGCTCGGACTTGGACTTCTAGCGGATAGCCTTCAACCGCCTGCGCGCTACTCGCAAAAACTACTCTGCGACATCCTTGATCTTTCGCCGCGCAAAAGATGTTGTAAGCGCCCTTGATGTTGCTTTCCAAAAGCGAATGATAAAAATCCGCATCTGGCGAAGCATCGCCTGCTAAGTGAACGACTGTGTCAATGTCTTGGCAGACACGGTAGCAGTCGTCGAGATCAGCGACATCGAACTGTACAACATCATCTGAAACCAAGTTGCCGACAAGTGGCTCGACAACACGATCAGCTAATCGAACATGGTAATTCGCGCCACAGGTCTGGTAAAAAGCAGTGCCGATTCTTCCTGCCGCTCCCGTTAGTAAGATTCGTTGGAGAGTCATGGCACTTGAATATACGTGATAGCTGTGTGATCCGATAGCAATCTATGGAGAAGCGTAAGCTGCCCAACTATGCGCTGACCTGCAAAACGATTTTGCCGCGCGTGCGCCCACTTTCGGAAAGTTGATGTGCCTTTTTCACTTCCGCGAGCGGCAGCACCGTGGCGACATGCGTTTTCACTTTGCTATCGTCAATCAAGCGGTTGATTTCGGCTAACTGCTTCGCACTCGGCTGGGCTTCGATCATCGCGGCTTTGACGCCGAATTCCTTCGCTTTTTCTTCGGACGGAGGTTGCACTGTTGTTACCAGAAAGCCGCCTTTTTTCAGAGTCTGGAATGCCCGTTCTAAAGTGTCGCCGCCGACCGTATCGAACACGACATCAACCTCTTTGACGAGTTCTTCAAACTTCTGCTCCGTGTAATCAATAAATTCGTCCGCGCCCAGACTTCTGACGAATTCCTCGTTTTTGCCCGAAGCCGTACCCGTGACGAACGCACCTTTTGCTTTGGCAAGTTGGACAGCCATCGAACCGACTCCGCCCGACGCGCCCGTGATCAGAATTCTTTGCCCGCGTTGGAGCTTCGCTTGATCAAACATCGCTTGCCACGAAGTCAACGCGCCGACCGCAATCGCCGCCGCGTTCTCAAAGTCGAGGCGTTCCGGCTTCAGCGCAATTTCATCCGCTTTGGCAATCGTGTATTGGGCATAACCGCCACTGTGTGAGCCGATGTAACCATAGACCCCATCGCCCCGTTTGAAATCTTTGACATCGCTACCGACTTCTTCGATTGTTCCGGCAATTTCGCAACCGAGAATGATAGGAAGTTGTAGCTTGAACATCTCTCCCAAGCCATCGCGGATTTTCCAATCAACCGGATTGACCGCCGAAGCGTGAACCTTCACCAAAACTTCGTCCGCTTTCGGCGCGGGACGCTCGACATCGGTGTAATTCAGAACGCTTTCATCACCGTATTCATTAATTATTACTGCTTTCATTGTTATTGTTTTCTCCCTGTAAATTCAAACTGGAATTATTTGGTTAAGGCCTTGACTAAACCGTCGCTGTCTTCCAGAAACCGATAGCGGATGATCTGATTTTCCCGGACGGTAAAATGCGCCGAAAAAGTTGACTCGAAAACTACTCCCGTACTCAACATCCGCGAAGCCAATTCTCCGGTGGCAACGGCAAAATCGCCGTCAGCCAAAATGTGTTCAATCTCAAATCGAACGGATTCAAGATTGTCTTGCAACACTTGAAAAAATTCTTTTACTTCTTGGCGGTTGTTCCGCTGCCCAAGCCAGGGTGCCAATGTTTCCTCGCCCGCGATAAACCAATCTACATCGTCGGAAAACTGATTGACGATTTTATCCAGATTTTTGGCAGCCAGAGCCGCGTAAAAATCTTCCACCACTTTTTTGGTGTTGTTTGTTAAGTTTGCTATTTCCATATTTGCCATTTTCTCCTTGTAAATTTAATTAGTTTCATCCATTCGACACACCCGATCTTTTCTCTCCTAGATTGTTGTTTTGAAAATCAAAGCTGGCTCATTCCGCCGTCGGCGATTATTTCCGTGCCGAGAATGAAAGACGAATCCGACGAAGCCAGAAACAGCGCGGCTTTGGCAATTTCTTCGGGCTCTCCGAATCTTCCCATAGGGATTTGACTTTTAATGTTTTCGGCAAACTCTTCAAGCTGTTCGGGCGGCAAGCCCAAACGGTCGTAAATCGGAGTTTGGACGGGACCGGGACTGAGCGCGTTGACGCGAATTCCGCGACCGACCAGCTCGGCGGACATGGTTCGGGCAAACGAAATCACCGCCGCTTTGCTCGCCGCGTAAATGCTCGAATTCGGCATCCCGAGATGCGCGTTGATTGATGTATTCAGAACAATCGAAGCATTGTCGTTGAAAAGCGGCAGAGCCTTTTGAATCGTAAAATACGCGCCCTTCAAATTGACGTTCATCTGCAAATCGAAATCGTCTTCGGTGACGGCTTCAAGCGGTTTGAAAATTCCGATTCCGGCGTTGACAAACAGCACGTCAATTTTCCCGAAACGCTCTTTTACAGCCGCGTAAAGTTTGTCAATGTCGCTCAATTTGGCAACGTCCGTCTGAACCGCCAGAACTTCGCCGCCGATTTCTCGTCCGGCTTGCGCCAAAGTTTTTTCATCGCGTCCCGAGATGACGGTTTTCGCTCCTTCGCGGGCGAATTCTTTCGCCGTCGCCAGCCCGATGCCGCTGTTTCCTCCCGTTACTACCGCTACTTTTCCTTCTAATTTATTCATTTTGTTTCTCCTTCCTTCCATTTATCCGCCAACCGTTCCGGCTTTCATTTCATTCTTTTCAAGTCCTCAATCGTTTTGCCCGGTTCAGGACGGCGCTTAAAATCGGGGTCAAAATCAGCTGCGGTAATAATGCCTTCCCGATTAACGACATAACGCGCCGGCATTGGCAAAGTCCATGAATCATCGCCGTTAAAACGCGCTAAATCCGCACCGAAACCCTGATACACTTCCCGCAGATAATCGGGTAACGCGAATCGAACACCGAATTTTTCCGCCGTTTCATTGCCTTCGTCACGCAAAATTTCAAACGTTAGATTGTTTTTCTTCGCCATCTGCCGCAAAAACTCCTCGCGTTGCGGTGAAATGGCAACCAAAGTCGCGCCCAAACTTTCAATTTCCGAAACAACTTCTTGCAGAGCCTCCAGTTCCGCGCTGCAATAGGGTCACCAAACACCGCGATAAAAAGTTACGACCAGATTGCCGTCTTTGAGCAAATCGGTTGAACTTATAATTTCGCCGTTCATATTCGGCAAACTGAATGAAGGCATTTTATCGCCGACCTTCAGAGCCGTTTCCATAATGCCCGATTCGCGCAATTCTGTGGTGGCACGCTGCATTTTTTTCGCAATTTCAGGCGCGAATTTTGTTTTACTTTGTTCGCGCATCGCGCCGAGTTTTTCTTCCAGTAACATATTTCTCCTTTAAGCCGCCACCGCTTGTTCAATGGTTGGATAATCGGTGTAACCTTTCTCGCCCGTCGAATAAAGGGTTGAATCATCTAATTCGTTGAGCCGGGTGTTTTCTCTGAACCTTTCCGGCAAATCGGGATTGGCGATAAACAATTTCCCGTAGACAATTGCGTCGGCTTTATCTTCAGCCAAGAATTTTTCGCCCGATTCTTTGGTAAAACCACCATTGGCAAAATAAACGCCGTTGTAAATCGAGCGCAATTTCTCGTGCCAGTTGATTTGCATCGCCGGCGTTTCTTCAAAACCGATGTGGAGATAACCCAAATTCGTCCCGTTTAATTCCTCAACGATAAACGGATAAAATTCTTCGGCATCGGCATCTTCCATATCGTTGAAAGGAACTGTCGGCGAAAGTTTTACGCCAAGCTTTTCTGCGCCGATTGCATTAGAAATTGCGTCCACGACTTCAAACAAAAAACGGGCGCGGTTCTCGAACGCACCGCCATATTCGTCGGAGCGAAGATTTGTGTTTGTTCCCAAAAATTGATGCACCAGATAACCGTTTGCCGCGTGCAACTCAACTCCGTCAAAACCCACCGCAATTGCATTTTTCGCCGCGTTAGCAAAATCTTTGACGGTTTGTTTGATTTCTTCAATCGTCATTTCGCGCGGCTCCACAAAATCTTTCATTCCTTCGTCGGTGAAATTTTGCCCGCTCGCCTTAACGGCGGAAGGCGCGAGCGGCTGCGCGTCTTTCGGCAGAAAATCCGGCAGAGCAATGCGTCCGGTATGAAAAATTTGCAGAAAAATCTTTCCATTCTCGGCGTGAACCGCAGCGGTCACTTTACGCCAGCCTTCAACCTGCTCGACCGTATAAATTCCCGGTGTGCGAACATAACCTTTTGCCATTGGTGAAATGTTGGTCGCTTCCGTAATAATCAAACCAGCCGAAGCGCGTTGTCGGTAATATTCCGCAACGATTTCAGATTGAACGCCCGCATCGTCAGCGCGGCTTCTCGTCATCGGTGACATTATGATTCTGTTTTTCAGTTCTAAATTTCCAATTTTTAAGTTGTCAAAAAGTTTCGTCATTTTAATTTCTCCCTCGGATTGTGTTTTTATACTTTTGCCTTAAGCCGGTGCCAAAACGCTTTCATCACCGTATTCTTCAATCTTTACTGCTTTCATAATTTTATTTTCCTCGAACCACCTTGATTTCGAGGATTCTTCAATGCACCTCTACGATTTGAAATTCCAGCCACTCGGCGAGCGGCAACGTCTCGACGTGCTTCAGCACGGCGGCGGCATCCGTCTCGCGGAAATACAGGAATCCGCGCCACGGTTCGGCTTGCGGCAGTCCCAGATGGACCGCCAGCAAAAAACCGAGGCGCTTCAATTCCGCCAATCGCTCCGTTTCCAGCGGAATAAGCGATTTTAATTTTTCGTCCACCGGCTTGCTTCGCGTGAGCATGACCATGAAGCGTTTTTTTTCGTCCTCGCCCCAATTGGGAAAATCACTCAAAGGCGGCAGCACTTGCGGAGGTTCTGCGCCGATGTTTTTCAGCCGCTCTGTCAGCGAGTCCAGATACTTATCGCGCTCTTCCGGCGTGATGTGTGCAGGAGTCCATGCGACGAACGGCGACAGCGGCAGGAATCCGCAGAACCAAAACACGCCCTGCTGCACGGGCGCAAGAACCGTGGCGAGCGGTGGATTCACGCCTTTGTCGCCATAGGTGACCGAACCGTTGCCGGTGGTCATGATGACCATCGCGCGCTTCTGCGAGTTGCCCAATCTGGTCTCGTAGATTCTTCCCCCGCCATAGATGCGACCACTAACAAAGACGCGGTCCACCCAGCCCTTCAGAATGGCAGGCATTCCGAACCACCAGAGCGGAAAGCTGAAAATCAGCAGGTCGCACGCTTCCAGTCGTTTCACTTCACTCTCTATTTCCGGCGCGAAGCTGTCGGTTTCGGAAGCGTAGTCTTCTTCTGCCTCCTGCTTGAGGTAGTTCGGGTCTTTGGCGGTTTGGAAATTCCGCCGGTCGGACACCGGGTTGAACCTTTCTGCGTAAAGGTCGGCGAACTCAACGCTGTGTCCCTCCGCCTTCAGCGTTTGTTCCGCGTGCCGCGCCAGTGCGCTGGAAAAACTTTTCGGTTCGTGGTGGGCGTGAACAATGAGTATTTTCATATTGTTTTTCCTTATTTTTTGTTTTGGCTTTAGTATTTTTCCCTTTGTAAATTTTATTAGTTTGTTTCATCAATTCAACACGGTGGATACTCCGCAACGATTTCAGACTCATCACCTAAACTTTCAAATCGCTTTTTATTGCCCCAAGAATATCGTTTGTTTTAGGTTGCCAACCCAAATCCCGCCGCGCTTTCAATGCCCGAACCCGACTATTTGAACCGAGCGAAAAAACCGCCGCTCCGCGTCCAAATGCTTCGACAGCCTCATTTTCCGTCCAGCTTTCAACCGGAAGATTCAGTATTTGTCCGATTTCTTCGCTGATTGCTTTCAACTCCTGCTCACCGTTTTCCGCAAAGAAAAAATCTCCTGCCTGAGCTTTTTCAAGTGCCAGCAAATACAAATTTACAAGGTCATCAATGTGAACATTTGACCAGACATTTAATCCTCGTCCGATGTAACGCGCCACGCCATCTTTTTTAGCTTGTTTGATTAACATCGGAATTTGAATACTATGAGATTTATAACCACTTCCAGTTCCGTAAATCATCGTCGGACAAATGACAATTGAACGAATGCCCTGTTTAGCTGAATCTCTGACCAAGGAATCAATTGCCACGCGAGAAACTTTTTCTTCGTGTGGCTTAAGTTCCATCGTTTCGTCGAAAACTTTCTCGCTAAATTCACCACCGGAGGCATCGGCAACGATACTTGAACCACTCGTGTGAATAAAAGTTTTGTTTGAACCACGGATAGCGGATAGAATCACTTCGACAACTTCTCGATTATCTGCATCTGCCGCATTAACGATTATGTCGGAGTTCTGCGCCGCTTGGCTTAGAGTTGCAAGGTCTGACAAACTACCTTTTATTGGTTCGATGCCTTGCTTTTTCAGAAACTCGACTTTTTCATCGTCGCGCACCAAACCTGCTACTTGATGTCCACTTTCAACTAATGCTTTTGCAATACTTCCGCCGATAAAACCGGTAACACCGGTTATAAATATTTTCATTTTTCCCCTTGTGGATTTGTTTGTTTCACTCATTCGACATCTGACATCGCTTTAAATAATTAATTTTCCGCCGACGTGAAGTTCAATCCGGCAATTCCGGCGACGATTACCAAAATACACAAAATTCTCGGCAAATCCCTCGGCTCGTCAAACAGATACATTCCGATGACGGTTGTGCCGATCACTCCGATTCCGGTCCAGGCTGCGTAAGCCGTTCCGATTGGTAAATCTTTTAACGAATGCGAGAGAATCACCACGCTCGCCGTTGCCGCCACAATCGTCAGAATGCTCGGAACGAGCCGCGTAAACCCCTCGGTGTATTTCATTCCGATGGCAAAAGCGATTTCAAAAATTCCCGCGATAACGAGATATATCCAAGCCATTTTTCCTCCTCAGTCGTTTTGTTTAGTCAATTATTCGATTAACGGCTGACCGATTTTACTTGTTGCGCCGATTACTAAGTACCGTGCGCCGTAATTACGCAGCTCGTTCTTGCTCTTCTGATGCCGGCGCGAATTTAGCCAGCATCTTGGCTTTGGTGTATGTCCAGCGCACTGGCTTCGGGTGCTCATTGATCTCATCAAAATAACTCATCAAAGTTTGTTGCAAGACGAAGACGCTTGGAAAATCATTTGGCACCAAGACATCGCGCTGCACTTTACTGAAGATGATTTCAACTTGATCCAACCAACTCGCGCGAGGCGCGGCAGCCAATAGATTCGCCCTTCAAACTTCAATTCCATACTCGCGATCCAATTTCCCAGTTGCTTCGGTGCGTGCGTCAACCCATTGTCGAGGATCATGTGCAAGACTTTCGTTCCCGCACAATGTGGACTCTCGAATAACTTCATCAGGAAGTGTTAACAATATCTTCCCATTTGAACTTCATTCGGAGCCCTCTACCTTCTCGAATGCGCGACATTCGGTCTCTCCTGAATTGAACTCCTCCGCCAATGCGGGGTGCATATTTTGTGGCTGCATGACCGTCACAAGTCGCCCATCCCTTCGCGTAGTGACTTACCCCTCAAGCGTTGGTTCCGCCATCGACGTTGAGGCAGGCACCGGTGATGTTGGCGGAGTCTGGGCTCGCGAGGAAGGCGACCAGTGCCGCAACTTCTTCTGTTTTGCCGTATCGGTCCAAGGCGGTCATTTGCTTCTGGACGCCTGCCAATTCACCGTCAGCCTGATTCATGTCGGTGTCAATCGGCCCCGGCTGCACGCAGTTGACGGTGATCCCGCGCGGTCCCAGATCGCGGGCCCAACCGCGCGTCAAGCCGGCCACCGCAGCTTTGCTCGCTCCGTACAGTGCGCCGCCGGGGAAAGGCATGCGGTCGCCGTTGATGCTGCCGATGTTGATGATCCGTCCGCCTTCGCCCATACGCTTCGCCGCCTCGCGCGCGGCTAGAAACACCGCGCGCACATTCAGCTCAAACGTCTCGTCGAAATCCTCAGCAGTAGACTCTTCAAGCGACTTGAGAGCGAACATTCCGGCGTTATTCACGAGGATGTCCAACCGGCCGAAGGTTTCGAGCGTCTCATCGAACAATCGCTTGATTTGCTCCGGGTCGCGCATGTTTGCCTGGACGCTTTTCGCTTCACCACCTTTGGCACTGATGCTCTGGACCACTTCATTAGCGCGCCCTTCGCTATGGCTGTAGTTGATGATGACGTGGGCGCCATCGGCCGCTAATCGTTTACCGATGGCGGCGCCGATGCCCCGCGATGCACCCGTGATGATGGCAACTTTTCCCTGCAAATTTTTCATGACTTGTTCCTCCAAAGTAAGTTATCCCGCCAAGCTAATTGTGATTGAATCCAACGGCTCTTGAAGAATCGGCAACGTACGAAAATTTCCGCACGATGAAATGTCCGAACTCTCGCGCTCGTCGGCTCATCAAGCCAGCCGCTCAACTCAGTGTTGCGCCTTTGCCAAACTATTCAAGTTACGATAGCGAAGCTTTCTTTTTCTCGATCAGCCGCGCGAGCAATTCTTTTGAGGTCGCGCCGCCCACGCGCTCCTCTTCCTTGCCTTCACGGAAAAAGTTTTAGCGTCGGGATGCCCTTGATGCCGTACCTTTGCGCCACACCGGGGCTATCATCCACGTTCAGCTTCACGACGCGCGCATTTCCGGCATACTGCTCCGCCAACGCATCGACAGTGGGCGACATCATCCGGCACGGCGCGCACCACTCCGCTCAGAAACCAACCAGCACCGGCTGGTCAGACCCTAAAACCTCTGGCTCGAAGTTGCTGTCGCTCACCTCTGACCTTTTCGCTCAGCATCATCGCTGCTTTTTTTCTCTACTTCTTTCGCACCCATTCGTTAGCTTGTGTTCTCAAGCGGCTTCTGTGAACAAACCCTTGAACGCAAGAGCAGCCTCCGCTTCAGCATTCTTTTTCTGTCGCAGTTCGCCGATCCAATTCGTGATCGTTGCGACCGCATCAAGCGGCATTGTTTGCTTCCTCCGATTGGCTACTTCTGGCCTCTCGGCGACGCGTGATTGCTCTTGCCGCAAGTCACGTTCGACACGCTTGATGACTCTGATTCCGTTATTTGTCTGCATGATCTTTACCAGTCGGTTCTTAATCGTCAATCAGCTAATCGCCCGCGCCGCTCCGGTCACTCTGTTCCGACCGAGCAGGCGGCTGAACCAATGCGGCACGCGGCCTTCTCTCGCCAGCGCCGCCAACTTCTCGGCACGCGTCAAACGGTCGGCGAGCAACTTGCGGTACTCGTGTACGCACGGCTGGCAGCTTTCGTCTTCGCCCCGCCATTCAGGATGCGCGGTGCGGATCGAAGCAAGGATGGGCTTTTCCATCCGGTCGTGGAGTGCGCGGTCCGTCAGCATGCGCCCGCACAACAGACAACACTGGAGTCCCGCTTTCAGTTCGATGAATTCATTCATGATGTGCGATCCTCAAAATTTAGATTGAGCAAATTTAACATCTTAGACACATACGCAATTATCTATATACGGCGTGCAAGATAGCCATCACATTCAAGGCTAAGCTTATTCTGTACGCCGTTTATTTCCCGACTTAGACTTTTGCGGTCGGTTCGCCGTGACACGGATGCGATGTTGTAGTTGCGTGATGTACTCAGCCAAAACTTCGGGACGTGCCCGTAAGAGTTTGAACTGTCCATCTTGGCGCGTCTCTACCAGACCGGCGTCCACCAAATCTTTCAAGTGGTGCGAGATGGTCGCCTGCGCGACGGGAAATAGCTCGACGACCTCGCCGCAGCACATCTCCGCGCCAGCCGCGATCACTTCTAAAATCTCGAAGCGGCGCGGATCGGCTAAAGCCTTCGCAATACGTTGGAACTGAATCGCATTCATTACAGGTATATATACAACTATCTATATGTCTTGTCAACCACAACAGAGCTGTCGCGGACTGCCACTAACTTCAAAACATTTCGTTACTGTGAAAGATGAGCGCAGGGTCCAGCCCGCATCAATCTCGTTTTTGCGATTATTGTTCTAACCTTGAGGGAAATAAAATCTTCAACGAGCATTCTGCTATGCCGGTCGCGATTCTTCGTTCAAAACAGGCATTCAAGTTCAACCAAGCGGCACGAGAAAGCCTCGCCCTCCAAACCTGTAGACGCGATCTGGCTGTGACGGTGTTCGATCTCCGTTCAGCGTCCAATATGCGTGCTGCCTGCGACTGCCCCAGTTGCCCCCAACTCCGGCTCGGACTCCGAGCCCGCGCCTACGCGCAGCAGCAGGACCACGACGAGGCCAGTCACGACGACGGCGCTGGTTACGGCGATCAGTTGCAGCCCGTGGGCGAATGCCTCGCGGGCCATGACGAGCAGCTCGGCACCGAGTTGGTCGGGCAGCCGCTCGGCCGCCGCCAAGGCGCCACCGAGCGTGCTCCGCGCGGCCTCTGCCACCTCGGGCGGGACACCGTCCAGGACAACATCGGCCATCGCGCGGCGATACACGGCGGTCCCGATGCTGCCGAGGATCGCGATGCCGAGCGCTCCGCCGAACTCGGTGCCGGTCTCCGAGATCGCCGACGCCGCCCCGGCCCGCTCGGGCGGGGCGGTCCCAACGACCATGTCGGTTGACAGGATGTACACCGGAGCCAGACCCAGCGAGTAGATGACGGACCCGGTCACGAGCACCGCGAGTCCGGAGGCCCCATCGACTTGGGTGAGCACCAGGAAGCCGACAGCCGCGAGTGCCAAGCCGGCAGGCACCACGAACGCCGGACGAACGCGGCGCGCAATCACTGGGGTCACCATGGAGCCGACCATGAACCCGACGGAGGAGGGCACTGTCCACAGGCCTGCCTGCAACGGCGACAGTCCGAGCACCAATTGCAGGTACTGCGCGATGAAGAGATAGGTTCCGAACAGAACAACGAAAGCGAGCATGTTCGTAGCCACTGACGCGCTGAAGGCGTGCGCCTGGAAGAGCCGGAGGTCAATCAACGGTTCGGCCAGCGTTCGCTGCCTGCGCACGAACACGATGCCGATGGCCAAGCCTGCCACAATGGACAGGGCGGGCAGCCACCCCGGGCCGTCTTCGGCGAGCCGCTTGATCCCGTAGATCGCCCCCAACACGGCGATCAGCGACAGGGCTGCGCTGGTCAGGTCGAAGCGGCCCGCCCCAGGATCCCGAAACTCGGGCAGCAGCACCGGCCCCAGCACCAGCAGCAGCATCATCGCGGGCACGCCGAGCAGAAACACCGAGCCCCACCAGAATTGTTCAAGCAGCAATCCACCGAGCAGCGGACCGAGTACCCCGCCGACCGTGAAGCTGGTCGTCCAGACGGCAATGGCAACCGTGCGCTGTCCCGAGTCGTGAAACATGTTCCGGATGAGGGAGAGCGTGGATGGCATCAGGGTCGCCCCAGCGATCCCGAGCACCGCGCGGGTCGCGATCAGCATCCCGGCGCTGGTCGAGAACGCGGCGAGTACCGAGGCGACGCCGAACGCGGCGGCGCCGGTCAGTAGCAGCCGGCGGCGGCCGATCCTGTCGCCGAGTGTGCCCATGGTGATCAGCGACCCCGCGATCATGAAGCCATAGATGTCCACGATCCACAGCAGTTGGGAACTGCTAGGCTTGAGGTCCGCGCTGAGCGCCGGCACCGCCAGGTACAGCACGGTCAGGTCCATCGAGACGAGCAGGCATGGAAGGGCGAGCACGGCGAGCCCGAGCCACTCGCGTCGCCCCGCTCGGGGTGGTGCGGTTCGCTGCGCGTCGCACTCGGCGAGCATGCTCATCGCTTTTCCTCCTACTGCGACGGGGGCAAAGCTGGCGGCTTCCTGATCAGCTCGATCAGGCTCGAAAGATCGGCACCGCCATTGCCCGCGGCACTCCCCGCTTCATCAGGTCCTGCATCGGCGCAATCAACTCGGTACTGACGCCTTGCGCCTGGCTCGCTTCGATCAGGTTGACATACGCCACCGCCTGCATG
>Ga0136614_10001940_pt1 | contig 12612 bp, 3 predicted proteins | sample AntDrymUQ2792106_2_FD_106643 | JGI IMG/M metagenome (GOLD analysis project Ga0136614, IMG submission 106643) | Polar desert sand microbial communities from Dry Valleys, Antarctica - metaG UQ279 (21.06) | ecosystem: Environmental > Terrestrial > Soil > Desert | place: Antarctica: Dry Valley...
ACTCTAAAAAATGTGCTCCCGCTTTGCCGAAAGGCCGGTGACGCGTGGGCAGAGTTCTTTGCTAGCCGGCAGACATTCAAGCTTGGGGTAAATAGCCCGTGAGCAGCGCCAGATGATTTAGCGTGTGGGTTCGGTCATAAAGTGAAATTGGCCTATTACTGGAATCAATAACTTACGAGGATGATCCGGTCATTATATAAAAAATTTTTCGGGCATAACGTGAAATTTTCCTACAGTTTTCGGGCATAACTTGAAATTTCCTCACCGCTTATTCATCGCCAGAATCCCAGTGGCGTTCAGTCAATTGGGGACGTTGTCCACCTTTGTGCAAGTCGCTGCTAGATCAATCCGCCCGTCCGTTTCCACTCTCCTCAGTTGTCAGAAAAACTCCCATGCCATCCCAAGTCTGTTGCATCGGCTGTCATTGACATTGGTTCTGTAGCGGAACTGTTTGCCAATGCTCGTGTGTCTTCTTAGTAGCTGTAACCGAGTTCAATAGTCTCCGCAGGACAAGAAATCAAGTAAGTTTTGTTGACGAGAGGTTCGATTACGACGGTCAGTCAATCGTTTAGAAGACAAAAGTTGGTCCAGCTACGCGCCAATGGCACAAACGCTCATGGCATCACTCCAAACCGCGCTGCCGATCGTCTCGTCGAAGATCGCCTGCGATCTACGTTGAAGCCGGCGGGAGATCGATGATTTGATCGAACGCGAGTCCACTTGACCCTTCGCCGCGACCAGTTTGCTTGCGAACACCCAGCCATACCCAGGCGCGGCCATCTCGCCAACGCGTGCGACGAAAATTCTGCGTCACCTCGATTCCCGCGCGCGACACTTCTTCTTCGTGAAGAAAGTAAGGAGCCTGCTGTGCTTGATCGAGTCCAGCACGTAGCAACGATGTGCGCGGTTCAACCGGCCGTTTCACTGGATCACCATCTACGATTCGCAACATCGCTGCTCTCTGAAGTTGAGTTTCACGATTGTCGTTGGGCACGTGAACTGAAATCATCGGAATCCAGTTTTCGGGAACCGAGCTCATCACCTTGTAGCGAATCTTCGCGCCGGGAGCAGGCGCGATCGGTTCGGGTGCGTGGCCTAATCTGCGTTCAGATTCACGCAAAAAGAACGCGAGTGTTTCATTGGCAGCTTCTCGTCCTCGTTTAGGTTCACCGGAGGGCAGCGCGACTGTTCTTTCCACGCCCCACACCATGTTTGCGATTTCGTCTCGCGCAAACATGATCTCCTCGAGCGGTTGACCGTCGAGAACCTGCTGAGCGGAGGGCGGAATCACTAAACTCAGATCTGCTGTTTCGAGAGCCTTTCCCTTCGTTGAATGAAGGAACATGGCCCACCGCTGCCAATCGTCATCGATGCCGCGCCCAGCGGCTTCAATCCAGGTGCGTTCGCCAAAAACACTCGTAACAGCGATCCCACGAACGTTAACAACTGATCCGGCTGGTACGCTGAACGGCACGAGGAACCAATCGTTTGCGTAGATTAGACCGAACTCGATCAGCAGTAACTTAGCGAGGTCGGTCGTATCGGGCTTGATGTCACCGAAGTTTGTGCGACTGTCTTCGAAGGCCCACCATCGGGTGTTTGGCATTCCGTTGAACGTCACGGGAGTTGGCAGCATCGTCAGTGTAGTGGCTTTGGGTGGTTCGGGATTTTCGGCTGGCTCGCCAAGTGAATTGCGAGACTGATCGACGTCCAGGTTGTACCAGTCGATTCTTCCGTGAAAGTATTCTTCAGCGACGAAAACTTTTTCGGTCTGAGTTTGTGGGGCCGACAAGGAAAACTGATATTCAAGCCGATCAGGCAACCAGGCGGATGACGCGCCCGGTTGATAAAAAAGCTTTTCGAACCATCTAACAAACTTCGTTCCCAGTTCATTCGCCTGTGATTCCAGACCTGCTAATGCGTTGATGCCATCGGCCGCAGCGCCGCCGGAGGTTAAATGCAGGTAAAGCCTAACTCCATCCATTCTGCGTCCGCCCGCGACAGCAGCGGCGAAGTTGGACCACGCTTCAGGGTGTGCGCAGGTTGGGACATCGCTCGCCTGTAAAGGATCAGGAACATGGATCTGATAGTTATCGATAAACTCGGTTGCCGCGGTGGATGCGAGCGGAGTGATCAGTTTGAGCCAATGACGTCCGGCGAGTAGACGAATATCGAGCGCGACTTCGTGCCGTTGCAGAACGAGGGGGATCGGCATCTGCTCAACCTGTGCTTCCAAAGGGATCGTGTTATCAAATTGTTCGGCTGGTCCATTGCCGCTTTGATAGTTGCTGAATGCGGTCGTCTCTAACTTTACTTTCGTGAAAACGGGTGAACCCGCGTCGTCTCCCTCAAACTCACCGACTTGCCATTGTCGGGTCAGCATCCAGAGTGCGTCGCGCACCTCCGCTCGTAGCGCACGATTAAAATCATCTGCTCTGGGTCTTCCCTCAAGTCGATTCCAAAACGTAATTCCAGGCACCCGCTTTGTGGCGATTACGTTTGCGAGATCCGCTGTAATTAGTCTTGCTGGTGTCATGGTTCCATTACCTGTTCGACTTTGTTGTTGAGCGCCAGGTTTGCCGCGATCGTCAACTGCGCCACCTGAGATGCCATGATCGTAGCTGGTAGAAAAGGCGCGTATGCAGTTCGATCGATAAAGCTTGGTTCGATGGCCCTGAGTTTTGCGAGGTCCAAAGTTTCATTTAACGCATCGACCAGATCGTCCCATTGCCACGAACCGCGAAATTCAGTCGGCGTCACTAACAACATTGTCTGTGGGGCTTCGCAGTTGGGTCGATCGTGGTGAAAGGTGATTCCAGTGTCGACGTCGGGTAGCGGAATTGTTTCGGTCCATTCGTCGAGCAACATCCCGCACTGGCGCGCCGTCTTGTTGAAGTCAACAGCAAAGTGCGCCGTGTAGAGCAGACGATCCCGATCGAGTTTTTGTGCTTTTGGAAATTCCAGACCGAGCCAACGATCGCCAGGGATAAACGGCAGTTGAATCGCGTCCAGCTGTGGTTCTGGCCGGCCCAAACTGCCGGCAAACATTACGGTCTGTTCCCAGCTATGCATTTTCTCGCGCACGCGAGCCACCCCGTACAACCACGTGTCGACACAAAAATCGTCTGCCAGCATGTTCGGATCTTCGGGGTTAATGAGATGATCGAATAGTTCACGGGAACGACTCAGCGCGAGTGCGTTCTCAAGCTCATCGCCTTGCGATGAAGAGAGTGAGAACTCTGGAAAGATGCGGAAGTCAGGACCAAGCAGCACCTTTGCCGCATCCTCCAGCAGCTTGACAGCATTCGCCGCGTCTACAGCGTCAGCATGCTTGTCGAAAAGATCCTGAGACTCCGAGAGCCGGCGATCCAGTTCTGTGATTACAGCCGTAGTGACGGCGAGAGCGTCTTCTGTAAGAAGAATCATCTCCTTCTCGTGACCAGCTACTGAAAATTCGACGGCATCGAAGTCAGTTACAGGCAAAAACGTTTTCACTTCATCTAACAGATCTGAGGGCTTCAGCAACGTCGTGTCTTTCAAGTTACGGAAGTCGTTGTGTTTGGCTTGGAACGGCGGAAGCTTCACAGTGAGCAAGTCGTTACGATATGCGTCGGGATCAGTCTGAGCTGGATTGGCAGTGACAGTGGAGATGGCGCGCTCGGCTGTGGTTAATAACAGCAGATGCTCGTCCACACTCGCCCCATTCGGTAAAGCAAGTTCATCGTCCATTGCGCCATTGAACTCTGCGATCTTCTTGTCCCAACGTGTTACGAGATCGTCAGCCTGTTTTAAGATGGCCGCAAAGACCGGTCTTCTGAAGTCATAAGCAAACCCCCATCCAGCCTGCGCCACACTGAACGTGGCGGCTCGCGAAAGCCGATCCACAACATCATCGACGTACTGGTCAACATCAGACAGGATCTCATCGCGGCGATTCTCGAGATCTGAAAGCGGACGTTCCAAACGTGTCTGGAATGTCGCGAGATCTGCACGCAAGTTTTCCATTGCGGTTCGAACAATCAGCAGCCGTTGTGGATCGACGAATGGTTGTAGATCTTGAGCGGTTTTGGCTTCGTTGGAGAGTGTGAGATCTGTCGCGCGCAACGCGCGTGATCGTGTGACCAGCCGCCGTACGTGTCGCGTCAACGGTAGCAACTCAAACACGGAAAATGAAGTTGTCTTTTGAAGATAACTAATCGCGACTGGTTCGTCTGGTCGGGCACCGAAAGTCTGCATGACGTGCCGAACGATTCGGTCGTCGAGTTCTGCCATTGCCTGTTCGTTTCGGTCCGGGACCAGCAGGACGAGGTCAGCAGGTTGCAGTTCGAGATCACGCAAGGTAACACCTCGAGACGTTTGCGCGCCTGTGTCAGCCCTGCGGAACGTCACGACGCAACTCACGTCGCCGAGCGGCGGCAAAATAGACGAGAGCCAGTTGTTGAGCGCGGGTTCCGCCTGGGCGCGTGGCGTCATTCCGAGTCCGGAAGTGGGCGAGACATTCGGATTTGCTCCTGCTTCAAGATGCAATGCGACTCGATGTGTCAGTCCGATGCCTTGGAAAGATGTGCGAACGATATCCGGTTCGGGTGGAAAATTACCGCGAGCGGATGCGTCATAATTTGCTGCCACACGGTCATAGTTTCCGAGCACGGCCTGGTAAACGCCTTCCGCGAGGGTGAGATCAGCGACTGCGTCGTGCGCCTCGAGCAGCCGGTCAACCTCCAGATTTATTGCGTCGGCCTCGATCTGATTTTGAATCGGCGGCAAGTCATTTCTGCCGAATGGGTATGTGTTATTGCCGGTCGCTTTGATCTGCTCGACCAGCGCGAGACCATCCATGACGTTGCGTGCTTCGATCGATTCGATCGACACGCCTTCAGGAGGTTTGGTTGAGAGCAGATGGTCTCCGCGCAGCGGAAACGCGCGCCGGAGATCGAGAATGAATTTGTCGACTTCAGCGAGGTTGTGCCGATCGTGCAGACCGCGTTCAAACTGGTAGCCAAGCAAGTCAGCCAGGCCCTGTCCCGAGCGTATTCCTTCCAACAAAGCGAGCGCGGTGCGAACGCGTTCGGAAGTGAGATTGACGCTCATGGTTTGGCGGTTTTGTTCGCTTGCATTCGAGATGAAGCCATTGCGAAGCACGGCCGCGGCCACCCCATGATTCAACGAGGGCGCGTGGACAAACCCCTGGTTTGTTGGATCACGCATCAGTGGAGTTTGATCAGGGGAAGCAAAGTCTCTACTCAGTTGTGGATCTTCGAGCGTAACCGGAGTTAGCACCTTGTTCTCGGGGCGCAGGTTTTCGAGCCAGGCAAAACCGCCGAGATAAATGCCTTCGCGCGCGCGGGAAGCGCCGCGATGCCGGACGTTGCGCATCAGGCTTAGTTGATAATTGACGATACCGAGCAGCCACGAATCGAGACGATAGGAACAGCAATCGACATGATCGGAAAAGGCTCGTTCCAAACGTGCAGTCGGTTCCGACTTCAATCGTTCCAATGCTGCTAGCTGATCGCGTAGAAAAGACGTAAAGGTAAGTGACGAGAGTTGCGAGGCAATGAACTGGTGAAGTAGTTGTGTTTGGCTGCCGGTAATAGCCGGAACTACTTCGTAAAGTGGCTGGTAACGGCTTTCACTCAGTTGCGCGTTTTCACGGATGTGCAGGAATTCCTGGTCGATGCGAGCCTTCTGCGCGGCTTCAGCGGTAAAGATTCCCGTGTCCACACGCAGGCGAATTCCCACGTCGTCGTAGCCGAGTTGCAGCGCATGTCGCAGCAATAAATAAAGGAGCGCCGTTGGCAGCTTGTCATCTTTGAAACCGTCTTGTCTGTAAAGCGCGTCGAGTGATGTGTTAGCAGCATCAATCAACCATTGAATATAGTTTTGATCTGTTTCGGTGTACGGACGGATCTGTTCCGTATCTGAAAGCGGCTGGTCATCGACCACTCCGCCTTTGAGCACAAAGTGGCTTCCCGAAAAGATCTTGTCGAGAATCAGTGGTTTTACGTTTTCAGGGACACCAAATCTTTGAAGTAGCTGCTGCGACGCGGCGCGCTGGGCAGCGAGCGCCAGGGCCGCAAAAAAACCTCCCAGGCCATCCAGGTTCAGACGATTGAAAACAGTCCTCAAGCTCTCGGCGTAACGTTGCGACCACTCGACCGAACCCGGATGCAGTCCGATGATGTCGAGCAGGACCTTGTGCGGATCGTCAGACTTTCCCACGAACGACACATCGGTGAGCATCGCACGCCAGTCAGTTGCAATCGACAACAGAATCGGATACAGGCGGCGCAGATAATTGCGCAACGGATCCTGAATGATCGGCGGCAGGAAAATCGTTCCGGGGGTGTCCGTTTGTACAGGCTGTTCGAGCCAACGCATTTGCGAGAACTTAGTCGCCGGCAGAATCCCGTACGGCTGTTCGCCTATGCGAATAGCGGGTACGGTGCCGGCTCCGATCACAAAGTAATTAAAGAATTCACGAGTTTGATCGATGGCGTTTCTCGAGAAGACGCCTGCCATCATCGATTCCATCCAATACCCCATCGTAGCGGGCCACAACGCAATGTTCATCGCGCGTCCGCAACGCTGATCGGTCGCATCGGAGTTATGAGTGTTTTCTAATACTGCGGGATTGATGCCGAGATACTCCGCAAGCCACTGCCCATCGCGTTTGTTCAGCCAGTCAACGTCAGGAACAAAAAGAGGAGCCTTCTGGTCCTTGAAACTCTGATCGACGTCATCCTGCCGATCAAATCCAGCGGAAGTCTCCTCGGTATTATTGGTCGGCGTTCCCTGCGTAACGAGCGCAAAGCCTTTTCGCGAAAACGAGTGGTTCTTGATCAGCGATTCCAGTACGGCCTTTCCCGTTTCTGCACTTTCGCTCGAACGAAGGCCAACAACCAGGACCCGATCGAATCCACCTCGAGCCTGAGTTGCGTCGAGATCGATTCGAAATCCCATTCCGACTGCTACAGCTTGATCGAAATCTGTAATCCATTTCAGTTCTTCAGGAACGACCAGATTTCCGGCGTCGTCGACGTGCAATTGATCTTCTTTTGGAGCTGTAGGATCTGGACCAACGAACAACCGCGAGGGTACCGGATTGCCGACCTGAACGACGGTTGCATTACCGCCTTGATATCCAATGAAGACAAATCGATCGGGAGGTGTTTTTAACTGTGGCGCGTGTGACCACGCGACCTGCTTAGTCTCTATTGGATCAAAAATCAGAGTTGCAACGCCTACGTTCACGGCGGCTTTGCTCAATCCACCCTGGGGAACGTCCGCAAAGTTTGCAGGTTGATAGTTTGAAATGATCTCGCTCGCTCTTTCGGCGCCGACTTGTTGTTCGAGCGCGGCCTGCGCAGCTTTGATCTGTTCACTATCACCATCGGCAAGCCAAACAGATCGCCAGAAGACTGACGCCGCTGTTTCTTCAGCGGGAGCAAGCGGTGTGTCGGTGGCAATTACGAGAATGATGTCTTCAGGACGTGGCTTGGCCGGTTTTGATCCGGCATTCGCCGGCTTGAATTGAGAGACAATCCATGCAGCACGACCCGCACCATGGCCGTTTACGAGAACACTCCAGGCGCCTCGTTCCTGATCTTCAATGCCACCGGCTTTCCAGACTCCTGTCCAGTAGCCGCGGGCGTTTGTCACTTCTGTTTCAGTTAGCGTGGGCTCAAATGAATCGATCCAACAATCGTCCGGATAAACGCGAACCCAGAGCTGTGACGTTTGTCCGCCAGTGTCCGGATTGATGAATGACTTGAACCGCGTTTCCAATCGGACCGGCATTAGAAGGATGGGAGTGTTGTCGTTGAACTGTGTGATTGCACGACGCGGATCCGTGAACTGTGAGAAATCGATCAAGACTTCTGCTTCACGGGTCCCCGCGCCGGCGAAAGTTGTGCGGTCGCGCGCGAGTTGATCCTGTGCACGCTCACGCTCGGCGCGGAGTTGTTCGCGCTGAGCCCGGTGGTCCTCGTTGTCAGAATTGAAGACACGATCGAGTTCACGTTCGCGCTCAGCAATTCGGCGCAGTAGTTCGCGTGTTTTTACCTGCGCGGTGTTCGCCGCGTCACGCTCGTCGCGCGCGCGTTGTAACTGCTCACGAAGGTCATCAAATTCAGCCATGGCTCAAATCATTTCGGTAACATCTCGCTCGCATGCACCGCCACCAGAACCGGCGCTTGCCAGAGAATGTAAGCGAGTTCAGCAGAGCTCATGTCGTGACTCCACGCCACGTTTTTATCGTCAATATGCTGAACAAGCTTTTCCTCATCCTCAACGCCTGGTGCGACGAGTGGATACGCGGGTTGCGAGGTAGCTATCTGGATAAAAGCGCCCGTGGGATCTGGTTGCACTTCCGGCCACGAGAGATCGTTCCAAACGCTGCGTGTTGGTTGTTGATTGCTGTCGAGTCCGAATCGCGGCTCACCGGGTCGTTCCTTAATTACAAAAAACCATCCCGGATCGTCAGTTGGATTTGCACCTGTACCGCCTTTCGCTTCTTTGACCGTCAAATCGAAACCGAAGAAGTAGATGTCAGGATCGACCTTGGCTTCGTAAAGTGGAGTCAGCACTTTCTCGCGCGGTGGATTCGCTTCTTCCGCTGGAGTTAATCCAACGAGGCGCCGCTCAACCGTATTGTCTATCGGGCCTGAGCGGTCGCACGGATGCTTATCACGATCGGCGGCGACAGTTTGTTCGCGTTGCCAGCACGCACGATGTGCATAGATCACCGCGGTGGGGTAGCGCTTCAAGAGTTCGCCACGTATGACCAGTACCAGCTCATCCTCACTCGCACCACCTGCGTCGCGATGATCGTGACTGCCGAGTTCAGAATCCTTTTCCCACTTGTGCAGCGGTGGAATGTCTCGCAGTTTTTCTCTTAATTCTTCGTTATTCAGATTGCCCGCGTTGAAGAAACTGCGAACGTCCCAGAACTGCCGGAACGAACTGCCGCGCTGATCGGTCGGATACTCGCGCCACAGCAACTCACGAGCAAACTCGTGATTCAACCCGACCATGTACGATTCAATGAACCGCTGATTAACCTCGAGCAAAGTGATGCTGTTGGCTTCGATCAAATTGATGTTGGGCAGGAACAGCTCCGACGACTTCTTGCTGAGTGGTTCATACATCGGCTGGTCGATTACCGGGTAGGCCATCGGTTCGACGAAAGTCTGTGTGGGCGTCTGTTCTACGTCGACGATGATGTGCGGCGGAATAAACACACCACTGAGTACACGCCTGGGGATCGTCTTGCGCGGCTCGACTGCTTCAATAGCGCTACTTGCTACCAGGTTCAGCCGGAGTGCTGCTTTCTCAGGAACCTTGCCTACACTTGCGCTCGCGTTTGCGAAACTGAAGCTTTCGCGAAGAGCAACTTTGAAGCGTGTTGCTTCGACACTATCACTTCCACCTCGTCGCGGAACAAAACCACCATCAGGTTCAGAGATCACGAAATCCGAAACAGGCGGCATTTGATCGATCGCTTCAGGAGACTGTTTTGTTTCGTCGAGGGCGTCCGCCGCACGAAGAGTATTACTCCAGTTTGAGAGCCGGCGATAGATGAAGAGGCCCGCCGCCACGATTGCGATCGACAAGATCACGAGCAACGGTAATAAGACGAACAGAAAAGCGGCGAGCAGCACGGATAGAATTAAGACGAGCAATGGAAAGTTCGGATAGCGGCGCAGTAAGTCGGCAAGCGCGCGTGGTATGTCATCCGTCTTGATCGACTTGACAGCATCACTGCTCGTGAAAACGCCTGTGGGTGCAACCTTCGGTGGCGCGGCGCTGACCTTCCCTTCATTGACTAGCTGTAATAGCTGATCGGGTTTCCTCGCATCGTCGAATGGCAGCGATTGAAGCAAACGCCCGCGCGGTCTCACGATGCGTCGCAACGCGGAGGATGCCATCGGAGGCTGTACTAGACTCAATCGCATTGCGTTTTGCACCGTCGATCCATCGACAACTACTCGCTTCTTTAAGGGCGACATTATCAGCAGCCCTTTTTGTTGACTCACCTCGAACATCGGCTTCAGATGTCTCGCATACCATATATCGCTGACGAGTAATGCGAACTGACCTAAACGGATACGACGTTGCGCTTCAAGCACCTTGCCGACTTGTTCCCAGGCCGCGTCCATGTACTGTTCCTGGTTGTCCTGGATCACGCGTGTTCCGAACCCCGCCGCCACGCGAAATCGCGGATCCAGATTGAGACGATGAATCCAGTTTTCGGCGGGCGTGATCGGAGTGCCGTTGCTTTCTGCAAGAACTCGGCTCGTAAGAGCGTGCCAGCGTCCGTAGAGCGGCGGCGTAATGATCGGATCGGGATGACCGGCGGCGAGAAGTTCATCAGGAAGGTTTATTAGCCCGGCCAGATCCTCTTGCAGTGGTCTCGGAAAGGGAACATCCCACGTCTCGTACTTGTCCGGCGGCACCGGTGGATCTGGAGAAGGAGGTCTGAGCGCGCCACCCAGTTTCAGAATTCCTTCCAGCTCAGGTTTGTCTAAGCCATCGACGTCAGAACCCGGATCCAGAACATCCATCTCTCTTGTGCCCACGCGCGGGTCAACAGGCTTGGGTACGAGTAACCGCACCAGAGTCTCAAAGTCTCCCGTTGTAGCAGTGCGGAAAAACCAGCGATGGTAATAAGGAAAGCTCTGGCCCAGCGGACGCGCTCCCGGATCCCACGCAGACATCGTCGCGCTGATATCTCCCAATTCGAGATTGAGACCGGCGCGTCTGCCCGCTTCAAACACGGGAACGAGAAAAGCGTGATAGGCAGTGTTCTCAGCGAGCTTGCGCGGACAGACAAGACGCGAATAAGCGTGATCGGGATTGTTACGGAGCAGGGCCTCGAGCTTTGGAATCACTGCGGCCATGTCTCGCGAAACAAACTCCGCATTATTCGCAGCCAGACTCTGATTGACATGCACGTGTGCCCAGGCCCACAACTCATCAGCACGAGGAAACGCATTCAGATCTCCGACATCGATATAAGGCAAAGGAGCGCCACTCACGCTCTTGCCGTCAGTAAACTCGTCTTCTCTGAGAACAATGAGCGCGAGCCACGGTCGCAGCCGGCCTTTGCTCAGGTCAGGCGCCGCCGGCGTGTATCGCCACGGAAAGTCTTCATCATAGAATTCTATGTGGGCCAGGTAGTTTGGTTCGAAGTTTGTGATCCAGTCGCGCGGGTCGGTGCGAACGATCGCACGTTTGTCGATGCCTACGATATCGCCTGGTCCAAAGAGTGAGATTTTCCGCGTGATGGGGACGCTTTCAATGCCGGTGGTAAGCTTGTCGCCACGCACCTCGAGCTGAATGTCAACGCTCGCCCGCAACTTCACTCCGGGCGCAAAGTCGCTCGTCTTGATCTCGTTTGCCAGTCCCTGCCGTAGCCACGGCAAGAACGAATAGGTGCCTTGATCGCTCATGCGGCTCTCTCGAAACTTGGTATGACGTGAAGTTCGTTTGCCAGCGCCGCGTTTGCCGCCAGCTTGCCATTAAGGTATTCGCGCGCACTTGCTTCACTGTGAAATGAAACAGCATCCGCTGCGAAGGCCGTGTTGTTTGACTGAAATGCGACTGTGTAAGTCTCAGCCTGGACGGAGATCTTCGCCGCGAATGGTTGTAACTGCGACTTGGTAGCAAAGGAAATCTCGGAACGCGCGACTGCATTGCGTGCGAGAAAGAAGTTGAACAGGGAACCAAAATACCCGCGAAAGCGTTGCTTGAAACGCTTGAAGTTCTTATCGATGATTATTTCTTCATAACGAACAATACGTTTCACCATTACGCTCGAACGAAGCGCACCATCCGCTGCTGAGAGGTTGAGTCCTGATTTTTCGCGAGCAAAGGCAGGCTTCGAGAGCTTGTCGGAATCAGAAAAATTCTGGAACTGCGCGGGCGCAAATTGTTCGAATGCATCCGCGGCCGCGCTGAGCCCGCCGCCAGTGATGACAACGGAGAGTCGATTGACGTCGCGCGGTGTTTGACTGCCGACTTTGTCGAGTTTTATTCCGAGGGGTAGTGCGCGTTGGGAAATCTGTAGCACGCCGACTGGATGAAGAATCAGATCGGCCTCCCCGGCAGTCATCTTCCGAACTGATACCAAAAGATTGTTTGACTGAGGCAGTAACGCGCGCCAGTTTTCTGCTTTATTGATCTCACCCAAAAGGATCGGCAGGACTGCGATCGGCGGAAGTACAGTAAAGACACTCTCGCCCCAGGTTTCTTCGAAGTCAACGTCGATGCCCCAGAAGAGCAGGGAAATGGAGCCGTGACCTTTGATGTGGTATGGCGAGGGGCCGTCGAGCGTTCCTCGTATCCTTACTGAGAAGAATCCGACGCCGAACACCTTGACGGAGAGCGACGCCGAGATTTCGAAGATGAAGAAAAACGGCGAGAACTGAAAGAGGGCATCAAACGCTAGATGGCCCTGCACGTTAAGATCGTCAAGACCAAAAAACGCTTCGACACGCGCGCCGAACTGAGCAGTGTTTGAAGTGACTGCGAAGTATCCTTCAATCCGGAGTTTCGCGCCTGGCTTGTTAAGCAGGCTAATCGATATTCGTTTCGGACTGGGAAAAGGAA
>Ga0136614_10001941_pt1 | contig 12609 bp, 7 predicted proteins | sample AntDrymUQ2792106_2_FD_106643 | JGI IMG/M metagenome (GOLD analysis project Ga0136614, IMG submission 106643) | Polar desert sand microbial communities from Dry Valleys, Antarctica - metaG UQ279 (21.06) | ecosystem: Environmental > Terrestrial > Soil > Desert | place: Antarctica: Dry Valley...
CTTCGCGATTCCTTTCTATTTGGCTCATCCGCGATTGGTTAAACTTGAGCGCGCGCAGATGCTCGAAGTTGAAGGCGGCACTGAGAGGGAATGTCTCCGCATTATGCGGCATGAAGCGGGCCACGCCATAGATAATGCGTTTCACCTGCATGGCAGAAAACGCTATCGTGAACTGTTCGGCTCGTTCAGGAATCCTTATCCCGATTGGTATAAGCCCGAGCCTAACAGCCGCGACTACGTCCTGCATCTTCCGGCATGGTACGCTCAGGCGCATCCCGCCGAAGACTTCGCGGAGACCTTTGCCGTCTGGCTCGCGCCCGGCTCGCGTTGGAGAAGGCAATACATGGGCTGGCCCGCGCTTAAAAAATTAAAGTACCTCGACGAAGTGATGACGGAAATCGCAGGAAAGTCCCCCACTAATAAATCGCGCGTCAAAGCCGAAGACTTGCCGGAGATTGAAACGACTCTGCGTGAGCATTACCGCAACAAGAAGAAGCATTACGCTTTTCAGTGGCCGCCCAACTACGACCGCGATCTGCTCCGCATCTTCTCCTCCGAGCCGCGTCACGAATCCTCTCCAAGCGCCGTCAGTTTTCTCAGGCGTCAACGCCGCGCGCTCTGCTACGAAGTCGCGGAAGGAACCGGAGTACACAACTACGCCATTGATCAGAAACTCGCGCACATGATTAATCGCTGCCGCGAGCTGAACCTGCGTCTGAGCCTGACGCCGGAGCATACGAGGCAGAAGACGCTCGTGCTGTTGACGGTTCAGACTATGAACGGGCTTCATTCCGGCTATCACAGGATCGCGTTGTGAGATCAAAAATCAAAAGAAAGCTGCGCGTCATCGTGCTGGTGCAAACCGGCTTGATCCCGCCGGACAGCTTAGACGGTGTGGAGAACAAAGAGAAAGAGCTTTGGCGAACCGAATACGACGTGGTCTCCACCTTACGCGAGATGGGGCACGAGGTCTGGCCCGTCGAAGTGCGAGACGACCTCGGCGTGATTCGGGAAGCCATCGAAGAGCGCCAGCCCCACGTGGCTTTCAACCTGCTCGAAGAGTTCGACAGCTATCCCCTCTTCGATCAACACGTGGTCAGCTATCTTGAATTGAAGAAGCAGAAATATACGGGATGCAATCCGCTCGGATTGACGCTGACGCACGACAAGACTTTGACGAAGAAGATTCTCGCTTATCACCGCATCCACGTGCCGCGCTTCGCCCTCTTCAGGCTGGGGCGCAAAGTCCGGCGGCCTACACGCTTGAGGTTCCCGCTGTTCGTCAAATAGGTGAGCGACGAAGGCTCGGTCGGAATCGCTCAGGCGTCAATTGTGCGGGACGACGAAAAGCTGCAGGAGCGCGTGGAGTTCATCCACCGTCAGAATCAGACGCCTGCGCTGGCCGAAGAATATATCGAGGGGCGTGAGATCTACGTCGGCGTGATCGGGAACGAGAATCTACAGGCTTACACGCCGTGGGAGTTGGTGATGAACAACCTGCCCGAAGGCGCGCAAAATATCGCAACCGGCAAAGCCAAATGGGACATCGAGTATCAAAAGCGGATCGGCCTCGCCACGCAGCCGGCCAAGCTTGATTCTCAGTTAATAAAAGAGTTTCAGCGTCTTTCAAAACGCATCTACCGGATACTTGGTCTGAGCGGGTATGCGCGGATTGATTATCGGTTCACACAGGATGGCCGCATGTATGTCCTCGAAGTGAATCCCAATCCTCAGATCGCGCACAACGAAGACTTCGCCGACTCCGCGCAGCACTGCGGCGTGAAGTATCGAGCCTTGCTGCAAAAGCTGATGACGCTGGGGATGAGTTATGACCCGATGCGATAATCAAGAGATTCCACGGCCAGTATTCGTCTGGGACGGGCGCAGCAAGGCCACATCAGAGTCCTGTTCGCAATGCCGAGGTCAGGGGTTCGCTCCCCTCTGATCCATCAGTAGGTTACTGAAATCTTTTTCCGCTTCGGTTGGTGAGGAAAAAATCCAATAGCAAGCTCAAGCTTGAACTCTAAACTTCTTTTCCATTGCAATTCGGTATTAGACGATCTGCGATGCCCCAGACATTCCAATCATGGCGGCAGAAGATGGGTTGAATGTATTATGCTGGAGCGGAAGGGAGATGAATCGCGTGAGTCGCTTCGTGCGCTGCATCCGCCGGTGTGTGGAAAACTGCTAATCTTTACCAGCCGTTGTTGGCGTTGAAGGAGTTTACAGAGATGAAGAGCTTGAGCCTGAAGGCCGTGTTGAGTGGGGTGATATTGCTCGGGTGCTTGACTGTGCCGGTCGCGGCGCAGTCGGGGGGTGACTGGCCGCAGTGGCGCGGGCCGAACCGCGACGGCGTGTCAAAGGAGACGGGACTGCTTAAACAGTGGCCCGACGGGGGGCCGCCGCTGGCTTGGAAGACCACGAGCGCCGGGCGCGGCTACTCTTCGCTCGCCGTCGCCAGCGGGCGCATCTACACGATGGGACTGCGCGGAGACCGCGAGTACGTCGTCGCGTTCGAGGCGGCGACCGGCAAGGAGGTGTGGGCGACGCCGCACGGCAGCGCCTTCAGGAACGACCGTGGGGACGGCCCGCGCGGTACGCCCACGGTCGAAGGGAATCGGCTCTACGCGCTGGGCGGCAACGGCGATCTGTCGTGCCTCGACGCGGACACGGGCCGGAGCGTCTGGACGTTGAACGTCCTACAGAAGTTCGGCGGCTCGAACATCACGTGGGGCATTAGCGAGTCGCCGCTCGTGGTCGGAGAGAAGATGCTGGTCAATGCGGGCGGCCCCGGCGCTGCCGTCGTGGCGCTCAATAAAAAGGACGGGTCTCTCATTTGGAAGAGTCAGAGCGACAAGGCCGGCTACTCCTCCGCCATCCTGTTGGAGGCGGGGGGGACCAAGCAGGTCGTCTTCTTCACCTCGCGGCGCGCGCTGGGACTCGACCTGGGCGACGGGCGGCTGCTGTGGGAGTACGAGCGCGCTGCCAACAACGTCGCCAACGCCGCCACGCCGGTCGCGCGCGGCAATCGCGTCTTCATCTCTTCGGACTACGGGACGGGAGCCGGCCTCGTCGAGATCAAGGCCGGCGAGAAGGGCGCGGTGACGGCGCAGGAAGTCTATTTCACCAAAGACATGCGGAACCATCACAGCAGCTCGATTCTCGTCGGCGATCACCTCTACGGCTTCTCCGGCGGCATCCTGACGGCGATGCGTTTCGACACCGGCGAGATCGCGTGGCGTGACCGGAGCGTGGGCAAGGGATCGTTGGTTTACGCCGACGGACACCTTTACTGCCTGAGCGAGAACGGCGTGGTCGGGCTGGTGGAGGCCACGCCGGCGGCTTACCGTGAGAAGGGACGCTTCAGTATCCCGCAGGACTCGCTGCACACTTGGACACATCCGGTCGTCGCCGGCGGTCGCCTGTACCTCCGCGACCAAAACATGATCTATGCTTTCGACGTCCGGCAGAAAAAATAGTCGGGGGTATTTCGCGGCTGCTCTGCTTAGTTGCGCTGCCGTCTCGGACTACCCGAATGGTTAGAATCGTTTGCCTCAGCGACACGCACTCAAGGCACGAACAGATCACCGTGCCTGACGGCGACATCCTCATCCACGCGGGCGATGCGACGATGATCGGCGACATTGACGAGATTGCAGACTTTGATCATTGGCTCGGCACGCTGCCGCACCAGCATAAGCTCATCATTGCCGGCAATCACGACTGGCTCTTTCAGACCCGTCCGCATCTCGCGCGCTCGCTGATTACTAATGCCGTCTATCTGCAAGACAGTTTTGTTGAATGTGAAGGGTTGAAAATCTATGGCTCGCCGTGGCAGCCGTGGTTCATGGACTGGGCTTTCAACCTTCCGCGTGGGCGCGCTCTTGAAGAAAAGTGGGAACTCATCCCGGCTAATACTGATGTGCTGATCACACACGGCCCGCCCTTCGGGATACTTGATGAAGCGCCGAGAGGTGAGAACGTCGGATGCGAGGCGTTAGCCGAAGCGGTCTGGTGGGTGAAGCCACAGCTTCATGTCTTCGGACACATTCACAGCGCCTATGGTTCAGGCGAGAGGCTGGGCATTAAGTTTGCAAATGCCGCGAGCTGCGACGAGGCGTATCGCCCTGTCAATTCGCCGTTGGTTTTTGATCTGTCTCCACGCCGCAAGGGGTGAACCTGCGCGCCGTCGCTCCGGTTGATGAAATGCTGGCCCGCGCCCGCGCCCGCGCCCTCACGAGCAGCATCGTGACGCCATCGAAGCCCCCGTTCCATAAACAAAAAACGCTCTATTCATGCGTGCCGACCTGTTTGCGGATGGTGTTCGCCGCGTTCAGCCGCCGTCGAGCGGCTGTTTCTATTTGCGGACGGAGCCGATCAAGCGTTGACGTTAGGATGAGCAAATTTTTGACGTACAGTGTGCGGTAAAATTATCCGGGTGACATCCGCAGCTCTCGCACGGATTTTACACAAAGATTACAACTGCTTTGCAACACTCCCGTTCCATCCATCCGTTAAATTGCGCTGCCTGTTGATTTTCCGACTTTCTTCAAATAGGCACAGCTTGAGTTGCGACAAGAGGCGTTAAGGATTTTAACGTCTCCAGCGCCTTCAGTCAGATTTCCAATATTTCATGTTAGAGCGTTACTCGTCATATGGTGTCGTGTGCGAGAGGGTTACTTACGTCTGAACCATGATACCTGCGTTTTGTATTATTCTCGTCTTCTTACGATCCTTTCCGCTGAACGAAGACAAAAAGTCTGCTCAACGAGTTTTGCCTACCCAGTGAAGATTCCTCATAGATAGCCTGTACTGACGACCACAGGCTCCTCTCCGGCGTCGGATTGTATGCTCCGCGCCATCACTACAGATCATTGTCGCTCTGGGCGACCGAAGCGAGTCGAGGGCCGCGCCCTGTGGGCGGTGGCCGCCGATTCTTGTGTGCCTTTCTATCTTTTATCAAGGAGATTTTAATGCTGACTGTTCCCCGAAATTTCTTGGCAAGCTGCCCCGACAACTTGCTTCTCCCACGGCTGCACCGGCTGGTTCGCGGCCTAGCTCTACTGCTCTTATTGAGCGCTTTCCCTGTTACTGCGGAGGCGGTGACGCTGTACGTCTCGGCAGGGGGTAATTTCCAAGCGGCATTGAACGCCGCGCAGCCCGGTGACACCATCGTGCTGGAGGCCGGCGCGACTTTCGTTGGTCCCTTCACCCTGCCCTTCAAGCCCGGCACGAACACCGACGCCGACTACATCACCATCACTTCGTCGCGCGCTGCCGAATTGTCCGCCGCGGATGCACGCATCACGCCGGCCTTTGCACATTTGCTGCCGAAGCTCGTCACGCCCGGACGCGGCGATTGGGTCTTGCAGACTGCGCCGCGCGCGCATCATTACCGACTCGTCGGCATCGAGTTCGGATTGGCGACGCCGGATGCGCTGGCCTATGACCTCATTCATCTCGGCGACGGTTCGCGGCGGCAGTCGGATTATGCGGACGTGCCGCACCACTTGGTCATTGACCGTTGTTACATTCACGGCAATGCCACGATGGACTTAAAGCGCGGCATCGCTTTGAACTCGGCCCACACCGAGATTCTCAATTCTTATATCTCCGATTTCCACGTCACAGGCCAAGAAGCCCAAGCCATCGCCGGTTGGAACGGCCCCGGCCCGTTCAAAATTATCAATAACTACCTCGAAGGCGCGGGCGAGAACTTGATCTTCGGCGGCTCGCAAGGCGGCCTTGCCAATCTCATTCCTTCAGACATCGAGATTCGCCGTAACCACTTCTACAAGCCCGTAGGGTGGCGCGCGCAGAGATGGACGGTCAAGAACATTCTGGAATTGAAGAATGCGCGGCGGGTGGTTATCGATGGCAACCTCTTCGAGAATAACTGGGTCAACGCGCAGTCGGGTTACGCCATCCTCTTCACCCCGCGTCCGAACGACAGTGGCCCGGCGGCAGTCGTCGAAGATGTTGAGTTCACCAACAACATCGTCCGCAACACTGCCGCCGGCCTTAGTCTCCACGGTCAGGATTATCTCTACACGGCGGGGCAGACCGAGCGGCGGCTGCATCGTGTGCGGATCGCCAATAATTTGTTCACCGGCATCGACGGGGCGGCGTGGGGCGGCGGACACGGTAGCTTCCTGCTGTTGGCGGGGGCGACCGATGCCGTGACGGTCGAACACAACACGGTCGTCCAGACGGGCAGCGCAGCGCTGGTCGGCCCGCCAACGCACACCGGCTTCTCGTTCCGGCACAACATCGTGCGGCACAATGAATACGGCATCAAGGGCGATGGCTTGAATCCGGGCAACTCGACGTTGGAGGGACTCTTTACCGCGCCGCAAGTGTTGGGCAACGCCTTGATTGGAGTGGGGCCGCCGCCCTTCGGGCCGTTCTACGAGCCGCTCAGATGGTATCCATCAGGCAATCACTTTCCGCGCACCGAAGCGGAGATCGGCTTCGTGGATGCGGCGGGCGGGGATTATCGCTTGCGCGAGGACAGTCCCTACAAACGTGCTGGGTCAGTCGGCCAAGACTTGGGTTGCGACTTCGCACAACTAGCGGCAGCGCAGGCCGGAGGAGTGGCGAGACCGTTGCCGACACCCACATCGACGCCCACATCGACGCCCACACCGACACCCACACCCACGCCGACGCCGCTGCCAACACCAATCTCGACACCGCAGCTCAACGGTTATCACGACGCGGCTGACTGCAATGTGATCGCAGGCTGGGCGTGGAATGCCAACAACCCGCATACGCCGACGAGCGTGGACATTTATGCCGATGGACAGTTGATCGGCACGGTCGCGGCCAATCAATTCCGGCAGGACTTACTCGACGCCGGGATCGGCAATGGTTGGCACAGCTTCACGCTACAGACGCCGGCGATTCTCCGAGACGGTCAGCCGCATTTAATTAACGTCCGCTTCGCTGGCACGCCGACTGATCTCAACACGACACACAAAACACTCGCTTGCAACGCGGAATCGACGTCGACAACCGAGCTTTCGGCGGGGCAACCAAATGATGATTTCAGTGACGACAGGCAAAACGTGACAAAGCAGAACCAAGCGCCGCTTAACGAAAGTGGTGCGGCTTGGGGTCCGCGGCTCGCCGTGCGCGAACTGAACGCGGGATTTGAAATTATGCCGTTGGCGAGCGGCGGGATGGATAACAACGGTTTGTGGCTTGCCGGTTGGGACATGACCACCAGCGACTCGCTGGAATGGCGCTTACTAACACCGCAACTCTTTAAGTTGCGGTGTTAGTAGATTGAAATACTTCGACGAAGAGTGGCAGGCCACATTGGTTGCCACTCTTCGTCGGCAGTAATTTTGGCTTGCGGCCCTCCCGCCATATAGGGACTCTGTGCCTTCGCTTGTTGGCGCTTGCCTCCCTCTTCGTTTGACCTGTCAGGCAACCTATCGTCCGAATTTGCACATCACTTGCCACAACACGGCTGCTCTCCCTCTTGCCAAAGCGCGTGCCGGTCTGGTAAACGTCCGCTAGTAATCGATGCGTCGCTTGATTCTGAATGTCTGGGAGAATGAAATCATGAAGAAAAGATTTGTCACGCCGTTGCTGGCCGCCACGCTCGTCCTCGGCTTGGGTTTGACGGCACTCGCCGACACGATCCGCTTGCGCGACGGTTCGGTGATTCGCGGAGAGATCGTCGGTTTCAAAGATCAGCAGTTCACTGTCTTGATCGGGGCGGGAGCGCGCGGGCGGCGCAGCCGCATCACGCTCTACATGGAAGATGTCGAGTCCATCGAGTTTGACGGCGCGACGGGCGGCGACCGGGCCGGCAGCGCCAACGATGTGACAGACATGAATGACAACACCGCTGCAAGCGGGCGTGACACTTCTCCCGCTGTGCGCCCCACGCCTGCCGACTCGCGGACTTCGACCGGCAGCATTCCCAACCGCACTTCGACACCGACAGGTTCGTCCGGTTCGAGCGCTGCGCCTGCTTTCTTTCCCGTTCGCGTCCGCGTCCGCGCCGACAACACAGCCAATGGTTGGAACGACAGCGGGTTGATGGTGCGGAAAGGCCAACGCCTCCGCATCTCCGCGACGGGCCGCGTCTCGCTCGGCGGCGGCATCTACGCGACGCCCACCGGCATCCGCCAACCCGACGCCGACAAGCTGATGCGGAACGAAGCGACGGGCGCGCTGATCGCCGTGATCGGCGATGACAACGATGATTTCATCTACGTCGGCGACCGCACCGAGATTATCGCCAAGCGCGACGGGCGGCTCTTCCTCGGCGTCAACGAGGGCAACCTCAGCGACAACTCCGGCGCGTTCGATGTGACCGTCGAGGCCGAAGCCGTCGCAGGCAACTGAAGTTAGGAGGCAGGAGCAGGAGGCAGGGCAAGGCAGCAGTCAAAACGGGTTCAATCTTAGCCGCCATCCTGCCTTCTCACTTATTGCTTCCTGCCCCTGCCTCCTGCTCCTGCCTCCTGCTCCTGTCTGTTGACATCTAACCTCTGCCTTGAAGCATCCTATTTCTTGACCCGGTACAAATCGGAACTTATAGTGCGGTCATCGCAATTTTTTTTGGCTGTTCCCGCCTGCCGTATCGGAAGAGGTGAAGCGCATCATGATTTTTAAGAACTCTCTCAGCCGCCGTCTCATTGCCGGCGTCGTGGCGTTTTTGTTCGCGGCGGCGAGCGTGCCGGTGCAATTCTCGGCCTTCGCACAGTCGCGGCGGCAACCGCCGACCGCGCCGCAGAAGAAGAATCAACGCCCCGGCGAAGAGAAGAAACAGGACGGCGAGCAGCCGCAGGAAGAGCCTTTGCCGGCTGACATTCTCAAGACACCGCAGGATGAGGTCATCAAAGTCGCCGCCAATCTCGTCAACATTGAGACGGTCGTCTATCACAAAAAAACCGGGCAGATCGTCACCGGCTTGACGAAAGAGAATTTCGCGATCTTCGAGGACGACGTGCAACAACCGATCACTAACTTCTCGACGCCCGACGCGCCGATCACGGTCGCAATGGTTTTAGAATACAGCCGTCTGACGGAAGCGATTGGCGGCAGCCGCTTCGAGCCGGGCCGTTATGAAGTGATTCGCCCGCTGGCGCTGTTCCTGTCACGCTTCGTCAGGCCGGAAACTGATTTCGTCTCGGTCACCGCCTACGACATGCGGCCCACGCCGCTAACGGACTTCACCAACGATCCGCGACGGCTCAATGAAGTTATCAATCTCCTGCTCAGAAATCGTCCCGCATCAAGTGAGGCTAATTTGTTCGACGCGCTGAAGCTGACGCTCGTGGGCGGGCGCGGCGATTCGGTCGTCTTGGAAGACAGCAAAGAAGCGAAGGCCGAATATGCCGGGCTGTCGGAATTGCAGGGCCGCCGACGCGCGCTCTTCCTAATCTCTTCCGGCATCGATACTTTCAGCAAGATCAACTACGACGACGCGCGCAAGATCGCGCAAAATTCCGGCGTGCCGATTTATATCATCGGGACGGGTAATCTCTTTTTCAAACGGTTCGAGGACCGGCTAGGGCCGCTCGACTCTCTCACCGGCTTCCCCGGACGAATGTCTTTCCTGCAAGCGCAGAACGCGCTCCGCACTTTTGCCAAAGAGACCGGCGGCGCGTATTTCCCCGTCACCTTCGAGGGCGAACTGAACACCGTGTTGAGTTCGATCACCGGCCTAATGCGAAGCCAATACAGCCTCGGCTACAATCCCGGCGAACGCCGCGACGGCAAGCGGCACGAGATCGAAGTCAAAGTCGATGTCGATGGCGACGGCCAATACGACGACAAACTCTACGAAGTCAACCACCGCAAGTATTACCTCGCGCCGAAGGCATAAACGCCAGTCCAATGTCCAATGTCCAAAGTCGGAAAACAATGTTCTTGACTTTGGACATTGGACTTTGGACTTTGGGTTAGACGAGTCCGTAAATCCGTATCCTAAATTCGTCATTAAAAGCGTGAATGTCGGGGCGGCGGCCTGAGAAGAGACGCGCTTGGCGCAGCAGGAGTGGCAAACCGCCGGGCGTGAGTTGGAGGCCGTAGGCGGGGTTGTTGAAGATGGCGGCGATCTGTGGATTGAGCCGTTGGGGAATGCCGTAGCGGATCGCTTTGAGGCAGGCAGGCGCGAAGCCGTTGGTGCGGCGCGCGTTGATGATCTCGATGGAATTATCGAAGACGAGCAAGCGCGTCGGCTGCTCGCGCAAAGCGTGATCACGATGGACGAGCGCATTGGCGATGGCTTCCTCGATGGCAGCGCGTTGATAATTAGCGCGGGCAGTAATTGGTGACGCGGCTTCGTCGCTGTTCTCTTCGCCTGTGTGTTTTAAGCGCGGGCGCGTGTCCCACAGATCGCAGTAGCGTGTGACGAAGCGCAGCGCCGATTCGTAGAGCGTGTGCAGGTTGCCGCGCAGTTGGACGCGCTCGATTTCGGAAGCCTGCGAGATGTCGCCGGAATAACGAACGGCGGTGACGCCTGCGCGCGGCAACAGTTCCGCGACGCGCTCATCACGCCCGAAGAGCAACAACGCCGCGACCGTCGGCACGCACTCGCCTGTGTTGCCCGCCGCCAACAGTAAATCGCGCTTCAACACGTCGCCGGTCGGATAGTCCTTCGCCAAAGTCTGTTCGTCGAAAGCGTCGCCCGCGAACTCGCGTAGGTAACTCCACAAATGCGCCTCGTCGATGTCGGCGTCACTGGTCCCCGTCAAACACACGTTTTCATATCGCAGCGGACGCGCTTCGTCCAAGAGCGCGGACAATTCTTCGCGCGAGGCTTCCCTTTTTTCCGCGCCGATGCGGACGTAATAACGCCCGTCGCGCGTCTGGTACGGACGCCGTTTGCCGTCCACGTCGAGCGCCACGATCCGTCGCCCGTTGTCGAACGCCACCAATTCAATGTATGGCATCAACGGCGGCACGATCTCTTCGCGGCAGATGCGCGCCAACTCGTCGCGCACGCCTTCCGCGTCATCGACGCCTTCGACGCGCATGTTGTCGTTGACACCGAAAACAATCAGACCGCCGCCCGTGTTGGCGAGCGCCGTGATGCCTTGCGCGATCTTTTCCGGGTTTGAGAGTTTAACTTTGAGTTCGAGGAACGTGTCTTCGCCGCCGCGCACGAGGCGCATCAACTCGGAGCGGGAAGTCTGAAGTGCGGGTGTGGAGAGATACTCCAGAAATGAGCGTTCGCTGGCGGGTTCGTGCCGCTGGCTGTTGCGAAATTTTCTGCGTGCCATTTGTGTCTGGACGGGGCCGCTGTCTCTCCCGCCCGGATGCGCCGCACGCTAAGTTACTAACTTCAAGAAAAACATTAGACAGGATTAACAAGATTGACAGGACAAACAGCCAGAGCCATCCGGCACTCTTCTTTTCTTGCTTTCCTGTTCATCCTGTTAATCCTGTCTAATGTTTTTTCTTGAATGCTATAGACGAGGAGCGCACCTCTGGATTCAAGATAAATTTTCAAGCGCCGTGTCCCGCCGCAAACGACAATTGAGTTGAGCCGCACTCTCATCAATCGTCGTCGCGCCCGGTCACGGTCTCAAGAATATCAAGCTCGCGCCGGGCCAGCGCCCGTCCCTGAAAATTGATCAGTAAAACGTAAGACGCGACGGCGACGGCGGCGAACGCCGCGAGTATAACATAGACGATCACGCGGCTCTCTGTCCGGTAGCCGGCCCACACGGAGAGCGCGGGCGGCACGACGAGCGCGACCAATACCGGCAACAACAGCAAGCCTGTCATCCCCGACGCATTCAAACGCCGCCCGAACTGCAAGCGCTTTGGGAATCTCATCGACAGCCAATTGCCGACGAGCGTGAAAGCCGCCGCGTAGATCACGAAACAGAGCGTCGCAAACAAAAGCGTCTGCCGCGTCAGATCGCCGTAGAGCAGTCCGTTGAAAACCATCACTAACACTGCCACGAAGAAAGTCACGATCAGCACGGCGAGATTCTTCCCTAACAAAATTGTCCGCCGCTCGACGGGCGACAGGACGAGCGTTCGCATCCCGCCGCTCTCGAACGCGAACAAATTGCCCGACACCGCCGACATGATCATAAAAACGTAGAGCAGGCTCAACGCCGCGCGGCTGCCTTCCATGTATGGCGCGAACTCTTGGAACCAACTCAATGACTCACCGCCGCTGCGCCGCCTGCCGATCAAACTGAAGGAGAGCGTCAAGACGAGCGGCATCAAGGCCATCACGCGCAGTTGCGCGTTCCGCCGCGCGTAGCGCAACTCTTTCTCGACGATGCTCGACAATTGCGGCGAGGCGAACGGCAGGGACCAACCCGCGAGCGCCGCGCGCATCTCCTTCTGCCGGCGCGCTCCGCTGGCCTCGCTCGTCTCCCGCTTGCCGCTTGCGTGGCCGCTACTCGCCAGCGAGCGTTTTGCGATCCAGTAAGCCAACAGAATCGCCGCCGCCGCGTATGTGAGCAACAACGCAACAGCGAACCAGAAATCGCTTTCGTCGCCCGTCAACGCGAGAGCCGCTGCGCCCGGCGGCGTCCAGCGCAGCACGGTAGGAAAACTTTGCGCGCCTTCCAGTAGCCGCTCGCTCTGCCCAAACAAAACGCCGGTGAAGGCCGCCGCCGCACCGAC
>Ga0136614_10001942_pt1 | contig 12608 bp, 8 predicted proteins | sample AntDrymUQ2792106_2_FD_106643 | JGI IMG/M metagenome (GOLD analysis project Ga0136614, IMG submission 106643) | Polar desert sand microbial communities from Dry Valleys, Antarctica - metaG UQ279 (21.06) | ecosystem: Environmental > Terrestrial > Soil > Desert | place: Antarctica: Dry Valley...
AGCCTCGAGAAACGAAACGCGCCCGCGGAGTCGGTCAACAGCCGGGTCGTCGAGCCCTCGAGCATTACCTGCGCACCGCTCACCCCGCCGCCAATCGAATCCCGCACCATACCGTGGAGGGCCCCGAAGGACTGCGCGGTACTGATCGCGGGAACCAGCAGCGCCCCGAGCAGGATCGCACTGCTCCGGCCGGAGCCACAGCCCAGCCTCGGCAAAACCCGAATGAGCATGAAAGACCTCTGAGGGATCGGTGCACTCCCGACTGAAGCAATGTTGCCGGGACCGCCCCCAGTCAAGAACGTAATACCCCAGGAAGCGACGGAGGGAGCATCTGCGTCAGACACGTCGACACGAAAAGGCCCCCGGCGTTACCGGGGGCCTTCACAATGGGGAACGTTGAAAACTAGGGGGTGACCGTAGCCGTCAACGTCACTCCGGAATAAGGATCCCAAAGACCGAGCATCACGTACCACGTTCCCGCCGCGGGGTTGTTCACGCTGCAGAGCTCGTTGTTGCCGCCGTTCTCGGACGCGCACGCGAAGTTCGAAAACGTCGGGGGCGTTCCCTGACGAATATAGAGATCCACATCGCCTGTCCCGCCACTCAGCGTCACCGAAAGATTGGTCTTCCCGGCGGGGACGATGATCTTCCAAAGGCGGGTGCTTCCTCTGGCTGCGGTGCTGCTCAGAGCTGTAACGGCGACCCCGCTCGTTAGCGTCGGCGGCGCTGTTACCGTTACACTCGCTGAACGGAGGCGTGCCGGATCCGAGGTCAGGGTGGCGGTAATTGCGGCAAAGCCGCCACCGACGCCCGTCACCAGGCCAGTAGGCGAAACAGTCGCGGCAGCGGTGTTGCTGCTCGCCCAGGTCACGGGAACCGCCTGGCCGGCGAGGGTGGCGTTCAGCTGGACCGTCGATCCCTCCAGGATGCCGGTAAAGAGTGGGGTTACTTGGAGGTATGGCCCCGTATCGGTCGGGCTTTCATAGTCGTCGCCACAACCGACGACAAGCGCCGCGAGCAGCACTCCGGAAAAAAGACGAATAACGTTGCGAGGAATCATAATTCTTGCTCCACGTAGGCTTGCCTCCGTAGCGCGCGCCGACCTTCGGACGCACCGGCTCGAGGCTTCTGTGAATTTACGCAAAAATACGCTCCGGACGACCGATAAACAACCCACCAGCTGAAGGGGGCTGCTATTTCCAGGGATGTCCGCCGAAGGGCAGCGCTTAAATTCCACAATGTTCCACCGGCAGGCATTAGCGGGGAATCGTCAACATCAGGGAGGTTAGATGACTGCTGGAAGGTTTCGCCCTCTCGTTGCGGCAGTGGCTTTTGCAATCAACGCCTGCAGCTTGGAGCCCCGGTTCGTGCAGCTGGCTTTCGAAGGGCGCGTGACCGATGCAGCAACGGGATCGGTAATCGCTGGTGCTACCGTCTCCCTTGTCGAGGCGTTAGCCGTTATGCCCATCACCCCGCTCGCTTCGGGGACGACTGACGCCCAGGGGCAGTATGCGCTGGCCTATTCCCAATGCGCTGACGTTCCGTTCATCACCGCCGAAGCCGAAGGCTATCGCGTGCTCGGCGTCGCCGTTAGCTGCGACGAGAGCACGCAGACACTCAACCTTGCGCTCAACCCCGTTCAGTAGGCCGTGATCTCGACTTAGCGATCTCTTCTTTTTCGTAGGAAGGTCGACTGAGGCAAGTATCGGGATGAACAGACCTTCTGGGAGCTGCGGTGCTAAAGCCCCCCTTGCATGCGAACGACTATAGCCCCCGAAACGACGCTGGAGCCTATCCCCGGCAGCGTCGCGGTCGCGGTGGCAGCATCGACAAACCGCAGCGACTCGATGCTGCTTGCGCTCAGCTGTCGAAGGGCATCGACGCCTCCCAGCCGCGCGTTATTGAGGTAAACGAGGAGTCCGGCACCAGTCGCCGAGCTCGAAGGCGACGTGCCCATCCGCCTCGCCGTCGAGCCGCCGCTTTTCCTGGTAAACCAGGTTGGTCTCAACCGCTGGACGATGTCGTAAGCGTCTCTGAAACTCTGAGAGCTGATTTCGGAGGCGGTGATGAGATCCGGATCCGCTTTCGGGGTGGATGAACGCGGTGTGGCGCCGGAAGATGCCGAGCAACCCAATGCGACGCTCAGGAGCGCGAAACCGATCGACACCCGACGCAATCGCATCATGTCACGCCCTCCAATCGAGTGAACAGCCCGGTTTTCCCGCACGCTCGCAACCAGGAACTGGCGACCGCTAGCGCGGAAGCAGTCCCTTCGTCCAGATAACGATCGTTCCGCAGCCGTCCTCTTGCGTCATGCCGAGGAATTGAACCGGGAGCCCGCGGTTGCGCGGATACACTTCAATGGCATAAAGATCAGTGCCCGACACGGCATCGTCCGGCGTGGTTGTGCGAACGCGCGAGCCGGGCTGCCCGATTCGGACCTTGTCTACCACCAGACCATATTCGCAGTGCATGCTCGCGGCGCCGGTGATGCGGGTTCGCGACCCGCGCCGATGCACCATGACGTTGGGGATGGCCGAGAGCGCATCACTGGCGCGCGCCGGCCGGATCGCGGCGATCATCTCCGGCGTCACAAAAAGGCCGTGGCCCGCGGCCATGCGCTCGTAGAACCCCTCTCTGCGGAGCGGGTCGCGAACGTCGTCCCTGACCTCCACTGTCGGAAGTATGCGGACATTCCGCCGCATGCGCACTTGTACCTCCACGGTGGCGGCCACCGGTACGTCGATATCGAAGTAGACCGGTTCGTATCCTATGCGGCGCACCGCGAAGCGGGTTTTCTCCAGCCGCAGGCGGTCGAGGCGGAAGCGCCCATCGTCGTCCGCCACCGTTCCCTCGTCGCGATCGAAGACAACTACCTGCGCGAATGGAACCGGCACCCCGAGAGTGTCGATAACGGTGCCGGCGAGCGCGAAGCTAGGCGCACTCTGCTGCTGGGCAGGAACGAGCGATGACGCCCCGGCGCAAGCGGCAGCGGCGAAGAGTGTGGAACGGGCCCAGAAGACGCGCATCATTCCTCCCGGAGGAGAGGATATTACAAAGTTAGTACCCGCCCACGGGTACACCAGTCCCTGATACGAAAGCGGCCCGCCAGTCGGTCGGCGGGCCGCCTGTCATACTGGGCCGCGCTCGGCCTAGGGGCTGATGCGGGGAGGGTGCTTGTCGAGCATAACGGTGACGGCGCCGGTGGTTGTGGCCGGGATGACCACTGAACCCCCAGTCGGGGTTCGCAACGTGTATGAAACCTGTGGTCCAAAAATGACCACCGTGAGCGCCGACAGTGGCTGCTGTGTTCCAGCAATCGCGTCAAGCGGCTGACTCACGACGCCGGCGACCGTGGTCGACGGCACAGCGGGCGAACCAGGAGGTGCGAGTACGTCGGCGTTCGGCAGGTTGGTGCTGGGCGGTGCCGAGGCGACTCTGTAGCTGGGACTCGACGTGGCAGGCGGAACAGGCGGGGGCAGCGCGGGGAGCGCGTACCAGTTCGTGATCGCTGCCGGGGCGAGGCTGGTGAAGATCGGTGCAGTGGTGGTCGGCCCACCGGTGGCAGTGCGCGGTTCCGCAAAGACGTCCACCGCACCGAAGGCTGGCGCGGCGTTGATCGCCCGCAACCCGATCTGTCCGGCGGCTGGAGACGGAGGAACATCCTCGATGACGATGAGGCGATTTCTCGGCGTTGCCCCTGTCTTCGTGAAACCGTAATGGAGGATCGTATACTTCTTTCCTTCATCGAAAGTCAACGTCGTATCCACGAACACCTGCGAGACGACCGAGGCGCCCGCCCCTGCGGCGGTAGTATTGGTGAAGAAGACCTTGATCCGGTGGGGGCCCGGTGGAAGGTTGCGCCAGTTGCCACTGGATGCACGGAACGCAAGGTTCGGCTCTGACGCGTTCGATGGGTAATCCACGATCCTGAAGTCCATCGCAACCGTGTCCGGCACCGCGTTCACCCAACGAATGGAAGTGAACGGGTCAGGCGAAACCGTCTTGGAAACGGGATCGCTCCCGCAGGCAGTTCCACCCACAACGGCGAGCCCTGCTGCTAACACGCGCGTGAAATGCATCAGACCACTCCTGGGTAAAAAAAGCATTGAACTAGCTCTCCGGCGGCGGCTCTGGCGGTTTGTCCCGGCTACCTTCGCCACTGAACAATCCTGTGAACCCCGTGGTTAGCAGCACGGCTACGCCCAGCACACCGATGACTGCCGCCATAACCGTTCGCTGTGTCGAGAAAGTGCGCTGAGAAACCGACGTCACATCTAGTAGACGGAGAGTCAACTCCTGTCCTTCCCACTTGTTCGAGAGTCCGTTCACGAAGCGAACCTCTCTCACCATCAGACGGATCGCGCTGTCGCCATTCTGCACGACCTGACCGTCGACGCGAGCGACACCTGCGCCCAGCGGTTCCGCCAGCGCTACCCGTCCGACATCGCTGATCTGCGCCGATACTACCGCCGACGGAGAGACCTCGACCAGCGGCCGCGCCGGGTATGTATAGCAAGCCGCTGTCACCACGGCGAATGCGGCAACGCCGCTTGCTGCCACCAGGCGGCAGGACCCGACGAGGAGGGTCCCGCCCGCGGCGCGACAGACGCTGCGGACCGAACCGGCGACGGCGCAGACACGAGCGCGAAATTCCAGCAGGCTGCCCTCAGAACCCGTACGTACCACGCGTGGCTGACCCGGTGCCGCCTACCCCGCCGAGATTGTAGCTTGGCTTGGCGCGCGCGTCCATCTCCTGGAACGGCACGGGAAAGTGCAAGGGTGTCCCTTCGGGGAGGTCGCCCCATCCGCGACTATCGATAAACCACGCTCCGAGGTGGGTCAGAAGGGTCTCCATCCGCTTCTCCCACTTCATCGCTTCCATGATGTTGCCGCAGGCGGCAGTTGTGAAATCCGGGGGCTGCGGAACGCGCGGCACGCACGACCCGGTGACGCCGAGCGGCTGACTGGCCGAAACGATGCCTACCAGGGGGGGAAGCTTCCCGTTGGCGACGCGAGTGATGTTGATTTTCGCCATCGCATTCACAAAATCGCCCTTACGGATGTAGCCTTCCGCCATCAGCAGGTCCATTTCTGCCCTGGTCATTACGGGCATTGGACCGTTGAACGTGGTCCAGAAAGCCTGGAAGCGGTAGAAATCGTAGAACGAGACAGCCCAGGCCTCCCCCGTCGGATCAGTCGGCCGCCGGTTTCTGAAGTACAGGTTGGACCGGGGCGGCGATGGAAAGTTCCCCACACCCGAGCTCGTACGTTGCGCATCTCTGGTTTCGCCGGGCGGAAAGCGCTGATCAGCCGTCCTGATCGTGATGCGATACCGCGAGTTGAGCGGCGTCGCCAGCCACGCGTCGTAGCAATCCCCGCCCGAACCCGCGGTGCAGCCGGCGCGGACGCTGTCGGCCATTCCGATTATCATCGGGCTCTGCTGGGTCCAGGTGTCATATAACTCGTGTTGTGCCGTGGCGATGGTCCACACAGAGCCGGCAGCAGCCGACATCGTGATGTTGAGATCCGTCGGCAGGGCAGCTCCCGCATCCGCAATCACGGCGTCCCAGTTGACCGCGGCGCGTTCTGCCGGAGTACGGGCTACGCCCGCGCGGAGGCGGGCCTTCCATCCACGGGCAATCTGAATGACCTCCGCGGAAGTGAATGCGGTTCCGTTGATGGCAGTGTTGGGAAGTGTGTAGCCGGGGGAGCGCCCGGAGATTACAATCGCCGAGTCGAGTTGTCTGAGCGCGATGTCCATTCCCGGCGCGTAGCCCAGCAGCTCGGCCGGCGCGCCCTGCGAGATATCGTCTTCCGGTGTGACCACCGAAACTGAATCGTAAACGAGCGCCAGGTTGCCGTTGGCGGCTCCCATTACGAGATACGCGAACGCGAGCGCGCGCTGATCAGATGCGACCGAGCCGATGGTGAAGCCGGGTTTACGAAGCGCGACGACTCCGTTTGCCGCTACGCGCGCCGCGCGCGGCAGTCTCGCGTACTGAACGAGGTTCTCGACTTCGTAGGGGTTGCCGCGACCGTTCGCTATGGCCGCACGGGGCATGGCACTCCGCGGTCCCATCCCCCAGTTCGCGAGCCCGGAAGCGTTCTCGAACGACATCGTCAGGAGAGAAGGCATTATCGAGCCGTTGACGCCGAATGACGCCTGCTGCATCTGCCCGTAAGAGTTCAATATGAACGACTCGACATCGCCAGGTCGCGCCAGCGCGCGATCGACGTCGGGATTGTTCGTGTTGGGCACACCGAGGTCGGCTTTACAGGCAACGAGCGTCACGGCGATACCGACTGTCAAAAAACCGAGCTTTCGCATGTGGAATCCTCAGCTAGGAGCACCGTTGGCGCGGAGCATACAGCTCACGCCAACGGCGCTTACTTGATTAGAAGCTCGTAGAAAGCGAGAAAGTCCAGGTCCGGGTGTTCGGGAACGTGAACGCATCGACCGCGTTGATCACGGCTGAGCCTGACGAATTGGACCCGGAGCCGCCAGAACCGCTGACGCCACCGAAGCCAACCTCGGGGTCGAAGCCCGTATACCTGGTCCACGTCTTGAGGTTGCGCCCGACGACGCTTAGGGTCCAGTCTCCCCGAACGCCCGGAACAGCCCCGAAATGGTAGGCGACGCTGGCCTCTCTCAGCTTCTTGTAGCTGGCGTCCTCAACCATTCGGGAATTCGGGCCCAGAATGTCGTACAACCCCCCGATTCCACCCCCGTCTGGCTGCCCCGCGCGGTAGTAGTAGCCGAGGGGCTTTGCATCCTCGACACTCTTGCCGCGCTGATCATCATCCTTGGAGAGAAAATCGAGAAATGCCCAGCCACGGCCCTGGTTGTAAACGCTTCGGCCAATTGCCGCGTCCAGAAGCGCGTATGCACTGAAACTCTTGAACCTGAAAGTCTGCGAGATGCCCCAGCGGTATTTGGGCAACGAGTTGCCCATCGGGAGGAGTTGCGCAATCCCGACGCTGTCGCGGATGACGATAGGCATCCCCCAGTTCAGATCCACACTGGGATGCATCTTGCCGTTTTCTCCGGCGTTTCGAGCGGTGTAATACGGCGACGTCGTCGGAAGCTTGGCCTGCCACAGGTTCTTGGTAATGCCGTCGGCAGGCGAATTTCCAGCTCCGATCCACACGATGTAGCCATCGCTGTTCCGCTGGAAATCGAGGCCCGCGCCGCAGGAGGACGCCAGCGCACCGGGCAAATCGCTACACTTGGTCGCGTATTTCCGGCCGTAGAACGTACCGTAGCGCTCGCCCTCCTTGGCAAGGAAAAGCTTGTCCGTACCTTGAGCACCCGAGCCGAAGGTAAATGGCGGCACGTTCAGCTTGGTGATCGTTGCGTAGGAGCGGTCGTATGTTCCGCGCACCGAATAGCTAAGATCGGTGCGGTTAATGATTGGGACGTTGAGTGACAACTCAACCGTCTGGCCGTCGAGTTGTCCGGCATTGGAATACTGCAGGGAAGGGCCGAAGTAGGCGGCTACCGGCACCGCCAGGATCTGGTCCTTCGCCTGGGTCTTGGACACCGTAAAGCCAAGACCGACGCGGTTAAACAGCTCGGCGTCAATGCCAATCTCTATCTCACGAACAGTCTCCGGCTTGAGCTGCCTGTTTCCGAATGTGGCCTGGCCTCCGATGGTGCCCGACGTCAGCGAGAACGTCTCATACTGCGCAAAGAATGGCGGCCTGTTGCCCGCCGTTCCCAGAGCGGCCCGGAACTTCAGCTCGTTCACCTTGGGAATAAACCACCAAGGCTCCTCCGACAAGCGCCACGCTACAGCGGCGCGGCCGAAGGTGCTCCACCGGTTCGCGCGGCCGAAAAGTGAGCTGCCGTCGCGGCGAAGGAGGCCGTCGAAGATGTAGCGATCTTTCCAGTCCAGGCCGAGCCCGCCGAAATAGCCGATGCTCTTGGTTTCCTGCAGCGTGGACGTCAGGGAAAAATCCAGGCTCGGATTGTTCAAGTTGGGTATGCCCACCGCCGCCAGTGTACCTCCCTGAGCGCGCCGGTAGTCGTACCTGGATTGCTCGTAGAGATACCGGAACGTCGTACGGGCATTCAGGTCCCCGAACAACGTCTTCGTCAGCGTGAGGTTGGTGCTGGTGTTGTACTGTTGCTGCTCCTCGGTCTGCTTGCGCAGAAATCCTCTGTTCAGAACCCCTTCCGCGCCAGCGGTGTTGCGGAAGCCTTTGTCCCGGAACAACTGGGCCGCCGTGTTCGCGCCGTCATAGGCAAAGTTGAAATCCATCTGCGCCCACTCCAGCGGCCGCCACTGCGCGGACGCGCCGCCGATGAACCGGCTTGTCTTGTCGGTTGAGCGCTGATTTTCGAGGTAGTACAGCGGATTGTAGTTCTGCGAACCGCCACCCTGCAGGTTGGTGCGGATGTGGAGCCGACCGAACGGGTCGCGTGCATCCAGATTGGCAATCGGCGGGGCACGGGTGAGACGAAAGAATGCGCCGCCACCATCCTCCTGGTCGAACCCATCCTTCTTGTCGCGAGCAAAATAGGTGCTCAGCGCAAACGTCCAGTCGTTGATGATGTGATCGACGTTGAGCCGCGCACTCTGGCGCTGGAAACCGTCGAGAAATCTGATCGAGCCACCCTGATTGAAGGCGTTGCCGCTCGCGTAGTACGACGTATTGCCAGCTCTGCCCCGAAGGTCCACGTTCTGCTGCCAGAACGGCTTGGGCTGAGCGAACTGCTCGACCGCGTCATAGTTCATTCCCGGCCAAAGCTCGTTCTGGAACATGTTCCTGAGCGGGTCTCCAGCCGTTGTCCGGGACAGCGTCGAGCCCGGATCTATCGGAAAGGTGGATGGGGAAAGCGCGTTGACGCCCGGATTACTGTTGATTCGGTTGATTTCCGATTGATAGTCGATGCTTCGCGCACAGGAGTTCTGCGCGAACCCGCTCACGTTGATGCAGAACCTGGTTCCGCTGTCATCGAGTCGGAGAGCATGGGTCTGAGCGATCGGGACGTTGTGCTCGATATCGCTGGTCCCGTACTCGGTGCGGGTTCCCCACCGGAATCCATCGCCCATGCTCTTGCCGCGCTTGGTCGTGATGGCGATAACCCCGCGCGCTGCCCGGGCACCGTAAAGCGAGGAAGCTGCCGCTCCTTTCACGACTTCAATGCTCTCGATGTCGTTTACGTTGATGCTGGGGAGGCCGCCGCCGCCGGTGTTGGCGAGCTGGTCGCTGAGCGTCACACCATCAATGATGTAAACGGGCGACGCTCCGGTGGCGTTCGTCGAAATGGAAGTCGGCGCGCGCAGCATCACTGCCGGGCTGGCGCCAGGACGTCCCGACTGCGAGATGATGTTCGCTCCCGGCACCTTTCCCGCGAGCGCCGTCAGTGGGCTGCTGGCGGGAACCTTGGCCAGGTCTTCGGCATTCACCGTGCTCACCGAGAACGGCACCTTGGTCTGCTCGGTCGCACCCGTAACCCCGGTGATGACGACCTCGGCGAGACGATTGATGTCTTCGCGGAGCGAGAAATCCGCGGTCTGGGCACCTGGCACCAGGAGGATCGACTTGGCATTCGGGGTAAAGCCGATGTGACGCGCGCGGAGCGTCACCGACTGACCGTTCGCGCGGGCGGCCGGAACAACGATCGTATAGCGGCCATCGGTGTTGGTGGCGACGGAAATGCTCAGCTCGGGGATCAGCACGTTTGTGTTCGCCAGCGCCCGGCCCTGCTCCGACAGCACCCTCCCGCTGATGGTAGCCTGCGCCCATGCGGCAGACGTCAGGATGACCAACGAGCTCAGGACTCCGAACGCGACGCTGAGAATACGCTTAATACGCATGATGTTGCTCCATGGAGATTGTCTGGGCTTGCGGCGGTCGTTCTGCGCGGCGCCTTATTCGGCCTTCGCAGACTGGTGTCGGCTGCCTCCTTGGCCGGTCCGGGTCAACTGTTCACACAAAAAAATTCCCAAGAGAAATCGATCGGCGCGCAATGGAGCGGCAGCTGATGGACTCTCGAATCGACGATCTTCTAAGTCGACAGTCTTCTAAGGAGCTCACGGATTGGAAAGCCCTCGCAACCGAGCCCCATTCCGTGAGGGGCACCGGGCGCCATGCGCTATTGTCGGGAAACTATATCTCTGTCCAGTCAACGCGCAAGAGGCCGCCGGTGTCTAAGACCTAATGTGCCGTGAAGCACCGGTCTTAGGCCGGGAGCGGCCCTGGAACGGCGACCGGTCGAGCGCGATCCCCGGATGCGAGACATCCCCGTGGCACGATCGCCCCGGGGATGCCGACAAACTCTCGCTCGTGATCGCCGCCCGGACATCGGCCGCGAATCAGACCCGTTTCTGCTAGACGATCTCTTCCGGAACCGCCACCGTCTCCGGGAGCGCAAAATCCGTATCCGAGTCCGCCGCCAGGATCTCCGCGATCGTCGGCTCGGGCGGCAGCTCCGGCATCGGAGGCACCGGCGCGCCCTCGATCTCCACTTCCTGATAGCGGTACATGCCAGTGCCCGCCGGGATCAGGTGACCGATGATGATGTTCTCCTTCAGTCCAAGCAGCTCGTCCCGGGCGCCGCGAATCGCGGCATCGGTCAGAACACGCGTCGTCTCCTGGAAGCTCGCCGCCGAGATGAACGACTGCGTCGTAAGGCTGGCCTTGGTGATGCCGAGCAGAAGGGGCTCCGATACCGCCGGATTCTCCTTCTTTTTCTTCGCCTTGTCGTTCGATTCCCTGAAGGTCTGCTTGTCCACGTGCTCGCCCTCGAGGAACATCGTCTCGCCTGACTCGAGCACGCGCACCTTCTGCAGCATTTGTCTCACGATCACGCCAATGTGCTTGTCGTTGATCTTCACGCCCTGCAGGCGGTAAACCTCCTGCACTTCGTTGAGCAGATACTCCTGCACCGCGCGCGGCCCCTTGATGCGGAGAATGTCGTGCGGATTGACCGGACCCTCGGAGAGACGGTCGCCCGCTCTCACCCAGTCACCGGCGTGCACCCGAAGGTGCTTGCCGGCCGCGACCTCGTACAGCTGTCCCGGATCCTCGGCATCCGCCGGCGTGTCCTTCGGCACCACTCTGATCTCGCGCTTGCCGCGCTTGATGTCGCCGAACCGGACCTCGCCATCGATCTCGGAGATCGTGGCCGGATCCTTCGGGCGGCGCGCCTCGAACAGCTCGGCAACACGCGGCAGGCCGCCGGTGATGTCGCGAGTCTTGTAGGCTTCCCTCGAGATCTTAGCCAGGATAGTACCAGCTGTAATCTTCTTGCCGTCCTCTACAGTAAGCTGCGCGCCGACTGGGATTACAAAGTCGCGGAGTCGCTTCTCCTTCCCGCCTTTGGTCTCCCAGATCTCGATGTGCGGGTGCAGCTTCTTTTCCTTGTCCTCGATGACGACCGTCTGGCGGAGCCCGGTGAGCTCGTCGAGCTCCTCGGACACCGACTCGCCCGGGATCAGGTCGACGAAGTGGAGAGTTCCTTCCACGTCGGCGATGATCGGGTTCGTGTACGGATCCCACGAGAAGATGATCTGATCCTTCTTCACCTCGTCGCCGTCCTTCACCATCAGGGTGGCGCCGAGTGGCACCTGGAGACGCGCGCCGACGGAAGCGTTCTTGTCGCTCGAGCTCTTGATGGTGAGCTCGCCCTCGTACGAGGTGACGATGCGTGCCCCCTCCGAATTGATGACGCTGACGAGCCGGTCGCCGTAGTCGATCGTACCGGCGACCTTCGACTTGCGAGCGGTCTGCTCGGCGATACGAGCCGCTGTTCCCCCGATGTGGAAGGTGCGGAGCGTGAGCTGAGTTCCCGGCTCGCCGATCGACTGCGCGGCGATGATGCCGACTGCCTCACCTTTGTCGACCATCGACATCGTCGCGAGGTTGCGGCCATAGCACATCTGGCAGAGACCGCGCTTCGCCTCACATGTGAGAACGCTGCGGATCTTGACCGTCTCGAGACCCGACTCCTCGATTCCGGCGGCCATGTCTTCGTCGATGAGCTGACCAGCCTCGACCAGCAGCGTGCGCTGGCCCGACTCGTCGATCTCGTGGACATCATAGACATCCTCGGCAGCCACGGTTCCGACGATTCTCTCGCCCAGCGGCTCGATGATGTCCTCTCCCTCTTTCAGTGCACCGACTTCCAGGCCCAGAATTGTTCCGCAGTCCTCTTCGGTGATCGTCACGTCCTGCGCGACGTCCACCAGACGGCGGGTTAGGTAACCGGCGTCCGCGGTCTTGAGCGCGGTGTCGGCCAGACCCTTACGGGCACCGTGCGTCGAAATGAAGTACTCGAGCACGGACAGTCCTTCACGGAAGTTCGACTTGATCGGGCTCTCAATGATTTCCCCGATGCCTCCCGTTAGCTTCTTCTGCGGCTTCGCCATCAGTCCGCGCATACCGGCGAGCTGACGGATCTGGTCGCGCGATCCACGCGAGCCGGAGTCGAACATCATGAACACCGGGTTGAAGCCTTCGTTAGACTCGCGCATCGCGCGAACCATCGCGTCGGCCACGTCGTTGTTGGCGTGGGTCCAGGTGTCGATGACCTTATTGTAGCGCTCGCCGTTGGTGATGTTGCCGGTCTGGTACGCCTTCTGGAACCTGGTGACGCG
>Ga0136614_10001944_pt1 | contig 12599 bp, 13 predicted proteins | sample AntDrymUQ2792106_2_FD_106643 | JGI IMG/M metagenome (GOLD analysis project Ga0136614, IMG submission 106643) | Polar desert sand microbial communities from Dry Valleys, Antarctica - metaG UQ279 (21.06) | ecosystem: Environmental > Terrestrial > Soil > Desert | place: Antarctica: Dry Valley...
AGCTGCGACGGCTGAACGAGGATGGACAGCTCGAGCTGCTGCCGCCGAAGGAGCGGATGGCGATGTTGAGCGAGCTCGAGAAGCTCGAGGCGAATCTGGGGGGCGTGGCTGACATGCGCCGGCAGCCGGATGCCGTCTTCATCGTCGATCTCAGGAAGGAACAGCTCGCCGTGCGCGAGGCGCGCCGCCTGGGCCTGCCGGTTGTCGCGCTCGTCGATACGAACTGCGACCCAGACGAGGCCGACTACGTGATTCCCGGCAACGACGACGCGATTCGCTCGTGCAGCCTGATCGTGCGCGCGATCGCGGCCGGCGTCGCATCCGGCCAGTCGAAGATCGTGGTCGAGGAGTTCGGGCGAGCCGAGGCTGCGAACGGGCAGCCGGCCGTGGAGGCGGCCCAGCCGCCGGAGCGCCCTGTCCCCGAGAGCGGACGAGTGGAGGGGGCTCCGGGAGGTTCTCCCGCTGAGATCGACCCCCTTGTCCGCGAGAGCGCAACCGTGGAGGCGACCCCCGGGGAAGAAGGCGCTCCCGCCGAAACCGTGCCGTCCGCGCCCATGGCAGACGAGACGCCGGCGGAGTACGAGCAGCTCGGCCAGGCTGAGAAGACCGTGGATCCGCCCGATGCTCCGCAGGAGGAAAGGGCGTAATGAGACGACGCTTGCGGCGTCTCCATCAGGCCGGGCGGGCTGCGGCTGCGCTTGCGCTGCCGCGTCGAGGGATCGCGGGCTTTGCCCGTGACCCCGCCTGCTTCGCCGTCTGGCCGTCGGCTAAGGCGCCGCTTGCGGCGCCGACGAGAGGACGTGCGGGCTTCGCCCGTGCGTCCGTCTGTAGCACCGGTCGACACGCTCGAAGTCGAAAGGGCCGCCCATGAGCGCGATCTCCGCGAGCCTCGTCAAGGAGCTGCGCGACCGCACGGGCGCCGGGATGATGGACTGTAAGCGCGCGCTCGAGGAGAGCGGCGGCGACGTCGAGGCGGCGCGCACGCTCCTGCGCGAGCGCGGAATGGCGCAGGTAGGCAAGCGCGCCGGGCGCGAGACGACGGAGGGCAAGGTCGGCGTCCGCATCTCCGGCGGCGTCGGCACGCTCGTCGCGATCGGCTGCGAGACCGAGCCCGTGTCGAACAACGACGAGTTCCTCGCCTGGGGGAAGCGCGTGCTCGAGGCCGTCGAGCGGGGCGGACCCGAAGCGGCTGCCGAGCTCGAGGCCGAGCGCATCGAGCTCGCGGCCAGGCTCGGTGAGAACATCGTTGTCCGTGGCGGAACGCGAATGCAGGCGGGCGACGGAGAGACGCTCGCCCAGTACGTCCACCCGCCTGCGAACAAGATCGGCGTACTCGTCCGCGTCCGGGGGGGCTCGGAAGCCGCAGCACGGCAGCTCGCCATGCACGTCTCCTTCGGCGACCCCGAGTGGCTCAGACGCGAGGACGTGCCCGCCGACGCCGTCGAGGCCGAGCGCCAGATCTACCTCAACTCGGACGAGCTCCAGGGCAAGCCCGAGCAAGCCCGTGAGAAGATCGTCGAAGGCATGCTGAACAAGCGCTTCTTCGCCCGGCAGCCGGGCGGCGTCCTTCTCGATCAGCCGTACATCCATGACAGCGGCCAGACCGTCGGCAAGGCGCTCGACGCGGCGGGTATGGAGCTGCTGGAGTTCGCGCGCTACGACGTCGGCGCGTGACCACGAGCCCCGAGGACACGCGCGCTGTGGCCGCGGTCGCGGCGCCCGCGTTCGAGCGCGTTCTGCTCAAGCTCTCGGGCGAAGCTCTGCTCGGCGACCGCGAGTTCGGCGTCGACCAGCGGACGGTCGAGGCGATCGCCGCCGAGATCGCCGCTGTCCAGCGCGGCGGCGTCGAGATCGCCGTCGTCGTCGGGGCGGGGAACATCTACCGGGGGATGGCGGCCGCCGCCGAAGGGATGGATCGCGCCACGGCCGACTACGCGGGCATGCTCGCCACGGTCCTCAACGCGCTGACCCTCCAGGACGCGCTCGAGCGGCAGGACGCCGATACGCGAGTGCTGTCTGCCCTCGCGGTCTCGGAGGTGGCCGAGCCTTACATCCGGCGGCGCGCGATCCGCCACCTCGAGAAGGGGCGCGTCGTGATCTTCGCGGCCGGAACGGGGAACCCGTTCTTCACCACCGACACCGCCGCGGCGCTCCGCGCGCTCGAGATCAACGCCGAGGCGATTCTGATGGCGAAGAACGCCGTCGAAGGCGTCTACGACGGCGACCCACGCCGGGATCCTGACGCCGAGTTCCTGCCCGAATTGACCCATCTGGAGGCGATCGAGCGCGGACTCAAGGTGATGGACACGACGGCCCTGTCGCTCTGCATGGACAACGCGCTGCCGATCCACGTGTTTGCGCTCGTGCCCGGCAACGTCCGGCGTATCGTTGCCGGAGAGCGTGTCGGAACGATTATCTCGACGCCCAAGCGGGAGGACAACGATGGTCGATGAGCTGCTTTCGGACGCGAGCCGCAGGATGGATCGATCGATACAGGCAGCCCACGACCAGTTCAACACGGTCCGAACCGGTCGCGCCTCGACGGCGTTGCTCGATCGCATCCAGATCGACTACTACGGCCAGCCGACGCCGCTCAAGCAGCTTGCGACGGTGAATGCACCCGAGGCCCGTCTTCTGACGGTTCAACCGTTCGATCCGAGCTCGCTCAAGTCGATCGAGCGCGCGATCCAGGAATCGGACCTCGGGCTAACCCCGTCGAACGACGGGAAGTTGATCCGCCTTCCGATCCCGCAGCTGACCGAGGAGCGGCGTAAGGAGCTCGTCAAGGTCGTGCGGCACATGGCTGAGGACGGCCGCGTCGCCGTCCGCAACGTCCGTCGCGACGTGATGGCGGATCTGAAAGAGCTAGCGCACGACGGTGAGATCGGGGACGACGACGAGCACAGGGCCGAAGACCGCGTCCAGAAGCTGACCGACGAGCACGTCAAGCGAATCGACGAGCTGCTGAAGCACAAAGAAGCCGAGATCATGGAGGTGTAGGGCCGTCGCCCTCGCCACCGATACAGCGCGCTCGATCGCGATCATCCTGGACGGAAATGCGCGGTGGGCCGAGCAGCGCGGTCTCCCGATCGCCGAAGGTCATCGGGCGGGCACCCGGGCTGTCAGGCGAACGGTCGAGGCCGGGATCGACCTTGGCGTCCGCTCGCTCGCCCTGTACGCCTTCTCGACCGAGAACTGGACGCGCCCGGCCGACGAAGTCGAGGACCTGATGGAGATCTTCGGAGAGACGATCGAGCGCGAGCTGCCGGATCTGGCTGCGGAGGGCGTGCGCACCCGCTTCGTCGGCCGGCGAGACCGCGCTCCCGACGTGCTCCGCGACAAGATGGAGCGGCTCGAGGCCGAGACTGCGACCAACGAGCGGTTCGATCTCTGGATCGCCTTCGACTACGGGGGCCGGGCGGAGATCGTCGAGGCGGTGCGTCGACTCCTGGCCACGGGTGCTGCCCCCGACGGGGTGGACGAGGACACGTTTCGAAGCCATCTCTACGCGCCCGAGATGCCCGACCCGGACTTGCTGATCCGAACGTCGGGCGAGTTCCGGATGTCGAATTTCTTTCTGTGGCAGTCCGCGTACGCCGAGTTCGTCTTCGTCGACACGCTCTGGCCCGACTTCGCCGAGGAACATCTGCGCTCGGCGCTCGACGAGTATGCCCGCCGCCGGCGCCGATTCGGCGGCCGATAATGGCTCTCGTCTCGCGAGTCCTGGTCGCCGCGGCCGGACTGCCGCTCGTGCTGGCCCTCGTGTATCTCGGCGGCTGGTGGCTGTTCGGGCTGGCGGCCCTCGTCGCCGGCCTGGCCCTCCACGAGTTCGCGCGCATGACGCGCCCCCTCCGTCCACTCGTGCTCGCCGGCTACGTCGGCGTGATCGCGATGCTGGTGGGGGTCCGGGTCGGAGGATTGGCATGGCTGCTCGGCGCCGTTCTCCTGACGTTGCTCGCCGCGTTCGTTCTCCAGGGACTCGCCGGGACGCGCCAGACGGCAACCGTAGCGATCGGATCGACGCTGCTCGGGACCGTCTGGGTCGGACTTGGGTTAGCGCACCTGGTGCTTCTCCGTGACCTGCCCGAGAAGGGCCGCCTGGTGATCTTGACCGTCTTGCTCGCGGTCTTCGCTGCCGACACGTTCGCGTTCTTCATCGGTCGCCTGATCGGCCGCCACAAGCTCGCGCCGATCATGTCCCCGGGCAAGACGTGGGAGGGCTTCATCGCGGGCACCGCGGCGGCGGTGGCGGTGGCGTTCTTCTCTCTCTATCCCGACCGAGAGAGCTTCCTGACGATTCCGCAGTCGCTCGTGCTCGGTGCAGTGGTCGCGCTCGCTGCCGCGCTCGGCGATCTCTTCGAGTCGGCCTTGAAGCGAGACATGCAGGTGAAGGACAGCGGCCGCATCCTGGCCGGACACGGTGGCATGCTCGACCGGATCGACGCGCACCTCTTCGCCGCTCCCGCCGCGTTCTACCTGATCCTCGCGTTCGGGTATTCGTCTCCGTGACGGAGGAGGTTCCCCGGCGAACCACATCGCCCTCCTGACCGTATATTCGTTGACGTGAGGCGCATCGCGGTTCTCGGAGCGACGGGCTCGATCGGCCTTCAGGCGCTCGAGGTCATCGCTGCACATCCCGATCTGGAGGCATGCGCGCTCGCATCGGGCTCGCGCGACCTGTCCCGCCTTGCGAGCGCGCACTCCGCTCCTCACGTTCAGGTTGGCGGCGATCTGACGAGTCTCCTCGAGCGAGCCGAGCCTGACGTCGTGCTCAATGCAGTCGTCGGCTTCGCCGGGCTGCCGGCGACCCTCTGGGCGCTCGAGCGCGGTGTTGACCTCGCGCTCGCGAACAAGGAGAGCCTGGTGGCGGCCGGCGACCTCGCGCTCGCGGCCTGGAAGCGAGGAGGCGGGCAGCTGCTGCCGGTCGACAGCGAGCACTCGGCTGCGTTTCAGTGCTTCGAGGGCCGGTCGCCCGAGTCGGTGCGCTCACTCGTCCTGACGAGCTCCGGCGGGCCCTTCCGGGGTCGCGGCCGCGCCGATCTGGAAGGGGTGGCCGTCGCGGATGCGCTCGCGCATCCGACCTGGAGGATGGGACCCAAGATCACCGTCGACTCGGCGACTCTCGCGAACAAGGGTCTGGAGCTGATCGAGGCGCACTTTCTCTTCGGCCTCGAGTACGAGCGCATCGAGGTGATCGTCCATCCGAGCTCGATCGTGCACGCGCTGGTGCGCTTCCGCGACGGCGCGATCCTGGCACACCTCGGCTACCCTGATATGCGCGTGCCGATCTCGTATGCGCTCACGTATCCAGAGCGGTCGGGCACGCCCGTTCCCACGCTCGATCTCGATGGGCTCTCGCTCGAGTTTCACGAGCCCGACCTGGGCACGTTCCCGCTGCTCAGGCTCGCGCGCGAGGCGGGCGAGCGCGGCGGAACCCATCCATGCGTGCTCAACGCCGCCAACGAGATCGCGGTCGCCGCGTTTCTCGATGGGCGGCTGCCGTTCCTCGGCATCAGCGAGCTGGTCGAGCGCGTGCTCGCCGACGCGGACGGGTCGCCGGCGCGGGACGTCGACGATCTCATCGAGGCAGACGAAGCGGCGCGGCGAGCGGCTGAAGAAAGCCTCGAGCTGGCCGTCCAATGAATATCGCCCTCGCGATCCTTGGCCTGGCGCTGCTCGTCTTCATCCACGAGCTCGGGCATTTCTCCGTCGCCCTTGCCGTCGGCGTGCGCCCGCGCAAGTTCTACGTCGGCTTCCCGCCGGCGGTCGCGAAGGTGCGGTACCGAGGGATCGAGTACGGCCTCGGCGCGATCCCACTCGGCGGCTTCGTCAAGGTGCCGGGGATGCATCGGCCGGCACCGTCGGACCTCGACGTCCACCTCGGAAGGGCGCTTCAGGAAGCTCCAGAGCTCGGGGGGCCGATCGAGCGCGTGAAGCGAGAGCTCGCCGACGGGGACATGGCCGGGGCGCTCGCGCATCTGCCCGCGCTCGAGAGTGTTGTCCGCGGCGCAGGCCTCACGGCTCAGGCCGCACGCGCCGCCGAGCGAGGCTTGACCGACCTGCGCGACGGCCTCGGCCTCGACGCCTATTGGCGCCAGCGCACCTGGAAGCGCGTCGCATTCATCTTCGCCGGCCCTGCTGCGAACGTCGTCGTCGCGGTCGCGCTCCTGGCTGCCGTCTTCATGATCGGCGTCCCGATCGGAACGACTCGAGTCGTCGACACGGTCAGCCCGGATTCCCGTGCCCAGGCCGCCGGCTTACGGGCCGGGGACGAGGTCCTGGCCGTGAACGGCCGTCCTCTTGCCTCCGACCAGATCTCGGAGACGATCCGCGCGAGCAAAGGGGAGCCGCTCAGGCTGACCGTTCGCCGCGACGGCCAGGAGACGACGCTTCGGCCGGTAGGGGCGAAGCTCGACGACGGCACCTATCGACTCGGTTTCGCCCTCAACGCGACGTACGAGCAGTACGGCCCGCTGATGGCAACCCGGCTCGCCGGCGAGACGACCTGGGAGGTGACGAAGGCCATCGGCGCTGCGCTCGCCCGGCTTGCGACCGGCGAGAACCGCGAGGAGGTCTCGAGCGCGGTCGGCATCGTCCAGGGATCGAGCCAGGCGCTGGACGCGGGCTTTCGGTACTACCTTCAGGTGCTGGCGCTGATCAGCCTGTCGCTTGCGTTGCTCAATCTGCTGCCTCTGCTGCCGCTCGACGGCGGTCACATCACATTCTCGATCATCGAGGGCCTCAGAGGTCGATCGCTCGGCCGCGAGGTCTACGAGCGCGTGTCCTTCGTCGGCATCGCGTTCGTCCTGTTCCTGTTCGCGATCGGTCTCTCCAACGACATCGGCCGGCTCTCAGGCTAGCGGCGAGCTCGAGGACCTCGCGCACCGGTGGATGGAAGCCGTCCGGGAGCGTGACGTCGAGACCCTCGAGAGCCTGCTCGCGCCCGAGTTCACGCTCACGACCGGCCGGCCGGGAGCGGAGGTGCGGGCGCGCGACGAGTACCTCGAGATCACACGCGCGAGCTACCTCATCGAGAGCTTCGCCTTCGACGAGCTCACCGTCCTTGCCGAGGACGATGCCGCCCTCGTCCGCTCGCGGTACCGGCAAGTTGGCAGGATGGGCGAGGAGGACCGCACCCAGACCTTCCTCATGACCGACACGTGGTTTCGCCGCGACGGCTGGCAGGCGGTCGCGCGGCACGTGAGCCCCCTTCCGCCGAGCGTCACGGCGCTCCGCATCGACCACTCCGTGATCGCGGTCTCCGAGTGGAACCGATCGAATGCCTTTTACCGCGACGTGCTCGGGGCTCGGGTCGAGCAGCGCGACGAGTGGTTCGCGCACTACCGGTTCGACGGCTGGATGCTGAACGTCCACGGCCCGGGCTTCGAGGGCCTGAACGCGAAGCGACCCGTCGAGCCCGGGGGGAGCGACCTCTGCTTCGCCTGGCCCGGTGCACTCGAGGACGCGCGCGAGCACCTCCGCAGTCACGGAGTCGAGGTGGTCGAGGGACCGGCCGAAGTGCGGGACTTCGGCGGGGGACGCGGTCGGAGCTTGTACTTCCGCGATCCCGACGGAAGCCTGCTCGAGCTCGTCGCCTACGGCGGCGGCTAACCTCTTCTGGATGCCAAGCGAGCGCCAGATCAGGGTCGGCAACGTCGCGATCGGCGGCGGCGCACCCGTCGTCGTGCAGTCGATGACGCTGACGCCGACCCGTGACGTCGAGGCGACGACCGCCCAGATCGCCGCGCTGGCATCGGCAGGCTGTGAGCTCGTCCGCTGCGCTGTACCGAAGACCGAGGATGCGCGGGCGCTCGAGACGATCGTGCGCCTGTCGCCGATTCCCGTGATCGCCGACATCCACTTCAATGCCAGCCTCGCGCTGAAGGCGATCGACGCCGGTGTCGCGGCCGTGCGGATCAATCCAGGCAACATCGGCGGGCCCGAGAAGGTCGAGCAGGTCGTCAGGGCAGCGAAGCGCGCGGCGATCCCGATGCGGATCGGCGCCAACTCGGGCTCGCTGCCGAAGCACCTGGCCGAGCTGGCCCGGCACGACCAGGCCGAGGCGCTCGTGGCGGCTGCGCTAGAGGAGGTCGAGCTGCTCGAGCGGCTCGACTACCGCGACTTCAAGATCTCGGTGAAGGCAACGCACGTCCCGACGATGATCCGCGCGTATCGGATGCTCGCGGCCAAGGTTCCCTACCCGCTCCATCTCGGCGTGACAGAGGCCGGCACGACCTTCTCGGGTTCGGTCAGGAGCGCCGTCGGGATCGGGGCCCTGCTCGCGGACGGAATCGGCGACACGGTGCGCGTCTCGCTCACCGCCGACCCGGTGCAAGAGGTCGGAACGGCCTGGGAGATCCTGAAAGCGCTCGGGCTGCGCGAGCGGGGGCCCGTGATGATCTCGTGCCCCTCCTGCGGCCGGGACAACGTCGGCGTCGAGAAGCTCGCGGTGCGAGTCGAGGAGCGGCTGAGCGCGTACCCGCAGGCGTTCGAGGTCGCGGTGATGGGCTGCGCCGTCAACGGACCGGGGGAGGCCGGCGACGCGGACTTCGGGATTGCAGGCGGGCGGGACGTCGGCTTCATCTACGCGCACGGCCGCGTCCTCAAGAAGGTCTCGTCGGACATCCTGATCGACGAGCTCTTCTACGAGATCGACCGCTGGATCGAAGGCGGGATGCTGCGGCCGACGCGGCTCAGGATGGCGAAGCCGGCTGCCCTTGCGATGGCCGAGGCTTCGTTGATTCCGCTCGAGTAGTCTGCCGGGACAACAGTGATCGCCCGGGCCTCTCAGCTCTTCCTTCCCACGCTCCGCGAGGCGCCTGCCGACGCCGAGGCAGCGAGCCACAAGCTGCTCGTGCGCGGCGGGTTCATCCGGCAGTTGAGCGCGGGCGTCTGGACGTTTCTACCGCTCGGCTGGCGCGTTTACCTCAGGGTCGAGGCGATCATCCGCGAAGAGATGGACGCTCTGGGCGCCCAGGAGATGCTCGGCCCGACTCTGACACCCGCCGAACTCTGGGCGAAGACCGGCCGGCTGGCGATCCCTGAAGTGTTCAAGCTGGAGGACCGGCACGGGCGGCCATACGTGCTCCCGCTGACGCATGAGGAGACCTTCACCTTCCACGCGGGCGAGCTCCAGTCGTACCGGCAGCTCCCGCAGACCTGGTACCACTTCGGGACGAAGGAGCGCGACGAGCCCCGACCGCGCGCAGGCCTCCTGCGCGTGCGCGAGTTCATCATGAAAGACTCTTACTCGTTCGATCGGGACGAGCCCGGGCTCGAGGAGAGCTTCGAGCGGCACCGGCAGGCGTACTGGCGCATGTTCGAGCGCTTCGAGCTCGAGGTCTACGAGGTGCAGGCGGAGTCGGGAATCATGGGCGGCAAGGAATCGCACGACTTTCTCGCACCGGCGGAGTCGGGCCAGAACGAGCTCGTTCGCTGCGAGAACTGCGACTACGCCGCGGACATCGAGGCCGCCAGAGGGGTCCCACGCGCGCCCGGCTTTTCGAAGCCGGCGGACGCGCCGGAGGAGGTCGAGACGCCGAACGTCGCGACGATCGAAGGACTCGCCGAGTTCCTCTCGATCGACCCGGCGGCGACCTCCAAGGCGACGCCGGTCGTGACGTCGGACGGGCGGCTCGTGCTCGGTCTCGTCCGCGGCGATGACCGGCTCAACGAGGAGAAGCTCATGTCGGAGCTTGGCACCATGATCCGGCCGGCGGAGGATGCGGAGATCCGCGCCACGTTCGGCGCCGGCGGCGGCTCGCTCGGGCCGCTGGGCGTCGACGTCGAGGTCATTGCCGACGAGGCGCTCCGCGAGGGACAGTTCGTCGCTGGCGCGAACCGCGACGGCTGGCACGTGCGCGGAGTCGAAGCCGGGCGCGACTACCAGCCGCGATTCGCCGATATCCGCCAGACGAACGCCGGCGACGCGTGCACGGTCTGCGGCGGCCGCTTGTACTCGCAGACCGCCGTCGAGGTGGGCCACATCTTCAAGCTCGGCACGTTCTACTCCGAGCCGCTCGGCGCCCGCTTCCTCGACGAGGACGGGGTCGAGAAGCCGATCGTGATGGGCAGCTACGGGATCGGGCTCGGCCGCACGATCGCGGCGATCGTCGAACAGCATCACGACGAGCGAGGGATCCAGTGGCCACGGTCGATCGCTCCGTACGACGTTCATATTGTCGCGCTCCCAGGCCTGGAGCTACAGGCGAGCGAGGCGGCGGACACGCTGGCGGCGGCCGGGCACCGCGTCCTGCTCGACGACCGCGATCAGCGGGCTGGAGAGAAGTTCGCCGACGCCGACCTGATCGGCTGTCCCACGCGCATCACGGTTGGCCGGAGGACGCTCGAGGACAACGCCGTCGACGAGCGCAACCGCTCCACCGGGGACGAGAGCCGCGTGCCGATCGCGAGCCTGGGCTGATGGCGCGACGGAGGAGGTTCAGCGAGGAGGCGTTCGGGCCGACGATCGAGCGGCTGATGGCCGAGAACGGGGTTACGTACCGCGGTCTGGCGGAGCAGACGCAGCTCTCGGCCGGATACCTCAACCACCTCGTGCACGGCAACCGCCCGGTGCCCTCGAACGAGGTCGTCGAGCGGCTCGCGCGCGCGCTCGGTGTCGAGCCGGAACACTTCCGCGAGTATCGCCTGCGGGTGATCTCCGAGCGCCTCGAGAGGATGCCCGAGCTGATCGACCGCCTCTACCGGCGCCTCGGCGACTAGTCCTAGGCGCCCGCTCGCGGTGCCTAGATTCAGGACGGGCGGGCTCTGCCCGCTCGTCCGTCTGCACCGACCGGTCGAGCGAAAGGACGCGCTTTCAGACCCGCCCGACGCCTCTAGGCCTTCTCGCTGCGCGAGGGCAGCAGGCCCTCCGAGTGCGCCCAGCGACTCGCCTCGGTGCGGTTGGCCACGCCGAGCTTCCGGTAGATGTTCGAGAGGTGAAACTTGACCGTCTGCTCGGTCACCCAGAGTCCCTTCGCGATCTTCGTGTTCGAGAGCCCCTCGGCGACAAGCTGGAGGACCTCGAGCTCGCGCCGCGTCAGGAGCGGAGTCTCCGCCGCTCGCGCAGGGCCTCGACCGCGCAGGTAGATCGTGTGCTCGAACGCCTGGCGAACGGCAAGAGCGAGATCCTCTCGCTGTGCAGTCTTCGTCACGTAAGCAGCCGCGCCGGCGGCGAGCGCGCTCTCGATCGAGCCTGCATCGGTGTGACTCGAGAGCACGATCGCGCTCAACTTCGGGTTTCGCTGTCGGGCCTGCGCCAGACAGGCGATACCGTCGATCTCACCGTCGCTCGTGTCGATCTCGGTGATGAAGAGCTCGGGATCGTGCTCGTCCACCAGCTCGAGCGCGGCCTCGGGCGAGGTCGTCGCGCCGACCACCTCGACGTCCAGCCCCGTGAGGACGCCCTCGACGGCAGCCAGCCAGAGTGGATGGCGATCCAGCACGATCGCCGTGCATCGATTCAGGGTCATGGCCGCAGTGCCCCCTTACTTGCCGCAGTTTCCGCCTGTTCGTGACGGTGACAAGAGGATTGACCTAAAAGGGTGATTCGGCTATGCCTCGAACGGGGGATTTCGCGAGGGACGCTAGCGACGGACGACGCGCAGCGATTCGGCGACCGCGATGAGCTCGCGCTCGGTGAGAGAGCCGCTGATCGTCACGACCAAGTTCCGGCCGCGGGCCCGGAGAGACGGCGCCGGCTCGAGCTCGAACACAATCTCGGCCTGAGCCTCGTCGAGAGCGCCTCCGCGAAGGACGCGCCCGTGAATCGGGGATCTGTGCGCTCCGCCGTCGGGTATCCTGCACGGCGCCGCGAGCGAGGTCGACGACCTCAGCAAAGCGGCACAGCGGGGCGTGGCGCGGCCTGGTTAGTGCGCTAGTCTGGGGGACGCGCTCGCGAGTACGCCGAAAACCGCAGCGTTCCGCCGTTTGGCGCAACCATGCGGGTTTTGGCGAGGGAGCGGAACTCGCGTGCTGCCGAGGACCGCCGAGTTCCGGCCTGTCCCGGTAGATGGGGCGGTAGATGGGCATGTCCCCACCCCAATCGTGCGCGCCGCGCTCGAGTGGCATAGCGTCTGCTTGGGCTGGCCTGTGGGCAGCGCTCAAGCGCGCAGAGAGTTCAGACCCGCGGGCCGGCCGCGGAAAATGCGCTCGAGCTGGCTCCGAATCAGGTCCGCGCCCGACTTGCGAGCGACCTCGCCACAGGGTATCCGGATATGGTTCGCGCGCTGCGCGAGGCGATGAGCGGCGGAAAGGTCCAACACGTCGCTTGCAGAAAGTGCGGGTCATACACGCCTGTGTCTGGCCCCGACCATCGCACCCGCATCGAGGCAGCGAAGCGTGGACGGAACTCGGCCTCGGCAAGACCGCCCAGGCGACCGAGGAGAAGCCGATCGACCTCTCAGCCGTCGACGTCAAGAAGCTGAACCGCGAGGGGCGAAATCGTGTGCTCGTTGAGATTTACAAGAGATCGCGCGCCCTAGGTGTCGATCTCTACGAACGCGACAAGGAACTGTTGCTCGGATCGCCGAAGAGACCAAAACATCCACTCAGGAGAAGTGATCGTGCCCTATCCCGCAGACCAGTTCGATCCCATTGCC
>Ga0136614_10001945_pt1 | contig 12597 bp, 17 predicted proteins | sample AntDrymUQ2792106_2_FD_106643 | JGI IMG/M metagenome (GOLD analysis project Ga0136614, IMG submission 106643) | Polar desert sand microbial communities from Dry Valleys, Antarctica - metaG UQ279 (21.06) | ecosystem: Environmental > Terrestrial > Soil > Desert | place: Antarctica: Dry Valley...
GAGGATGAGCAGCGCGCGGCCGTCGTAGTGCATGTAGGGATTGTCTTCGATTTGCTGCATGGCTTTGGCAATCGCCATCTGCCAGCGCAGGTTGCTCGTTTGGTCGAACGCCGTTTGAATCACTGCCGCCAGCGCCGCTTGGTTTAAGTTCATCATCGCTTCGGTTCCCTTCTTTCAAATAAATGTCTAACCTAAGCGTAAGTGTAACGCACAAGTAAGCGTGCGTCAACAAGTATTTATCTCTTGCGTAAAACTTTTTCTTGAGTTAAGTTTGCGCGCATGAGTCAGATACTTACGACCAAAGAAGCCGCCGAAAGGCTAAACGTCACGCCCGCTCGCGTGCGCCAGATGGTCTTGTCCGGGCAGTTACCGGCTGAGAAGTTCGGGCGTGATTTGGTGATTAGAGAGTCCGATCTGGCATCGGTTGAAGACCGCCCGATTGGGAGGCCGCCGCAAAAGAAGGTCAAAAAGAAAGGCGGGAAGAAATGACGCCGGACGCGCGGATCGACCGCTTAGAGCGGGTGATGAAGTTAGTCGTGCGCGCCGGCCTGCGGGAGCGCAAGGACACCCGCGCCAAGCTCAACGCCTTGATCGACGCCCAGATGCACACCGAGGGCGCGCTCTCGCGCTTGGCCGAGGCGCAGGCGCACACGGATCGGCGACTCGACGCCTTGATCGATATTGTGGAGGGCGGGCGCGGCGGGCAAGGCTGAAGCCCGCCAACGTCGCTAGACTGTTCGGGGTTGGCGGTGAAGATTCCAATGATGCCGAAAGGCGTTGAGCACAACAAACAGCAGGCCGCCGAATTCTTAGGCGTGAGCGTGCGCGCCGTCGAACGCTATACGCAGCAAGGCAAGCTCTCCGTCCACTATGAGCCGGGCAAGACGCGCCCCGTCGCCGTCTACGCGGAAGAGGAATTGCGACCGCTCAAAGATGAGATCGCGGCGAACCTCTACCACCAGCGCCCGGCGGTGGAAAAAGGGAATCGCGCCAACCCCGAACAGGCTGGCGACGTTGGCGAAGTAACGGCTTTGGCGCGCTCCGTCGGCACCACTGATGCGCTTGCGCTGATCATCCGCGAAGTGACGACGGCGACCGTCGGCGCGTTGCGAGCGGATGCGGCGGTCGTGCCGCTCGCCGACAAGTTGACGCTCTCGCTCGTCGAGGCGGCGCAGCTCTCCGGCCTCTCGCGCGGACATCTGCGCGCAGCCATCGAAGCGAAGAAATTGAAGGCTCGAATTATCGGGCGCGGGTGGAGGATGACGCGCCAAGCGCTTGAGGCTTACGTGAGAAAGTTATGAGCACCGCAATTGCCATCCCAAAGACGCGGCTCCGTCGCTCGCAAGATGAAACGCACGCTACTACCGGCACGATCATTCATTGGGGCGAGCGCGATCCGGCCAACCGTTGGGAGCGGGTCGCGATCACCTGTCACCAATGCCGGCGCAAGAGCTTCACGCATACGCAAAGCATTAAGCACGTAAGGTGGTCTGGCCTCTGCCGCGAATGTATCGAGTTGCGCGGCAGCCCTCGGAAGCTCATTCATGACGAGCATTTTGAGAACGGCACGATCATTCACTATGGCGAGCCCGATCCGAAGGCCCCGGACAAGCGCGTGATGGTGACGTGTGAGGAGTGCAAAGAGAAGCGATCTATGACCCGGGTTGCGGCAAGCCGACTCAAGCATGACGGCGGATCATGGCATTGCCGGAAGTGTCACGGCTCTGCGCTACGCGCGCATTTCGCCAGTCTGCGGCAAGCGCCAGCCAATCAGCCACAGCCGCCGGTGAAGCGAGGCCCAACGCCGAAACCTGTTGATAAGTTTATGGCCGATGCTCGGGAGGTCATCATCGAGATTCGCAATGAATTCCGATCTGATAGATCTGTCACTCTGCCAATCGCAACGGCGCGTCTCCAAATCCGTAAACATGATGTCAGCGAAGATGGGGTGAGAATGAAAGTTAAGCGGAAGACTGGCTTAACGTGGGAAAGGTTCGTTGAAAGTGTACTGAATGATTGCGAACATATTTCAAATTAACTTGTTCGCACAGCGAACGAATTAAAAGTTCTAACCTGTCCGCATCTTTGAAAAATTTTCTGCTACCGTCCGCCCATCCGGTCAGACCGGCAAGCGGTTGGTAGCTGTGAGTTGGAAATGGAAAGCCCCGGAGCGATCAACTCCGGGGCCATTCTCGAATCAGAAACCAGCGTGCTTAGCGGTGCTCATGGTTTCTGTCATGCAACATGCGATCACCCTAAAAGGAACCGTGAAATTACTTAAAAGGAGCCGCGTATGCATTCTACGTTAAGACCCTCTCGCAATCAATCATCTCGCGTAACATTATCTGACGCCGGCCGCCGCTGCGCCTGTGCGGGCTGCCTTCAACACATCAGGCGGCTCGAAGCGTTCAACGCCCAGCTCGCAGAGGCCAATGACAAGTTGCGCCGCGACCGCGACCGGCTCGCCGCGCAACTCGCCGGGCGAGAGGTGGCCTGAGATGCTCACCCGTCACGCCCTCGCGCGCGCCTCGCGCAAACAGCCCTGCCCGGTCTGCGGCAAACCCGATTGGTGTTCGCTCAGTCCGGACGGCGCAATCGCGATCTGTATGCGCCAGCCGAGCGCGCACGAGACGCACAACGGCGGCTACCTTCACCAACTCACCTCGCCGACCGTAGCGCCAGCGCGCCGACCCGCAGCTCCACCCGCGCCGCCGCCTGCACCCGCCACACAGTTCCGCGCCGAAGCCGCGCACGTCGATGCGATTTACCGCGCGCTGCTACGCGAGCAGCTCCGGCTCTCAGACGCGCACCGGGAGAAGCTCTTAGCGCGCGGCCTTGCGCCGGCGGAGATTGCCGCCAGAGGCTACGCGAGCACGCCGGGCAGGGAAGAGGCCGCGCAACTCACAGAGACGCTCGCACACCTCGATCTGCGGGGCGTGCCGGGCTTCTACAGGGAGCGCGGGCAGTGGCGCATGGTCAACGCCGCGCCGGGCTATTTCGTGCCGTACAGGGACGAACGCGGCCGCGTGGCGGCCATGCAGTACCGACTCGACGAACCCTTGAACGGCGGCCAGACTAAGTACCTCTGGTTTTCCTCGCCGCCGGAGCGCTACCCGGAGGGGACCAGTTCCGGCGCGCCCGTGCATGTCTCGCGGCCGGAGCTGCTGCCCGAGGCGCGCGAAGTGACGCTCACTGAAGGGGCGCTCAAAGCCGATGTCGCCAGTTTCTTCCTGAAGGCCCCGGTCATCGCCGCCGCCGGCGTGACGCTCTTCGGGCGTCACATCGGCGACCGCCTGAGACACCTCGCGCCCCAGTTGCACACGGTTTACGTGGCGTTCGATCTCGACTGGAAAAGTAACGAGGCCGTCAAGCGTGCGCTCTTCCGTGTGCTGGAAGAGTTGGAGCGGGCGCGTTTCGCGGCGCGCCTGCGCGCGTGGCCGCCGCACATGGGCAAAGGCATCGATGATTATTTGCTGACGGCCGCGAGGGGAGGAGACGCTGCATGAGCGCAACATTCGTTGATTACCAAGCGGGCTACGCGCGCCAACACGCCGACACTCTCGACCCGGCGACGGACGCGCACCTCTTCCCAGCGCCGGAGCCGTTGGACGATAGCCCCGCCCGGCTGCACAAGTTGCGCCGGCAAATCTCCGCAGTGCAGAGCGCCACCTGCAACGGACTGGCGACCATCGGCCTGCCGCCGGAGTTATACGGCATGGTCTGTGCGATCCTCGCCGCGTCAAACGGCCAGACGCACTTCAAGGCGAGCTACAAAGTGCTCGTCAATTTGCTTTTCCGGCGGGGCGACGGGCGCACCTTCAATGCGAGAAAGCACAAAGCCAGAGGTCTCTTAAAAGCACTCAGAGCGTGGCAGGAAAAAACGAAGATCACGCTCTGCACCATCAGGCCGGGCGGGAGAACCAAAGACCAGCAAGGTCGCAACGAATATCACGATACTGAATTCGAGTTGGTCTTCCTCGATGCCGTCGCCAAAGCGATGATGAGAAACCCACAACCGGAGAAGATGCGCGCCGCCGTCCGCGTCGAAATGGCCGCGATGATGAAGTTGCCGCCCTTCGATAGCCGCTGGCAAGTGAAACCTCCGACCGTCGAACAGATGCAAGAGCGCGACAAAAAAGCGGCGGTTACGAAAGCAGTCAAAGCGGCGGCTGCCGAGTTGGACTTGCCCGCCGGCGGCGACCCTTTCGCGTACCTTGAACAGTTGCACGCGGAAGCCAAACGCCAGCTTGAAATGGAGTTGGAGCGGCGCGCGAATGAACCACCGACCTCCTCTCAAAACGGGGTTGGTAACAACTCAAGTGTTGCAAGCGAAGAAGTTGAGCAGGAGGGGGTGTGCGTGATCACGCACACCCCTCCGCACACCCCCCCGGCGTCAGAAACAGCACCTTTAGAAAGAAGATATAAGGTGCAGGATTTGGACGCTCCGCCCCCACCGGAAAGAGAGCACAGCCCGGAAGAGCAAGCCGCTTGGAACCGGCTTGGCGAGCGCCTGCGGGCACAGCCGGTAGAGGTCACGACCGTCGAAATCGAAGCTGCGGCGTCCGATTATCTCGCGGCCGAACCCGCCATCGATGCACAAACCCTTCCGAGTTCTCACACTTGCCCCTCGCCGCCGGTCGAGCCGGAGCAACTCGACGAACGAATTTTCATCATGTGCGAGGGCGGCGACGTGTCCGAAGCGGAGGCCGCAGAAATTGCCCGACGTGATCTGTGCGAGGCGTGCCGTGTGCGGCCACCGGAGTCTGATAATTCCGAGGTGCGGCAGCGATGTCCGACATGACGAGTGGGCAGATTTGTTCCCCGCCTGAAGCGCCCGCCCCGATCCCACAAACAGGATGCCGAAATGCGCTCGACCATCGCCGACTCCGGCGGTGTCGTCGAGCGCGTTTTCTTTTCACCGCCGGAAGTAGCGAGGGAGTACCGCACGCCGGCCACGCGCCGCCTATATATAAGATTTACTAATACAAAAACCAAACATATATCAGTTGATCTTATCAAAAGGATCGTCTAATTTTGACGCATTATTTTGACGCTCTTGGACGTTAGGAGGCCAATCCGAAGTGGAGCAAGTGCATGATCGGCGGGGAGCGCGGCTGACCCAAGCGCAACGCGAAGTGCTCCTCGGCTGGGTGGCCGCCGGAATCACCGACTACCGCGCGATCAAGAAACTCTTGATCAAGCATGGCTTCCCCATCATCCAGCGGCAGAATCTTGACTACTACCGTCGGCGCTACGGCAGGAGTCCGCGTTGCGCGGCCTGTGGCCGAGAGTTTCCGCCGGTCGCGCCGACCTCCGACGCCGGCGCTGTTCACTTGGACGTTGTTGGACGGAAAGACTCTATTTCGCAGAGGGGAGAAAGCAGATGAGCACACATTTTCCAACGCCCACGCCCGCCACGGTGCCGGGCGTTGCCGCGACCACGGTGGCGTCCCTGCGGGGCAAGGTTGACCGGATCGAAACCATCTTCAAAGAGGCGACGGCGAAGATCGCCAAGCTCACGAATGACCCGAGCATCAGCGTGCGGATGACGACTGACGAAGTAAACCGCGCGCAGCAGCAGACGAATGATGCCATCTCGACGGTCAAGGCGGTGGCTGTGCGGGAACTGGCGAAGCTGAAGCTTGAGACGGAGCGGCAGCGCGACGAAGTGTTGCGCGGCGTCGCCCGCGCGCTGGGCAGGCCGGAGCCGGCGAACGCCACTGAAGCGTTGCTACGCGAGCAGCGCGAGGGGCGTGCGTGGGCGCGCGTCAAGCCGTTACTGGATCGCGAGCCTTCGCAGTTCGCCCCGATCATGATCGTCGTTAAGCAGCTCGCGCATGAAGCCATCGCCGCGGGTGATGACGACACGCTCGCGGCGCTCCGGGCGGAGTTAAGTCGCTACCTGCAAGGGCGCGGCATCGGGGCGGAGGCGTCCGTCGAACTGGCTAAGCAGTTGGATGAATTGATCGGCCAAGCGCGCCCGGCCGTGGCCGCCGCGCTCGCGCTCCAACGCGAGGTCGAGAAGGGCGTGGCCGCCGTGATGATGGCGGTCAACTACACGAGCACCGCTATCGAACGCGGAACAACTTTCTTCGCGGTTCCTAATTGGGACGGGAAGACGACGCGCAACCTTGCGCTGCCCGGCGTGGATGTGAAGACGGGGCGCGCCCTGAAGGACAGTGACGAGCAGCTCGTCATCTGAAACCGGACAATCTAAATATGGGCCGCTTCGGCCACAGGAGGTTTTATGTCGGCAACATTCTTCAAAGTCACCATTGACGGGAAGCTCCGTTATCTCCCCGTCACCCAAATCAAGCAGGCGGTAGTGAACGAGGCCGAACAACCACAGGTGCGCTTGGTGTTGGAAGGCGGAGGCGATCAATACCTACATGGCGACGAAGCGACGGCGGCGCTCGCGCTGCTCGAACAACTCAGCTCGACGACACCCGCGACGAGCGCCGGCGCTCGGGACCGCAAGGCTTAGCCGCCCGATTGGTCCCCAACCGAGGCGACTAGCTCGGCGTCCACCATCGCCAGTGATGGCGGTGACGGCCACCATGCCGCCGGCACCTCTCGCCACATCCGGCGATGGTGGAGCAGCTCGCCAATCTAATTTGAGGAGGTCTTCTACAGTGAGCTTTACCAAAGCGAACAATGCGACCGCGAAAGAGATCGCGATTGAAGTGCGCCACCCGTGGCACAAGGAAGACGTTTTCGTTTTCCACTTTCCGAAGCGGCAGCCGAAGCCGGCCGCTGAGAGCGAGGCGCGCTTCCTCGGCTTGGGGGAAGAGGCGCGTGAAGATGAGCACCGACTGGCGATCATCGAAGCCGTGTCTGAGATGGTCACAGCCGTTGAAGGCTTCGATGATTTTCCGCAAGACTCGCGACCACTGCCAGAGCGCTTCCGCGAATACTTTGACGACCCGGAGCAGCTTGAATTGGAGCAGCTTGTAGTGAGCGCATGGAGGGCGTATCGCGCGTCGGCAATTCCCGGCGCGTACCTTAAAAGCCCTGTCCGTGATGGCGCGGGAAGTAATCGAGTACCGCCGGCTACTGCGTGAAGCTCACCCGGCCTATGACGACTGCCCCTCGCCTTGCTGGCTCAGGTATGACGCCGGAGACACTCCGTCTGACCTGCCCGATCTGTGCCAAGAGTGCGAGGTCAGAATCCAATTCGACTACTTCCAAGAAAGTTTCGAGCAGGAGATGGCAAGACGCTTCGGCGAGGAAGCGCCAAAATGGAGTTTCGAGACTCTCTATGCCGACGTTAATCGAATTATGAATATTGACGCCGGCCTGCGTGGCGAAGGCTACCCGCAGGGTTGCGACGTGCTGTTGGCGGCATGTCTGAACGTCGTCAGGCGAGAGGAATACCGACCCGTCAGAATCTCGCGGTGGGAAGCCGAGCAGCGCGCCAGAAACCCGCGCCCCTGAAGATCGCCAGTGGCATTGCGCCAACCGTGGCTGTCTCTTGTTGATCGTGTGTGGCGGTCATCTGACGCACCTGATCATCGTGCAATGTAGAGTTTGTTTGCGGCCGCAACGAATCGCGAGATGAACAAAATTTCAATCGAGATAGTTGTTGATGAAGGCGGGAGGGCGAGCGCCGCGCTCAAGGGCCTCAACCGCGACGTTGATAACTTCACCGGCAACGTCGGCCGTGCCGGGAGCGCCGGGACGGGGCTGCGCGATGTCTTCACCGGCAATCTGCTCGCTGACTTCTTTCAGCGCGGCGCGAGCGCGGCCGTCGAGTTCACGGCGAAAGCCGTGCAAGCCTCGGCCGCCGCCGAAGACTCGAACCGCGTCCTGACGGCCTCCGCCACGGAGGCCGGGTTGTCTTACGCCGAAGCGGGCAGCAGGGCCGAAGAATTCGGCAAGCGGGCCGGACTTTCCACGGCTGAAGCCCAACGATCTTATGCCAGCCTCATCGCCTTCCTTCAAGGGGCTGGCAAAGTCGATAAGATCGATGAGTTCACGAAAGGCTTTCTCGATTTAGCGGCGGCGCGCGGCACCGGCGGGGCCAAGCTGGCGGAAACCCTGCGACAGTTCAACACGCTTTCTGATGAAGGCGTCGAACGAATTCTCAAAGTCAACCCTTCGGCCTTTTATGACCAGTACGCGGCCAGCATCAACAAAGCCGGCGGCGCTCTGACGGAGGCCGACAAGCGCGCGGCGATCTTCTCCGCGACGCTTTCACAAAGCGCTCTCTTCCTCGGCGAGAACGAAAAGCGGTTGCAGGGCACCGCCGGCCAACTCGACACGGCGAGCGCGGCTTACGAGAACCTGACGACGCGGATCGGCGACTCGATTACCAACTCCGTCGAGTTCAAGGGCGCGCTCGGATTGGTTTCCGAAGCCCTCGGCGGTTTGACCATCTCGCACTCCCAAGCCCGGCTGGAACTGGCGAAAGGACTCAAGACCCCCGAACAACTGGCGCAGGAAGCGCGCGAGGGCACGGGGCGGCAAATCCTCAACGCCTTCAAGGGCGGCGCATCGACTCTCTTTTCCATCCCGTTCACGCTTAACGATCAGTTCCAACTACTGTCCGGCGGCATCAGCCGTGATGACTACAAAACCCGGATCGAAGGTACGGCTAACGCCATCTTCAATCCCGGTCAGGCGCAATTCGAAGCCGACAAACAACGCTTCGCCGCCATCCAGCGGGAGATTCCAGAGCAGGAACAGAAGGCCAAGGAAGCGGGTGCCAAGAATGCCGCCGACCGCGAACGGCAGGCCGGAGAAGCCTCCGCTAAACAGGCCGCCGACGCCGAGAAAAAAGCCGCCCGCGAGCGCGAGCAGGCATTCAAATCAGCCCTCGGCTTCATTGATGAAATTTCCGCCCGCAGCACGGGGAACCAAAACCCGTTCATCAAGCTCTTCACCGAAGGGGAGACGGCCGCGCAAAGGATGCAGGAGCGCTTCGGCGCGCTCGGCGCGAAGGTCGTCGGCGAGTTCACGGCGATGGAACGACAGGCCATCGCCTTCGAGACGAGCACGCAACGCTTGCGGCGCAATCTGCGCGCCGTCGAATTAGAGTTCTCCGCCGAGCAAGTCAAGAAGGCTTACGTCGGCGTCACCGCCGAGCAGGAGCGGCAACTCGGGATCCTGCAAAGAAGGTTGACGGCGGCGGCCAACGCTCCCGGATTGCGGCGCGCGGCGGAAGCGTTCGAGCGGGGCTTCGCGCCGCAGAACGAGTTGCAACTGGGGCGCGATTTGCTCGCCGACTTCGAGCGCGTCAAAGCCTTGCGCCCGGAAGGCGCGGACGAAGCGGCCCGCGCCGGGCAGCAACTGGTTGACGATTACGTTTTAGAGCGGACGCGGAATCTCAACCTCAACGCGCGGTTTTCTCCCGACGCGGCGACGCGCCAACTGGCCGAAGATCGCGCCCGCGCTTTGCGCGCACAAGCGGAGCGGTCCGAGGCCGAGCTTGAAGACGAACTCAAGCGCGCCGAGGCGGGGCGCTCTCAGATCAATCTCGCGGGCGTCAAGCTGCAAGAGTTAGCACGCCTCGCGCCGGGGACTGACGCCTCCGCCGTGCGGAAAGAGTTCCTCGCCATCACGGAGAAGCTCGATCCGAAGGAACTCTCGGCGGCCTTGCGTGACGGTTTGTCGGCGGCCTTGCGTGAAGAGGCGCAACACGAGCGGCAGTTGGAGCAGGAGGCCAAAGACTTTCATCAGCGGTTGATCGGAGATGGGGGCATCTTGCAACAGATCAAACTCGCGATTGAAAGCAACGATCCGGCGAAAGCGCGGGCGCAACTCCCGCCGCCGACCCCGGCCGAAACCGCGCGCGGCATCGCGGAGTTTGAGCGGCGGCAGTTTAACCCCCAGCAGCAGGCGGCCGATGATGATGAGGTCGTGCGGATCAACGCCAAGCCGGCCTACGATTCCAAAGCGGCTTACGAGGAAGCGCGCCGGCGGATTGAAGTCAATCCTTTCTCACAAGACTTCTTCCGCGCACGGCCCGGCTTTGATCCGAAGAACGATCCGAGAACTTTCAACGCGGACGACCCTTACGGGCGCGAGTTTCTGCGGGCCGGGTATTTCAACTCTTACCAAAGTGGGAGGTCGGAGGCTGAAGCCTCCCGGCCGGAGGCGACGAAGGCGGCGGACACGATGATCGGTTTGCTACAGCAGATGCTGGCCGCGCTTGAGAAGGGCGCGCAGATCAACATCAGCGTGGCTGACGGCTTGCAGTATGACCAGACGGTGTTAGGCGCGCAGCCCCGGCCGGACGGCGTATGATGCGGCGATGGCGGACGATCACCTCATCCGGCGCAGCGAGGCGCGAGCGCGCCAGCGAGCGCGCGCCCGGCTCTTCACGCAGCTCCACAGTTTGAGCCTCGGGATCAGCGCGCGGGACTTCATCGACACGTTGGCTGATGTGGCCGAATTGCTGAGCAGGCACGCCCCGCTTGAAGGGGAGCGCGCCGAGTGGCAGTGCGTGAGGGAAACAGTGCAGGGGTGTCTTGATCGAACGTCGTGAGCGGCCACTACATTTTGTGTTCGGACGCGCTGGCGAGGGATTTTGAGAACGGCGTCACCTTCGGAAACAAGTGTTACTGAAAGTTCCAGCCGGCGCGATCTACATCTTGTGCTCACGCCTGCCAGCGCCCGCCCGTTTTCATTATCAGACGACAGAAGGGCAATTATCCGACGCCGACTCTTCTTCGGGTCGTGATGACCGCATACGGTTACACTATGGTGTGAGAAGTGTAACCAGCATGAGATAAGCCACACATTTCAGCGAAATGTGTGGCCTTGTGGTCTTAAAATCAGAGACTTCTCCAACCGGCCAGCGTCCGCCGCCTTCGCATCAGTCGGCGGATGCGCTCTTGTTCGGTGTTGCATCGCCAGTGTCGTTTCATCGCGGTTGCGCGGCCCGTGTGAACCGGTCTCCCGAACCCTGCCCACACGGGCCGCGCCCCTCGCCCCGCCGCTGGGGCGAACTAATGTTGCTCAAGGTGTGTCAACAAGGCGTGAAAAAACTTGTCGGCGTTCGCTAGATAAATTCCCGCCTGTGCCTTCGCGTAGAAGGCGGCCAAGAACCGCTCGCGCGGATCGGAGACGTGCTCGATGATGTGTAATAACCACATCAACGCCAGCGCCCTTTCGTGAAGGCTGTCGGCGGTGAGCGCCGACATGGCGAACAACACCGCCCCGCCCTTCGCGTTGGTTAGGCCGCAGTGTTCGGTCAGGGCGATGTGCAGTTCTTCGTAAGTCTTTTCCAAGTCGTGACGTTCAGGCCGCGCCTCCGGTTGATCGGACTTGGCGCGTAAGACCATAGAGGTCAAAAATGTACGCTCGCGTGCGCGGAAGCACAGGAGCGGGTACAACAGGCGCAACACATCGGGGGAAGCGGTGTGGAGGCGCGCGTCCTCAATCACCGCTTCAACCGTTTCCGCGATGGCGTTGTGAAGAGCGGCGGGCGTCGCCTTGTCTTCCAAAACGTCGGCGTAGTGGTTGCCGAGCGCCTGCCATTCCGCGAAATTCTCGCGGTAGAAGTTAAGACTTTCCTCACGCTTTTGCGCTTCAAATTCGGGGTTGTTTAATAACCACTCAGGCCGCGCCGTCTCGACGGCGCGCTTGGCGGCGGCGGCGGCGAGGTCGGAGAGGAATTGCGTGTAGTCAATCGTCGGCAAAGGGTTCATCTCAATGCACCCCCTTTGCCAGATGGAACGGCAAGACGTTGGGCGGCAGTTCGGCGGCGGCCTCGTCTTCAACAGCGCTTAAAAGCCGCAGGGCTTCGTTTAAGTTCTCGCGGATGAGGTCAACGGCGTTGTTGTCGAGAGAGCCTTCTTCGGCGAAGCGCAGGGCGTCAATCACCCGACCGCGTAGGCACGCAAGGTTCGTCAGGTTAGGCACGGGGCATGACCTCCGTTCGCCACGCGGCGGCTTTCAAGAGCAATTCAACATCGCCGATGGCGGAATGTAATGCACGGCAGAGATCGTCCGCGGTTTCCTCGTTGGTGATACCCTCTTGCGCGATGCGGCCGGCGTGTTGCAATCGCGCGTGCAATCGCGCGAGGCGTGCCGTGTCGTCAACTGGTTCGAGTGTCAGAGACGGCAATGACCGGACTGCGCCCGCCTCGACGCCCGCCTCTTCTTCGTACCCGTTGATCTGCTCCCAACGGGTGCGCCATTGCGAGCGGAGAGCATCCAACCGGGCGGTGAGCACCGCCATGCCGGCGGCAAGTAAGGTCAACTGCGGATCGGTTTGCGGAAATGGCGTTGATTCCGCTTTTAATAGAGTAAGCTGTGGTTGCATCTGACTTTCCTTTCTTTGAACAGGGAAGGGGTTGATGTAGAGGGCTAGGGAGCATCGCAAGTGCTTACCTAGCCCGTTTGGTTTAGTGCGTGGCTTCGTTGTAGCGTTCAATCAGCCGCGCCGCCGCACGATGCCAGCACGGTTGGCCGTTGCGGTACGCCTTGCATTGGCAGGTGCCGTTGGCGCTGTAGATTTCGCCGGAAGGCGAGAGGATGAGCAGCGCGCGGCCGTCGTAGTGCATGTAGGGATTGTCTTCGATTTGCTGCATGGCTTTGGCAATCGCCATCTGCCAGCGCAGGTTGCTCGTTTGGTCGAACGCCGTTTGAATC
>Ga0136614_10001946_pt1 | contig 12597 bp, 7 predicted proteins | sample AntDrymUQ2792106_2_FD_106643 | JGI IMG/M metagenome (GOLD analysis project Ga0136614, IMG submission 106643) | Polar desert sand microbial communities from Dry Valleys, Antarctica - metaG UQ279 (21.06) | ecosystem: Environmental > Terrestrial > Soil > Desert | place: Antarctica: Dry Valley...
CGTCCGACAGGTCGAGGCCGCCGTCCTTCATGTTCAGGGACTGCTTCTCGACCGCGGTAGGTTCGAGCTCGACCAGGAACTCGTCGAGGTGTTCTTGGATCCTAGGCCTCAGGGTTCGCGCGGCGTGCTCTTGCTTGTTCGACGCGAGCTCGACCGGTACCACGACCTCGGTCTCGACCTGCACGACGAGACAATCGGCTCCCTCGGCCACCTTCTCGCGCCATTCCTTCTGGAGCCTCAGGTAGCTCATGTCGCAGACGATGAGAGAAGCATTCTTGCCCGCGTTGAGCGCCACTTCGTCCGGGGAGCCGCGGCGCGCGACGAACTTGATCTTGCGTTCCTTGAGATCCTCCCGTACATCCTGCAAGCCTTCGAGTAAGAAGGCGTAGTGTCTTAGGTTTGCCTCCGGGTAGCCGTCCGTGAGCCCGAAGACTACGAGGAGCCGCTGACCCAGCTCGTTCGCTCTCTGCACGGCGTACTCTAAAGCGTGGTTGTACTCCGCCCTTTGCGCCTCCTGCATCCAGTACAGGACGTAGTCGCCTTCCCTTACGTACTTGTCGTTGAGCTGTCGGATGCGCTCTTCTTGTATTTCCTTCGTAGCCACTCGGTCCTCCGGGATGCGTCGCTTGCCGCTACACACGGATAACGCATCCAGACCTGCCCGTCTGGGCGAGAAAATACGCCAGGGCGAATGTCGCGCGGAGTAACGGTCGGAGCGGTTCTCAGTATCCGGGGCGACCCATGCGTGAGTAGGTGATCTGTTTTCCTGTTCGAGCCTGGGATGCAGGTCGCGTAGCTCCCCGTCGCCGATACCCCCTTCCACCTCGACCAGGTTCGTGTAGTCGAAGGCGACATTGGCCATGCCTGCTCCCATCTGTGGCGTTCCGGAATCTGTACCGGGCAGTTTAAGGCTCGTAGCAACGCCGGGGCTGCCTCGCGAGGCGGCCCCGTCGGGGATTGGTGCTGCGTCGCCAGCGGTCGCCGGCGTTACGCGGATTTGTCGGACGGTTCGAGGAAGGACTCGAGCTCGGCGTCCAGGGCGCGCGAGCGGAGCCTGCGCAGCGCGGAGCTCTGTATCTGGCGGACCCGTTCGCGGGTTATGCCGATGCTCAGACTGATCTGCGCGAGCGAGGCGCACCCTTCGCCATCGAGGCCGTAGCGGCGTTCGACGACGTAGCGCTCGCGTTCGGGGAGGGTAGCGAGGAGGCCGCGGATACAATCCCTCAGCGCGTCCTCCATATAGAGGTCCTCCGTTCCGGCCTCCGTCTCGTCGGCGAGGAGGTCCGCGAGGGAGCCGTCTTCGTCCGAGCCTACGGGCACGTCGTAGGAGACGACGGTCTTGCGGGCGGTGAGGGCGCTCACGACCTCCTCGGTGCTCTTGCCCACGTGCTCGGAGAGCTCCTCGATGGACGGCTCGCGGCCGGTCGTGGACTGCAGGTGGTTGCGGGCGCCGTTTACGAGCCGCTCGCCTTCGGCGGCGTGGATGGGGACCCGGATGGCGGCCGCCTTGTTAGAGATGGCCCGGCTTATGGATTGCTTGATCCACCAGGTCGCGTAGGTCGAGAACTTGGTGCCGAAAGCCGCGTCAAAGCCCCGCGCCGCCCTCATGAGCCCCAGGTTACCCTCCTGGATAAGGTCGGCGAACTCGAGCCCCCGGCCCATGTACCCGCGTGCCACCGAGACGACGAGCCTCAGGTTGCACTGGACGAGCTCTTCCCACGCTGTCTCGTCGCCTTCGCTGATGCGCGCCGAGAGCGCCGCCTCCTCGCGGCGAGTCAGGATCCTGTGCCGCGTGGCCCGCGACAGGTACAGGCCGAGAACCTCCGGTCCTGCCGCGCCCCTACCGGAAGCCGCCCGCTCGACCTTCTGCTCCATCTTATCCTCCATCCCTTCGTACCTATCTTCCTTACATGGACCAAGATACTCCTCGGCCGGCGGACGCTATATAGGAAATAGGTCCTACATGCGATTGGGCGAATGTCCCGATTGTCCCGAGTTCTTGTCCCGGTTTTCCCAGCTCTTTCGCGGCCGGGAGGCCCGCGGGACCACGCTATAATCCCTCCAGATCACCGTGTGCGCGACGACCGACCACTCCGAACGTTCTCCCGCCCCGATAGGCGAGATGATAACGCGCCTCAAAGAGGCGTATCCCGACGCGAGGACTGAGCTTCGTTGGGAGGACCCTCTCCAGCTCCTGGTCGCCACGATTCTCTCTGCCCAGAGCACCGACGTTCGGGTCAATCAGGTCACCGGGGGGCTCTTCGAGAAGTACCGCACCGCGGAAGACTACGCGGAGGCGGACCCCCTTCTTCTGGAGGAGGAGATACGGTCCGTTGGCTTCTTCCGAAACAAGGCCCGCTCCATCAAGAACATGGCCCGAGCCCTCGTCGAGGAACACGGAGGAGAGGTTCCGCGCACGATGGAGGAGCTGGTGCGGCTCCCCGGCGTGGGCCGCAAGACCGCCAACGTGGTCCTGGGCAACGCCTTCTCGGTAAACGTGGGCGTCGTCGTGGACACGCACGTCCGGCGCGTCTCGCGCCGCCTCGGTCTGACCGAAAACCAGGACCCCGAAAAGATAGAGTGCGACCTCCTGGAGATAGTGCCCGAAGAGGAGAGGGCACTCTTCTCGCACCTGCTCATCTTCCACGGCCGCCGCGTGTGCAAATCCCGCAAGCCCAACTGCCCGGGCTGCGTCTTGAACGATGTCTGCCCCTCGGCCTTCGAGGTTTAGCAAGAAAGGGGGTGTTCGGGGCTCGGGCGACGCCGGAGGTCTGCTGTTGCGGGCGCCGCGCGTTGTCGTCGAGCTTCAACACGGCGTTGTTCATCGTCCTCTGGATCAGGTTGGAGAACCTGTCCAGCCGAAGGATCTTATTCATTTTGCCCTACGCACAGGGCGATCTTCCTTGCTACCTTACCGCCTCCCGTACCTGTTGCCCTCTTGAGCCTCTCCCAATCCTTTTGGTCTTTCCGCGTATGGCTCTCCCCTCTCCGGGGAGGGTACGTTCGAACTCCACCGCCGCGTTTGACGGCCCGGTTCTCTCGATCCTTGTCCCCCATAAGAGCAGGCGGTGATGAATCGGGCAGTTTTCGGGAAGAGTGTGCGGCTCTCAGCCCGATTCATCGGTAATTCATTCCGGATTCATCGTTATCTGATCTTGTAAGGGGTGAGAACGGCGGTAGGGCATCGAGGATGCCCCGGTGGAGAAGGAGGAGACGATGCGGGACGGGAGAAGATGACCGACCCAGCCGACGCCGGAGGTGGCGGAATATCTGGCCGGTTTGTGCCGGGAGGCCGGGTTGTCCCGTCTGCCGACTTTCTTGTTGAACCCGCTCAGTCCCGCCAGTAGTGGATTGGCCTTTGGCAACCTCGGACGGTACTACGTAGTCCTCACCGGCGGGTTGGTGACGCAGTTTAATACCGACCGTCCCGCGTTCCGCGCGGTGGTGCTGCACGAGCTGGCCCACCTGCGCAACCGCCGACGTGAACAAGACCTACCTCACCGTCGCCGTCTGGTGGGCGTTCGTGGGCGTAGCCCTGATTCCCCTGGCCGTGAACCGGTTGTACGAGGATTTGTACTTTGCGTTCGCTGTGGGCTGGCGTGCTCTCGCCCTGGCCGTGGTGGTTTACCTTACGCGCAACGCGGTCTTGCGCGCTCGCGAAGTGTACGCCGACGTTCGCGCTTCCGCTTGGGAGGGCCCCGGAGGGGCGCTAGCGCGCGTGCTGGAGAATTCTTCGACGCCGAAGGTTAGCCCTCGTCGAGCCCTGATACCAGAACGTTGGCGAAACATGTTTAGCGTCCACCCGGACCCCGAGGCACGCCACCGGGCACTAGAGGAAACACACAAGTTGTTCGGCATGGGCTTCTGGGACGCCTTCGGGACGGGGATCGCGGTCGCGATCGCTTTGCCGAGCGTTGACTTCCTGCTCGACTCATTCGGAACGGGGATCGGCGCCGTGACCACCTATTCGGGCCTTCTATTATTCTCGGTGCTGGGGGCGGCCCTGATCTTCGCGCCCCTGATGGTCGGTGTGGTGGGATCGGGCGCGTGGCGGACGACCTTCGCCGCGCTGGTCCGAGGCGAAGCCCCGAGCGGCGCGGGCCGGTTGGGGATTGCCCTGGGATTGGGTATTGGCCTCGGACAAATACTGTCGTTCGAGGCAGTCGCAGGGGGTGTCGAGCAGAGCACCCCGATCAATCCGGCTCTCTTCCTCGGCTTTAATGTCCTGTGGGTCGCCTTGCTCGTGGCGAGCTTGTTCTTCCTTCTGCGGTGGATCGTAGTTGGAGCCTCATTATGGATGGGAACAGCCACAACCCGCCGCTCGCTGCGTCTGGCTTACGTATCGGGCTTGATCGTCGCCAGTGGTTTACTGGCCTTGTGGATCGGAGTGCTCTTTTTGTTCCGCGACTTCGCTGAGGTGCTGTCCAGCGAGATATTGCCCAGCTTGACGCTTGTACGGCCGCTAATCCTTCCGGCGCTGATCGCCTTGTGGGCCTTCCCGTTGGCTGCCTGCTTGCGCCGCAATCGGGTAGCTTCGTCCTCCGAGTCCGGCTGGGAGTTCCTGGATCCACCACCCCAGCGACCGGCGTTGCCGCGACAGGTTCCTTGTCGTCCCGGCTTGGCAATAAAGATCGGCTTGGTAGGCGGCCTGATATTTTGCGTGCTGTTGCTCGTCCTGCACGCCTGGTGGCAGCTCGGCGTGCCGGAGGCCACGAGGAACACCGACGAAGCCAAGCTGATGTTCGCTTTTGCGCAAGTCGCGGTAGCCGCGCTGATGCAGGCTGGCGTGGCGACGTTCGTGGCTGTTCGAGTAAAGCGGCTGGGTGGCGTACACGGCCTCTTCGCTGCTTTCGTCGCGGGCTGCGCGATGACCGTCGGGATACTGGGGCTCAACCTGTTGTTCGGGGGAGGCCTCGATCCCAGGTTTGCGTGGACAATGTTCAGCCTGACGGTTAATGGAGGTGGGTTGCTGGCGCTGCCTTCGCTCCTGGGAGCAGCCGTGTTGGCGGCCCTGATCGGCCGCCCGCGTAAGCGGGATGCTAGCGAAGTTGCGGCGTAATCCGCCGCATCGTCCGGGGACAAAAGGAGGAATCGAACCCGCCTCCGCGAGCCGAATTTTCCCCAACGTGAGACCAATTCATCGAGGATTCATTCTGGATTCATCGCCGATTCATCGCCGTCTGGTCTCATTCCTCATAAGGAGTAAAGGGTCGTTTAAGAGTTACGGAAGGGGAAGATGGAGGATACACACTTCGATGCGGTGATCGTCGGGTCCGGGTTCGGCGGGTCGGTCATGGCGCACCGGCTCGCGGAGGCGGGTTTGCGGGTCTGCGTTTTGGAGCGAGGGAATGCCTATCCGCCCGATTCGTTCCCTCGCGCCCCGCACCGCATGAAGAAGAACTTCTGGGATCCCAGCGAGGGGTTGTACGGTATGTTCAACGTCTGGTCGTTCCGGGGGTTGGGCGCGGTCGTTTCGAGCGGGCTGGGGGGTGGATCGCTCATCTACGCGAACGTCCTGATTCGCAAGGACGAGAAATGGTTCGTCGAGGAGGACCTCTCGAACGGCTACGAGTACTGGCCGGTCACGCGGGGGGATCTGGATCCCCACTACGATCGGGTCGAGGAGATGCTCGGCGCGCAGCGCTACCCGTTCGACCGGGAGCCTTACTCCGGGACGTCGAAGACTAGGGCGCTCAAGGGCGCCGCCGAGCGGCTCGGGCTGGACTGGCGCTTGCCCAACCTGGCCGTGACCTTTGCCAACGAAGGCGAAGACCCGGTGCCGGGCGAGCCGATCCGCGAAAAACACCCGAACCTGCACCACCGCACGCGCTACACCTGCCGGCTGTGCGGCGAATGCGACATAGGGTGCAACTACGGCTCCAAGAACACGCTCGACTACAACTACCTGTCGGAGGCAAAGCGGCTCGGGGCACAGATCAACACGTTGTGCGAGGTGCGGGGGTTCGAGCCTCGCGAGTCGGGAGGGGGGTACGCCGTCCACTACGTCCGACACGACCCCGAGAGGCCGGAGACAGACACCTCCGAGATACCCGTCCAGACCATCACCGCCGACCGGTTGGTCCTCGCCGCCGGGGCTTTGGGCTCCACCTTCCTGTTGCTCAAAAACCGCGGCGCGTTCCCCGGCCTCAGCGAGCGGCTCGGGACACGATTCTGCGGCAACGGCGACCTGGTCACGTTCGCCGTCAGGGCCAGGGAGGAGGTTGACGGCAAGAAGGTACCGCGCATGATAGACCCCGGCCACGGCCCCGCTATTACGAGCGCGATCCGCGTGGCGGATCGGGCGGACGGCGGCCAGGGACGGGGGTTCTATGTAGAGGACGCCGGATACCCGGAGTTCGTCAACTGGATGTTGCAGATGGTCGACACGCCCGGGTCGTTGCGGCTGTGGTGGCGCAGCGTAGGCAGGAACCTCGTCCGGAAGTGGTTGGGGAGAGACCCGGAGACGGACATAGGAGCGGAGATAGCGGGCTTGTTCGGCACCTCCGAGCTCTCCTCGGGCATGCTCCCTCTGTTGGGCATGGGACGGGACATCCCCGACGGGAACATGCGGTTGCGCAAGGACAAGCTGGACGTGGACTGGCGGATCGGTACCTCGAGGCCGTACTTCGAGCGTGTCAGAAAGACGATGCGCGACATCGCCGGGAGCCTGGAGGCCGATTTCCGGGACAACCCAACCTGGTACCTGAGCCGTGTGATCACCGTCCACCCTCTGGGCGGCTGCCCGATGGGCCACAACGAGAGAGAGGGCGTCGTGGACCCGTACGGCGAGGTCTTCAACTACCCTGGGCTCTACGTCGCCGACGGTTCCGTCATGCCGGGACCGGTAGGCCCGAACCCCAGCCTGACGATCGCGGCTTTAGCCGACCGCTTCGCCGACGGAATCGTCCAGTAGGGAGGAGCCTAAGGGATGATCGAAGACCACGGGAAGAAGCGTTCGCCGCTCAGGCGCGGCGGCCTGAGTTACCTTCCAATTTAAAGGCGGATTATATGGCGGTTCAGTACAAACCTACCAGTCACGAAAACCTTCCGCACGACAGCATCGACAGCCTCGGCTACGACTGGGAGCGTGTGGCGAACCCGGCCATAAGGCCGAAGTACCCGTTCAAAATCTATCTGCCGCGCACGACCGAGGACGTCATCGCGGTAGTCAACGAAGCGAGGCAGCTTGGCCAGACGCTCGGGATACGCAGCAGAGGCCACTCCAGCAACGACCTGGTGCTGGTGGACAAAGGCGCGGTGTTGTGTACCGAAAAGCTGAACAAAGTGATCGAGCTCAATCCGCGAGCGATGACCGTGAAGGTTCAGGCGGGCGTCGTCCTGGCGAACCTGGACGAGATGCTCGCGAAGCAGGGCTACGGTTTGCCGGTGGTCGGCGATCACGACGACATCACCGCGGGCGGCTTTGCCTCCGTCGGCGGCATCAGCCCCACCTCGCATCGCTACGGCATGTTCGTGGACAACATCGCCGCGCTCGAGTACGTGAACTGGGACGGCGAGCCGATCCGCTGTAGTAAGACCGAGAACCGCGACGAGTTTTACCGCCTGCTCACGGGAACGGGGCAGTACGGGGTGATCGCCACGCTCACCTTGAACATAGTCCGCGTCGATAAGTACCGCACGATCCTGAAGAACGACCTCAAGCTCTACATAGGCGTCAACGAGTTCGTCGAGGGTACGCCGTGGCTGATCAACAATCCGGGCGACACGCTCATGCAAAGGGCGGCCTGGTTCGACTTCGCGGAGGGTCGCAGCATCGGCCAGATTTCGGCCTACAAAGCGGCGCCGCCCGGCCGGATCGGCGCGTTGACCAACACCCTTTCCTACGGCTACCTGCACACCCTCGGCTTCTGGGCAGGGCGTCTGCCCGAAAAGCTCGACGTCGCGGTGAAGTACCTGGGTACTCTGGGTTTGATCTTTGCGCCCGGCTATGCCTCGATAAAGAACGTCGAACGTTTCAGCGATAGGGTATTGGATTCTTCGGTCGGAGACCCGTCGCGTTTCCTGATCACGCTCGCCCCGACCGAGGCGTACCCGACGCTCTTCGACAAGCTCTACACGCTCTGCAGATCGTTCAGAACGCGCCACAAGTGCTTCACATTCATCACCCTGTCAGTGAAGGGCATCCGGTCCGACTACCTCAGTAACGGCGACCCCAACAAGCCCTTCTGCGAGTTGATCCTGCTGGTCGGGATCGATCCGAAGCGGATGACGGACGTAATCACGGACGATTTTGTCTCCCAGATGGACGACCTGTGTATCGAGCACGGGGCGTTCCGCTATATGCACACGAAGACGGTGAAGGACCCGGAGCGCAGGCGGCTGATTGACCCGAACGCCGCGCACGCCCGCGCGGGAGAGACGACGTCGTGATCCATCTGACTGCGCCGCCCGAGTTCTGGGGGGCCTGGGAGCTGTTCTACGACGGAATCACGCGGGCCACCAGGAATCTGCTGGCAGCTGCTGCCAGGATGAACGTAAAGCGGTTTATCTTCGTCAGCTCCGAGGCCGCGTTGCAAGACGCGCAACCGCTTATGGACATTGATGAAACCGCCCCGTATCCTCGGGAGCCGAATTCGTATCGCGGAAAAGCAAAACAACTGGCAGAACGTGAAATCCTGGGTTTTCGGTCCGATGTGCACTGTGTTATCCTGCGCCCGCCGTACATTTGGGGCGAGGGCAACAAAGGCATCGAAAACGTGATCGCCAAGATAAGATCGGGCCGCTTCCGCTGGATAAACAACGGGCAGGCGACCATCGAGACGGTCCACGCCGAAAACGTGGTCGAAGCGATCGCGCTTGCCTGCACGAAGGGCGGCCACAAGCAGGTCTACTTCGTCACAGACGACGACCCCGGAACGGTGCGTGATCATTTTGAGCCGGTGCTTGAGGCGCGCGGGATCGAGCCGCCGGCCAAAAGCGTACCCAACGCGCTCGCACGACCACTGGCAACCATCTGCGACTTCATCTGGAAACGCTTCGAGCTACGGGACCCCCCGCCACTATCGCAATACGACTGGTATTTTGTTGCCGTTTCGCGCAGGTACCGGCTCGCGAAGATCAAACGCGACCTCGGCTACGAACCGATCTTCACCCGCGAGATGGGCTTGCGCGAGATACGGGAATCCACAAAAACAAATGAAAGGAAGGAGCCGGCATGACCGAAGAACACCGTACCCCAATCCGTGAGGCCACCACGGTCGAACCGGACGCAACGGCGCAATCCCGCGCGCGCGTGAGTTTTACCGAAGAGATGAAAGGCTACGCGACCTTCGGAGAAACCGACTACGACAGGGGTTTCCGGCAGGGCAAACAAGATGACACGTTTATCATGTTCCACCTGACCATCACGGTCGACGACGTCGACCGTTTCGTTGCCGACCCCCAACACGAGGCATCGGCGGTGGGCTACGTACGCTGCCCGGCGCTCGGGGAAGACATGCCGGTGGAAAAAGGCGTCTTCAACCTCTTCGTGGATCGTACGGGACGACTGGACAAGCGCATGCTCTACCGCCTGTACCTCAACCACGAAAAAGAAGGGCCCCTTACCTTAAGTGGGTTCAAGGTGATCCAGGAAGATCCCGGCAACGACGTCTGGGCCGATACCACGACGTTGTTTACGAGGCTCTTGCGCGGGCACGTCGGTCCAGAAGAGGAAGATGCGGCCGAGGTCTTCGCCTCGGGCATCATCCACATCTATCACCGCGACTTCTTGAAACAACTCACCACCATGCACGCCGAAGGGCCGACGCTCGCCGAGAGGAACGAAGCGCGGGTTCAGTTCGGCAAGGTCTTCTTCGGGCCGCTATGGGAGGTGTACGGCAGCCGGGTGGCGGGCGGCCAGCTCCCGGGGATACTGATGAGGCATCCCGGCGCCGAGGACGAGGGCGAGCGTGATATACCACTGTACACCCACGAAGGGGTCCAGAATGCCGCCCACGAGACGGTCTCTTTCAACACCGAAGACAAGCTGGGCTTGAGCTTCGAGAGGTTCACCCGCGCCGAGTGCGACGACGTGGTGATGATCGTCCACGGTCTAACCACCTCGACCGACATGTTCATCATGCCGGAGCACTACAACCTCGTCAGCTACCTCCTCGACAACGGGTTCACGGACGTGTGGAGCCTGGACTTCCGCATGAGCAACAGGCACTCCTACAACCTGGCTCACCATAGCATGACCCTGGACGACATCGCGCTGTTCGACTACCCGGCGGCGATCGCCGCGATGCGGGAGCGTATCGGCGACCGGCGCATCCACGTGATCTGCCACTGCCTGGGTTCCGCCTCGTTCACGATGAGCCTCTTCGGCAAGGCCGTGGACGGCATCGCGAGCGTCATCTCCAACAGCTGCGGGCTGACGCCGAGGGTCCCCCGTTGGTCGTGGCTCAAGCTGCACGTGGCGCCGTTCTTCGTGGAGAACGTCCTGGGCTACCCGTACATGAACCCGCGATGGAGCTACGACCCGGGCCTCTCCAGCGGCAAGGTCTTCTCGAAGGTGAACTCTTTGTTCCATCGGGAGTGCAACGTCCCCGCGTGCAACATGCTGAGCCTGATGTGGGGGAGCGGGAACCCCGCGCTCTACAACCACGAGAACCTTCTGGATATCACGCATCGCCGGGGCGGCGACCTCTACGGCGGCACCAGCATGCACTACTACCGCCACGTCCGCAAGATGGTCAAAGCGGGGCGCGCAGTCAAGTACGCCCCCAAAGATCCCAAATACGCCCGGCTGCCGAACGACTACCTCCAGTACGCCCGGGACATCGAGACGCCGGTGCTCTTCATGACGGGCGAGAGCAACCGGGTCTTTACGGACTCCCAGGTCTACTGCCACCAGAAGCTCCAAAGGCTGGCGCCCGGACGTGGGCACGAGCTACACGTCTTCCCGAACTACGGGCACCAGGACGTGTTCATGGGCAAGAACAACCACGTCGACGTCTTCCCGAGGCTCCTTGAGTTCCTCGACAAGCACAGCAGCAAGCCTCGATCGATGGCAGGTAGGGCGGAGAGCCGACCGGTTTAGGAGGTCTTATGGAGAAGAGCGTCATACCGGGGCCAGAACAGGACCGCACGCGGGTCGATGAGGAAGGACGTTCGACGGTGGACGTCGATTCGGCGGTTTCCTCGCGCGATTCGCTGGCGGGGGCTGGTTGGCGGTGCCGGAGGCCCGGCAATTTCAAGAGGCTCGTATCCTACGAGTCCAGGCCTTTCTCGTGGCTCACGTTAGCGCCCATCTGGCAGTCCCGGAACCAGATTTTGGGGAGCCTGATGGGGGACCCGACCAACGACGAGCGGCGCGAATGGATAAAGGTCCAGCAGGACACGGCAGAGCTCCCGGAGGATCTGATCATCAAAGAGCATGCGAATCTCGAGGAGGTCTCTTTCTTCATGCTCGGGGACCCGGGAGAGGGGGACGCCTCGCAGTACGCGCTCGTGCCGCCGCTCGAGACCGAGACGCGCGCCGAGCCCACCCACTTCATGGTCATCTGCAGCGATGTGATCTACCCTGCCGGAGGCATCGACCAGTACGAGGAGAAGTTCTACCGACCTTACAGGGACTACAAGGGACCCATCTACGCCGTGCCGGGGAACCACGACTGGTACGATGGCCTGACCGGCTTTATGTTCCACCTGTGCGGCTGGGACGAGCGGAAGTTCCCGGCCGCTCCGGAAGCGTCCGGCTGGCGGGAGCGGGTGCGCGACGCGCTGTGGCGCAGGCCACCCAAAAAAGAGGACCCGACGGCCGGTGCGCGCCGGGAGGTCTGGCGCTCCGGGTCCGGGCAAAAATCTTCCCAGCGCACCCCCTACTTCGCTATAGAGACCGGTCCGTTGTTGATCGTAGGCATCGACACGGGCATGAGCGGCGACATAGACCGCGAGCAGGGCGAGTGGCTGAGGAGGGTCTCGCTGGAGAGCGACAAACCAAAGCTCTTGCTCACGGGGAAGCCGATCTACGTAGACGGCAAGTACCACCCCGGCCCCATCGAAGGCGGCGGCACGGTGGACGAGATCGTGCGTGACCCTGATCACAACTACGTCGCGGCCATAGGGGGAGACATCCACAACTACCAGCGCTACCCGGTGAGGCTCGAGGGTGGGCGCAAAATCGAGTATATAGTCTCGGGCGGGGCGGGGGCGTACATGAGCGCCACGCACACCATACCGTATGTCAGGCTGCCCGGCGTCGACGAGAAGGACTTCCGCTGCTACCCGCGCCGCGGGGACTCGCTCTCCTTCTACAGCAAGCTCTACGACCGGCGGTTCGGCCTCGGGAAGGGGTGGCTCGAGATACCGCCCGACGAAGCGTCGGCGTACATGACGGATCTCCTGCTGGGGATGACCGGTAAGGACCGCGAGACGATGGACGTAGAGGAGCTCGAAGAGAGGATCGGGCGCGTCCGCGAGGGCGACAAGCGCACCTACGTGACCCAGCGCACCCAACGTATCGCCCGGCGGATGATCTACCCGCCACCGGGCTATCGTCGTGGTCCTCTGCACCACTTTTTCTCCGAGTTCTTCGACTGGAACGACCCGCCGCTCTTCAAGAACTTCTTGCGGATCGACGCCTCGGCTAGC
>Ga0136614_10001947_pt1 | contig 12596 bp, 15 predicted proteins | sample AntDrymUQ2792106_2_FD_106643 | JGI IMG/M metagenome (GOLD analysis project Ga0136614, IMG submission 106643) | Polar desert sand microbial communities from Dry Valleys, Antarctica - metaG UQ279 (21.06) | ecosystem: Environmental > Terrestrial > Soil > Desert | place: Antarctica: Dry Valley...
GCCGCCACCATAGCATCCGTGGCATAGGCTCGTTACGCTCTCTGGCCGACGCCGAGTCGCTGCAGCGTTCCGATGTCTACGGCGCCTTGCTGGCAGCACTCCGCCAGCCGCCCATTCACCGCGACGGCAGGCACGCGCTTTATCCCGTACTGCCGAGCTTTCGCCTGCGCGGAATTGGTTCTCATATCGTGAACTTGTACGTCGCAGCTCTCACATGCCGCGGCGCGAACTGCCGCCAACGCCTCATCGCAGACCGAACACCCCGCCGTAAAAACCTCCACTGTACGCTTTGGCATTTCATGCCTCCTTTTGAATACTCTCATTGGCTGCGGTATCGAATCGGACAGTCGCACAACAGCTTGGCGGGCGGCGCTCCAGCCAAAGGTTCCAGGCGGATCCCGCGAGCGTAAATGCAGCCCCGGCGAGAAGGACCCTCGTTGACGGCATTCCGAACCGAGCCGTGAGTAGTACGGCAGAGCCCACTGCCACGAGCGCGAGAGGCCCGAAGTGACGATGGCTCCGGGTGGACCAGGCGACACTCGCGAACCCCAGCACCAAGAGGCCTGCTGTCAGGATCGTCAGCCCCGAGTCGGCGGCCACGAATCCAACACCCACCGAAGCCAACACGCCGGAATAGACCGTCACGCAGGCCGCACAAGTGAACTTTGACAGTACTGCCAGCCCGAAACTCGGGAGCAGTGCGCTAAACCGCCACGAGCTTTCAGTGAGGTGCATAGACCTACTCCTTTCCTGCAACAGCGGCCTCTGCCGAGTCATTCAACGCTTCGATGATGGGACAGGTTAGGGTGCCACTCTCACAGTCGCAGGCCTCAACAAGCCCCCCAAGGGCCTTCCGCATAGCCCCTAACTGCTGTATTCGGCGCTCGATGTCCTCAACCTTGGCGGCGGCCACTGCACGTACTTCGGCGCCACGGCGCGGACTCTCCCGTAGTTCGATCAGGTCCTCGATCTCTCGGAGCGTAAATCCAAGCTCCTGTGCCCGCTTGATGAATCGAACGAGCCGGACGGCATCGGGACCGTAGGCGCGATAGCCCGAGCTACCTCGCTGAGGTTCAGGCAGCAGCCCGCGGCGTTCATAGTACCGCAAGGTCTGGATGTTGACAGCCGCCCGTGCCGCCACTTCCCCAATACGCATCATTACTACGTCTCTCTTTCACGCGCACCAGTAATATGAGGCCTGTACCTAGGTAGAGGGTCAAGGGCAGGGGCAAGAATGGTCTAAGCCGCAGGCTCAGGTGCCTACTGCCGCTATCAAGTAGAGTCCGAGCGCCATTAACTCAGATGCCAGTGGTGGCGCCCTAAATCCTGAGGGCGTCGCAGCACGACCTGCACACGATTCTGCTACGGCAAGACCCCTCGGGCGATCGACAAACAGTCGCCCCCTGAACTGAAGAGGTAGAAGGTCTTGCCGTCTGCGCTCATATACTTGGTCGGAATATCCGCCCGATCGCCCGCACCCCAGGCGGTGGAGTTGCACGCGCTGGTGCTAGCTCCACCCGGCCAGGTGCTCCCGCTCGAGAACACCGTCTGCCACGGACCCCAGGGTTTCGCCGAGAGGAGGACCATGAGGGCACCGGTAAAGCGGGTGTCGTCGTCAGTTGTGGTGGGTGTGGGGTCATAGACCAGCACAAGCATGAACTTCCCAAGCGCCCGGTTCCAGCTCATGGCGGCGCGTGGTTTGAATTTTTTCTCCGACTGGAAGAGAATGTTCGTTGCCGCCGCCGGCGCCGAGCACCAGGCGGGGCTGGTGGAGTTGCCGCAGAAATATTGCCAGTTGCTCTGAACGGCGAGATCGCTGCGTGATCCGCGTATCAGGCCGAAGGCCGGCACCAGATCGTACGCACTGTTACTCACGCTGCCAGAAGAGCTCGACCGCATCGGCGTGACAGCATAGACGTAGCCGGCCGGACCCCCGGCGTACCCCTTCCCATACTGAACCAACGAGGCGTAGCCCACCTCAGGCAAACTCCAGTTCACCCAGGTAAAGTGGGGGCTGGCCGTGCTGTAGTTATCAGAGAACTTGAGCCGACTGCCGGTGCCGTCGGCGCTGATGTTCCGGATCCAGTGCCACAGCCGGCCGCCTACCTGCAGCAGCCCCGCCGTCTTCTCGCTGGCCCGGCCCCCGCCAAGGGCATCCACACCGTCGCCTACCGCGGTGTCGTCCCAGTTCAGTGGGTCACCGGTCGGCACCGGCGTGAACGAAACCCCGTAGCCGGTCGAGCCGGAGATCCTGCCGAATCCCAGGCCGATCTTCTGCGGCACTCCCCGGGGCCGGCAGTCGCCGACCGCGGTGTAGAGGTTTCCGTCCGGCGCCCAGGTCGGGGTGTACGAGTCGCATCCCTTGGTGCCGGCGATCTGCTTCATCTGCGACTTGGTGTCCCAACGGATGGTGGCCGCCGCCGCCACCGCACGTCCCTCTGGGCCTTCGTCCACCGTGCAGCTACAGGCAGCCAGGGACCCACCCAAGAGCCATAGGAAACTCGCCAAACGTCGTCTGGGCACCATAAATCCTCCGGGAAAAGCGCTCGTCCATCACTGCGGAGCTTGACAGCCCTGCTGAACCGCCCTACCCTGACGTGCAAACAATTCCATGGGGCCACCGGACGAAAGCCGCAGCCAATGATGCTCATAGCTTCTCCCAATCCTCGGCCGCCTCGGGGCATGAGGATACCCCTTCTGTTGCTCGCCCTGGGCTGCGGGAACACCGATCCTCCCACCGCTCCCGAGGTAGCGCCTCGCATGAGCGTCGCGCCGGCCCCGGCGGCGGCCCTGACGGACGGCTTCCGCTGGGCGCCAGCCACGCCCGAGAGTCAGGGCATGTGTGGCAGCACCACGCAACTCGGCTGCACCAAAACCCTCCAGCAGATCTGGACTAGCATCAGTAACCCCAGGCACAACACCAAACGCTTTATCGTCATCCGGAACGACAAGGTCATCTACGACCGGGGGGGCACCCTGCCCTACTACGCTTACTCCGCGTCCAAGGGTCTCCTGGGAGCACCCACGCTGGTGTACGCGATGAGCAAGTGCGGGGTGGGACTGACGGATCCGGCTGCCACCTGGCTGCGGCATGACGAAGGAGCCCGGTGGGGCACCGACGACCCCTGGAACAACATAACCGTCGAGCATCTGGCCACCCACACGAGCGGTGTCTGTGACTACGCCAATTCAAGCGCAGTTTGCCGCGATGAGAACCCAGGCTGGCAACTCGCCTATGACAGGGCCGACCGGGGGGACACGAACTCGAAGTATAAGTATCCCGGCGATGCATTCACGATCGCGCGCACGCGCGCCGAGCAGAACCGGGAGCCGGCCTTGGCTCCCGGAAGCATTTATGAGTACAGCAACGTCGGCCATGGCTTGATGAATTACGTCGTCCAGAAAGCCTGCGGCCAGAAGCTCGCCGACATATTCGACCTCTATATCAGGCGGCCGGGCATGGGGTCGCCGGTTCGCCCGGCGCGGATCTACACCGATGATGCGCAACAGTTCAATCAGAGTACCGGCGTCGCCAAGTGGAATGGCCTCGACGGGGCCGCGGTCCTGCGCCTTGCGGGGAGGAAGGGCATCTGGGACAACCAGAACATCGAGCCAGTGAGACACTGGCATGCTGTGACCAAAGTAACGGGCAATATCGCCGCGGCCGCGGCCGCGTACTGGGGCGTGGTATACAGCAACAACTCGACCGATATGTGGACCCGATCCACGAACCACAGGCGGCTGTCGGCCGAGACGTTTGGCCATGGCGGCAACTACAGCAACATCTTCCTCAACGATCCGCTGACGAGCACGATCATCGTCCGACAAGGGGAGAATAATGCGAAGGGCGCATCGTACCTCACACTGAACGGCTGCGCGCCGGGATGGACGGGAACGGCACCCACCTGCGTGGATGGGAAGAACTGGGCCAACAACTGGAATGTATCCGGCAGTACGTTGGGCTTCTCGGTCGTCGCACCGCGAAAGAAAGTCGTCGAGCCACTTCAGGAGGCGTTCTTTTTCCCGCCCCCGTTTTGCAGAATGACGTCCGCGGGCGGCACGACGGTTGACAATAGGACAGACATTTACGAGAGCCCGCCAGACGCCACCACCGTCGATCTCACCGCGGAGATCGAGGTCAACCCGCGCGAGGGTGCCGGCTCATCAGTGGTGGACAAAGTCGAGTTCTACAAAGAGGTCGAGGGCGCCCCGCCGCGATACATAGGGAATGGGACACTGGTAGCCGGCACCAGCCCGCGCCAGTACCAGATGTCGTACAGCGCCGAGAGCCACGGCGCGGCTGACAGGGTGGTGACGTATTTCGCCAACTGCGTCGCCCGGTCAGCGCAGGATGGAACGAAGAAGGTTCCCTCATACTCGCGCCCCGTGCGAGTGAGGCGGCTGTGAGCGGGGGGCTCAGGTCCGCTCGCCAAGCGCCTCGAGATCGGCGAGATCCTGAGCCCGTCCGGAGGCGCGCTTGTTCTGGATGAGGTGGGACCGGGAAATCACCGGAACGCGGATTCCTTCGAGATCGACGTCGAGCCTGGCGCGAAAGGCCGACGGAAAATCGACGCCATCGATGCTGGTCAGGATGTCGATGCGCTGAGGAGGGACGCCGATCTGGAAGACCAGGTCGGGGCGCTGCAGATCGGCAATCGTCAACTGCTGCATGGGTGCGCCGAACTGTTCGAGCACCCGCCAAACGCGGTGGGGGTTCTCCCCAGTCACGGCGACCCAGAGGTCGAGATCGCGAGTGGCCCGGGGATGGCCGTGAACCGCGAGCGCATGGGCGCCGACAAGGAGATACTCAACGCCCTCGCCGGATAACGCGGCCAACATGTCGCGAAAGTCGGGATTCACCGATTGGCTCTCCCATGAAGGCCCAGGTATCCAGGGTCAGCCGCCACACCAGCGCGATCCGCTCGCCCGGAGTCAATTGCTGAATAACTACATCGTCGTCCGGGTCATGCAGCCCCTTGATCCGGACCGTGACGGAGCGCTTTGCCATAGAGGGAAATCTACCCAAGATCACGTCGCGGCGAACTCGTTGACAGGTTCCGCGGTCCGAAACGGCGGCCGAAGGATGCTTACCAGCGGTCTCCGGCTCACGCTCGGCGTCAGTCTCTTGGCCGGTGCACAGCCTCTGTCCGCTCAAGGCGATGTCCGGGTGGATACCGCCCTGGCCGTGCCCATGCGCGACGGGATCGTCCTGACGGCCGATGTGTGGCGCCCCGCGACGGGTGGGCGGTTCCCGGTGCTGATCTACCGGACTCCCTATGATCGCGGTGAAGCTGCGGGCGGAGCGGGCGTCGTCCGCGCGGCCGTCGCACGGGGCTACGCCGTGGTGTTGCAGGACGTCCGCGGGCGGTACGGCTCCGGGGGCGAGTTCGAACCCTATCGTCACGAGGGGAAAGACGGCTACGACACGATCGGGTGGGCCGCGCGGCAGCCGTGGTCCACCGGCGCCGTCGGCACCTTCGGGCTCTCGTATCCGGGTGCGGTCCAATGGCTCACCGCTATTGAGCAGCCTCCTGCTCTCAAGGCCATGGTACCGGCGATGACCTATTCTACTCCCGAGAGCTTCTGGTATTCCGGTGGGGTGTGGGACGGGTCGTGGCTCGATTGGACCTGGCTCAATATCGCACCCGATCTTCGCCGGAGACGCCACCTGCCCGGTCCCCAGACCGGGGACGCCGCCTCCGCCGCCTGGGAGCGCGATGAATCTCGCACCCGCCGGCATCGTCCACTCCGCACCCTGGCGGACTTCAAGGACATCGCCCCGTGGTACTACAACTGGATGCGCCATCCCCCCAGGGACCCCTGGTGGCGCTGGGCCGCGCTCGACGGCCGCTACGGCCGGGTTCGTGCCGCAGTACTCAATCTTTCGGGTTGGTTTGACGAGCCGTACGGACCCGGCGGCGCAGTGGCCAACTACGAGGGTCTGGTCCAGGCTCGGCGTCCGGCCGCGCCGCGGGCACGGTTGGTCCTGGGAGCCTGGACCCACGGAGTCGGGGCGGTGGGCAGTACCAAAGCGGGAGACCGCAATTTCGGTGAGGACGCGGACCTCGACTACACGGAGGCCGTGCTCGGGTGGATGGACCGCTACGTGAGGGGAGTTCCCGGCGGCGCCGAAAGAGATCCTGCGGTTCAAGTCTTCGTGATGGGTGCCAATCGTTGGCGCACCGCGGAAAGCTGGCCGTTGCCTGGCACCCGGGCGGACACGCTGTATCTCCAGCCGCCGCGGGGCTCCGCCAAGACCGGACGCCTCCTCCCGCAACCTGCCGCGGCACCGCCGGAAGAGAGTGTGATCATCTCCGACCCGGCCGCTCCGCTGGCCGACCCCTACGATGGCCGAGCCGGTGCGCACGACTATCGCAAGCTGGTGGATCGTCCGCAGCTCGCGGTGTTTGAGACCCCGCCGTTCGCCGCCGCGCGCGAAATCATCGGTCCCGTCATCGCCGAGCTCGCGGTGAGCGCGTCAGTCCCGGACTTCGACGTATGGTTGCAGCTGTACGACGTTGCTCCCGACGGAACGGTGTGGAATCTGTCCAGCCCGGGCACCGCTCTGCTCCGGGCGAGCTACCGCCAGGGCGGTCCGGCGCGCCACCTGGTTAACAAGGGCGAGGTGGTCCAGTTGAAGCTCGACCGGATGCTCACCGCAAACCGATTCCTGCCCGGGCACCGTCTCCGGATCGTCGTCTCGACTGCGTTCTTTCCCTTCTTCTCGATCAACCCTCAGACCGGCGCTCAGGAGTTCGAGACCGCAAAGTCACGCCCGGGTGAGATACGGATCCACCACTCGACCCGTGATGTCTCTCGGCTGATTCTACCCACGGTACCGCTGGCCCAGGATTGAGCTCGGCCGCCCAGACTGGAGCGACGAGTCTTTCGGGTGCCTCAGCCGGCCTGCATATTGGAGCCCTGGCGCCGGCAGCCGCCTGCGATGGCCTATCCGTTGCCCAAAAGGAGGAATCCATGACCCACGCCACCGCCTCACCCCAGGCGGCCACAGAGAAACGAGTGCCGTTCCGGGTGCAGGCGCACCACATCGAGTGCTGTAACTGCAGTCACGGCTGTAACTGCCAATTCAGTGGAATGACAGACAACGGGCCCTGCCAGTTCATGATCGGGTTCGAGGTGATCGAGGGGAAGTACGGTGGCGTTTCGCTGAACGGGGGGCGATTCATCGTCGGGGCCAAGTACCCGGGGCCGATCCACGAGGGCAGCGGCGATGTGGTGCTCTTCGTGGACGAGAAGGCGGGCCCGGAGCAGGTCGACGCCGTTACCAGCATAGTCACCGGGCAAGCCGGTGGCATGCCTTGGGAAGCTATTGCCGGCACGGTCGGCTCCTTCGAGGGACCGGTCCGTAAACCAATCGAGATGACGGTGAACAGCAACCGTTCAGGCTTTCGGATCCCGGGCGTGCTCGAGATGCGCCAGACCCCGATCAAGGACGCCGTCTCGGGCGACGAGAAAGAGATCCACATCGTCTATCCCAAGGGCGGGTTCCTTTGGAACGATGGTAGCATCTGCACCACATCGGCAATGCGCATTCAGCACGGAAAGGTCGCGTTCGAGCACCCGGGTCGCTACGCGTCCTATGCGGTGGCGAACTGGACTAACCAGTAGCGATCAGCGGATGAGCGCCGTCCCCTCAGAACCGGGTTTCCTCGAGGCCGCGCTCCGGAGGGACCGGCTCATCGTGGTCGCGGGTCTGTTGACACTAGCGGGCCTCGCCTGGGCATACATGGCCCACATGGCCACGATGATGCCGGCTCACCTCGGTATGGCGATGCCTCAGGCCAGACCCTGGGACGTCGGCGAAACGGCGGGGTTGGCCATCATGTGGATCGTCATGATGATCGCCATGATGGTCCCGTCGGTGGCGCCGGTGATTCTCCTGTTTGCCAGCGTCTCCCGCCGGCGCCGGGTCCAGGGGGTGCTGGCGGCGCCGGTCTCGGTCTTTACCCTGGGGTATCTCCTCGCCTGGACCGGGTACGCGATTCTCGCCGCCATTGCCCAGACCGCGCTCCATTCCGTCGCCCTTCTCTCCCCCGCCATGGCCAGCACGAACCCCCTGCTCGGCGGGGGACTGCTGATACTGGCCGGGGTCTACCAGTGGCTGCCGCTCAAGGGAGCGTGTCTCTCACACTGCCGTTCCCCGCTCGGATTCTTTTCGACCGAGTGGCGCGAGGGGGTGTCCGGCGCCCTTCTGATGGGACTTCGGCACGGCAGCTATTGCGTCGGCTGCTGCTGGGCGCTGATGGCTCTGCTCTTTGTGGCGGGCGTGATGAACCTGCTCTGGGTGCTGGCGATCGCGGGATTCGTGCTGGCAGAAAAAGTGGCGCCAAACGGGAGGCTGCTGGGACGAATCACCGGAACGCTGCTGGCTGGATGGGGGCTGTGGGTGGTGGTCTCGGGTCAGGGATGAATATTGCCGAGAGCGTCGAAGCCTCAATCGCCGACGCTCTTCGGGTCTACTCGACGCGCTTCTGATCTTTGCGCCAGCATCCGTTCGGTGAAGTCCAGGCGCTCCTGAGTCTCCCCTAATTCCTGCCGCAGCTTGCTGACGTCGGCCTCGACCGCTTCGAGGGCGTCCAGCACTTCGTTCGGATCCTGGAGCTCGCTCCCACGGGTGCGCTGCCGCAGGCGCTGGGCCCAGAGGCCGAACATCAGCGCGAGACCCGCGTGACCCCCGGCATGCCACGGCTCGGGTTGCCCGGCCGCGAACCCCACCGCAACCAGGTTGACGACACTCAGCACGGCGGCGATCGGGGACCAAATTGCGGGCTTAAAGGTCATAGCGAGGTCCTGTCGGGTCTGAGCTCAGCACTCTCGGCCGCGTCACCCAGTGCTACGGTAACAACTCCGACAAAGTTGCATTGCTGTGGGGGGGTGCCGGTAGAGGTCTGGTAGACCGAGGGACATCGGGTCCGCCGTGAGGGCGAGGGCCGATGTTTTTAGGTGGCCCAGTTGCTTGCGGGTATTGAATGAGGGCGGTGGGACTCGAACCCACGACCCAGGGGTCAAAAAAAGAGCCGTGACTGTGCCTCAGCGTCCCAGCGTTCGGGTTTATCGATGCCGACTTAGAGACGCGGCACGTTCTCGGCTACTCCTCGTCCGTGTTTTCCGCCGCGACGTTGATGGTCTCCGCCAACTTCGTCAATGCCTTGTCGGTTTTACCTTCCTCGTTGAGCGTTTGCTGCAGGAGCCGGGCGTGGTCCCGATGGCCCAGAACCTTCGCCCAGGTTCGTACCGTGCCATACCCCGCCATCTCATAGTGCTCGACATGTTGCGCGGCCGAGATCAGGCCGGCATCCAATACATCGGCTTCCGGCCTTTCCTTGATTAACTCTGACCCTTCTTTCAGCAACCCTTCCATGCCAACGCACTTCTTCCCGCGTGGGCTGGCGTCGAGAGACTTGAAGATCCGTTCCAGGCGGCGGACGTGCTCCCTGGTCTGCCGCTCGTGGTCACGGAATCCTCGCTTGAGCGGCTTTGACGACGCCGCCTTGATCATCTTCGGCAGCGCCTGGAGGATCTGCTTCTCGGCGCTCCATAAATCCTTGAGTTCGTCGACATAGAGTTCGGCCAGCGTTTCCATTTCCATGAGGTCCTCCTTCGATGAAACAACGTATCGGTGAGCTGGAAACAAATTGCCGCGCGATTGATCTGTTGGTAAGGGGACCACCTCTGCATCAGGAAGTAAGGATCAAATCAGGCGGACGAGGAGACGATAGAATTTGCGGGGGTCCAACCGATCGGGCTGGTAAATGAGGGCGGTGGGACTCGAACCCACGACCTAGGGATTAAAAGTCCCTTGCTCTACCAACTGAGCTACGCCCCCGAGCGCTTCAAAGATAACGAGTTAGCGACTAGTCGCAGGCCGGTCCGATGTCGATGTGCTGTGAATCTTCTCCTCGGTGCCAACCACCTCAGTAACGAAGGGTAGGTCCAGTAAGAGAACCTCGATCCGATCCGTACGGACTCTCGCTCGCGCCGAACCTGGCCATGGCCCGAAACACGGTGGCGCCAGGGTACTGCGCTCAGGAGCTCGATGATGGCCTTGGACAGCGGTTTCCCGCGGTACTTGTCGGACTCGCCGAAAATGAATGCGCATCAGGGTGGGCGTGCCTTTGAACTCGTGCATACCGGCCGTCCTTAGAATCCGTGCCGGAGAACGACGATTTGGCGTGCGCCCGCGATGCCAAGCATGACGCCGAGGAGACACCCCGCAACACTCAGCCCAACATACAGCGTTGCGCGCCGCCAATCCCCATCCTGAATCAAGGCAACCGCTTCATAGCTGAAGGTGGAGAACGTGGTGTACCCCCCGCACAGGCCGGTCGTGAGGAGTGCCCGAACCTCGGGGCTGATCGCCGGTGTCGCCATGGCGTACTGAATCAGGAACCCCAGCATTAGGCAGCCACTGATGTTGACGAGGAGGGTACCGATCGGGAAATCGAGGCCGGTGCGAGCTTGGACCACAACACCTACGATGTAGCGGAGAACGCTACCGACCGCCCCGCCAAGCGCGACGTACCAGATCACTCGCATATAAGCGCCTCGAAAGGTTGGCGGACAGAAAGCTCCTACGTCTTTTCACGTAGGACCATCAGCCGCATGTGATGGGGACAAGAGAGCGCGCCAAAGCTCGTCGTGTCCTGCCAGCTGCGAAAAACACCAAATCGTTCCCGCCGTGCGGAGTTGCCCAGGGGCGACAACTCGAATCCGGTCGCCGGCGAAGTCGAGCCTGGACCGGATAAAAGAGTCTCCAGCCGGCGAGGAAGTGGCCCCGGTTGGCGATGAAGTGTCACCGGCGCGCATGAAGGGCCCTGCCCGCATCGGCTGAGGCGGTTCCGGGCGACATGGGCCGTCCTCAGTTGGGTACGGGGTATCCCCGGCGTTCCCGTCGCCGAGAGTCGCCCCCGGTGCGCGGTGTCACATTGTTTTTTCAGCCGCGCACTTACCTTGCGACTCTCGATGGGTTGCCCTCCGAGGCGCCCCACCCAGTACGAGCACTCCTTAGGCGGTATGATGGCGCAAACTCCTCCCTGGCACTCCATTCGACAGCGAGACCGAAACGTCTTTCATGACGACGATGAGTGCCCGATAGGCAAAGAGATCGACATCAAGTACCGCAAAATGGGTCATCGGTGCCGGACACGCTGCCCCACCTGCACCAAGCTACGGGCCCCCCTGCTGACCTCGGAACGACTGGCCCGGCTGACGCCGCTCTAACGCCTCGGCAGAGCTCGCTTCCCCCGGCCGCCAATGCCCGCATCCACAACTCACGCTGAGAACCGCCACAGGAGATTGGGATCCAGGGCCCCATCGTTCCCCTCCAGGAACGAACGGAGCCGACAGGAGATCCGCGATCGAAAATGACGTCGTGCTTGCTTCGGGAAGGGACGGCCGTGTAGTCTCCGCTCATGCGAGTCCTCATCACCGGAACCGACACCGGCGTCGGCAAGACCTGGGTTGGATGCGCGCTGGCCCTGGCGCTGCAAAGCGCCGGCAAGCAGGTGGTCACCGTCAAACCGGTGGAAACCGGTTGTTCGGGCGCCCCTGGAGACAAAGAGGATGGAGTACTGCTGGCCCGCGCCACGGGCCAGGCTCAGCCCACCCACGCGATCTTCCGGCTGGCGGAACAGATGCCGCCCACCCTCGCGAGCGATCGTTCAGGGATCACGATCGACTTCGACGCCCTGGTGCTCAAGATCGAACGATTCGCCGAGAGCGCGGAGTACCTGCTGGTGGAAGGAGCCGGCGGCCTGCTTCTTCCGGTAACGTGGGAGTGGAACATGGTGGACGTGGCCCGCGCACTCGGCGCCTGCGCCCTGGTGGTGGGGGTGGACCGGTTGGGAACGATCAATCATACGCTGCTCACCCTCAGCGCACTGGAGCTCGCCGGGGTTCCCTGCGCGGGTGTGGTGCTGACCACACCCGAGACCGTCGATCAATCCACCGGTTCCAACGCCGCGGCGATTGCCCAGCTGTCCGGACTGGACCGGGTCGTGGCTGCCCCAAGGACGGCCTACCCCGATCGAACCGACGCAATGAGAGCCGTGGTGGCCTGGCTCGGCCGGATACCGACGGGCGGACCGGCGGACGGATGGACGGTTGGACGGGTGGGCTGAAGGAAAGACTTACGGAAACCGCTCACTGACGCACGCTCCGGAGAGTCCACTTTCTGCCGCATCCCCACCCTGTGGGACATGGGCTCAGACTACGGAGTCTTCTCGAGCTGCTCCTCGATGGCCTCCAAGACCCAGCGGCGTACCCAGGGACGGGAATCATCGCGATGCCGCACCAGAGCTGTGAGCGCCTGGGTGTCTCCGCGCGAAGCGAGCGTGGCTAGTGCCAGGGAAGGCAGCTGCTGCTCCCCCAGGATCTTCTCGAGCCCGTCAATAAGGGTGGAATCCGGAGACCGGGCCGCCGCGGCGATCGCCGCGTTCTGAATAACGTCCCGGTAGGACGGAGTACTGAGCCCGGCGAGCACCTGCGGGCGAGATCCCACCGAATCGATCAGCGCAATTGCGGTCAAAGCGCCGGCGCGCACCGCGTAGCTGGGGTCTCGCTTCCAGGCGCCGAGC
>Ga0136614_10001949_pt1 | contig 12594 bp, 3 predicted proteins | sample AntDrymUQ2792106_2_FD_106643 | JGI IMG/M metagenome (GOLD analysis project Ga0136614, IMG submission 106643) | Polar desert sand microbial communities from Dry Valleys, Antarctica - metaG UQ279 (21.06) | ecosystem: Environmental > Terrestrial > Soil > Desert | place: Antarctica: Dry Valley...
GGCGAACCGCGGCACGACCGGGAAGTGCTCGCCGAGCACCGCGCGGATCCGCGCGGTGTGCTGCGCGACGCGCCCCTGCGCCGAGACACCCGCGGGCACGCTGGCCGCCGCGGCCGCGGCGGCGCGCATCGTCGCGATGACCTCGGCCGCCTGCGCGGCGAGGGCGTCGCGGTCGTCCTCGCCGCCGAGTGGCGCGAGCGGCGGGACCGACCCCTCGACGCCGAACGCCGCGGCGTTCCAGAGCGCGGCGCGCAGTGCCTGGGCGGTCGCAGCGGTCTCGAGCCTTACGCGCGCCTCGCCGAACGACGCCGCGAGCGCGTCGGCGCGGGCACCGAGCTGCGCGTCGTCGAGTCCCTCGTCGCCGGCGTCCCGCGGCAGGGCGAGGTCCGCCGCGGTCGCCGGGCGCGCGTCGGTGACGAGGTCGTAGACCCGCCGCAGGAGCGCGCGCAGGGCGCCGAGCCCGACGATCTCCGGCCCCGAGTCCGGGGGCGCGCCGTCAAGCAGCACGAGTTCGGTCTCCGGCGCCGGCGCGGCCAGCTGCGCCGCGAGCAGGGCGACGAGCCGCTCCTCGAGCTCCGACGGCGCGCCGTTGCCCGCGGCGTGCGCGGCCATCACGAGCGAGATCGGGCTGAGGCGCAGCGCTTGGAGGGATGTGGTCAGCTCCCGCGCAACACCGGTCGCCGTGGCGGCGAACCGCACGCGCGCCGGGTTGCCGACGATTCGCGCGATCCAGGCGTTCAGCCGCGGCTCCGCGGCCGCCCGAGGGTCGTGCGCCCAGGGGGCCGGCAGCGCCTCGTCGCCGGCGAGCACGAGCACGCGGTGCGCAAGGCTCTTGCCCGTTCGCGGCGTGCGCACGAAGTCCATCCGCGGTGGCAGGCCCTGGCGGTCGATCGCGGAGAGCACGGCGCCGGCGCGCTCGTTGTTGCCGACGACGTTCTGGTGGACGGCCTCGGCGACCATGACGTCCGAAACGGCGTCGTAGAGGTCGGCGAGACGGTCGAGCTGCGCGCCGAGCGCTTGGCGGTCCGCCGCCGAGGGTGCCGGCTGGAGCGCTCCTAAGAGGTCCCCGCCGCCCGTGCGCCAGCGGTCCAACAGCGCGACGCCGTCGACGACGTCGCGCGCGGCGATCGCCTCCGCCGGCCGGGGGGCCGGGGCGATCTGCCCGCCGCCGTCCATCCGCAGCGGGGCCAGCCTCCGGAGGGGAAGGATGTATCGTGCGAGCTTGAGGCTGTGATCGCGCAGCGCGCGCTCGAAGCGGTAGCCGAGCAGCGCGGCGAGCGGCTGCCCCGCGGCGACGCCTTCGAGCAGCCCCAGCGCCAGGCGGACCCGATCGGAGCGCAGGTCGAGGTCCAGGGCCTCGTGCTCCTCGTCGCGGTGGGCGAGGTGGCCGCTGCGCAGGACTGCCGCCGTCGCCGCCTGCGGCAAGGAAGGCGCGTGGACATACCCCGCGCTCGTCCGCGCGCCGGCGTCCGGCCGCAGGTCGTCGAGCCAGCCGTAGGCGCCGAGATGCACGCCCGTCGGCGCGGTCGCCCGCACGCTTGCGAGACGGCGCGTGGCAAGCGACGTAAACCACGCGTCGAGGCGGTAGGCGTAGGAGTCAAGCAGTCCGCGCAGGCCATGGTCGAGCTCCTCGGCCGGGCGCCCGGACAACCACTCGAGGCTCGCGAGCGTGCCCCCGAGCTCGACGACGTCCGACCCAAGCGTGGCGCCGGGTCGAATCTTGTCGGTAACCGTCTTGCGGACGCTCCGCTGCCCGAGGAGGAGTCGCGCCGCCTCGAAGGGTGTAGTGACGAGGGCGCCGCGGGCTCCCGCCGGGCGCCCCGCGGCCTCGATGCCGACGAACTCCGTGGTCTGGCTCACGCTGATCGGCTCGAGCTGCGCGGTCCGCCCGAGGCGGACGAGGTGCAGGTCGATGACCTTCAGATCCGCCCGGTGCAGCTCGCGACCGACGGCGTGTGCGACGAGCGCCTCGAGCAGAGTGTCGGCGTCCTCGCGTGCATGGATCGCCTCGTAGGTCCCGCTCGTGCGGGCGAGCTGCGCGATCTCGCGGAGGTAGTTGCGCGACAGGCCCACACCCGGCGCGAGCGGCGCCGAGTCGACGAGCGGCACGCGGAGCGGATGGTCGGCCGCTTGGGCCGTGGTGCCGGCGATGAACGGGCGCCGCGGCCAGGCGAGCTGGGCGCCGAGCATCTCGGTGACCCGCTCCTGTGTCGCGGCGTGGCGCTCGAGGCCGGTGGTCGCGTCGACCGTGAGCGGCCCGACGACGTGGCGGAAGCGCAACGATGCCGCGAGCGGCGTCGTCTGCAGCAGCGCAGCGAGGTCGGCGTCGAGATCCGCCGTCCGGGCGAGATGCGGCGCGCGGCTCACGCCCGCCTCCCAGTGCGTACGCAACTTGCGAAGCTGGCCCGCGAGCTCTCCCTCGAAGCCCCCGGCCGCCGGGGTGAAGCGGCGCGGCGCGACGACGGGAAGGATGCCGTAAGGCTGGCGCCCGATCCGCAGCGCGCAGAACGGGCCGGCCGGGAAGAGGTGGCGGCGGACGTGCTCGCGGATCTGCGCCGCCGCGGCATCCGTGACGTTCGGATTCATGAAGTCGGCCAGGTAAAGGCCGAGCGTGCTCTCCCAGAGCGCGTTCGCGAGGTGGGAGGCCACCTCCTGCTCGCGTCCGGTCGCGCCGGGGATAGCGCTGAGCACGTCGTCGACCGCGGGCTGGAGACCGAGTGCGCGCCAGGCGAGGTCGGAGCCCGTGCCGGCGACGGCCTCTGGGTCCGGACCGCGCAGCGGATCCAGTGCCTCGGCGAGCGCGTCGACCGCCGGCGGCGCCCCCGGCCGCCCGGCGGCGGTGACGTTCGTCGCGGTCCCGGGCCCAAGCGCCGACAGGCCGTCCGTGTAGACGTGTGCGGCGAGGAGGTCGCGGATCGCTTTGGCCGCCGTGTCGGGCGCAAGCGTCCAGTCGACGCCGAGCACGTAGAGCCGGTCGAGGCCGCCGACGAGCGGCGCGCCGGTGATCCGGACCGCCATCCCGGCCCGCTCGGCCTCCTCGAAGTCGACGAGCCAGCGCGCGGACGGCTGCAGCGCGAGCTCGCCCTCGCGCACGGGTGCCGCCTCGTCGAGGGGCGCGAGCGTGACGTCGAGGCCGTCGGCGACGGGGTTCGTCCAGACCCGGAAGACCTCACCACCGTCGCGCAGGCCGATGACGACCCAGCGCTCCGGAAGCGCCGTCGCCACCGCCGGGCGCGACCAGTCGCGCGGGCGCTCTTCGACGGCAGGGAACCGCGGCGCGCCGGGTTGCCCGAGGTCGGCCGGCTCGAGCGCCCGGGCGACCCAGGCCGCGCGCGCCGGCCCCGTCACCGCGCACAGCGCGGACCAGGCGGAGTGCTCGCACGCGATCCGCGCCCGCCAGTAGGCCTTCCCGGCCTCGCGCTCGACCGCCGTGAGCTCCGGTTCGTGTGCGTCGATGTGGATCTGGTCGGGGAAGATCCGCACGCGCAGCTCCCGTGCGTCGTCGAAGAAGCGCGCCTCGATCCGCACCGGCATCAGCGCGATCGGGACATCGCCCGCGAGTCCCGCGACCTGGGCCTCGAAGGACTCAGCCACCCGGAGCCTCCTCGACCATGCTGCGCGCATGCACCGCGACGCGAAACGGCTTCTGGAGCGCGATCGTCGCCAGGTGGGCGGCGTGAGCGACGAACCGCACACCGCCGAGCTCCGTTCCCGCGAGGGGGCTGCCCGTGATCCGCAGATAGCCACCAGGCGCGGTGCCGGTGTGCTCCCAGGTCGCGTCGGACCACGAGCTCAGCGCGGGCAGGGCATCGCCGCTGCGCCCGAGCTCGTCGAAGCCGAAGCGCGGCTCGGTCGGCTGCTCCTGCAGGACGAAGAACCAGCCGTCCCCCTGGGATAGCTCACCGTCGGTGAGATCAAAGCCGACAAACGCGATGTCGGGGCCGAGAACACCCGCGAAGGCCGGCAGCTGGAGGTCATCCGGCCCGGGCGGATTGCGCAGGGTGCCGTCCGCCGCCGCCCGCCACGCGTAGATCACCGTGTTCGGATACCGCCGCAGCAGCCGGCCGCGGACGAGCAGCGCGATCTGGCCACCCGCGCCGCCGCGCGCATTGGAGCCGAGGCCGTTGCGCGCGCTCCACTCGTGGATCGGGTCGATGTCGGGCCCGCCGTCGGTCCATCTCCAGAAGCTGCGGAAAGGGGTGCCGCGCTGATCGGTGGGGAATTCGCGCCACAGCAGTTCGCGGTTCATCTCGGTGTTGAGGCCGACGAGCAGCGCCTCGACGAATCGCGGATTGGTCTCGAGCAGCGTGATCGCCTCCTCGGGGATCTCACCGACGCCAGGCAGGAAGCGTGCCGGGTCCCGCCGCGCGAGGAACTCGTAGACCGGCACGTCGATCTCCGGCGCCGCGACGACGCGGTCCTGCGCCGGCGCGACGGTGAGCCCCTCGGGTGCGTCGTCGAGCAGCCCCTTGCCTTCGCCTGCGGCGAGCATCGTGCCCAGGCGCCGGGGGATCGTCGTCCGGGGATCGGTCCGGGCCACGATCGTCGAACGCGTGAGCGCGACGTCGAAGGCGACGAGGCTGCGCTGCGGCGCGGAAGGGCCGAGCTGGCCGGCGGGGGCGGTCCGGTCCAGCGACCGCTCCAGGCGCCGGATCGTCGCTGGGTCGCGAACGGGGCGGGGCATGACCGGCGGGAGCGGCGGCCGGTCGACCGGCGGGAGCGGCGGGCGGTCGACCGGCGGGCGGTCGACCGGCGGGCGGTCGACCGGCGGGAGCCGGCGGGCCAGCGGCTCCGGCTGCCCCCTCCCGGACGTCGTGCCCGTCACGCGGAAGCCGCTTAGCGTTTCGAACAGTCCGCGCCCGGGCGTCGTGTCGCGGTCGAGCGCCTTGCGGATGCGCGCGAGGTGCTCCGCACCGAGAAGGCCCTCCGTACGCAGGTCGCCGCGGGCCAGCAGGGGCGGTGTGGGGTTCTGCGTGACGGCCAGCGCGTCGGCACGCAGGTCCCGCAGGAGCGACGCCGGCACCCCGACCTGCAGCCCGGCGGCACCGAGGTTCACCGCCGCGTCGCCGGACGCGGGCACCTCGACCGCCGCGAGCGCGCGCGGCCCGAGTAGGCCGTCGGGCACGAAGCGCGTCGGGTCGACGTCGAGCGTGCCCGCGGCCAGGCCGGCCACCAGCCGCCTGTGACCGACCGGGGCCGGGGCACCCGCCCGCGCCAGCGCCGCGCGCAGCATCGGCCGCTGCGGGCTCGTCAACCGCCGCAGCGCCGGGTCGCCCGCCGCGTCGGGCAGGCTCGACCGCGCGATCGTCGCCGCCACCGTCGCGGCGCCCTGCTTCGTGCGACCGTGCAGCGGCGCGGCAAGGCTGAACAGCCGGTCGGCCGGGAGTGTCGCGACGTGGCGTTCGTGCACGCGCGCCAGGACTTCGAGCGACAGCCGGGCGCGGCTCATGAGGCGGTTGGCCTCGAGGATCCGGCCGACCTGCTCCCAGCACCACTGCATGAAGTCCTCCTGGTTGACGCGCTCGAGCTCGGCACCGAGACCGGCGGCGACGCGGGCGCGCGGGTCGAGGTTCAGCTCGCGCAGCCACGCCGGGAGCTCGTCGGGGATCGTGTGCCGGCCCGTGTGGAACGCGCCGTAGACCGGCGGGCCGAACGCGGGCGCCGCGTCGTCGGGCCCGGCCGCAGCCTGCTCGGCGGCGGCGTCGAGCGCGGAGCGCAGCGCGACGTGAAGTGCCGCCGGCACGTCGGCGAGCGTCCCGGGCGAGCGCCTCGGCGCGCGCAGCGCACCGTCCATTTCGAGGTGGGCGCCAGGCGCGTCCGGCGCCAGCGCGGGCAACTCCGGCCCCGCGTCGCCGACGTACATCGGCTCGGCGCCGATGTTCTCCGGTGCGCGCAGCGGGCGCAGCCGCCGGGCGAGCGACTCGAAGTCGCCCTGCGGCCCCGTCCCGAACTCCCAGTGGAAGTAGACGGGTAGCCGGACGGGCAGCTGCACGTCGTCGCTGCCCGCCGAGGTCCACGCCGGACCAAGCGCCGCGCCGTCCGGCACCTCGCCGAGGCCGCGCCGCACGCCCGCGTCGAAGGCCGGCACCAGGCAGGCGGCGTAGCGCTTGCCGGGCTCCAGCCGCCGCGGCGCGACGATGCGCGAGACGTTCAGCGCGGGGTTGGCCGCCAGCTCGGCGGCGAGGTCGACAGCGCCCGCCGGCGCGACGGCCTGCGAATGCGCCCACGCCCACGACTCGGAAAGCTCGGGAAGCTCGACGGGAACCGCGGCGCCCGGCACTGCGAGCACCGGCAGCGGCTGCCGGCGGTCGGTTCGCGGGGCGTCCACGACGGACAGGTCGACCACGACGAGCACGCACCAGGGCCTCAGGCGATCGTCCGCGCCGCCCCGCGCCGGGGTGAAGAGCCACGGGAAGTCCGGCGGATCGAACTCGATCTGCGCGAAGTAGTTCGGCTCGACATCCGTGCTGCTCGCGCGCGGACTCGTGCGGACGACGAGCTTTGGGTCGACGCCGACGACGTCGCCGGGCCCGTAGAGCGACAGGTCGCGCCGCGCCTCGGGCAGTGAGCTGATGGTCAGGCCGACGGTGACCTTCGCCCGTGCCGGTAGCGCACCGCCGCCGTCGACGTCTCCGACGTGGTCGGCGAGCCCGCGGCGGGCCCACGGCAGGAAGCGGTAGGTGGTCGCCGCCACCGCTTCAGCTCCCCACGAGCTCGAAGGCCTCGACTAGCTGGGCACCCGGCGTCATCCGCTGGTCGGCGAGCATCTCGGCGACACGCGCCTGCCCGTCGAGCGACACGGCCGGGTCGACCGCGAAGGCCTCCCGGTCGGCGGCGACGAGCGGCGCGGGCGAGACCCCGATGCAGGCGCCGGCCCGGCCCGCCATCCGCTCGTCGAAGCGCATCGGTGCGCGTCCCGCCGCGCCCTGCGCCGCCAGCACGCCGAGGATCGCGTGATCGATCGCGGCGCGGCGCAGCCCCGGGTCGCGGCGCGTCTGGTTGTAGCGGCGGGGATCGAGGTCGAGGTACGCGGTGCGCTCGAAGTCCATGTCGGCGACGAGCGTGCTCGCTGGCACGTGGAAGGCCTCCGAGCTGAACTCGACGCCCGCGTCGAGCTCCTCGAACGACGGCCTCGTAAGCCGTTCCTCCTCGCGCATCTCGACGAACTGCGCACGAGCGAAGTGCTCGCGGACCGCCACCGGCGCGGCGAGCGGCTGGCCGCCGACCTTCACCGCCGCGACGTCGAATCGCTTCGTCCCGGTCACGCCGCCGGCCCCGAAGCGCGACAGCTCGAGCCCGAGCGGCGCGACGCGCTGGCTGAATACGAAGCGCCCGAGCGGATGGGCGAGCGTCGCCAGCTCGCCGCGGTCGGGCGCGAGCGACGCCATCGCCTGCCCGCCGGGCGGCAGCTGCGCCGACCAGTTCGCGGCGTTCGCGAGCTCGGCGGCGATGAGGGTGCTCACCTCCGTCGACACGACGCTCAGCGGCGGGTCGTCGCCCCAGGAGTCGATCCAGGTCTTGGAGACGTCCCACCACAGGATCGAGAAGGTGATCTTCGCGTGGATGTGCCACGCCCCCGGCCCCTCGAGCGTTCCGACGACCTTCACCGAGCTCAGCGTGTGACCCTTGAAGCTGACCTCGAACGTCACGTGGAAGTCGGCGACGAAGAACGTCTTCGGCTCCTGGTGGACGATGAGGTCGAAGCCGATCGAGCCCTTGAAGCCGACGGCTTCCCCGACCTTGCCTTTCGCCGACACGTCGAGGCCGGCCTGGATCGTCCCCGGCGTGATCGCGAAGTAGCCCGTGAACTTCAGCTCGGTGCTGCCGACCTTGAAGCCCGCGCCGAGCCGGTCGGTCGCGCGGCTCATCTCCGCCGGGACGTCCTTGAAGCGCGGGTTGAAGCCGCCTGCCGCCAGGAGGAAGCGGGGATGCTCGCCGTACTCGCCCCAGACGCCGAGGCCGCCGGTGACGTCGACCGGCCCGAGGCGCGAGTCGCGCAGCCGCGCCAGGAAGCCGTAGCGCTTCACCGCCCAGTCCCAGAAGCCGAGAATGTCGACGATGAGCCGGACGACCGTCTTGTCCGGGTCGCTCTTCGTCGGCCCGATCGCGACACGCAGCTGTCCCACGAGCACGATGCGCGCAATCGCGAAGTCGCCCGTCCCCGAGCCGAAGACGTTGTCGGCCTGGACGATGATCCCGAGGCGGATGAACATGATCCGCGGCGTCCCCCAGCCGAGATCGACCATCAGCCCGATCGTCAGGGCGCGCGGCGCGAGCGGGAACAGCGTGCGCAGGCGGTTGACGATCCGTGGCGCGTCGCCGACCGGGTCGACCGGGAAGAGGATGTCGTCGAACGCCTTCGTCTTCATCCCCGCGCTCAGCGCGACGAGGTCGACCCCGTGCTGCAGGCCCGCGAGGCCGCCGATCCCGTTCAGCGTGAAACCGAAGCCGAGCGGATAGGGCGGGAACTGCGCGTAGACGAAGAGCAGCAGCGACCACCCGCCGCCCGGCCGCTCTGTGAGCACCCCGATCGCCTTTACGCTCCACTTGCCGATCTCGAGCTCCAGCGCGCCGGCGTACTCCCGGTTGGCCGGGTCTGAGTAGAGGTAGCCGCCGCCCTTGACGATCCCCGCGTCCAGCCGCAGCCCGATCCCGCTCGGCGCCTTGAAGGCCGGATCGACGTGGAACAGGCCGAGGTTGGCATCGTCGCGGCGATCGATGTCGAGCTGGAAGCCGAGCCGGTCGACGACCGCGCTGAACGGGCCGAGCGTCGCGGTGAACGCGCCCGAAAGCTCGAGGCCGAGCTCCCCGCCGGTGCTCGACGGGCCGAGCACGATCTCGACGTGATGCACGGTCAGCAGGCCGGCGAGCGAGCGGCCGACCGGCAGCGTCGCGCTCACCTTGGTGCCGCCGTCGAGGCGCAGGCCGTGCGAGTCGGCGATCAGGCCGACCGAGAAGCGGACCTTCGCGCCGTCGCCGGCGATCGCCCGCAGGAAGCCGTCGTCGGCGCTGGGGACGATCACCAGCTCGGCCTGGCGCAGCGCCGCGCGGACGCCAGCATCTGTCCGGGTCACGTCGATGCCGAGCTCGGTCTCGTAGACGTCGAGGCGCGTCTTGTCGGGGTCGCCGATCCGCAGCGCCGGCAGGTCGGCCTTGCCCGCGTCCAGCGCGAGCTTGAGGAACGGGATCGTGCCCCCCCCGGTGGCGATCACGTCGAGCGCGTCCTCGCCGAGCGGGATGAAGAGGTCGAAGGCGTCGGGGAACCCGGCGTCGAGGCGGAAATGCGCCGTGCCCTCCACCCGATCGAGCGTCAGCGCGCCACCGAGTGACAGGAACAGGCCCGGGCCACCGTGCTCGGCGGGCACCGCAAGGATGCTGGCCAGCAGCCGCCCGCCCGTGCCGTCGGCGCCGCCGATGTTGAACGTCGTCGTCCGCAGCGACAGCAGGTCGGCCTTCGGCGTCACACTCTCGGGCGCGAGGTCCCATCCGGAGAACACGTCGACGTGCCCCGCTCGCTCCGGGTCGTCCTTCTCCGGGTCGCCCTTGGAGTTGAATAGGCCGTCGAAGAGCTGCAGCCCCAGCGCCCCCGCGAACGACAGCCGCTGCGCGAGCGCCTCGCCCGACGGCAGCTCCTCGCCGCGCAGGTTGCGCAGCAGCAGCGCCGGGTCGATCATGATCAGCGCCTCGGTGTCCTGCTCGAGGAAGAGCACCGCCCGCGACAGACCGTAGAGCGCGGGGAAGCGGATCCGCACGGAGTCGGTGGCCGCGAGCTTGAGCAGGACGTAGGCGATCTCGTTCGCCGGCATGTCGTCGGTCTCCAGCAGGTCGGCCAGCACGCCGATCTCGGCGACGACGTCGGCGATCTCGGCGACGGTCTCGGCGAAGGACTCCTTGTCGGGATCGAGCCCGGAGGCGAACTGCTTGAACTTCGCGCTCTTGTCCTCGGAGAGCTGCTCGCCGGGCTTGAGCCCGAGGTCCTCGCGGATCTCGCGGGCGAGGGCCGGGTCGCCGAGGTGCTCGGGGATCCACTCGGCCGTGCGCTTGAACCAGCCGCCGATCCGTGCCCAGATGCTCTTCTTCTTCTTCGGATCGTCCATCAGCCGTCGTCCTCCGGCGGGGGTGGGTCGCGGAAGGTCAGCTCGGGCGGCGGCTCGCTGCTGAGCGCGAGCCAGATCTTGTGCACCGTTCCCTCGGCGCTCGTGACGGACCCCGGCCCGGCCTGCGAGCGCAGCGTGTGGCGCAGGACGATCTCGCCGGCCGCGTCCTTGCCGAGCGCCACGAGCCCGATGTTCGTCTGAAAGACCATCTGGCGCAGGAGCTCGAAGCGGCCGGCCGCAGCCTGCTGGTGGCGCACGGCGACCGCGCGGTAGGCCCCGAGCGCGGCGTTGCGATTGCCCGCCGTCGGCTCGACGAGCTCGTCATCCTCGGCCAGCACGGCCTGGCGCAGGGCGGCGGGCAGCTCGCTCTCCGGGCGCGCGTCGCGCACCAGCTTCAGCCGCCAACGCCAGTGGGGCGGGTCACCGGGCCCAAAGCTCGTGCCGCTCGGCCAGCCGCTCGCGGGCAGCAGGGCGGGCGATCGACGCATCCGCCCGCGCCGCCCGGGCGACACGAAGCGGTCCGGCGGCACGGTGATCGACGACGGGCCGCTCCACGCCAGCCGGTCGGCGCTGAACCCCGTTCCGACCGTCTGCAGGAAGGCGTTCTGGCGCAGCAGGAGCTTTACGACCGGCATGAAGCGGTTGCGCGCCGGGCTCGCGGTGAGCTGCACGAAGCGCGACCTCGCGCCGTCCTTGCGGTAGTAGTCCAGCGTGACGCTGCACGCGAAGTGCACGTCGCCCGACAGGAACACCGCGCGCTCGTAGGGGACCAGGCGCTTGAGCAGCTCCTCGCGCGCGACCTCATTGGACGACCACCCCTCGGCGTCGTACTTCTCGACGCCCACGTTCGCCTTCTGCGTGCCGGTCCCGTCGACCCCCGCGCCGAAGTTCACCGCGTCGATCGCGACCTGCGCGAGCGGCCAGCCGAGCGCGTCGATGACATCTGGCCCGAGGACCGGCGCCGCCGAGACGACGAAGAGCAGCTCACGCCCGTCGGTCAGCGGGCCCTTCGGGATCTGCTCGTCGCGATCCAGGCCGACGAGGTCCGGCGGCAGGTAGCCCTGGCCGGTGAACTTCCGGCTCGTGCGCGTGTCGAGCACGATGACCTGGGTCTTCGGCGAGCGGACGGTGTAGTTCCAGACCGCCTGCTGCTTGAAGTCCGCGCCGCTCACCCCGCAAAGCGTGTCGATGCGCTGGATCGGGCCGCGCGGGATGGGGTCCTCGCCCGGCGGCTCCTCGCCGCCGTGCATCCGCGCGATCTCGGCGAGCAGCTCGTTGTTCTTGCCGCTCTCGAAGACCACGGGGTCGTTGCCCCATCCCTGGAAGACGCCGTAGGCCATGACCGCGTTGCGGACGATGTGGCGTCCGAACGCCTTCGAGTAGACGCGGTTGACCCACTTCTTGTTGAGGTTCCAGTCGTCGGTGACGTCGTGGTCGTCGAAGACCATGTACGTCGCGACGTTGGCCATGGCGCGGGCGACGTGTGGCACGGCGTCGCGGAAGGCGATCGTCTGCGCGACCTGCCGACCGAAGCCGGCGCGGACTGCCTCACGCCACTTGCCCGAGTCGCCGCCGAATTCGTCCTCGGGCCGGCTCCAGAAGGGCTGCAGCTCAGGGAAGTCCGGGTCGGGGGGGGTGGACCACCTGGTCGGGGGTGCCGAGCGTGCGCCATACGCGCGGGCTCCACCCCGCGAGGTACATCGCCGCATACTCGCCGAAGCTCAGCAGGTGGCTCTCGCCCTCTTCGGTCGTGTAGCCGCCGAGCTCGATGACGACCTTGTGGCGGCGGGCGGCGGGGAAGTTGTGCAGGTCGGCGTCGAACTGCCGGTCGATCGCCTGGCCGCTGGGCGTCGAGGCGGTCACCTGCAGCCGCTCCTTGGCGCCCATGAGGTCCTCGGCGAGGTCCGACAGCATGACGAGCAGCGCCGCGGAGAGGTCGTCGGCGTAGATCTGATCGCCGGTGAGGAAGAGCTGCTGCGGGCGCGCGGACGGGTCGGTCAGGTGCTCGGCGATGACGTCGTCGAGCCACGCGAGCGCGTCGCGGCCGGGGGAGAAGCTCTTGCGGCAGCTGCAGTGCGCGAGCCGGACCTGCTCGATCGTCGCCGGCGCCGTGACGAAGGACGGCAGGCGGTTCTCGACGTACCCGAGCGCGAGGCCGAGGGGCCGGTCGATCGACAGCTCGGGATCCAACTCCGGGAACTCGTCCTCCAGTAGCCGCAGCTGGCGCAGTCCTTTGCGCTCGCTCTGCGTCACGACCTGGATGTCGTAGGCGTAGATCTGCCCGGGCTCGAGCGGCGGCTCAGCGGGATCGAGCTTGATCGTCACGACGGCGACGTGCAGCCGCCGGCCCGCCGCGAGCGTCGTCGCTATCGCCCCCGCCACCTCGGGATCGCCCGACGCGACCGTGCCCGGGGCCTGCCCCGCGACCTGGATCCCGCGCCAGATCGTCGCCTGGACCGACGCCGGATAGCTCAGAGCAATCCAGAAGCTGCACAGA
>Ga0136614_10001950_pt1 | contig 12593 bp, 12 predicted proteins | sample AntDrymUQ2792106_2_FD_106643 | JGI IMG/M metagenome (GOLD analysis project Ga0136614, IMG submission 106643) | Polar desert sand microbial communities from Dry Valleys, Antarctica - metaG UQ279 (21.06) | ecosystem: Environmental > Terrestrial > Soil > Desert | place: Antarctica: Dry Valley...
CCCGCGAAGAGTTAGAACGAGCGTTGACAACGGCGCTCGCACTCGTGACTCCAGATGACTGCGAAGGATGGTTCAGCCATTGCGGTTACCGGGTAACATCCAATTGCAAGCCGCTATAGTGTTATCAATTTTGCCCTCTCCGGTCAACCGCTCAAGGCAAATGATGAATGATGAATGCGAAATGATGAATGAAAGACATACTACATTTCATTCATCATCTCGCATTCATCATTTATTTCGTGCTCCGCGAGCTTGCGGCAGACGAAAGAAGCAATTGCCGGATCGATGCCAGCGCTGCGCTGGGCGAAGAGGGCGCGGAGATATGCGAGAGCGAGTGCGGTTTCCTCAGCGCCGCCGACATCGCGCAGCACGGGCGCGCGTTGATCCCACACGGACGCGCCGCCTTCGTCAACACGCTCGTGCGCGAAACCCGCGTCCTGCTGCCACGTCAGCGCGCGCTCGTCGCGCCGCTTGTCGTAGCAGAGTTGGAAGCGGACGATCTCCCGCCGCGCGTCATGCCAGACGATGAGATCGAAGTAATCGTCCACGAACCAGCGGCGCGTAAGTCCCCGGTCGGGCGTGATGAAACGCAATTCTCGCAGCATCAGAGCACAAAGATAGACGGAAGTCCGAGCGGGAGACAAGCAGAAAGACAAATGATGAATGCGAAATGATGAATGATGAACGGGAAGCAAAAGACATTGGTCTTCATTCATCGCTCATCACTTCGCATTCATCATTTGTTTCCTCTGTGTCTCTGTGGTGAAAAATTATTTTCCCCTATCATAACTTTCGCCGTGCTGCTGCTGCGTTCGTGATGATTCCGCGAATGAGGACTGGTATAAAATGGCGCGAATGGAAACGGAGACCACGCAGACGCCGAACATCGCGCTCTCGATCTTAATCCCGACGCTCGACGAAGCGCACACGCTCGGCGCGACGCTCGATGCTGTGCAACGTGTGAGTGGCCCGGTGGAAGTGATCGTGATTGACGGCGGCAGCCGCGACGAAACAGTTGAGATTGCACGCCGGCGCGGAGTGCATGTCATTGCTGCGGAGCGCGGGCGCGGGGCGCAGATGCACGCAGGCGCGCAGGCGGCGCGGGGCGCGGCGTTGTGGTTTCTGCACGCGGACACTCGCCCGCCCGCCGATGCGCGCGAGCGGATCGCAGAGGCGCTTTGCGACCTTTCAGTGATCGGCGGCAACTTTCACGTTCGCTTCGACGGCGGGCGGCGGGCGACGCGGTTTTTGACTTGGCTCTACCCGCAACTCCGCAAACTCGGCTTGTGTTACGGCGACTCGGCCTTCTTCGTGCGGCGCGATGTCTATGAGCGAATCGGCGGCTTTCAGTCGTTGCCAATCTTCGAGGACTTGGATTTGTTGCGGCGTCTGCGGCGGCACGGCGGCGGGCAGTTCATTCATTTGCCGTGCGCCGTCGTCACTTCTTCGCGCCGGTTTGAAGGGCGCAGCTTTGCGTTGACCTTCGCGCGTTGGTCGTTGCTGCAAATGCTCTACTGGCTCGGCGTCCATCCGCGCACACTCCACCGCCTGTATGCGCCGGTGCGTGCGGACAACTTGGCGCAAGACGACGGGGAAGCATGATGAACAAAGAACAGAAAGAGTCTCGCTGGTTGAGTACGGCAGTGATCGCTGGCGCGTTCGTCGCGCTGTGGTGGTTAGAGCGCCGCCGCCCTCTGCGCGCGGCCAGCGAGCCGAAGCTCAAGCACGAAGCACGCAATCTCGTAGTGGCTGGGGCGGGCGCGTTGGCGTTGCGGTTAATTGAGAAGCCCATCGCCGGGCCGCTCGCCGCGCTGGTGGAGCGACGCAGGTGGGGCTTGCTGAAATGCTGGCCCCTGCCCAACTGCTTGGAGGCGGCGTTGGCCGTCGTGTTGATGGATTACACGCTCTATATCTGGCATGTGTTGACGCACCGCGTTAGTTGGCTGTGGCGCTTTCACGTCGTCCATCACATTGATCTCGACTTAGACACCTCGACCGCTTTGCGCTTTCACTTTGGCGAATTGACAATTAGCGTCGCATGGCGCGCGGGACAAATTTTGCTGATCGGAGTCTCGCCGCGCGCCCTGTCGCTCTGGCAGAGTCTCCTCTTTCTCTCGATCCTGTTTCATCACTCAAACGTCGAACTGCCGATCAAAGTGGAGCGCATCTTGAATCGCCTGCTCGTCACGCCGCGAATGCATGGCATTCATCACTCCATCATTCGCACTGAGACCGACTCGAACTGGTCCAGCGGCCTGACCGTCTGGGACTGGCTGCACGGCACGTTGCAACTCAATGTGCCGCAGGCGGAGATCGACATCGGCGTGCCGGCCTACCGTTCGCCGGAAGACGTGACGCTGCCGCAGTCGCTCGCGCTGCCGTTCGTTCCGCAACGCCCGTCATGGCAACTGCTAGACGGTCGCCGTCCCGCTCGCGCCGCGCTGCCGCTCGCGCCGGATCATTTGTTGGCTTGAGAGCGAAAAACAGTCTCACGCGAAGGCGCACAGGTGCGAAGAGAAAACGCCAAAATTCCGAACGCAACTGGAAAGGGCTTTTTGAGACATGAAACCAAATGATGAGAACGGCAAACTGCCGACCAGCGAACGCCCGTTTCGCGTGCTGATTATTTCCGGCTCCGACCGGCGGCAGTACAACTGCCCCGGCGTTGACTCGAAGGCGCGCACCTTGATGCTCCGCATGGCCGAACGTCTGCCGCCGGAGTGGGAGATCGATTACGAACACCTCGGCAATGTCTATGCGCGCGCACGCATCCAGAGTTGCAACGCCTGCGTGTCAACTTCGATGGCGCTCTGTGTATACCCATGTAACTGTTATGAGAAGAACAACTCGGCGGAGCCTGACCTGATGTGGGACCTCGATCTGTATGCGCGGCTCGATCTCGCCGACGCTTGGGCGATCATTGGTCCCGTCAATTGGTACGCGCCGACGAGTAATCTGAAATTGATGTTCGACCGGCTGGTGTGCATGAATGGCGGCAACCCGTGCGAGGACTTGATCGAACACAAAGACGCGGAGCTGGCGAAGAAGTTGGAGCATTCGCCGGAGTGGGAAGAATTGAGTTTGAACCACCTCGAAGGGCGCACCGCCGCTTTCTTCTGCTATGGCGATGGCGGCGGCGACGAGTTGGATGAGACGGGCCGCCCGAAGATTTTGCGCCACAAGGAATACTTCGATCCCGAACAGGAGCCTTTCGAGAACATGCGCGACACTTACGCGCCGCTCGTTTGGCAATGTCGCTACGGCGGCGTCGAAGTGCCGGACGAGTTGTGGCGTTACATTGAGTTCGGCAAGGGCACAAAATACAGCGACAATCAGGCCGAACACATGGCGACCGGGACCGACGTTTTCCAAGACTTCGACGAATGGACGAATGCCTTCACCGCCTTCGTCCGCGGGAAAGACAAAGTCGAGCCGAACAAGTATCGCGCCTATGGTTATGAACCGCCCGGCCATTTGAAAAAAGACCTCAAAGCTAAGTGGCGCGAGATCAAGACCGGCCTCGGCTACCCGCCAAAAGGCTCTTCGCCCGCCAAGCAAGCAGAACTTGAACTGAACAAAGACTTGACCCTCACTCCGAAAAAGAGTGAGGGCGAGAAACTGCGGGAAGACTGACGATAGACCACAGACGATAGACAGTGGACGAGAGAAGCCATGCTGTTCATCACCGATAGACATTCGTTCATCGCTCGCACATCTACGAAGATTTTCGTTGACAATACGAAATACTTCGTAGTAAAGTCTCGCGCGTCGAGTTCTTGACCCTGCGAGGAGTATTCGTCATGCCGAAAGTGAAAGCGCCGCACCCAACCGGCGCGGAGTTGGAAATCTTAAATGTCCTGTGGCGGCGCGGGCCGGCGACGGTACGCGAAGTCCAAGAGGAGTTGCGAAAATCGAGGCCGGCAATGGGTTACACGACCGTCTTGAAGTTGATGCAGATCATGGCCGAGAAAAATCTGGTCCGGCGCGACGAGCGGCAACGCGCGCATGTGTATGAGGCGCGTCTGGCGGAAGAGCAGACGCAGGCGCAGTTGGTCGGTGATCTATTGGAGCGCGCTTTCAAAGGCTCGGCCAAGAAGTTAGTCTTGCAGGCGTTGTCTTCAAAGAAGGCTTCCGCCGAAGAGTTGGCGGAGATTCGGCAACTGTTGGACGATTTCGAGCGAGGTGAGAAATGACGCAACTCGACGCGCTACTTGACGGAGTGATCTGGCAGACGCTGGGCCAGACGTTGATGCACTCGCTCTGGCAAAGCGCGCTCGTCGCGTTGCTGTACGCGGGCGCGAGCGTCGCGCTTTCGCGGGCGCAGGCACGCTATGTGTGCGCGTGCTTGTGCCTGTCGCTCGCACTCGTCCTCCCAGTGGCAACGTTCATCCTGTTGCATTCGTCCGTCACAGGCGGCGCGCAGCGTGGCAACGCAGGAGTGTTTGCGCTCTTAAAAAAGAACAATGCGGAGCGGCATTCGGCGCGGGCATCGGTAAAGGAAACAACGCAATCTGCGTTGGCTCAAGGCCAGACTGATGCGGAGGTGTTTGCGAATGATGCTAATGAAACGAATGCCGATGCTCGATTCGTGAGCGTGACGCCGTGGTTGGGCTTGGCGTGGTTGATCGGCGCGGTCTTGTTGTCGCTCAAGACAACGGGCGCGTGGTTATGGACGCGGCGATTGAAACGCGCGTCGGTGCGGCCTGTCTCCGACGAATGGCAAGCGCGATTGGCTCATCTGGCGCGCCGTTTGCGCGTCTCGCGCCCGGTGCGTCTGTGCGAGTCGGCGTTGGTTGAAGCGCCGACGGTGATCGGTTGGCTGCGGCCAGTGATCCTTTTGCCTGCGAGCGTGCTGACGGGCTTAAGTTCGGCGCAACTCGCAGCCCTGCTCGCGCACGAGTTGGCGCACATCCGGCGGCATGATTACTTCGTTAATCTGCTCCAAGCCGTCGTCGAGATTTTGTTGTTTTACCACCCCGCCGTGTGGTGGTTGTCGCACCGCGTTCGGATCGAGCGCGAGTTTGTGTGCGACGACATGGCTGTGGCAGCGACGGGCGACGCGCTGATTTACGCGCGCGCGCTCACTACCCTTGAACAGCTCCGCCGGCACGAAGGCAGCGCCGCGCTGGCCGTGGCTGCAAATGGAGGATCACTCATGCAACGCATTCAACGTCTGATTAAAACTCAAACTCCGGCGCGACGCAGACATCTGCCGCTCGCCGCCGGCCTCTCCATGATGCTCTTGGCGCTGGCGAGCATCTACGGCGCGGGCGCGCAAGTCATCGCTTCCGCTGCAGTGGAAGTTGAGCCTGCCGCGAAAGAGATAACAATAACAACAAGCCAGCAGCGGAAAGTCGCCGTCACTTTTGTCGGCCTGCCGGTCTCGCAGATATGGTATCAACCGCGTGCCGAGAAGAAGACGCGCCAACTGCTCGCGGGCTTAAACGCGCACGGCATTCCGGCGGTCGGCTTCGTCACGGCGCGCGACCTCTATCAGAAAGAGAGCAGCCAACTCAACGAAGAGCGCGTCAATCTGCTCCGCTTGTGGCTTGATGCCGGAATGGAACTCGGCGTCTCTAGCTACTCACACCCATACTTTTACAAAGCGACGCTCGCGGATTTTCAGCAGGACGTGGAGCGCGGCGAGCAAGCGACGCGCAAGCTCGTCGAAGAGCGCGGGTGGAAAGTGCGTTACTTCAGTTACCCCTACCTCAACACCGGCCCGGATCGAAAAACGAAAGCGGCGTTCGAGAAATTCCTCGCCGGGCGCGGCTACCAAATTCACCCCGTCACCATCGACAACATGGACTGGCTCTACGGCAAGATTTACAACGACGCCAACCGCGCCGACGACGAAGAGCGGATGCAGCGCGTCGCCAGCGAGTATGTGCCGTACATGGAAAAGATGATGGAATTCTACGAGCAGCTTTCGCGCGACCTGCTGGGTTATGAAGTGCCGCAAGTCTTGATGCTGACGGGTAACGCGCTCAATGCCGAAAAGCTCGACGAGCTGGTAGCGATGCTCAAGCGGCGCGGCTACACGTTCATCACGCTCGAAGAGGCTCTGAAAGACCCGGCCTACAGCCAGCCCGACACGTACACTGGTCCCACCGGCATCTCTTGGCTGCAACGTTGGGCGATCACCAAAGGCGGCGAGTTTCGCACAGAGCCGTATCTCTCCGACTTCATGAGCCAGTTCGATCCCAAAAAGAGCGGCTCAGATTTCAAAAACCGCAAAGCCAAGTAACGTCCGTTTCCCGGACATGCTCTTGATGTCGTCGTTTGGAGACAGACGGCATCAAGCCGCGCGGGACACAAAGGCCGCCCGTAGAACCGTTGACCGAGACGCTGCCTCTCGGCACGCGGCTATGACGGTCGCGGCCTGCGTGTCCCGCTCTTCATTCATCCTCTTGCAAGTCCCCGCGGTTCTTTCCGTTCAAAGGACAGCCAGCAGTTGCGCGCGCGCCGGGAACAGTTCCGGCGCACGCGCGTCTAAACAACCAACCGCCACAGTTTCAGTTTCTTTGAAAGAGAGGACTTCAGTTATGAAACAGTTCACGCTTCGTCTCGCGACGGCGATCACGACTTGCTTAATCGGTATTGCCGCCACCGCCGCGCTCATCGTGCATTCGCGACCGCCGGTCTTTCGGCTTAACGACGAGATGCATTTAGTTCATCAACCCGACACCGACGGCAACATGCCGCCGGACAAGGCGACGCTGGAGATGGTCTTCGTCCTTGATACAACAGGATCGATGTCTGGTCTGATTGAAGGCGCGAAGCAGCGCATCTGGGGCATTGTCAACGAAGTGATGCAGCAGCCCGCGCGACCGGCGGTCAGGATCGGTCTCGTCGCTTACCGCGACAACGGCGACGAATACGTGACGAAAGTGACGCCGCTGACGAGCGATCTCGATGCGGTCTATTCGGCGTTGATGGATTACCGGGCCGACGGCGGCGGCGACACGCCCGAGAACGTGCGCCGCGCGCTCGCCGAGGGCGTTCATGCGGCGGGATGGTCAAACGACTCGCAGCGCACGGCGCGGATCGTTTTCCTCGTCGGCGATGCTCCGCCGCACGACGATTACACAAACGAGCAGCCGACGACCGCGACCGCCGATGCCGCCGTCAAACGCGGCATGATCGTCAACACGATCCAGTGCGGCCAAATCGACGGCACGCGCGAAGTGTGGCAGGCGATTGCGCGGCAGGGCGCAGGGCAATACTTCGCCATCGCGCAAGACGGCGGCGTGCAGGTGATCACCACGCCTTACGACGAACAACTCGGAATCTTGAGCCAAAAACTTGGCGGAACTTTCCTCGCCTACGGCGGCGGCGGCGGCGCGCGTGGCATTGCGACGCGGACTGAGTTGATGGCTAAACAGGCGCGGACGGAAGAAGCCGTTGCCGTCCGCGCGCCCGCGTCGGCCCAAGCCGAGCGCGCTTTGAACAAGGCGCTCAACTCCGAAGCATACTCCGGCGATCTCTTGCAGAGCATCGAAAACGAATCGGTGAAACTCGACGCCGTGAAGGACGAAGACCTGCCGGACGAATTACGTAAACTCTCAAGGGCAGAGCGGAAGCGCGAGATCGATCAGCGACTCGCTGATCGTAAGAAGTTGCGCGCAGAGATCGTCGCCCTCTCCAAACAACGCGACGCCTACATCGCCGCCGCGCGCAAAAAACAAGCCGGCCCACAAACCGGCTTCGATGCGGCAGTCGCCGCCGCGCTCAAAGAGCAATTGGCGCGGAAAGGAATCAAGTAAGGGATGAGGGCGGAGGGATGAATAAAAAACTTCCGGTTCATCCTTCATCCTTCCGCCTTCATCCTTGCTTTTAGGCGCGGCCTGCGACTTCGCCGGTCTGTGTGTTGATGCGGATGGTTTCGCCTTCTTTGATGAAGAGAGGGACGCGGACACTCAGGCCGGTTTCCAGTGTAGCGGGTTTGGTCGCGCCGCCGGCTGCCGTGTCGCCGCGCAAGCCCGGCTCGGTCGCAGTCACGATCAGCTCGACGAACTGCGGCAGTTGCAGAGAGATCGGCTCGCCGTTGTATTTCAAGATTTGCAGCGTCGCGCCTTCTTTGAGATAGCCGCGATCCTCGCCGAGTTGTTCTTCGGTGAGCATGAACTGTTCATAACTGCCGCTCTCGTCCATGAAATGATAGCCGTCGCCGTCGGCGTAGAGGAAAGAAGCTGGCGTCAATTGCACGTCTGGCTCGGCGAATTTCTCGGTTGCTTTGAAGCTCCGCTCCTGCACCGCGCCGGTCAGCAATTGCCTCAGCCGCATCCGCACCATCGTCGCCGCCCCCCGCGCCGTCGGCGATGCAAAGAAGACTTCCAGCACTGTGTACGGCTGACCATCGACCGTGATCAGCATCTTTCGTTTCAACTCGTTGGCCCCGATCAGCACCATTGTTAAAATCCTTCGTCGTTAGAAAATGAGATGGCCGCGAACTTAGCAGGTTAAACCCACGCCTCGCAATGAGAGCCGCAGCCCTTCATCACAAAGGTCGCCGGGAAAAGTGATCTCAGATTTGGAATTTCAAATTTCACATCTCTACTTTCAGATTTGAAATACACAGGCGCAAATTTTTACTGCGCGTCCTCTGCGCCTCTGTGCCCTCTACGTTAAAATCTCCCGGCTGTAATTTCTTTCGGCAAGCCTATGTCAGAACTGAAACTCCCGAAGCTCTACCCCATCACCGACGCCAGACTTTCCGGCCTCGCGCACACCGAACAAGTCGTGCGCTTCGCGGCGGGCGGCGCAACGCTCATTCAATTGCGCGAGAAGCACGCCAGCCCGCGAGAGTTTTACGTTGAAGCTGAGGCCGCCTTGCATGTAGCGCGCGAGCGGGGCGTGCAACTCATCATCAACGACCGCGCCGACATTGCCCTCGCGCTTCGGGCTGACGGTGTGCATCTCGGCCAAGACGATCTCGATCCACTTGCTGCCCGCCGCTTGCTCGGCGCTGATGCAATCATCGGCTACTCCACGCACAACATCGAGCAGGCGATTGAGGCCGCGCAGTTGCCGATTAGTTATCTCGCCATTGGTCCCATCTTTGTCACGCACACGAAAGAGAATCCCGATCCTGTCATCGGACTCGACGGCCTACGCCGTGTCCGCGCGCAACTCGACGCGATGGCCACGCGCCTGCCCCTCATCGCCATCGGCGGCATCACGACAGAGAACGCCAGCGCCATTCTCGATGCCGGAGCCGACTCCGTCGCCGTCGTCAGCGCGCTGCTCCTCGAACCGGAAGAGATCACGCGCCGGACAGCCGAGTTGATAAGAATCTTAGTTTGATCAACGGGGAAGAATTTAGTCACGCAAAGCGCGAAGGACACGAAGAGGAAATGATGAATGATGAGTGCGAAATGATGAATGAAACGCAGCTTCGTCGTGCTATTCATCATTCATCATTTCGCACTCATCATTTCCTTTTGCGTCCTTCGTGGTTTCCGTCTCCCTGCTGCGCCACTGCTCTGAAGTTTTCGCTTGCGTTCCGTCCGCCCGATCCGCCACAATGCCAGTGGTGCAGGCGGTGACAAATAATCCGCTGGCTCCGCCCCACAAGTTGTCTTCCTTTTTCATCGTTCCCATCCTTTCCAAATAATGGAGCGTTCCCGTTCATGAGCTTTTTCGATCTGCCGCCGGTCATCGAGCGGATGCTGATGGTGTCGGATAAGATCAGCGATCTTAACTTTTCGGTCGGGCAGCAGCCACAGGTCGAGGTCAACGGTAATCTGACTGCGGTGCAGCCGCTCGGTTTGCAAAAGCTGTCGCCGTATCAAACCGAGATCATTGCGATGACTTTAATGCGCGGCAACCCGGAGGCCGCGCAGCGGTTGGCGCACACCGGCTCGGTTGACTTGAGCTATTCGCTGCCCACCCAGATTCGTTTTCGCGTCAACATCTTTCAGCAGCGCGGCACTTATTCCATCGTGATGCGCGTCATCCCGACGGAAATCCCGACGCTCGAATCGTTCAATCTGCCGCCGCAACTCGCGGAGATTGCGAACCTCCGTAACGGCATCGTTCTCCTCACCGGGCCGACCGGCGCGGGCAAGACTTCGACGCTCGCCGCGCTGATCAACCTCATCAATCAGCGGCACAACTATCACATCGTCACCATCGAAGACCCCATCGAGTTCTTGCACGCGCACCACCGCGCCACGATCAACCAGCGCGAGGTCGGGACGGACACGAAAGACTTTCCCTCAGCCCTGCGCGCCGCCCTGCGCCAAGCGCCGAAGGTGATCCTGATCGGCGAGATGCGCGACTTCGAGACCACCGAGATCGCGCTCGAAGCTGCCGAGACGGGCCATCTCGTCTTCTCCACTTTGCACACCATCGACGCCGCCAAGTCCATCGACCGCATCATCGGCCTCTATCCGAAAAATGAAGAGGCCGTGATTCGCACGCGCCTCGCGCAGACCTTCCGCTTCATCGTCTCGCAACGCTTAATTCCGCGCGCTGACGGCGCGAGCCGTGTCGCCGCTTGCGAGATACTCAAGTCCACGCCGCGCACGCGCGAGTATTTGCAGATGGGCGAGACACAGGGCAAGACGCTCTTGGACGCCATGCGCGATGGCCGCCTCGAAGGGATGCAGGACTTCGACGCCGTGATCAAAGAGATGATCGAAAAGAAAATCGTCACGCTCGAAGACGGCCTGACCTTCGCCACCAATCCGCACAACATGCTGCTCGCCCTCAAAGGCGTCAGCTCCGGCGACGATTTCAACCACACCGGCGATGCGCCGCCGCCCGCCACCCCACGCCGCTCCCGCACGTCCTCGCCCGCGCTTGATTTAACTCGATAAAGGAAGTACTGAGGACTGAGGACTGAGTGAAAAACAATTCACTCAGTCCTCAGTCCTCAGCCCTCAGTACTTATGACCATCAACTGCCCACAATGTTCCGCCCGTTTAGTGATGGAGGACAGCAAGCTGCCCGCGCGTCAGTTCACGGTGCGTTGTCCGAAGTGCCAGCACATCATCGACGCGCAACCGCCAGCCGCCGCGCATGAACAGGCCAGCCCGATCACGGTCGGCGATGTCGCGTTCACTTCGCAGGCGCGCTACCAAAAGCCCGCCGCCGCCCCTATTTTCAAACTTGAGCAGCCGCCTGAACGGGATGAAGCCGGGCCGGGTGTGCCGGCGGCGGAAGAATTGGCCCGCGCGCTGGTGGCGCTCTTGCAGGGATCAACGGCGACGATTGGCGGCAATGCGCGGTCAAGCAATCTCAAACGGCGAGCCGACGATGTGCGGCGGGTGTTGATCTGCGCCGATCCGCAGCGCCGCTTCGCCGTCGCGCGCGTGCTGGTCGGAGGCGGCTACGAAGTCTTTGTCGCCGAAGACACAGCCCAAGCCATTGAGCGAATGCGCGAGGATCATATGCATGTCGTCATCCTCGAACCATCGTTCGACGCGGAAGAAAAAGGCGCGGCCTTCATCCGCCGCGAGTTGAGCGCGCTGCGACCGGCATTGCGTCGGCGCACGTTCTACATTCACCTCACCGCCGAGCAGCGCACCGGCGATCCACACGCCGCATTCATCAACCACGCCAACTTCGTCCTCAACCCCGCAGACATCGAAGACTTATCCGACCTGCTCGGACGCGCCATCCGCGAATTCAATGAACTGTACCAAGACTTCAACTGCGCCATGCAAGCTGCCGGAATATAAATGGCAGGAGGCAGGAGCAGGTGGCAGGATTGTAGGACAAGAGTTGAGGGCAAGGCAGAAGTATGCTGCCTCCTGCCTCCTGCCTCCTGTTTTTCATTCATCATTTCCCTCGTTGACGTTGCCCGACGTGGCTTGTATCTTACGGCTGCATCCGGCTTCGCTCTCTCCCGGTCATGGACATGGCAACGCTCGTCGAACAATCTGTACGGCAACACGATCAGCACGGCACACACCGGCGCGCGCACCATCAGCACGCGCACGGGCGCGCGGAGCGCAGCCGGCGGCGACTATTGACGGTGCTGGCACTGACCGCCGCTTACATGCTGGCCGAAGCGGCAGGCGGGTGGTGGACTAACTCGCTCGCGCTGTTGGCCGACGCCGGCCACATGCTGACGGACGTGGCGGCGCTGGCTCTCGCGTTGATGGCCGTCTGGTTTGGCGCGCGTCCCGCCACGTCAAGCAAGACTTTCGGTTATTACCGCTTGGAGATTTTAGCCGCGTTCGTCAACGGCGTCACGCTCGTCCTGATCGCCCTGCTCATTTTTTACGAAGCCTACCAACGCTGGTCCCAGCCGCGCGAGATCGAGAGCGGAGTCATGATCGCAGTGGCGACGGGCGGCCTTGTCGTCAATCTGATCTGCGCGTGGCTGCTGCACGGCGATCACGATGATCTGAATATGCGCGGCGCGTGGCTGCATGTGATGGGCGACGCTCTCGGCTCGGTCGGCGCGATCTTTGCGGGCGTGTTGATGTGGGGCTTCGGTTGGTATCAAGCCGATCCGTTGGTCAGCGCGCTGATCGCGTTGCTGATCGTTTTCAGTTCTTGGCATTTGATTCGCGAATCGACCAACGTGTTGTTGGAAGGCACGCCTGCACACATTAACCTCGCGTCGGTTGAAGAAGCGA
>Ga0136614_10001952_pt1 | contig 12581 bp, 11 predicted proteins | sample AntDrymUQ2792106_2_FD_106643 | JGI IMG/M metagenome (GOLD analysis project Ga0136614, IMG submission 106643) | Polar desert sand microbial communities from Dry Valleys, Antarctica - metaG UQ279 (21.06) | ecosystem: Environmental > Terrestrial > Soil > Desert | place: Antarctica: Dry Valley...
GCCGACCACGCCGCAGTGCGCACCCAGTTCGAGCGTACGAGGCGCCGGTGCACCGCGGCGTCGAAGCCCGCGCCGAGGCGCCCGTGGGCCGGGCCCTGCACCAGGGCGGTGGACACGAGACTCACGAGCAGCAGCGCGAGGCCGGCCAACGGAGCCGCGAGCGGTATCGCCGCGGGGCGCACGAACACGAGGGCGCCGGCCGAGAGCAGGCCGAGGAGCATGCCCGGCCCGACGAGCCAGGTGATGCGGCGCGTGTGGGCGTCCTCGTAGGCCCGGAACTCGGCGCGACCCACCAGGGCGAACAGCGGATAGTGGACCACCTGCATGACCCAGATCAGACCGGCCATGAAGAAGCTCGCTCCCACGTTGAGGAGCAGCAGCAGAAGCTCGACGGCGCTCGGCGCGCGCACCGGCGAGGCCGAGACCTACTCGCGGGCCGCGGTCAACGCCCCGGGCGCCGGGCCGCCGGCCCCGAGCACCTCTGCCAGCTGGTCGGGCGCGGCCCCGAGCGCCGCCTGCGCCGCGGCCACCCGGGCTACCGGCACGCGGAAGGGCGAGCAGCTCACGTAGTCGAGCCCGGCCATGTGGAAGAAGGCGATCGATTCGGGGTCGCCGCCGTGCTCGCCGCACACGCCGAGGGCCAGGTCCGGCCGAGCCTCCCGGCCGGTCCACGCGGCCAGGCGCACCAGCCAGCCCACGCCCGGCTTGTCGATGGTCTCGAACGGGCTCCGGTCGAGGATCTTCTGCTCCAGGTAGCGGCCCAGGAAGCGGCCCTCCACGTCGTCGCGCGAGAAGCCGAGCGCCGTCTGGGTCAGGTCGTTGGTGCCGAACGAGAAGAAGTCGGCCTGCTCGGCGATCTTGTCGGCCACGAAGCAGGCCCGCGGGAGCTCGATCATCGTGCCCACGTGGAGATCGAGGCTCGTCTCGGGGTCCTCTTCCGCGGCCACGCGCTCGACCAGCTCCCGCATGATCGAGAGCTCACCCTCGTAGGCCACGAGGGGGATCATGATCTCGAGCACGGGCGCGCGGCCGCTCCGCTGCGCCGTGACGAGCGCCGCGCGCACGATGGCGCGCACCTGCATCTCGTAGATCTCGGGGTAAATGATGCCGAGCCGGCAGCCGCGCGTGCCGAGCATCGGGTTGGTCTCGGCCAGGGCGTGGACCCGGTCGAGGGTGCGCTCGAGGTCCTCGAGATCCACCGATCGCTCGATGCGGGCGCGGTCGACCTCGTGGGTCACCTCCTCGGCGGAGGGAAGGAACTCGTGCAGGGGCGGGTCGAGGAGCCGGATGGTCACCGGGAGCCCCGCCATCGCCTGGAAGAGCCCCTCGAAGTCGGCCCGCTGGAGAGGGAGGAGCTCGTCGAGGGCCGCCCGCCGCTCGGACTCCTCGACGGCCATGATCATGCGGCGCATCTTCGGGTGACGGTCGGCGGCCACGAACATGTGCTCGGTCCGGCAGAGGCCGATGCCCTCGGCCCCGAAGGCGCGGGCGCGAGCGGCGTCCTCCGGCCCGTCTGCGTTGGCCCGCACCCCGAGCTTTCGCACCTCGTCGGCCCAGGTGAGAATGCGCTCGAAGTGCTCGTCCACCTCCGGGGTCTCAAGGGCCACGTCGTCGGTGGTCACGATCCCGGACGAGCCGTCGATGGTGACCCGGTCCCCCGCACGCAGCAGCGTGCCGTTCACGCGCATCTCTCCGGCGGCCACGTCGATCTCGAGCTCCGAGGCGCCCGCCACGCACGGCTTCCCCATGCCGCGGGCCACGAGCGCGGCGTGGCTCGCCTTGCCTCCCTCCGAGGTGAGCACGCCCTGCGCGGCGTAGAAGCCCGCCACGTCGTCGGCCTCGGTGAAGGGCCTCACGAGGATCACTCCCCGCCCCTCCGCTGCGGCGTCGACGGCGTCGGCGGCGGTGAACACGATGGTGCCCGTGGCCGCCCCCGGCGAAGCGCTCACCCCCTGGGCCAGCACCGAGTACTCGGCGTCGCGGGCGAACGTGGGGTGAAGCAGTGAGTCGAGCCGCTCGGCGTCGATCGTGGCGAGAGCGGCGTCACGGGTCAGCAGCCCCTCCTCCACGGCATCGACCGCGAAGCGCACCGCCGCCTGGGCCGGCCGCTTGGCCACGCGGGTCTGGAGCATGTAGAGGCGCCCCTCCTCGACCGTGAACTCGGTGTCCTGCATGTCGCCGTAGTGGCGTTCGAGGGCCCCGAGGATCTCCATCAGCTCGGTGTGGGCGCCGGGAAGGAGCTCCGCCATCTCGGAGATGTCGCGGGGAGTGCGCACGCCCGAGACCACGTCCTCGCCCTGCGCGTCCACCAGGAAGTCCCCCGACGGCTCCGGCGCGCCCGTGATCTCGTCCCGCGAGAAGGCCACTCCCGAGCCCGACCCCTCCCCCTTGTTGCCGAACACCATCTGCTGGACGTTGACCGCGGTGCCCCAGTCGTCGGGGATGTGGTTCTGGCGCCGGTACTCCACGGCACGCGCGCCCAGCCACGAGTCGAATACCGCGTGGATGGCCTGGCGGAGCTGCTCGAGGGGATCGGTCGGGAACCCCTCCCCCGTCTTCTCGACGTAGAGGCGCTTGAAGTCATCGGTGAGGGCCCGCAGGTCATCGACCCCGAGCTCGGTGTCGAGGCGCACGCCGGCCGCCCGCTTGGCAGCCGCGATGGCCGCCTCGAGCGCCTCGCCAGGAACGCCGCGGCACACGCTGCCGAACATCTGCACGAAGCGCCGGTAGGCGTCCCAGGCGAAGCGCTCGTTGCCCGTGCGCCGTCCGAGCCCCTCGACGGCGGAGTCGTTCATCCCGAGGTTCAGGACGGTGTCCATCATGCCCGGCATGGACTCCCGGGCCCCCGAGCGGACGGACACCAGAAGCGGGTCGTCGGGATCTCCGAGCCGCTTGCCCGCACTCCGTTCGAGCCGCTCGAGCGCAACCGCCACCGCCTCCTCGAGCCCCGGCGGCTGCTCCCGCCCGGCGGCCATGTAGGCCACGCACGCCTCGGTGGTGATGGTGAAGCCTCCGGGCACGCGCTCCGGCCCGAGGATCCGGGTCATCTCGGCCACGTTGGCGCCCTTGCCCCCGAGCAGATCCCGCATCTCCCGCGAGCCCTCGGAGAAGTCGTAGACCCATATGGTGTCGGTGGCGGCGGCCAGAGGGAAGAGGATGTTAATCGCGGTACGAGACCGGTCCGCGCTCACCGCGCACGGCCGCCCTAAGAGCCCTGCGAGCGCCCCGACGCGGCGTCTGACGAGGCGGGAGGCCCGGAGGGGGACGCACGCCGGAGGCGGACAGTGCTCCGCACGGCCGCCTCCGGCGGGTGGCGCCCTGCGATGCCTCACCGCCCGTCAGACGGCGCGGCGGAGGCGGACGTTCGCGTGATGCTCGAGCGTCTCCACGATGGCCCGGTCGGCCTGGCGCAGCGCGAGCTCCGAGGCCCGCGGGGCCTCGACCAGGGGCTGAGCCAGGGCGGCGACCAGGAACTCGTGAGCGGGCTGCTCGAGCGGGAAGGCCCCGGCCTCACAGGCCGAGCACACCACGCCGCCGGCGCTGGGTGAGAAGAGGCCGGCCGACTCGTGCTCTCCGCAGCCCGCGCACGTGGCAAGCTCCGGAACGAAGCCCGCGGCCAGCAGGAGCTTCATGCGGAAGGCGAGACCCTGGGCGCGGGTGGCCGCCTCGGGATCGCGGTCGAGCAGGGCGAGCTCCTGGCAGAGCAGGTTGTAGGCCGGACGGTTCTGCTCCTCGGAGTCGAAGAGGCGAAGCACGGCCTCGCAGGCCTGGGTGGCTAGCTCGAGTGCGGGGCGGCGCATGCGCAGTGCGGGGTGGGCGTGCACGGTCTCGACCGAGGTCACGGTGCACAGGTCCCCGCGCCCCTCGTGGAGGAGGAGCCTGACCCGGAAGAAGGGCTCGAGCCGCCCGCCGAAGCGCGAGCGCACGCGACGCACCCCCTTGGCGATCGCGCCCACGCGCCCGCGCTCCTCGGTGTAGAGGTGCAGCACGCGGTCGGCCTCCCCAAAGCGGATGGAACGCAGGACCACGCCCTCTGTCTTGAACGTTCCGGGCACGAACTACACTTTCGCCCTCATGGCGGACAGCAAAGTCGTGCTCTACACCACCGATCCCTGCGGCTTCTGCCGCTCGGCCAAGGCGCTTCTCGCCGCCCGCGGCGTCGAGTACCTCGAGGAGGACATGGCCCGCGATCCCGAGGGCCGCGAGCGCCTGCTCGCCCTGACCGGGCAGATGACCTTCCCACAGGTCATCGTCGACGGCCAGCCCATCGGGGGCTTTCGGGAGCTCCTCGAAGCCGACCGCAGCGGCCGGCTCTCGCAGCTCCTCGCCGCGGCTTAGGCGGCGCCGAACACCTCCCCGCGGAGACGCCCGGCCTCTGTGACGGGTGCGCTACGGGTCCGCGCCGATCCTGCACATGGGTTGTGCTGGGCCGCCCACCGCGCCATGATTCCCGCGTGGCCTCCGACGACGACATGCGCGAGATGATCGATCGCGTCGACGCCGCCCTGGAGCGAAATCGCGAGGCCTCCGATCGCAATACCGCCGCTTTCGACCGCAACGCTGCGGCCTCCGACCGTAACACCGCGGCGTTTGACCGGTTCATCCGGGCCGATGACCGAAACGCGAGAGCCTGGGACACGACGGCCTCGATCGTCACGGGAGTGCTCGAGACGCTCACGGAGATGCTCGAGACGCTCAGAGACGGCCGGGGCGAGCAACGGGCTCAGACCCAAGCCATCCTCAGGTTGCTCGACGAGAAGAGCGGCGGCTCGCCGGCCGCCTGAGCCCACGCAGCGGTGAGCGGGGGGCCTACTTTGCAGCCGCCACCCGCCTCCGCCCCCGGGGCCGCGGCTGGCAGCGCTCGCACACGTACGTGCCCCGCCCGGCGGCGCGGAGCTTCTTGACCGGCGTGCCGCAGCGCGGGCACGGCTCCCCGGCCCGGCGGTGCACCTGAAAGGCGTCCTGGAAGGCGCCTCGAGCTCCGTCGGCGTGGCGGAAGTCGTCGATGGTGGCCCCCTTGGCCGCGATGCCCGCCTCGAGCGTGCCCACGACGGCGTCGCGTAGCGCCAGGAGCTGCTTGGGCTTGAGGGTTCCCACCGGGCGCAGGGGGTGGATGCCGGCGGTGAAGAGGGCCTCGTCGGCGTAGATGTTGCCCACGCCGGCGATCCTCTCCTGGGAGAGCAGGAAGGCCTTCACGGGCGCGCGGCGACCTTCGACCATCGCTCGCAGCGCCGCGGCGGTGAAGTCGGGGCCGAGGGGCTCGACGCCCACGCGGGGAGCGAGGTGCGCCTCGAAGGCCGCGCGGTCGAGCAGCACCACCCCGGTACCGAAGCGTCGCGGGTCGCAGAAGAGCACGCGCTCGCCGGAGTCGAGATCGATGCGCACCCGTAGATGCGGTCGCTCGGCGGTCTCGCCGGCCCGCGCGAGCAGGAGGGTGCCCGTCATACGTAGGTGCATGACCGCGAAGCGCTCGCCCTCGAGCTCCCACACCAGGTACTTCCCACGGCGCGAGAGGCCCTCAACCCGGCGCCCCGTGACCGCCTGCGCCACATCCTCGGTGGCCGCCGGCGCGCACCAGCGCGGATCGAGGATCTCGAGCCGCTCGATCGTCCGGCCCTCGACCGAGGGGGCGAGCTGGCGGCGGATGGTCTCGACCTCCGGGAGCTCGGGCACCCCGCGAGACTAGGAGAGCGCGGTCACCCCGTGGCCCGCGGATGCGCGCTGAAGTAGACGTCCTTCAGGCGCTCGCTCGAGAGGTGGGTGTAGAGCTGGGTGGTGGCCACGTCGGCGTGCCCGAGCATCTCCTGCACCGCGCGCAGGTCGCAGCCGCCGGCGAGGAGGTGGGTGGCGAAGGTGTGGCGGAGGGTGTGAGGGCTGAGGATGCCCTCCAGGGCGGCGGTGCGGGCGTGGCGCTGCACGATCTTGTAGAGGCCCTGGCGGGTGAGGCGGCCGCCGCGGAAGTTCACGAACACCTGGGTCACGGCACGCTCGCCCACGAGCGCCGGGCGGCCACGCTGCAGGTAGCTCGTGATGGCGCCCACGGCGCGGGAGCCGACGGGCACCAGCCGCTCCTTGTCGCCCTTGCCGCGCGTCTTCAAGATGCGTTCCTCGAGGTCGAGATCGGAGATCTCGAGTCCGACGGCCTCCGACGCACGCAGGCCGGAGGCGTAGAGGGTCTCGAGCAGGGCGCGGTCTCGGAGCGCGCACGGATCGCCCCCGCGCGGTTGGGCAAGCAGGTGGCCCACCTGATCGCGGGTCAGCACGTGGGGAAGCCGCCCTCCACGGCGCGGCGGGTTCAGGGCGGCGGTGGGATCGGACTCCCGCAGGTCCTCTCGGCGCAGATGCCGGTAGAACGACCGAAGGGACGCGGTCTTTCGGTGCACGGTGGCCGCCGAGGCGGGCGGGCGGCCGTTGGGCGTCACGAGGCCCACCAGGTAGTCGGCCAGGTCGGCCGTGCTCGCCGAGAAGGCGGTCATCCCGTGTGCCTCGAACCACCGGCCGAGCTGGAGGAGGTCGGAGCGGTAGGCCTCGAGGGTGTTCCGCGAGAGTCCGCGCTCGAACTCGAGGTAGGCGAGGAAGTCCAGCACCAGATGCTCGAACGGCGGAGCCTGCGACTCGGGGACGGCGATGGCCATGTCGAGCGGGTTTCGCTCGAGGCGGGTCCATCTCCTGCCGGTGCACGGCGGCTCTCAGGCGAGCCGCCTACCGGCGCGTGCCGCTACGGCGAGCTGTTGCTCACCCGGTCGGCCAACTGGTCGACCCGGCGCCCGAGCGCGTCGGCCCGGGTGTCGCTGTCCTCGGCCGCCGACTGGGCGGACTCGACCTGATCCTGGAGCTCGGTGATCTGGTCCGCGTCCGCGCCGCTTCCCTGCTCCTCGACCTGGTCCACGAGCCGGTTGTTGGCCCGCGTGAGGCGGTCGACGCGCTCCTCGGTCTGCTCCAGTCGCTCGGCGCGCTCGGCGTTGCGGTCCTGCTCCTGCTCGAGCCGATCGCTCACCTCCTCCACCTGCTCGCGATTCTGCCCGGGGATGGGGCTCCGATCGTTGGCCTGGAGGAGGGCGAGAACGGCGAGGATGGTGGCCACGGCCCCGAGCACGAGGGCGCCAGCCAAGGAGAAGCGCAGCTTGCGGACCTCCTCGCGGACCTCGAAGAGCTCGTCGCGGAGCGCGGACTCGGGGTACCGGTCGGTCTCCCGGTAGGTCGTCGTGGCCTCACCCGGCGCAGGCTCGATCGGGCGATGCGGCGGCACCGGACCGCCCTGGAGGCGGGTGGGCTCCTGCTCGGGAGGAACCGAGCCGGGGCGATCGGGAGGACGGCCTTCCATGCTCCGGAGGCTAGCCAGACTCCGCGGACGTCGTGAGCCCGAACGCGCGGACCCACAGCATGGCCACGAGGCTCTTTGCGTCCTTCGACCGTGTGATCGCATCGTCGAGCTCGGCGAGGGGCACGGTGGCGATCTCGATGCGCTCCATCTCGCCGGACTCCGCCTCGGCGTCGAATAGGCCGGTGGCCTCGTAGAGATGGATCTCCTCGTCGGAGAACCCGGCCGAGGCGTAGAAGGACGTGAGGTGGCGCCACTCGCGCGCGCCCCTCCCGATCTCCTCGGCCAGCTCGCGCTTCGCGGTGGAGAGCTCGTCCTCCCCGTCCTCGTCGAGCTTGCCGGCGGGCAGCTCGACGAGGCCCTGCTCGTTCACCGCCTCGCGCGGCTGGGTGACCACGAAGAAGTGCTCCCCGTCGTGGGCGAACACGCACACCGCTCCGGGGTGGGCCACGATCTCGCGCGTGACCTCGTCGCCGTCGTCGTGGCGGAAGGTGTCCACGCGCACACGCGCGATCTTGTCGGCGAACACCTCCTCGCCGCCGGTGCGCTCAAAGGGCATGCACGAGCTCCCCGAGCACGTCACCACCGGCCAGCGCCGCACGGAAGAAAAGGGGGTCCTCGCTCATGCCGCGGCCCATCGTAGAAGCGGGGAGGCCCGACGCCGCGTACCCGTCGAGCTCGGCGCGGCCGAGGCGGGTCCGGTGGCCGCCGGGGAGCGGGCGGCGCCGCCCCTCGGGCACGGCCACGAGCACCGGGCGCAGCAGCAGCTCGAGGACCGTGGCCGTGTGGTGCGAGAGCCCGTCGTGGCGGGGGCGACGATCACCCGAGGACATCCGCGGCACGAGCACGGTGCGAGCCCCGAGGGAGAGCGCCGCGTGCGCGGCGTCGAGCGCGGCGAGGCCCCCGTGCCCGAGTGCGGTGCCCGAGCCGAGGATGCCCGGACCCGCTCCGACGATGGCCGCATCCCAACCGAGGCTGGTGAGCCCCGCGTGGATGGCCCCGTGCACGGTGATCGCCTCCTCCTCCGCGCCGAAGGCCGCACCCGCGCTCACGTGACCGGCCAGCAGCCCACGCTCGCGAAGCTCGCGCACCGAGTCCGACAGCGCGCCGGGAAGGGCTCCGCCCCAGGTCTGCACGTAGCCGATGCGAGCCCCACGGGCCACCCGACCGGCGGCCCAGGCCACACACGGAAGCTGGGCGTGCAGGGCGATCACCGCCACGGGCGCGCCGCGAGCCGCGCCGAGTCCCGCCGGGGCGCGCACCTCGACCGGTCGCACGCCGTGCTGGATCGAGGTGTAGTTCTGCTTCATGACCCGGGCGCCCGCGTCGGGGGGGGCGCCGAGGCCGCGGCTCAGGTTGGCGTGGACGAGGTCGAAGCCGCCGCTCCCGAGCCCGAGATCCACCGCCGCGACGTTCACGAGGACCTCGTCCCCGAGCTCGGTGGGTCCCGTGAGGGAGCGGTAGGCCACCGCGGGGCGAGACTCCTCGGCCACCTCGACCACCAGGCGGTCGAGCGCGGGCCCGTCCACGCCGGCCTCGGCCGAGGTCACCACGCCTCGGCGCAGGGCCAGCACCGATTCAGGCGCTCTCGGCCACGAGCGCCAGCACGACCTCGACCAGGGTCTCGAGGGCCTGCACGCCCACCCGCTCGTCGGGTTGGTGGTTGCGCTCGCTGCCGTCGGCGACGTTCAGGCAGGGAAGGCCGAGGGCGTTGAATACGTTGGCGTCGCTCCCGCCCCCGGTGGAGATCGGGCGCACGGGTATGCCGAGGCTCCCGAGCGCGGCCTCGGCGACCTCGTAGGGAGGTGAACGACGGGCGATCCGGTAGCCGCGGAAGAGCTCTTCGGCCACGGTCTCCACGTCGCACTCGTGGTCGTCCGCGGCGGCGGCCATCGCGTCGACCATCTCGGCCACGAGGCCCGTGGCCCTCTCGTGATCGATCGAGCGCACCTCGAGCTCGACCCGGCAGTGCTCGGGCACCACGTTGGCCGCCGTGCCCCCCTCGATCCGCCCCACGTTGGCCGTGGTCTCGGGATCGAGGCGCCCGAGGCGAAGCGCCCCGACGGCGGAGGCGGCAGCCGCGATGGCACTCCGGCCGGCCTCGGGCCGGACCCCCGCGTGCGCGGCCGCGCCGCGGAAGCGGGCCTCGACCGCGTAGTAGGACGGTGCGGCGGTCACGAGCTCGCCGATCGGCGAGGCGTGGTCGAAGACGAAGCCGAACTGCGCGCTCAGCGCTCGGCGATCGACGGCCTTCGCCCCGGCCAACCCCGTCTCCTCGCAGGTCGTGAAGAGCAGCTCGAGGGAGACGGGCGGCCCCCCGCGCGCGTCGAGGCGGCGCACGGCCTCGATGATGGCGGCCACGGCGGCCTTGTTGTCGGCTCCGAGGATGGCCTCGTGCCGATTGCTCACCATGCCGTTCTCGACCGTGGCCTCGATGGGGCCGGCCACCGGCACGGTGTCGAGATGGGCGCAGAGCAGGACGGTCGGGGCGCCCTGGGGCCCGGGCACGCGGGCCAGCAGGTTGCCGGAGTCCGACCCGGTGACCGCCGCGCTCTCGTCCTCGACCACCTCGATGCCGAGGGCGCGCAGCTCCTCAGCCACCGTCCGGGCCACCCCCCGCTCGCTCCCCGATGGGCTCGGGACCTCGCAGAGCCGGACGAAGAGCTCGAGCAGCCGGTCGGCGCCCGGCTCGGGCACCGGCCAGAGCACTAAATGCTTGACGCTGAATCGATGTGCGCGCGGGGAGGCGCGAGACCAAGCTGGGCGGCGCACGCGGGCGAAGCGGGTAGCGGCGCTACCCGCGAGGCCGCGGATGCCGAACCAGCGCAGGTATTGCGCCTCATCCGCGCGTACGGCGATGAGGGGTCAAGCATTCAGGTCCCCGAGGTGAGTGCCCCGCCGGCCGAGGAGGAGGTCCGTTCGCCGTTGACCTCGGCGTCGGAGGAGCCGTGCGACACATCGTCGGCCCGGCCGCGCGCCCGCTGGAGCGCGGCGCCCACGAAGTCCCGGAACAGAGGCTGCGGGCGCAGCGGGCGGGACTTGAACTCGGGGTGGAACTGTGACGCCACGAAGAAGGGGTGACCGGGCAGCTCGATGATCTCCACCAGCCGCTCGTCGGGCGAGGTGCCGCTGGCCACCATGCCGGCCTGCTCGAGCCGGCGCCGGAAGTGGTTGTTCACCTCGTAGCGGTGACGGTGGCGCTCGTAGATCACCGGCTCGTCGTAGATGGCCCGCGCGCGCGTGCCGTCGTGGAGCTTCACCGGGTCGGCGCCGAGGCGCATGGTGCCTCCGAGGTCGCGGATCTCCTTCTGCTCCGGAAGCAGGTCCACGACCGGGTACGGGGTCTCGGGGTCGAACTCGGTCGAGTTGGCCCCGTACATGTCAGCGGCGTGGCGGGCAAACTCGGAGATCGCGATCTGCATACCGAGGCAGATGCCGAGGTAGGGCACCTCACCCTCGCGGGCGAAGCGGGCGGCGCGAATCTTGCCCTCGACGCCGCGCACGCCGAAGCCGCCCGGGATGAGGATCCCGTCGCACTCCGCGAGCTCGCGCTCCGCCTCCTCGCGGTCGAGGGTCTCGGCGTCTATCCACCGCACCTCGACCCGCACGCCGTGGTGCAGGCCTGCGTGGCGAAGCGACTCGATGACCGAGAGGTAGGCGTCCTCGAGCTGGATGTACTTGCCCACCACCCCGACGCGCACGGTCTCGGTGGCCTGATCCCCGCGCCGCACCAGGGCCTCCCACTCGGAGAGGTCGGGCGCCGGGGCCTCGAGGCCGAAGTGGTCGAGCACCACGTCGTCGACGCCCTCGGCCCGGAAGTACAGGGGAACCTTGTAGATCGAGTCCACGTCCCGCGCGGAGATCACGGAGTCCACGGGCAGGTTGGCGAAGAGCGCGATCTTCTCCCGGATCTCGCGGGACAGCGGCTCCTCGGAGCGGCACATCACCACCTCGGGCTGGATCCCGATCCGCCGGAGCTCCTGCACCGAGTGCTGGGTGGGCTTCGTCTTCAGCTCGCCGGCGTGGCCGAGGAAGGGCACGAGCGTGAGGTGGATGAACATCGTGCTCCGGCGCCCCGCCTCCACCCCGAACTGCCGCAGCGCCTCGAGGAAGGGCAGCGACTCGATGTCGCCCACCGTGCCGCCGATCTCGGTGATCACGAAGTCCACGTCCTGAGCCTCGGCCACGAGACGGATGCGCTGCTTGATCTCGTCGGTGATGTGGGGGATGACCTGCACGGTGCCCCCGAGGTAGTCCCCACGGCGCTCGCGACGGATGACGGTGTTGTAGATCGCCCCGGTGGTCACGTTCGAGCCGCGCGTGGCGTTCACGTCGGTGAAGCGCTCGTAGTGGCCGAGGTCGAGATCGGTCTCCGCCCCGTCCTCGGTCACGAAGACCTCGCCGTGCTGGAACGGACTCATGGTGCCCGGGTCCACGTTGATGTACGGGTCGAACTTCTGGAGCGCGACGGTGAAGCCCCGGGCCACGAGCAGCCGGCCGACGGACGCGGCGGCGATGCCCTTGCCGAGCGCGGACACGACGCCCCCGGTGACGAAGATGAACCGGGTGTTGGCGGCCCGCTCAGGCACGGGGGCGGTGACGGTTGGGGCGGGAGACGGGCATCAACTCCTGCCCAGCGAGTCTAGACCCCGCAGCAGAGGCGTTCGCTCGATGAGCACCGAGATCGAACGGAACTCTCCGTAGGTTGCGGCGAGGACGAGGAGCACGAGCCCGCCCGCCTGCCCAAGCAGTGGAAGGGCGAGCACGATCCAGAGCCCGGCGATAGCGCCCACGGTGGCCGCTCCGGTGTCGCCGAGCATGGTCCGCTCTCGGAGGTCGAGAGGCGCGAGCACGACCAGGGGCCCGAGGAACGCCCCCAGCACCCACAGGGGGGCGAGCTCGAGCGAGGCCGCGCTCAGGCCGAGCCCGAGGAGGGCGAGTGCCTTGACGGAGCGCCCGGGACGCAGGTCGAGCAGGTTGAACACGTGCGCCGAGAGGGTGAGCACCGCTGCGGCCACCAGAATCTCGGCGAGGCCGGCGTCCGCGCCCGCGAGCGCACCGTTCGAGGCCGTGAGCAGGGCGAGCGCGAGGGTGCCCGCCCCCTTGAGCACCCCGGTGGAGAAGCGACCGGCGGCGGCCGTCCTCAGGTGGCCGCGGACTCCGCGGGGCCCGGCTCCTCCGCGCAGGTCGTCCACCAGCCCGAGCAGGGCGACGCCCACGACGAAGACGACCGCCGGCCCGAGTGCCGGCGGCACCAGCA